>ERZ724524.1846-NODE-1846-length-14063-cov-6.180754_pt1 | contig 14063 bp, 11 predicted proteins | sample MGYA00376057_ERZ724524 | MGnify/ENA primary metagenome ERZ724524 (study PRJEB28724, sample SAMN07190888) | wastewater metagenome | isolation source: influent of sewage treatment plant in Hong Hong | place: USA: Christiansburg, Virginia | collected 2016-03-01 ...
AGCTTGCCGCTCAAGGTGCCGCGGCGGCCGTTCTTGATCATGTCGCCCGTGCGCTTGACCGCGGTGGGCTCACCCACGATGCAGTAGTCCATGGTTTCGCCGCGCGCCTTGAGTTGCTCGACCACCACCTTGGTGCCATCGACCGAGGGGCCTTCCTCATCGCTGGTGAGCAAGAAGGCGATGTTCAACAGCGGCGCGGGCGTGGCGGCCAAAAACTCTTCCACGGCCACCACGAAGGCGGCGATGGAGGTTTTCATGTCGCTGGCGCCCCGGCCATAGAGCTTGCCGTCGCGGTGCGTGGGGATGAAGGGATCGCTTTTCCACTGCGCCAGCGGGCCGGTGGGAACCACGTCGGTATGGCCAGCAAATACTATGGTTTTGATAGCTGCTTGCGCTTGCTGCGCGGGCGCTACAGGCCGTTTTGACCACAAATTTTGCACACGGAACTCGGCAGGGCCGCTGTCCATGGGTTCGCAAACAAAGCCCAGGGGTTGCAGGCGTTCGGTGAGCAATTGCAGGCAGCCGGCATCCTCGGGCGTGACGGAGGGGCGCGAGATGAGCTGCTCGGCCAGGTTCAGGGTCAGGGACATGGATAAAAGAGGGGAAAGGTCAGGCGCCAGGCTTGACGTCCAAAATGATTTCAGTGAAAGAGGGCACGTCGTCTTCGAGCTTGGCATCCTGCGCGGCCTTGTTCACCTGCGCGGCCTTGGCTGCCAGGGAGAAGTCGTTTTGCAGGCGCCACATGAGGTTGGTGGGCGAGTCGGCGTAGGCCAGGCCCTCTTTGCGGTCGATGCGGCCTTCGAGGATGAGGCGGGCCAAATCCTCTTCAAAGGTTTGCGAGCCTTCGGCCATGGATTTTTCCATGGCCTCTTTGACGCCCGAAAAATCGGCTTTTTCAATCAGCTCAGACACCAGTTTGGTGTTGAGCATGACCTCGACGGCGGGCACGCGGGCCCCGGCGGCAGTGCGTACCAGGCGCTGCGTGACCACGGCCTTGAGGGCCGAAGACAAGTCGCTCAGCATGGTGGCGCGCACCTCGACGGGGTAGAAACTCAAAATCCGGTTCAGTGCGTGGTAGCTGTTGTTGCCGTGCAGCGTAGCCAGACACAAGTGGCCCGACTGGGCGTAGGCAATGGCCGCCGACATGGATTCGCGGTCGCGGATTTCGCCAATCAGAATCACGTCTGGCGCCTGGCGCAGGGCGTTTTTCAGGGCGATTTGCATCGATTGCGTGTCGCTGCCCACCTCGCGCTGGTTGACGATGGATTTTTTGTTGCGAAACTGGAATTCGACCGGGTCTTCAATCGTCAGGATGTGGCCGGTTTGCAGGGTGTTGCGCTTGTCGATCATGGCCGCCAGCGTGGTGCTTTTGCCCGAGCCGGTGGCACCCACCACCAACACCAGGCCACGCTTTTCCATGATCAGGTCGCCCAGCGCAGGCGGCAGGTTCAGGTCTTGCAGGTTGGGCACTTCCTGGGCGATGAAGCGGATCACCACGGCGTAGCTGCCGCGCTGGCGCATGGCGCTGACCCGAAAACGCCCCACACCCGACAGTGGCACGCCCATGTTCAGCTCACCGGTTTCTTCCAGCTCCTCGATGCGATTGGGGGCCACGATCTCCGAGAGCAGATTGCGCGGCGCATCCGGCGGCAGGATCTGGTTGTTGATCGGCAGGCATTCGCCATTGATCTTGATCAGCGCCGGTGCGTTGGCCGAGAGGTAAACGTCCGAGGCCCTTTTTTCGGCCATCAGGCGCAGGATGCGCTCCATCGTGCTCATTGGATGTAGTCCCTATCGTGGTGTAGCGGGTGGGCGGCGAACCTGCGCCCGCAAGGGCGCTGCGGGCAGTGGCCTGGCGTTTTTAGTCGCGCAGCAGGTCGTTCAGGCTGGTTTTGGCGCGGGTCTGGGCATCGACGCGCTTGACGATGATGGCGGCGTACAGGCTGTAGCGGCCATTGTCTTTGGGCAGGCTGCCAGAAATCACCACCGAACCCGAGGGCACGCGGCCATAGCTGATCTCGCCGGTGGCGCGGTCGTAAATGGGGGTGCTCTGGCCGATGTACACGCCCATGCTGATGACCGAGTTTTCTTCGACGATCACGCCTTCGACGATTTCCGAGCGCGCACCGATGAAGCAGTTGTCTTCAATGATGGTGGGGCCTGCTTGCAGGGGTTCGAGCACACCGCCCAGGCCAACGCCGCCGGACAAATGCACGTTCTTGCCCACTTGCGCGCACGAACCCACGGTGGCCCAGGTATCGACCATGGTGCCTTCATCGACATAGGCGCCAATGTTGACGTAAGAGGGCATCAGGATGGCGCCCTTGGCAATGAAGCTGCCACGGCGGGCCACAGCGGGCGGCACCACGCGCACGCCGGTGGCGGCCATTTCTTCTGCCGAGAGGTGGGCAAACTTGGTTGGCACCTTGTCGTAAAAGCCCAGATCGCCCGAGCGGATGAGTTCGTTGTCTTTCAGGCGGAAAGACAGCAGCACGGCTTTCTTGATCCACTGGTGAACCGTCCACTGGCCCACGCCTTCGCGGGTGGCCACACGCAGGCTGCCGTTGTTGAGCTGGGAGATGACGTAATCGACAGCTTCACGCACTTCGGCAGGGGCCGAGGCGGGGGAGAGGCTGGCGCGGTTGTCCCACGCGGATTCGATGGTGCTTTGCAGTTGTTGGGTCATGGGAGGCTTCAGGGGGAGGGAGACTGGATGAATTGCACGATGCGCTGGGCCGCTTCCAGGCACTCAGCGGTTTCGGCCACCAAGGCCATGCGCACGCGCTGGGCGCCGGGGTTGGCGCCGTGGGCTTCGCGGGCCAGGTAACTGCCGGGCAGCACGGTCACATTGTATTGAGCCAGCAGTTGGCGGGCGAAGTCGGTATCGCTCATGCCCAGGTGCTCGGGCACTTGGGCCCAGAGGTAAAAACCCGCGTCAGGCAAGGACACGGGCATCACGCGCTCCAACAGCGGCGTGACCTGGGCAAATTTTTGGCGGTATTGGGCGCGGTTGTCGATGACGTGCTGCTCGTCGTTCCAGGCAGCAATGCTGGCGGCTTGCACCGCCGGGCCCATGGCACTGCCGTGGTAGGTGCGGTAGAGCAAATAGGCTTTGAGCAGCGCCGCATCACCGGCGACAAAACCGCTGCGCAGGCCAGGCACGTTGCTGCGCTTGGACAGGCTGGTGAAAGAGACCAGGTTTTTGAAATCACTGCGGCCCAGTTGGGCGGCGGCCTCCAGGCCACCCAGCGGCGGCTCGTCACGGAAGTAGATCTCGCTGTAGCACTCGTCCGAGGCAATGACAAAGCCGTGGCGGTCTGACAAGGCGAACAGTTTTTCCCACTCGGGCAGCGGCATCACTGCGCCCGTGGGGTTGCCTGGCGAGCAAACAAACAGCAACTGGGTACGCTGCCAGACGGCCTCTGGCACGCTGTCCCAATCGACGGCAAAGTTGCGCGCCGGGTCGCTGGGGGCGTAGTAGGGCGTGGCCCCTGAGAGCAGGGCGGCGCCTTCGTAGATTTGGTAGAACGGGTTGGGGCAAACCACCACGGCGCCTTCACGGGTCGGGTCGATGATGGTTTGCGCAAAGGCAAACAGCGCCTCGCGCGAGCCATTGACGGGCAACACCTGCGTGGCCGGGTCGAGCGCCAGACCGTAGCGGCGCGCTATCCAGCCGGTGAAGGCTTCGCGCAGGCGGGGTTCGCCCGCCGTGGCGGGGTAGCTGGCCAACCCGCCCAGGCCGGCCACCAGAGCGTCTTTGATGAAGGCAGGCGTGGCGTGGCGCGGCTCACCCATGCCCAGGCTGATGGGCGAGAGGTGTGCGGGCGGGGTCACGGAGGCAAAAAGTTGCCGCAGACGCTCAAAAGGATAGGGCTGTAGGCGCGAGAGCAGGGGATTCATGGGGCGCCATTATCCGTGATGGCTGCTGCGTTGCGCGGCACGGGAAGCCGCCCTTCAACCATGGGGGTAAACCTTGATTTACAACAAATTGTCAGTAAGGAGCAAGTAATTTTTACCACTATGCGCCTTTGCCAAGGCGCGTTAGCAGCACTTGGCATGCACGCTGCAAGTGCTGCACCTGCGGGGCCAGGATGAAAGCACAGCGAATTGCCTTACAAAAAAATGCCCTGGAGACTTGCTGCTTATGTCTGGATTCCATCCCCTGCGCCCCGGTCTGTGGTTGATGCGCCGTTTGCGCCTGTCGGGCAAATTGCTGCTGCTGGGCCTGGTGTTTTTGGCCACGCTGTTGGCGGTGAGTGCCTCCACGGCTTGGGGCATGTCGGCGGGTGTGGTGTGGGGTGGGGTGTCAACATCCGTGGCACTGGTGCTGTATTTGATGGCCGCGCTGTATGCCAGCTGGTCAGCAGACCTTCAGGCGCTGGCCCATGCCATGGAGCAAACCACCCGGGGCGATTTGTGTACACACCTGCCCACCCAAGGGCGCGATGAACTGTCGGATTTGGCGCGGCTCTTGGACCGCATGGTGCTCACGCTCTCGGCCATGGTGGCGGACATCCGCAGCAACGCGGCGTTGGTGTCGCACGCGGGCCAAAGCCTGGCCGCCGATAACCGCGCCCTGTCCGAGCGCACAGAGCAGCAGGCAGCCAACCTGGAAGAAACCGCCGCCAGCGTGGAGCAGATTTTTGCCACCGTGCAAAGCAATGCCCAGGTCGCCAGTGCCACTGACCAGCGTGCCAGCCAAGTGAGCCAGACGGCAGACCAAGGTACCCAGGAGATGGCGCGGGCAGTGCAATCGGTGGAAGCCATCCAGCAAGGTGCGCGGCGCATGAATGAAATCATTGGCGTGATCGATGGCATCGCTTTTCAGACCAATATTTTGGCGCTCAACGCAGCGGTGGAAGCTGCGCGTGCCGGTGAACAAGGACGTGGCTTTGCCGTGGTGGCGTCTGAAGTGCGCATGCTGGCGGGGCGCTCTGGCGAAGCGGCGCGCGAGATTCGCAAACTCATCAACACCTCGGTGCAGCAAGTGGAGGCCAGTGCCGCCATCATCCGCAGCGTGGGCGCAGGCATTGCCGAGATGGCTGGGGGCATTCGGGGCGTGGCTGCCAGCATGTCGGGCATTGCGGCCTCGGGCATGGAGCAAAGCAACGGTCTGCAAGAAATTACCACCGCCGTGCGCCAACTTGACCAGATCACCCAGGACAACGCCCAGATGGTGGGGCACGCAGTGCAGCAGGCTTTGGCGCTGGAGGGGCGTGCCAGCACGCTGTCGCGCGCGGTGGCTACGTTTCGCCTACAACAAGGCACCGCCGAGGAGGCGGTGGCACTGGTGGAGCGGGCAGCGGCCCTGCGCGCGCGCTGTCCTCGCGATCAATACCTGCGCACCCTGACAGACCCGGCCCAGCGTGGCCCCGGCTGGGTAGAGTACGACTTCACCAACCCGGTGACAGGGGCGGTGCAAACCAAAATGTCTTTTGTGCAGCGTGTGGACGACGCCTACCTGGGCTGTGGGGTGTACAAAACCCTGGTGCAGCGCGGCTGATATATCAGCGCATGCGCTGGGCGCGGGCTTTTTCCAGGGCCGCGGCGATCGTGGCTTTCCGGTCTGGTAGTGCCGTGGGGGGAGTGCTCGCTTGGCTCGCCGAGACAGCACTGCCGTCGGCGTTTGAGCCATCGGAATCCAACGCCAGCCGCTGTTGACGCTGCCCATAGCGCTCCCGGGCGTGCTGGGCTTGCGCTGCCGACCAGGCAGACCAGCCAGTGGCCGCGCCGCTGGCATTGACCAGCGCGATGCAATCGACAGGGCACACCGGAATACACAACTCGCAACCCGTGCAGTGCGCTGACACCACGGTGTGCATGTATTTATTGGCGCCCACGATGGCGTCTGTTGGACAGGCCTTGATGCACAAGGTGCAGCCAATGCACCAGTTTTCATCCACCAGTGCCACGGCGCGAGAACCTTCGGCACCGTGTTCTGGATTGAGCGGGGTCAATGCCTGACCGGTCAGGGCCGCCAGGCGGGCCACCCCAGCGGCGCCACCGGGAGGGCACTGGTTGATCGCAGCCTCGCCCTGGGCAATGGCCTCGGCGTAGCGCCTGCAATCAGGGTAGCCGCAGCGTGTGCACTGCGTTTGCGGCAAGGCCGCATCAATGCGCACGGCCAGCGCCTGCCAGCCAGAGCGCTGGTGTGTGGCGCCGGACACGGTGCTCAACCCTTGCGCGACGATCGCCTGGATGTTGTTGGCGATGCTTTGGGCGCTGCAGTCACGGTGGTGGTGGCGTGTTCCGCATCGCTGTGTTGCATCGAAGCGGCCGCGCCCATGGCACTGCGGGTCGCTTCAGCGGCAGGTGCGTTGTCTGGTACGGCCTCTGGCACACCGACTTGCACCTCAGCAGGCGCAACATCCACGGCGGCAGCAATGATCGCCTGCGGAGCAGCAGCCTGTGCGGACATGGTTTTCTGGCTGCGCAGGATGAAGGAACGCACTGCCGGGTACACCACATCGCGCCAGCGCCGACCGCTGAAAATACCGTAATGGCCTGCGCCCTTGGCTTCCAGGTGAAGCTTATCGCTCTCGGCAATGGCGCTGCACAGCCCGTGCGCTGCCTGGGTTTGGCCTGCGCCGGAGATATCGTCCAGTTCGCCTTCGACTGTGAACAGCGCGGTGTTCTTGATATCTTGCGGGCGCACACGCTCCAGATTGCCTTCAGTGGAGCGCACATCCCAGGTGCCGTTGACCAGGCAATATTCCTGGAACACGGTACGGATGGTTTCCAGATAGTAGTGCGCGTCCATGTCCAGGACGGCGTTGTACTCGTCGTAGAACTTGCGGTGCGCTTCGGTGCTGGCGTCGTCGCCCTTGATCAGGTTCTTGAAGTAGTCGTAATGGCTGACCATGTGGCGGTCAGGGTTCATGGCGACAAAGCCGGTGTACTGCAAAAAGCCGGGGTACACACGGCGACCTGCGCCGGGGAAGCTGTTGGGCACCGGGTAGATGACGTTGTTCTCAAACCACTCGTAGCTGCGCTTGGCGGCCAGGTCGTTCACCGCCGTGGGGGAGCTGCGCGCGTCAATCGGGCCTCCCATCATGGTCATGGACAGGGGTGTCTTCTCGCCCCGGCTGGCCATGAGCGATACCGCCGCCAGCACTGGCACCGTGGGCTGGCACACGCTCACCACATGGCAGTTGCCATACTGGGCTTGCAGGTTGCGGATGAACTCCTGCACGTAGTTCACGTAGTCGTCGAGGTGAAACTCGCCTTGGGACAGGGGCACCAGACGGGCGTTCTTCCAGTCGGTGATATAGACCTTGTGGTCTTGCAGCATGGTGCGCACCGTATCGCGCAACAGCGTGGCGTAGTGGCCCGACAGGGGGGCCACGATCAGCACCACAGGCTGGTTCTTGAGTTTGGTCAGGGTGGCCGGGTCATCGGAGAAGCGCTTGAAGCGGCGCAGCTCGCAAAACGGCTTGTCCAGGTAGATGCGCTCGTGGATAGCGACTTCCACGCCGTCCACGTTGACGGTCTTGATATCAAACGTTGGCTTTTCGTAGTCTTTACCCAGGCGGTAAAACAGGTCGTAAGCTGCGGAAATGCGCTGTGCCATCGGCGCTTGGCCCAAAGGCGAGGCCGAATTGCTGAAGAGCTTTGCGGAGGCTTGGGCAAAGTCCGAAAAGGGCTCCATCAGGGAGCGTTGGGTTTCATAGAGCTGATAAAGCATAGGGATATCCGTTATGTTGCAGTGCAATATAACAGCACTCTGTTACGTGGCACGGGGAAATTTTGCGCTTCTGCACCTGCATCTATCCGTCAGTTTGGTGTCAACCACACTCGGCATAAGGATTTTTTCAATTTATCAAAAATGATAGCTACATGCGCTTTCTGCATGCACCTTTCAGGCATTTTTGATCAAAAAATAGGAAGGATCGCTGATCTGCGCTGGCAGGCTTGCAGGTTACGTCGGGTTGTCGCTCAACCAGGTTTCAAACGATTCACGTGCGCCTTTGCCCAGTGCCGCGCTGAATACGCTGTTGTTGCCAAGATACAAACTGTGACGCATCACGGTATAGGGGTTGAGCTTGCGGCCATTTTTTTGCTCTTCCAGGTACTGCTTGTAGCGCTTGACGGTGCCAATGTTCTCGCGCACCAAGGTGTTGAAGCGCGCGCGCGTGATGTCAGGCGACCAGTGGTGCACGTCATCAACAAAGCTGTCCACATGGTGGGGTTCGAAGGTGTAGTCCTTGAAGAAATGCGTGGCAATTTTCAAAAAGGTGAACGCATTGAGGCGGCTGCCCGGCGCGGGCGCGCTCTCGGGGGGCTGTTCGGGTTCGCCAGACGGGGCGGTGGCGGTTTCGTCGGGCGCTTGCAGCAGTTCGGCCTCGGTGGCGTCGCGGATTTGGCGAAACTCCCGGTCAGCCAGTTCAAACAAGGCGGCCAGCACGTTGATGCGCCGCTTGAGCGGGCCCGGAATGGCTTTTTTGTATTTGATCTTGTGGTCCAGCACGGCCCAGGCGTCTTGCACGATGGTGCGCACCTGCAATTCAAACGGGTAGCGCTGCGCGCCGGGGGGTGCTGGCGGTGCGCCGGGCAGCAGCCGGGGGCGCAAGTCCAGGTGCAGGCCCTTGTAGCCAAACGATGCCTCGGTGCTCTCGACCGCTGCGGCCTTGTCGGTCACTTCCATCACGTCAAACTGCGCGCGCACCGCCTGCGCCACTTTGTCGAGTTCGTCCTCATACAGGCACACCACGCGCACGCCGATCAGGTCGGTGATGTAAGGGGCGATGGTGTAGGCGGTGTTGCTCTCTTCCAGCGCCGTGCGGTATTTGCGCGAAAACTTGCGCACGCACTCGGTTTTGTCTTTGACGCGGCCTTCGATTTTGGACACCTCGATGCCGCCTGCACGCTCCAGGGCGCTGGTCAGTTGCGCTACGTAGTCGGCCAGGGCGGCCTCCAGCAGTTGCCGGTGCTGGCCGTAGAAGGCGTGGAAGACGGATTCTTCCAGGTCAAAGTCCAAAGAGGGCATAGCGGTAAGGGGCAAAAGGGCTGCAACCTTTAGTCTGCGTAAGTCTGCGTGGCCAGCGCCAGCACCTGGTGCGCGGGCAGGTCTTTGAGGCGGTGGTCGCTCCAGACCTGGCGCCACAGCCGCGCGCCGCGCAGGCCGTGGCGCAGGCCCAGCATGTGGCGGGCAATGTGCGGCCAGGGGGTGCCGTACTGCGCGGCTTCGCGCGCCATGTAGTCCACCATGGTGGCTTCGATGGCCTCGCGGGTGAGGGTGTTTTGCGGCGCGCCGTAGTACAGCGCGTCCCAGCGGGTGAGCCACCAGGGGTTGTGGTAGGCCTCGCGCCCGACCATCACGCCATCGACCAGCGCCAGCTGCGCCTGCACCGCCTCATCGGTGTTCAAGCCGCCGTTGATGGCAATGGTGAGCTGCGGAAAATCTTGCTTGAGCTGCGCCACCACGCCGTAGCGCAGCGGCGGAATATCGCGGTTTTCTTTGGGCGACAGGCCCTTGAGCCAGGCGTTGCGTGCGTGCACGATGAACACGTTGCAGCCCGCCTCGGCCACGGTGCCGATGAAGTCGCGCACAAAGCTGTAGCTCTCGTCCTTGTCAATGCCGATGCGGTGCTTGACCGTGACCGGCACGCTGACCACATCGACCATGGCCTTGACGCAATCGGCCACCAGCGCGGGCTCTTGCATCAGGCAGGCGCCAAAGGCGCCGCGCTGCACACGCTCGCTGGGGCAGCCGCAGTTGAGGTTGATCTCGTTGTAGCCCCACTGCGCGCCCAGGCGGGCGGCTTGGGTCAGCAGGTCGCGGTCACTGCCGCCCAGTTGCAGCGCCACGGGGTGCTCTTCGGCGTTGAAGCGCAAATGGCGCTCGGTGCCGCCGTGGACGATGGCGCCCGCGTTGACCATTTCGGTGTACAGCAGCACGTGGCGCGAGAGCAGGCGATGAAAAAACCGGCAGTGCCGATCTGTCCAGTCCAGCATGGGCGCCACGCTCATGCGCCAGGGGTTGTGGCTGTCGGAAAGGGGGGTAAAAACGGCTTCGGGGGCATCAGACATGGGCGGCATTATCCCACTGCTCGTCCGTGCCTGGGGGGCTTGTTTTAAAGACAAAATTGGCTTCAATCCCTTACGTGACGGGCGCTAGCAGCTATCAAAAATGAATCTTTTTTCAGTGCCACACAGCGCCTTGCAGGCAGGCAGGGCGCACAGACTGCGCTAGCCACCCAAGCCAGCCGTAAGACCTGTCTAGAATGACCTTTTCACAAAAGGGGTTTCCCATGGCAAAGCGCTTTCCGGTGGTCTTGGCCACTGCATTGTTGACCGTGCTCTGGTGGCAGCCGGTGGCGGCCCAACCGGCCAAGGCCCGTGCCACCGCCTCTGTAGACCTGAATGCGCGGTTGCAGCAGGCCCAGGCCGACCCCCAGTTGGCGCAAACGTTGCTCGCCACGGGGCGCAAGGTGGCAGCCGTGTGCGCGCATTGCCACGGCGAAGGCGGCAACAGCGTCAAAACCGACATTCCCAACCTGGCCGGGCAAAACCCAGCCTATTTACTGGAGCAGTTGCGCCAGTTTGCCGAGGGGCGGCGGCGCAACGAGTTCATGGAAGGCATGATCAAGGCCATGGACAGCGATGAAAAAGTGGGCATGGTGCTGTTTTACGCGGGCCAGTCGGTGGTGCACCGCCCGGCCACGGCGGTTGCGCTGGCAGCCAAAGGGCAGGCGGTGTATGCCAAATCCTGCCAACAGTGCCACGGCACCGATGGCCAGGGCAATGCCCAGATTGCGCGCATTGCCGGACAACAGCCGGGCTACCTGAACCTGACCTTGCAGCGCTACCGCGATGGCTCCAGCGTGCGCGCCAACTCGGTGATGACGCCCAGCACGCGGCAGATGACGCCCGCCGACATACAGGCTGTGGTGGCCTTTGTCGCCGCCATGCCCTGAACACGGCCCCACCGCGCGCACGGGCCACCTCGTACCAGACCTTTACCAGGCAGACACCAGGCAACGCCGTTCGCTGTTACACAGCCTGCCTATAGTGCAAAAATTCATTGCCAGAGGTGCCTGATGCGCAACATTCAACGATTTTTTGTCGGCTTTCTGGCCGTTCTGACGGTGCTGTGGCTGCTGGCAGAACTGCCCGCCTGGACGCCACCCCCCAACTTTTTTGCCTGGCGCACGCTGCTGATGCAATACAGCGGCGTGCTGGCCATGGGCGTGATGAGCGTGGCCATGGTGCTGGCCGTGCGCCCGGTGGTATTTGAGCCGTATCTGGGCGGCCTGGACAAGATGTACCGCCTGCACAAATGGCTGGGCATCACGGCACTGGTGGTGTCAGTGGCACATTGGCTGCTGGCCGTGGCGCCCAAGTGGATGGTGGGCTGGGGCTGGTTGCAGCGGCCTGCACGCGGCCCCCGGGCCGTGTTGCTGGATGCACCCGTGCAGCAGTTCTTCATGGGCCAGCGTGGCCTGGCCGAGGGCATTGGCGAGTGGGCCTTTTACGCCGCTGCGCTGCTGATGGTGCTGGCACTGGTCAAGCGCTTTCCGTACCGGCATTTTTTCAAAACACACCACCTGCTGGCCGTGGCCTATCTGGCGCTGGTGTGGCATTCGGTGGTGCTGCTCAAGTTTGATTACTGGAGCGGTCTGCTCGGCCCGGTGATGGCGCTGTGGATGGCTGCGGGTACGGTGTCTGCGCTGATGGTGCTGTTTCGGCGCGTGGCGATAGGGCGCCAGGTGGTGGGCGAGGTGGCCCGTATCCGGCACCATGCTGCCTTGGACGTGATCGAGGTGGAAATCCAGTGCAAAGGCCGCTGGGCCGGGCATGACCCGGGCCAGTTCGCCTTTGTCACCCTGCACGAGGACGAGGGGCCACACCCCTACACCATCTCATCGGCCTGGACGGGCGACGGGCACATCACCTTCATCATCAAGGCGCTGGGCGACTACACCCGCACCCTGAGCAAGCGCCTGCGCGTGGGCGATGTGGTCAAGATGGAAGGGCCTTACGGGCGCTTCAACTTTCAGGGCACGGCGCAGCGGCAGATTTGGGTGGGCGCGGGCATTGGCATCACGCCGTTCATTGCGCGCATGAAGGCGCTGGCAGCAGTGCCGGATGGCAGGGCCATTGACCTGTTTCACCCCACTGCGGTCTATGACGAGCACGCCATCTCCCTGGTGCAGCGCGACGCCGATGCCGCCCAAGTGCAATTGCATGTGCTCTGGAGCCAGCGCGACGGCCTGCTCACTGCCGAGCGCCTGACCGAGCAGGTGAGCGCGTGGCGCGAGGCCGATATCTGGTTTTGCGGCCCTGCACCGTTTGGCCAGTCTTTGCGAAAAGACCTGGTGGCCATGGGACTGCCGCCCGAGCGCTTTCACCAGGAGCTGTTCCAGATGCGCTAACCAGCGCAGCGGAAACGCACCCGGTCAACAACCCATGCCATCAGGTTGCGGCTTCCAGCCCCTGCGCAAAGTGCGCCTGCATGGCGGCCACCGTGGCGGTGGCATCGCGCGCCAGCAGGGCATCCAGAATGGTACGGTGCTCTTGCAGAGAGTCCTCAATGCGCCCCTGCTTGAGCAGCGAGTTGTGGCGGTTGAGCTTCATCACCTTGCGCAAATCGGCCACCATCTGGCTGCGCCAGCGGTTGTCTGCCATCTCCAGTACCTGCATGTGAAAGCGCTCATTGACGGCAAAAAAACGCTCTCGCTCGGGGGCCGCCGCTTCCAGCTCGGTATGCAGTGCTTGCAGCGTCTGCAATTGGGCCGGAGTGGCCGTGGTGGCCAGCACGCCAGCAGCGTCGCTTTCCAGCAAACTGAGCAGGTGGTACACGTCACGCAGGTCTTTTTCGCTCATTTCTGTCACATAGGCGCCACGGCGCACCTTCATCGTGACCAGACCTTCGGCAGCCAGCACTTTGAGCGCCTCGCGCAGCGGCGTGCGGCTGATGCCGAACTCTTCGGCAATCTTCAGTTCGTCAATCCAGCTGCCGGGCTCCAGCTCGCGTTGGAAAATACGCTGGCGCAACTGCTCAGCCACTTGTTCATAGAGCGCTCGGGGGGTCAGGATGACAGCAGACATAGGCGCGCAATATACCGAAGAAAACTATAAATTAATAATTATGGATGCGTTACACTCGCCGCCAATCGTGCGGGCCTGCGAAGCATTGCGAGCGAGCCAGCAACTCTCTTAGCGACCGGAGAACATGCCCATGAGCAGCCCTGACGAACCCCAATTCAAGTCCGCCTCCCTCGAAGACTGGCAACGCGCCGCCGCCAAATCCGCCCCCGGCGGCAATGTCGATGCCCTGAACTGGACGACGCCCGATGGCATCGTGGTCAAGCCGCTGTACACGGCAGAAGACACCGCCGATCTGCGCCACACCAACACGCTGCCCGGTTTTGAGCCCTACCTGCGCGGCCCCCAGGCCACCATGTACGCCGTGCGCCCCTGGACGATTCGCCAGTACGCTGGTTTTTCCACCGCCGAAGAATCCAACGCGTTTTACCGCAAGGCCCTGGCCGCAGGCGGGCAGGGCGTGTCGGTGGCGTTTGACCTGGCCACGCACCGCGGCTACGACAGCGACCACCCGCGCGTCACCGGCGACGTGGGCAAGGCCGGCGTGGCCATTGACTCGGTCGAGGACATGAAAATCCTGTTCGACCAGATTCCGCTGGACAAGGTCAGCGTCTCCATGACCATGAACGGCGCCGTGCTGCCCGTGCTGGCCGGTTACGTGGTAGCAGCAGAAGAGCAGGGCGTGAGCCAGGACAAGCTCTCCGGAACCATTCAGAACGACATTCTGAAAGAGTTCATGGTGCGCAACACCTACATCTACCCGCCCAAGCCGTCGATGAACATCATCGGCGACATCATCGAGTACACGGCCAAGAACATGCCGAAGTTCAACTCGATCTCGATTTCGGGCTACCACATGCAGGAAGCCGGTGCCAATCAGGCGCTGGAGCTGGCCTTCACGCTGGCCGACGGCAAGGAATACGTCAAAACGGCCATCGACAAGGGCATGGACGTGGACGCTTTTGCCGGGCGCCTGTCGTTCTTCTGGGCCATTGGCATGAACTTCTACCTGGAAG
>ERZ724524.1852-NODE-1852-length-14053-cov-10.345764_pt1 | contig 14053 bp, 14 predicted proteins | sample MGYA00376057_ERZ724524 | MGnify/ENA primary metagenome ERZ724524 (study PRJEB28724, sample SAMN07190888) | wastewater metagenome | isolation source: influent of sewage treatment plant in Hong Hong | place: USA: Christiansburg, Virginia | collected 2016-03-01 ...
GTAAGCGGCCGGCCATCCCACCTTGGCTAGGCATCGGTGTGGGATGCCGCTAGATTGGCTATCGGAGGTTCAGGATGCGCCGGGCACCGCTGAGCACTATCAGCGCAATGACTGCGCCAATCACGAGGTCAGGGTACGAGGAGCCCGTCCAAGCGACCAAAACACCAGCGACTATCACCCCCGCGTTTGCGATCACATCATTCGCAGAAAAAATGTAGCTTGCCGTCATGTGGGCGCCCCGATCCCGCTTCTTGGCGATCAGCACCAGGCAGGTGACGTTGGCGATCAATGCGACCAGCCCGATACTCATCATGAGCATGGACGCCGGCTCACTTCCCACAACTGCCCGCCGAACGACCTCCAAAAGCGCGCCAAGCGCAAGCACGACTTGCAACCAACCAGCGATGTGCGCTGCCTTCATCTTCAAGGCGGCGGCGCGGCCCACCGCATAGAGCGCCAGTCCGTAGACCGCCGCATCGGCGAACATGTCAAGCGAGTCCGCTATGAGACCTGTGGACTGGGCGATCAGGCCAACGATCAACTCAAAGACAAACATCGCACCGTTGATAGCGAGCAGCAGCTTTAAGGTCCGAGCCTCAGAGGCATTCCCCTCTGCGTCTGGGGCCGTAGACTCGTCGCTTTGCACGCTGTCCAACACTTGCGCGCCGAGGTTGAGAGGGATGAGACGGCCCAGCAGCTCTTGCGTACTTCCCCCATGCTGCACGGTGAGTACACGGTCCTTCAGATCGAAGTCCAGTGCCGCAACAGCCGACGCATCGGCCAGCGCCATCCGAATGAGATTCTCCTCCGACGGGCAATCCATCTTCGGCACGGAGAAACGCGTCTTCCACTGCCCGCCTTCGGTGCGCCTCTCGCTTGTCAGCAGAACCGCACCCAAGTTCAGGGGCGTCAGCTTCTGGGCGATCCTGGCGGGCTCGCCCGAGTGCACCACCCGGAGCTGCCGATGGGCCAGATCGAAGGTCATCGGCCCAACCCCGGTCAGACCACCCAGCGCCATGCGAATGAGGTTCTCCTCGGAGGGGCAGTCCATTCCCGGAACTGAAAATGTGCTCTCCACGGAAGCAATGGCGCTTGGGGCCTCGTCGACCGTCTGCGAATTGCAACTGCTCGAGCAGCTACTGCTTTGACATGTACTCATGTCCCGTATTAGAAACCCTCAAGTAGCTGTAGAGTCAAGCGGTAGGTAGGCAAATATGAAAATCGGTGAACTATCGTCATTGGCAGGGTGCTCCGTTCCCGCGGTGCGCTTTTATGAAGCAGAGGGCCTTCTGCAGGCGCCCCTGCGGGCCGCCAACAACTATCGGCAATATGGCCAACAGCATGTCGACAGGTTGGCCTTCATCGTTCGGTGCCGCTCGCTGGACATGTCGCACGACGATATCCGGGCTCTGCTGCAGTTGCAGGACGACCCCGCCATGTCCTGCGACGAGGTCAATGCCTTGCTAGACGATCAAATGCGCTTGGTAGAGCAGCGAATCGCCGAGTTGCAGGCGCTGCGCAAGCAACTGCGTGCCATCCGCAGTACCTGTGCGGGAGGGGTATGCGTTGGCGATTGCGGTGCACTTGAATCGCTGCGCAGCGCCACTGGGGCAAGCTGGCCAACCGTTCGCTGAGCGGAGCCTCAAATAACGACATTCAGCTCGGTGCGAACCAACGATGCGGTAGCAACTCGTGAACCAGGCTAACCCGTTGCGTCGGCAAGCGAGCCAAAACGTCCTTGAGATACGCATAGGGATCATGCCCATTGAGTCGTGCTGACTGGATGAGCGTCATGACGGCTGCTGCCCTCTGACCAGCTCGTAGGCTGCCCGCAAAGAGCCAGTTGTTGCGGCCAATGGCAATCGGCCGAATCTGGTTCTCGATCCAGTTGTTGTCCACGGGCAGCTGTCCGTCATCGACGAACCGGGTCAAAGCCTCCCAGCGCCGCAAGCTGTAGTCCAGCGCTTTGGCGCTTGCCGAGCCTTCCGGCACCTTCTGGCGTTGCAGCACCATCCACTGGTGCAAGGCATCAAGCAGCGGCTTCGTTTGTTGTTGCCGGATGGTTTGGCGCTGATCGGTCGCAATCTCCTTGACCTCACGCTCGATCTCGTAGACCCGCGCGAACTGCTGCAGCGCGACCTCGGCGATCTGGCTTTGGTTCGCCGCGTGCAAATCGAAGAACTTGCGCCGCGCGTGCGCCAGGCAGCCGACCTCGGTCACACCACTTGCGATCAAGGCCTTGTAGCCGCTGAAGTCGTCACAGGTGAGGCTGCCTCTCCAGTCGCCCAGGAAGCGCCGGGCGTGTTCGCCCGAGCGCGATTCGCAGAAGTCGTAGACGACCGCCTTGATGTTCTCGAAGGCGCCCGTGGCATAGGCCCATAGGTACGCCCGGTGCGCCTTGCCGTTGCCCGGCTTGAGCATGGACACCGGCGTCTCGTCGGCATGCAGCACGCGGCGCTGCAGCAGCTCTGTCCTCATGGCGTCAACCAGTGGCTGCAACTGCACGCCACACGAGCCCACCCATTGCGCCAGCGTGGAGCGGGGGATGGCTAGGCCGGCGCGGCCGAAGATCGCTTCCTGGCGGTACAGCGGCAGGTGGTCGGCGTACTTGGCCACCAGCACTTGCGCCAGTAGCCCAGTGGTAGGGATGCCTTTGTCGATGATGTGAGGATCGACAGGCACCTGGTGAATCGTCTCGCACTGGGCACAGGCCCACTTGCCCCGGATGTGGCGCTCCACCGTGAACACGCCGGGCGCGTAGTCCAGCTTCTCGGCCACGTCCTCGCCGATGCGCTTCATCTGGCAACCGCAGGCGCAGGTGGTGGACTCGGGCTCGTGGCGGATCTCGCGCCGCGACAGGTTGGCCGGCAGGGGTGCGCGTTTGGGGACTTGCTTGTCTTGGCGGCCTGCCACTGGCGGCGTGGCCTGCTCGATCTCATCGGCCACCGCCTGCAGGTCCTCATCCAGCGATTCATCGAGCAGGCTCTTCTGCTCGGCGCTGAAGCGCTCCGACTGTGCGGCGAACTTCATGCGCTTGAGCAGTGCGTTCTCGTGCGTGAGCTTGTCGATCTGCGCCTGCTTGAAGACCGCCTCTTGGCCCTGGCGTGCGATCACGCCGTCTCGCTCGGCCAGCTCACCCATCAACGACAGCAGGGCCGCTCGCATCTGCTGCGGCTCCAGGGTGTCAAGGTGGTCTGCGGTGATCACGGGAGAAGATGATGCGGCTAACATCACATTCGCGCATCGGTGCAAGCGCTGATTGCCTGGCCAACGACCGGAGCACTCAAAGTACAGTGATGACTCCAGCCTCGCCGACGTTCTTCCAGGGCAGGCCCAGCACGAGCGCATCGAACTGCGTTCGGCTGAGTGTGGCGGTGGTGGCGGCATCGCGCGGCCAGACGAACTTGCCGCTATTCAGGCGCCGGGCCGCCAGCCAGACACCGATGCCGTCGTGCACCAGCACCTTCATGCGGTTGGCTCGTCGATTGGCGAACAGATAGGCGTGGTGTGGGCGCGCTGCGCCAAAGACAGCCACTACCCGGGCGAGCGCCGTCTCGGTGCCTGCTCGCATGTCCAGCGGCTCGGTGGAGAGCCACAGCGCATCAATGCGGATCATCGGAGCCAGTCGCGCAGCCACGCTGCACATGACGCTGCATCTTCCAGGGGCCAGTTCACGGTGACTACGCTGGCGCTGCGCCGAACATCAACGCGAATCGCACGCGACACGGGCGGCGAGCTGGTCTCGGTTGCTGGGAGCTGTTCAACTGGTGGAGGCAGATTCAGCGCAACGAACTCATTCCGGGGCGCTGGCAACAGGGAGTCTGCTTGCTCGCGCATCCAGCGATGAACGATGTTGGCATTGATGCCGTGTGCGAGTGCCACGCCGGCCACTGACGCGCCGGAGACTTTGCATTCGGCCACGATCTGGCCTTTGAGTTCTGGAGGGTAGTAGCGCCGCCTGGGGCGTTGGGCGATCGTGTCGTTCGCCATGGTGTGCATGATCTTCATCGTGCACACGATGCCTCGGCACTGGGTCTATCTCAAGATGGGATAGCCGGACGCTTACCCTTATCGGCCAAGCCAGCCCAGAGATCGCCTGCGGGGGCTTAAGGTCGCCAGGGCGCCAAGCCATCCAGAATTCAGGGCAACAGAATTCGGGGCAAGTGAAGGGACAGAGCAGAGGGGGCTTGGCGGCAAGGTTGCCCGCACGCATATGCTCGGGCCGTGGCCCTGTATGCGCGCAGCCAGAAGGCGCTAGGTAGCCTGCCCCATGTCTGCCTCGGTGCCGTGCACAAATACCTTCAGCTCACCCGCTCCGAACGCTTTCCAGCCCTCGTTGGTCGTCAGTGGCTCTGTTGCCACCAATTGCACCCTGTCTGAGGGGGTGGTGAGTGGCGCAAAATCAATGCAGAGGTCTTCATCGGACAGTTGGGCTACAGCAAAAGGATGCCGGCGTTCGAGGTGATAAAGGTGGGTTGAAGCGTGGGCCCACAGTGCTTCCCCATTGGACAGTAAGAAATTGAACGTTCCATGCTTTGCAATGTGTGGAGCAAGTTCGCGCAGCGTGTGTGTGAGTTCTTCAATGCTGGGCATTCCGGCATGCGATTTTGCAAGTTCTTGCAGGAGCCAACAAAATGCGTGCTCGCTGTCAGTAGTGCCTACCGGGTGAAAATGCGCATGCAATCTGGGGCGAAATTCTTTCAGATCGCCGTTGTGTGCAAAAACCCAGTAGCGTCCCCACAGTTCGCGCACGAAAGGGTGGCAGTTTTGCAGGCTCACAGGGCCTTGCGTGGCCTTGCGGATATGGGCAATCACATTAAAGCTCTTGATGGGATAGCCCCGGATCAGCTCGGCAATCGGCGAGTTCGCCGCGGGTTGATGGTCAACGAAGTGGCGCAAACCGCGGTCTTCAAAGAAAGCGATGCCCCATCCATCGGCGTGATCGGCGGTGTTGCCGCCCCGTTGGGCAAACCCCCGAAAGCTGAACGTAATGTCCGTGGGGGTATTGCTGTTCATACCAAGCAGCTGGCACATAAATAAATCCGTTGGTGTGGAGACTGAAGAAATTGGCGCTACGGTGCGTCGGTCTGTGCAGGTGCACCCCGCAACTGCCAGGCAGCAATGAGGGCGAGCAGGCAGAGCCCTGCCAGCATCAGAAAGGTTTCGCCAAATGCTGCGATGCGTGCGGCGCTGGTGGCGGCGGTCGCCAAGGAATCGCCATGCACGCCCAAACGCCATTCCAGCACGATTCCGCAAAGGCTCACGCCCGCAGCGCCCCCCAGCATGCGCACAAAGCCAATGACACTGGATCCCTGGGATATGAGTGTTTTGTCCAGGGGGCGCATGGCGCCCAGGTTGAGTGAAGGCAGGATAAAGCCCAGGCCGATGCGGCCCAGCACGGCAAACAGCACCAGCATCCAAAGTGCCGACTGCAGGCCCACCAGCATCATCAGTGCAAACGAAGCGCCCAGCAGCGCCAGGCCTGTGCTGACCAGCCAGTGGGTGGGAACCCGGTCAGCCAGTCGGCCGACCAAAGGAATGGTCATCGCAAGCACGATCCCGGAAGGCAGCATGATGGTGCCTACGTGGGAGGCCGACAGCTGCAACCCCAGTTGCATGAAGACTGGCAGCAGATAGGTGGAACCGAACAGTGCGGTGCCGTAGATGAAGGCCACCACGCTGCCCATGGCGAATTGTCGGTAGCTAAAGACGCGCAGGTCCATGAGCGGCTGGAGGCCGCGCCTTGATACGCGACGCTGCCACCAAAGAAACAGCACAAAAAACAGAATTGCGCCACTCATCAAAAGGGCGGCCTGGGCGTAGGGCCCGCTGTGCATTGCCACCAGGCCGTTCAGCAGGCACAGCGTACCCAGCGTGCCCAGCATCAAGCCGCGCCAGTCCAGTGGCTCACCCCGGCGATCCGCAGGCACGCCACCGGGTGCGGTAGTGGGTACGAACTTATAGGCCAGGGCAATCGATGCAAGGCAAAACGGCACGACCATGAAGAAGATGGATCGCCAGCCAAACCAGTCGACCAGCAGCCCGCCCACGCTGGGTCCGATAGCGGGAGCCAGCACCACCCCCATCCCGAAAATGCCGCTGGCGCGTCCCTGCTCGTGGGGTTTGAACGCATACAAAATGATCACGGCGGGAATGGGCTGCACCACCCCGGCCGCCAGACCCTCGGCGACACGTGCGGCCAGCACCAGACCGAAATGCCCGGAGAGCCCACCCGCGATGCCCCCTGCCAGCAGCAGAACCATGGCACCCACATAGGTGGCGCGGTAGCCATAGCGTGACAGCAGCCACGGCGTGGTCAGCATTGACACGGTGGTAGCCACCATGAAGCCCGACGTGACCCACTGGGCACGTTCCTGGCCGAGCATGAAGTAATGGCTCATGTCCGGGATCGCCACGTTGACGATCGTGGACGACATGATGGACGCCATGGTGCCCACCATGACGGAAAGCAGCAGCAGCCAGCGGTAACGATCGCCGTAGCGCTCGCGCAGCACGGTGATCGAGCCGGGCGGCTGTGTCATGGTGCCGCGCTCAGGAACGTTCGGTCCAGAGCTTGCCGCCGGTGGCCCAGTTTTCGCGCTTCACATCGGTGATGAGGATGTCCACCATCTCGGGCGTACCTCCTAGCACCTCGACCGACACGCGGGTGATTTCTTCGACAAGTTTTTTCTTCTGTTCGACCGTGCGGCCTTCAATCATTTCGACGCGGTAGGTCGGCATGGGGGGGGACTCCTGGGCAAAAATCAATCATAAATGCGCGGTCTGCGGCCCGGGCGTGGTCATGTCGGCGGGGTCGGGGGTGCGGGCGCACACCGGGCAGATGCAGCGCTGGCCGCGCTCCTGCTCTGGCAGGCGGCTCAGTGCAGCCCTGGACACCGTAACCTGCAGGCACCAGCAGTCCTGCGGGTCGGCACCCGAGGCCATGGCGCATTCGTTGGGCTGGCCGCAGGCGGGGCAGGCGTTCGGGGGGGAAGAGGGCGAGGGGTTCATGAAAAGAGGGGCAGCGCGAACTTGGAGTGTAGGCCAAGGCCCGACGCAACGGCACCCGAAGCTGTTGTTGAATTTTAGATAAAAACAGGCTACAAGGCTTATAAATAAAGCGCAAGCAGCTATTTAATCAATAGCAGATGATGAAGCACCCCTCATCCCCGCAGCGGCAGCAGTGCGCCGACCGCGCGGGTCGATGGCGATCGAAGGAGGCACCCCGTGCGGAGGGGGGGTGGAACCGCAGCAAACGCCTGACTGCAGCCTTTCGTGCAGGGAATTCCCCAGCGGTTGGACTGTTTTTTGTGCCCGAAGTCCGGCGCACCGACTGTACATTCACCGGTCACGCCGTTGATGTGCGCCCTGTCCGCCCTCCCGCGTCCACCAGCGGGACCGTCGCAGTCGCCCGGCAACGCAGAGGCGCAAAGTTCACCAGACAGTCAACCCGCCTGCGCACGATGGTGAGCACCGCTTGCCGCAGCGATGAGAGCGATGCGCACCATCGCACCCGGCGGCAAAGCCGGGGGTAAAGACAACCAAAGGGAGAGCCGTGCTGTTACTCATCGTTTTGCTTCCGCTTTTCCTGGGCACCGCTGCCACGTTGTGGCTGGGTTCGCGGTCGCGCTGGCTCACTGCGCTGACGGCCGGGGCTGTGACGGCGGCGAGTCTGGGCCTGCTGCTGGGCCACGCGCCAGCGGTGATGGCGGGCGAGGTCATCCTGAACGCCTGGGACTGGGTGCCCGAGATCGGCCTGAACCTCACCTTCCGGCTGGACGGCCTGTCGATGATGTTTGCCGGGCTGATCCTGTTCATCGGTCTGATGATCGTCATCTACGCGCACTACTACCTGAGCCCCAAGGACTCGGTGGGCAAGTTCTACAGCGAGATGATGCTGTTCATGGCCGCCATGCTGGGCGTGGTGCTGTCAGACAACCTCTTGCTGCTGGTGGTGTTCTGGGAACTCACCAGCCTGTCTTCGTTCCTGCTGGTGGGCTACTGGAGCCACCGGGCCGACGCGCGCGCCGGTGCCCGCCAGGCGCTGGCCGTGACCGGCGGCGGTGGGCTGGCCATGCTGGGCGGCTTTGTGCTGCTGGGCCAGATCGCAGGCACCTATGAACTGAGCGCCATGCTGGGCAAGGTGGCCGCCATCCAGGCCGACCCGATGTTTGTGCCCGCGTTGTTGCTGATCCTGATCGGCGCCTTCACCAAGAGCGCGCAGTTTCCGTTCCATTTCTGGCTGCCCGACGCCATGGCCGCCCCCACGCCGGTGTCGGCCTACCTGCACTCGGCCACCATGGTGAAGGCCGGCGTTTTTCTGCTCATGCGCATGTACCCGGTGCTGGCGGGCTCGGGCTGGTTCGAGGCGATCGTGACCACCGTGGGCCTGATCACGGTGCTGTTTGCGGCCTTCATCGCCATCTTCAAGCACGACCTCAAGGGGCTGCTGGCGTACTCCACCGTGAGCCACCTGGGCCTCATCACCTTTCTGGTGGGGCTGGGCTCGCCGCTGGCGGCCGTGGCGGCGGTGTTCCATGTGCTGAACCACGCCACGTTCAAGGCCTCGCTGTTCATGATCGCCGGGATCGTGGACCACGAAACCCACAGCCGCGACATGCGCAAGCTGGGCGGCCTGTGGGCGCTGATGCCCTGGACGGCCACCCTCTCCATGGTGGCGGCGGCGTCCATGGCCGGTGTGCCGCTGACCAACGGCTTTTTGTCCAAAGAGATGTTCTTCACCGAAGCGGTGGTGGGCACCACCGGTGTGTGGGCCTGGCTGGTGCCGGCGGCGGTCACACTGGCCGGCATTTGCAGCGTGGCGTATTCGCTGCGCTTTGTGCACGACACGTATTTCAACGGGCCGCTGGGCGATGTGCCCAACACCCACCCGCACGAGCCCCCGCTGGGCATGAAGCTGCCCGCCATGCTGCTGGTGGCGATGTGCATCGCCGTCGGCCTGCTGCCCGCCATCACCTTCGGCCCGCTGGTGGACGTGGCGGCCACGGCCCTGGCCGGCAAGCCACTGCCCGAGTACCACCTGGCGATCTGGCACGGCTTCAACCTGCCGCTGCTCATGAGCGCCATCGCCCTGGTGGCGGGGGTGGGCCTGTACCTGCTGCTGGCAGCCCACAAGCGGCTGCACCGCATCGAGTCCGAGGCCTGGTTTGGCGCGGCCACCGGGCGCCAGATCTTCGACCGCCTGATCGACGGGCTGTTCGGCCTGGCGGGGCGCATCTCGGAGCGGCTGGAAAGCGGCTCGCTGCAGCATTACCTGGCCTGGACGCTGGGCGCCGCCATTGCCGTGGTGGCGGTGACCGTGCTGGGCAGTGGCAGCCCCATGGGCACCGGGCCGCGTGAGCTGTTGCCGGCTTCGCCGCTGGCCATTGCCATCTGGCTGCTGCTGGCTGGCACCACATTGACGCTGGTGGCGACGCACCACCAGCGGTTCCAGTCGGTGGTGCTGGTGGGCGTGGTGGGGCTTGTCACGTCGCTGACCTTTGTCAGCCTGTCTGCACCCGACCTGGCGCTGACCCAGTTGTCGGTGGAGGTGGTGTCCACCGTGCTGCTGCTCATGGGACTGGCCTTGCTGCCCCAGCACTCGCCGCGCGAGTCCGGCAGCCTGCGCCGCGTGCGCGACGGCGCACTGGCGCTGGCCGGGGGGGCGGGCATGTCGTGGCTGGCCTGGGTGCTGCTCACCCGCGACCACGACTCCATTTCCTGGTACTTCCTGGACAAGTCCATGCCGGTGGGCGGCGGCACCAACGTGGTCAACGTGATCCTGGTGGACTTCCGGGGCTACGACACCTTTGGTGAGATCACCGTGCTGGGCATTGCCGCCATTGGCGTGCTGGCGCTCATGGAAGGCATGCGCACGCGCCGCTCCACGGCCGACACCGAGGGCCGCCGCTGGACCTTTGCCGCGCAGCCCCTGCTGCTGCGCGTGGCAGCGGCGGTGGTGTTGCCGGTGGCGCTGGTGTTCACGCTCTACATCTTCATGCGCGGCCACAACCTGCCGGGCGGCGGCTTCATTGCCGGCCTGATCACGGCCGTGGCGCTGGTGCTGCAGTTCATGTCGATGGGACAGGTCAAGGCCGAATTGCTGCTGCGCGGCCAGGGCGGGCGCCGCTTCGTGAAATGGATTGGTGCCGGTCTGGGCATTGCCGGACTCACCGGCGTGGGCGCGTTCGTGTTCGGCCGCCCCTTCCTGACCAGCGCCCATGGCCACCCCCATGTGCCCCTGCTGGGCGAGCTGCCGCTGGCTTCGGCTGCGCTGTTTGACCTGGGCGTCTACCTTGTGGTGGTGGGCGCCACGCTGCTGACCATCTCGGTGCTGGGCACCGTGAGCCGCGAGAGCCCGCAACCCGCCGCCCCGCGGCCACCGGAGCCTGCCGCATGAACGCCGCAGGCCCCCGTCACCCCTCGCCCGCCGTGCGACACACCAAGGAACCCACATGAGCATGGAATTTTTGCTGGCCACCGGCATCGGCTTTGTCACTGCCTGCGCCATTTACCTGATGCTGCGCGGGCGCACCTTTCCCGTGGTGCTGGGCCTGTCGCTGCTGGGCTATGCGGTGAACGTTTTCATTTTTGCCATGGGCCGCCTGTGGTCCAACGCCCAGCCCATCCTGGTGGGTGATGGCCCCGTGGCCGACCCCTTGCCCCAGGCGCTGGTGCTCACCGCCATCGTGATCGGCTTTGCCACCACCGGCTTTGTGATCGAGCTGGCCCTGCGCAGCCGCCATGAGAGCGGCAGCGACCACGTGGACGGGCACGAGCCCGGCCACGCCCCGGGTTACCGCAGCGCCGCACAGGCACCTGCGGGCAAGAGTGGAGGTCAGGCCTGATGTGGGATGTGATCTCTGCTTTCTGGCTGCAGCACGCCCCGGTGCTGTCGGTGCTGTTGCCGGTGTTCACGGCCGTGGGCCTGTTGCTGATCGGTGATTCGGCCAGCTCCGGCGGCACCGGTGCGGACGGCCGCCAGCGCTGGGGCGCACGGCTGTCCATGGCGTCGGTGTTGCTGGGCCTGTTCATGGCCGTTCAGCTGGTGCGCCACGCCAGTGGCGGCGAGCTGCTGGTGTACCAGCTGGGTGAATGGCCCGCGCCGTTTGGCATCGTGCTGGTGCTCGACCGCCTGTCGGCCCTCATGGTGCTGCTGACCTACCTGGTGGCGGTGCCGGTGCTCTGGTATGCCACCGGCGGCTGGGACACCCGGGGCCGCCACTTTCATGCCCTGTTCCAGTTCCAGCTGATGGGCCTGTGCGGCGCCTTCCTGACCGGCGACCTGTTCAACCTGTTCGTGTTCTTCGAGGTGCTGCTGATCGCCTCTTACGTGCTGCTGGTGCACGGCCAGGGCCGCGAGCGCTTGCGCATGGGCGTGCACTATGTGGTGCTCAACCTCGCGGCCTCGGGGCTGTTCCTGATCGGGCTGGCGCTGGTGTACGCCGTCACCGGCACGCTCAACATGACCGACGTGGCCCTGCGCGTGGGCCAGCTCACGGGCGACAGCGCCGTGCTGGCGCGGGCGGCGGCGCTGGTGCTGCTGGTGGTGTTTGGCCTGAAGGCGGCGCTGGTGCCGCTGTACTTCTGGCTGCCGGGCACCTACGCGTCGGCCAGTGCGCCGGTGGCCGCGCTGTTTGCCATCATGACCAAGGTGGGCGTGTACAGCATCATCCGCGTGCACTGGGGCATTTTTGGCGCCGAGGCCGGTGAGGCCGCCTTTGCGGCCCAGGCCTGGCTGCTGCCGCTGGCCCTGACCACCAGCGTGCTCGGCGTGCTGGGTGCGCTGGCCGCGCACAGCATGGGCCGGCTGGTGGCCTACCTCACCGTGTCGTCGGTGGGCACCATTCTGGCGGGCGTGGGGCTGTACTCCCCTGAAACCCTGTCGGCTTCGCTGTACTACACGCTGCACAGCACGGTGGTGATTGCGGGCCTGTTCCTGCTGGTCGAGCTGATGGCCGCCCAGCGCGGTGAGGCACTGGACAAACTGCGGCCTGCTGCGGCGGTGCGCGAGCCGGTGCTGCTGGGCTTGATGATGATTTTTGGCGCGGCCTCGGCTGCGGGCCTGCCCCCCCTGCCGGGCTTTCTGGGCAAGCTGATGATTCTGGAGAGCTCGTCGGGCCTGCCCGCCCAGGCCTGGGTCTGGGCGGTGGTGCTCAGCGTGGGCTTCTTCACCATCGTGGGCCTGGCGCGCGCCGGGGTCATCGTGTTCTGGCATATCCAGCCCGACGAAGGGCAGGGCAACCCCGGCTCGGGCTCCAGCGTCAAACTGTTGTCTGCCGTGTGGGCCTTCATGGCGCTCACGCTGGCCATGGCGGTGCTGGCCTCCCCCGTGAAGCGCTACACCGACGCCGCCACAGCGCAACTGGCCGACCAGGCCGCCTACGCCCGCGCCGTGCTGGGCGTGACCGGCGCCCCCACCACCCGGCCCTACGACGGCCAACGCACACCGGCCGCGGCCCCCACCGAGGAGACCCGATGAACCCCAACACCTCGCCCCCCGCCAATCCGGCGCGCAAGCCGGGCTGGCTCAGCCATCCGCTGCTGTCCCTGCTGCTGGGCGCCAGCTGGCTCGCGCTTTCGCACAGCCTGGAGCCCGTGCACCTGCTGTCGGCGCTGCTGATTGCCCTGATCGTGCCGCGCCTGCTGCACCCGTTTCTGGGCGAACACTCCAGCATCCACTGGGGGGCCGCCGTGCGGCTGACCGCCGTGGTGCTCAAGGACATTGTGCTGGCCAACATCACCGTGGCCCGGCTGGTGCTGGGCCCGCTGCCGCGCATGCAGCCCGCCTGGCTGCCCGTGCCGCTGGCCTGCGACCACCCGCGCGTGAATGCCTTGTTTGCCACCATCATCACCACCACGCCCGGCACGGTGTCGTGCGTGGTGGACGAGCAGCGCCATGAAATTCTGGTGCATGCCCTGACCTGCGACGACGCGCAGGCCATGATCGACGACATGAAGACGCGCTACGAGGCGCCTTTGCTCCAGATTTTTCGCCAGCAGCCGCGCGCCGCAGCGCCCGGCGCTGGCGCCACCACCGGGAGGGCCGCATGAACGCACTCGACATCGCATTGAACCTGGGCGTGGCTGCCGTGACGGTGGCCGTGGTGCTGTGTGCCTGGCGCCTGCTGCGCGGGCCCGAAATGACCGACCGCCTGCTGGCACTGGACACGCTCTACATGAATGCCGTGGCGCTGATCGTGCTGCTGGGCATCCGCTGGAACACCGCGCTGCTGTTCGAGGCCGCCCTGCTGGTGGCCATGCTGGGCTTTGCCTCCACCGTGGCGCTGGCACGCTACCTGAGCCGCGGCGACGTGGTGGAATAAAGGAGTAACCATGCACCCTCTGATCGAATGGACTGCCGCCGCGCTGATTGTGATCGCGGCCTTCTTCCTGCTGGTGGGCGCCATTGGCCTGGCCCGCCTGCCCGACTTTTTCATGCGCCTGCATGCACCCACCAAGGCATCCACGCTGGGTGTGGGCGGCGTGCTGCTGGCATCCATGCTGGTGGCGTTCAGCCAGGGCCGCCCCGGCATTGCCGAGCTGCTGATCACGCTGTTTGTGTTCGTCACGGCGCCGGTGTCAGCCAACCTCATGGCCCAGGCGGCGCTGCACCTTCGGCTGGCGTCGCGCGCGCCGGTGCCCGACGACGCGGTGCCCGAGCGCCGCCAGGGCTGAGCGCCATGAACAACGGCACCCGAAGGTGCCGTTGTTCATCAAAACAGCCTTCAGCCTTTGTCCATAAAGCGCTGAGAGCTATTAACTCAATAGCAATCGATCACGCCGACGCCTTGAGCTTCAGGCGCCAGGCGTGCAGCAGGGGTTCGGTGTAACCGCTGGGCTGCTCCACGCCCTTGAACACCAGATCGCAGGCGGCCTGGTAGGCCATGGATTCGGCAAAGCGGCCGTGCATGCGCTGGTAGAGCGGGTCGCCGCTGTTTTGCTGGTCCACCTTGGCGGCCATGCGCTCGAAGGTGGCGCGCACGCGGCCTTCGCTCACCACGCCATGCAGCAGCCAGTTGGCCATGTGCTGGCTGCTGATGCGCAGCGTGGC
>ERZ724524.1858-NODE-1858-length-14027-cov-8.166905_pt1 | contig 14027 bp, 15 predicted proteins | sample MGYA00376057_ERZ724524 | MGnify/ENA primary metagenome ERZ724524 (study PRJEB28724, sample SAMN07190888) | wastewater metagenome | isolation source: influent of sewage treatment plant in Hong Hong | place: USA: Christiansburg, Virginia | collected 2016-03-01 ...
CGCAACCTTGCCAAGGTTGAGGTCGAGAGTTCGAGACTCTTCTGCCGCTCCAGATGTAGAAACGGGGAAAGCGATTATCGCTTTCCCCGTTTTGTTTGTGTTTGTCGATTTTATCCGGACTCCCTCTGCAGGCTCTGTCCAGCGCCTTGTCTCCGTTCCGAAAAGCTTTCGTCACTCCCCTGTCATGCGCACTCTCCATGCTGGTGTCAGGCCCGGGAAGGGGTGTGTGCAGTTCTGGAGGGTGCGGTGATGCGAAGGAAATACAACGGTTTGCGCAGGCCGCCGGGCGGCTTTTTGATGCGGGGTTTTGCGGCCCGTCTGCTGGAGGGCTGGGAGCGGCTCCTGTTCATTCCGGACGCTCCGCTCATGGGCGGGTGGTTCTTGATGGATGAGCAGGAGCTGGAGGCGGGTTTTGCGGGGGCGGGGGGCGGTACTCTCTGCGGCTTATCTGCCCATGTCGGCGGCGACCAGCGGTAAATTCACCCGTAAGGTGGTGCCGCCTCCCGGCTTGCTGCTCACATCGATGCGTCCGCCGTGCTTGCTGACGATGTCGTAGGAGATCGACAGGCCCAGGCCTGTCCCCTTGCCGACCGGCTTGGTTGTGTAGAAGGGATCGAAGATCCGCTTCAGCACTTCGGGTGGCATGCCGTGGCCGGTGTCCGCTACCTCGATCCAGGCCCACTGGGCATCGTGGCCGCTGCGTACGGTAATGGTGCCTCGTTCGTCGATGGCGTGGGCTGCGTTGATCAGCAGGTTCATGATGACCTGGTTGATCTGGGCTGGAAGGCAGGGTACTTTCGGTAGCTCGGGATCGTATTCGCGCACGACCTCGGCTTTGTACTTGAGCTCGTTCCAGACTACGTTGAGGGTGCATTCGATACCGGCGTTGAGGTCGGCCTCCTGCCATTCGGCCTGGTCGAGCCGCGAGAAGTCCTTCAGGTCGGCGACGATCTTGCGGACCCGTTCCAGTCCGTCGCGGGATTCGCGAATCAGGTCGGCGCTGTCGGTTTTCAGGTAATCGAATTCGACAGCGACGAAATCGGCTTCCGTAGCCTTGCCGGTTCGGCACGCCTCCAGCAGCGTGATCAGTTCGTCGGTGTAGGTTTTCAGTGTGCCCAGGTTGGAGTTGACGAAGCCGACCGGGTTGTTGATCTCGTGGGCAACACCTGCGGCGAGTACGCCGATAGAGGCCATTTTCTCCGATTGCAGCAACTGTCCGTGGGCCTCTTCCAGCTCACGCATCTTGCCCGCCAGTTCGAACCAGCGACGGCGCAGCAGTTCGAGGAGCCCCCAGCTGACCGCCAGAACGAGCAAAAACGCGGTGCCGTGGGCCAGCGTGGTCTGCCGGATGCCGTCGCGGGTGGCTGCCTGGACGGGGGCATAGCTTTGCGACACGCTGAGGCCACCGCGAATATCGCCGGCCTTGTAGCCTTGCTTGGCGTGACAGGCCAGGCAGCTTTCCTGCACCAGCAGCGGTGCCATATAGCGCAAAATTGTGCCGTGAGGGCTGGGCTCTGTGCCCATCGTCTCCTTTTCACCATGCTCAAAGGCCTCAAGGGCGCGGCGCTCCCAGTCGTCCGCCATGTTGGCTGGGCGGATCGGTCGCAGGCTGGTAAGGCGGAACACCACGCCGCCGTCCGAGGCTGCCATGCCGGCGATGAGGCGCGTCATGTAGGCCGGGTTGACCATCGTCATCGCCACCCCGTCAGTGGTCGTTATGTCGCGGCGGGAGTGTTCCAGATAGGGGTTTGGCGGGGTTTCCGGAGTGACGGGCACATACACTCCGCCATGGCTGGCATTCCAGTTGCGGGTCAGCATCACCATGCGGAACATGTTGCGCGCGCCCTCGATGGCTACCTGCGTGGACTGCTCGCGAATTTTATCGATCTGCAGTTCGAGGGACAGCGCAACAATGATCCCCCACAGCACCAGGGGCAGCAGCCACCAGCGCCGCTCGCGGATGAGCTGTGGAACGGCGCGCAAGTTGGCGGTGCTTGTTGAAAGCATTTCTGTCATGGCGGGCGAGGAGCTGGGTGGCGACCCATCGTCGCCAGAGCGCAGCTTAACGGCAGGACGTCCCCTTGTCCTGAGTCCGTATCAAGGCGAAGTGTTCCCAGGCCACGCCAAGGACTGCATGAGCTGTTCTGCCAGCCTCTGACCACTCTGCCAGGCGCCTTCCACCTTGCCGCCATTCAGCCAGTCGCCACACAGCCCGATGCGAAGGTCTGCGTCCCACGCGCACACGTTGTCCAGAGCCGGTTCGGTGTCGGCGTAGCGCCAGCGGTGGGCTGTCCATGCTTGCGGGGCAGGGGCGCCGAGTTTGATGAAGGCCTGCAGGAGAGTGGCCGCAACGGCTTCCGGGCTGTCCTCGATGTGCGCCTCGCTCCAGGTGGCCGAGGCGTGGAGCAGCCAGGTTTCCTTGGGGCCGCGCCCCGGTTTACTGTTGTCGCGGGCGACCCAGCGTAGCGGGCCGGCGTTGACGAAAGCCGCATCAAACGCGAGCGTGAGGGGGGTATCGTAGCGCAGCATCAGCGCCCAGCTCCCGCGCATCACGGCACGTCCGGCAAGGGCTGCCAATCGGGGAGCCGGCACGCGTAGCAGGGGCTCCGCCTGGGGAGCGGGGACGGCTAGCAGGATGGCATCGAAGCGGGTCGCCAGTACGCCCTGTTCGATGGAGGACAGGCACCAGCCGTCCGGCCCGCAGTGCAATGTCTGGATGGTGGTTTGTGCGCTCAGGGGCAAGCCATCGGCTAGATGGCGTGCCGGTGCCGTCATGCGCGGAACGCCGACAAAGCGTTCGTGACCCTGATCCGGTTCGCGGGTTTCTGCCCCGCCAAGTATGGCGAGGCGCGGTTGCCACAGATCAGCCACCCCGGCGGCCTGCCAGCGGGCGACTTCTGCCCGAAACGCGGGATCGCGGGCAGTGAAGTACTGGGCGCCATGGTCGCACTGCCAGTCATTACCGCGGCGGGTGCTCATGCGTCCGGCAGGGCCTCGGCTCTTGTCGAACAGAACGGTATCAAGGCCGGCGTCCTTCAGTCTTTTTGTGCAGGACAATCCTGCAATTCCGGCGCCAACGATGGCTATTTTGGGTGTATTTTTCATTTTTGTCCTGGACAAAATTTTGTTTGGCTCGCAATACTAAGGAAGTCCTGAAACGTATTCAATGGAGTTGTGATGACCGAGCGCTTCAAGAATGTCGCCCCGTCGGCCCGCAGTGCGCTTGCCGTGCCGAGCGGCAGGCTGTCGCGGCTGGCACGCCTGGGGAGTCTCGCCTCGGGGGTCGCCGGTGGCATGCTGGCCGAGGGCATGCGGCAACTGGCCCAAGGGCGCCGCCCGTCGGTCAGGGATTTGCTGCTGACTCCAGGCAATGCCCGGCGTGTTGCCGAGCAGCTGGCGCAACTGCGCGGTGCGTCGATGAAGGTCGGCCAGTTGCTGTCGATGGATGCGGGCGAACTCTTGCCGCCTGAACTCAGCGAGATTCTGTCGCGCTTGCGCTCGGATGCCCGGCCGATGCCGATGAGCCAGTTGGTTTCAGTGCTTGCTGCTAATTGGGGTGAGGGCTGGGAGAAGCATTTTCAGCGCTTCTCCTTTACGCCGATGGCGGCAGCCTCGATTGGTCAGGTGCATGCCGCGCAGGCCCTCGACGGGCGCAGGCTGGCCATCAAGGTGCAATACCCCGGTGTACGGCAAAGCATCTCCAGCGACGTCGATAACGTGGCGACCTTGCTTCGCCTGTCCGGTTTGCTGCCCAAAACGCTGGATGTCGGGCCGCTGCTCGACGAGGCCAAGCGTCAGTTGCATGATGAAGCGGATTACCTGCTCGAAGGCGCATACCTGATGCGCTATCGGAGCCTGCTTGCGACGAGCCCCGAATACCTGCTGCCGGAAATGCACACCGAACTGACCACTGGCAGCATCCTCGCCATGTCCTACGTGGAGGGTGTGCCGGTCGAATCCCTGCTTGAGGTACCGCAGGTCGAGCGTGATCGCCTGCTGGCTTTGTTGTTTAGGCTGCTGTTTCGCGAGGTGTTCGAGTTTCGCCTGATCCAGACCGACCCAAATTTCGCCAATTACCGCTATGCGCCTGCGTCAGGCCAGTTGATTCTGCTCGACTTTGGTGCGACCCGGGCCTACCCCGAACGCATGGTCGAGGCTTATCGGCGCCTGCTGACGGCGGGGATGCAGGGGAATAGGCAGGGGGTGGATGAGGCTGCGCGCGAAATCGGCTATTTTCAGGCGGACATCCAGGAGAGGCATCGTCTTGCTGTACTGGATATTTTTACCCAGGCCTGCGAGCCCCTGCGCCACGCAGGCCCCTATGATTTCGGCCAGTCGGACCTGGCCTTGCGCATTCGTGATACCGGCATCAAGCTGGGCATGGACCGGGAGTTCTGGCATACGCCACCCGCTGATGCGCTATTCCTGCACCGCAAACTCGGCGGGCTGTATCTTCTGGCGGCGAAGCTCAAGGTCCGCGTCGATATCCAGGCGCTGTTCGTGCCTCACGCCACGGGGGGTTAGTGCAGATCGTCCTTGTCCGGTGGAACCGGCAAGACGGGAATGCCTTCGTCGATCAGTTCGATCACGTCTTCCTGATTGGCCTTGCCGCGAATGGCGCGCTCTTCCGCCTGGCCGTAATGGATGCGCCGTGCTTCGTCGGCAAAGCGCTCGCCCACATCCTCGGACTTGCTTGCCGCGGCACGCAGTGCCTCGATGAGGCGTTTGGCGATGGCCTGGGGATCGGGCTGCCTGGTTGGTGCGCTGTGGGACGAAGTCTGTACGTAGGGCGCCGACGGCAGGCGCCGGATCTGGTGCGAAGCGCACTGGGGACAGCTCACCAGCCCGGCTGCGAGCTGTGTGTCAAAGGCCTCGCCCGAGGCGAACCACGCCTCAAAGCGGTGCTCCTGATCGCAAATCAGATCGAGGACAATCACGGCTGAAGTTCAAACGAGGTGGTACCCGGAACGGGACTTGAACCCGTAAACCTTGCGGCGGCGGATTTTAAGTCCGAATACACCCCCTTGTGAGGACTGGGGTTCCAAGAAAAAACCATTATAAATCAGCGGAGTGCTATACCTAGCGTTCCCGCATTTTACCAGCGCTTGCCGCAATAAGTGCTGCAAAAGTGCTGCAAGCTGCGGCTGATGCTTTAAGTATTTTTGTTAGTTCGAGGTAAATCTCGATAAGTGTTTATCTATACAAGGGGCAGTCACGTGACTGCTTACTTGAGAGCATGACGTCGTGGAACCACTCCTTACACCCCAAACCCTAGCGGCCGCCCTCGGCCTGGCAGAACAAACCATCTACAACCGCCACTCGACGGGGGGCAACCTTCCGCCGGCCATCAAACTTGGAAGGCTTCTCCGCTTCCGCCCCGCTGATGTTGAAGCGTGGCTGGAAAGACAGAAGCAACCCAGCCCCTCGGCGGTTTCGACCGCGCCCGCCGTGCAGCGCCCGCCCGCCAGGCGGCGCGGCCGACCGACGAAAGCAGAACAAATCGCGGCTCGACGCACGCAGTGAGCTATACGTCCCAGCAGCCCGGAGTAGAGCGCCCCGGCGGAAACCGGGGCAGGCTGCCTCAAACACGTCCGCACTGACCAGTACGGGCCGACGAAATTTCAACCCCGCCGCATTCAGCACGCGGAGGACACACTAGGTTTGCGGTAAGTAGCACAAGGGCACAGCTATTGCGCTGATGCGGCACACACAACAGGTGTGCCCATGTTGTCCGTATCATCCCCCTCGGCCGGTGGCAGGCCGAGTTCAAGCATTACCTCTGACTCGTTAGCGCGGTTCGCTGAACTTGTCAATAAGATTGGAACAAGTCCGGCAACTGGGCTTCGGAAACGGCGAAATGCCGCTCGAAAGAAGCTCAAACGCATAATCGACGAGCAGCGTAAATTCGCCAAGCCCGCGAGCTTGCGTGCCGTTGCGCTGACGCTGACGTACCGCGATGCCACGCTATTTTCCTCGAAGCACATCAGCGCCTTCTTGGACCGCTTGCGTCGTGCCCTGAAGCGAACGGGGCATAGCCTCCCTTACACCTGGGTGCTGGACCGTGCCAGCCATTTGCACTATCACCTTATCCTTTGGCTCCCACGCGGCTACAACCTTGACCCTGCCAGGCTGGCGAAGTGGTGGACGTGGGGTAGCACATGGGTCGAGAGCTGTCGCAGCGTTAAAGCCTGGGGCCGGTATATGGCCAAGTTCGACAGCATCCCGACCCTGCCGAAGGGCGCCCGCCTTTACGGCTACGGTGGGCTGGATGACGCCGGTACGCTTGCGGTGTCGCGCGCAACGCTGCCGCGCTGGCTTCAGGCGCTACTCCCAGCCGGCCATCGTGCCCGCCGCTGTCCGGGCGGGGGATGGGTGGATATGGCGACGGGCGAAATCTACCGCTCCCCCTATACTTGGACGCCTCGCGGCGCCATCCTTGCTGCCGTCAGGCGGCCAACTTGTCATGGAGTTGCTTGAATACATCCCGCCTGAGGGTTGTGCATAGGCTTATGCTGGCTTGAGTCAGTAGTCGAAACTCAAAAGAGATATTATCGCTGTCACTGTCGATATCTGGACAGGGGCACACTGAACAAGAGGGGATAGCCGTGACGACAGGCTTTCGTGATGAGGATGAGCATCACATCCAAAGAGATGAGCAAGGAAATCGTGTCGAGGACCGGGAGCACGACGTTGGAGAGCTTCGGCTCAGGACGGTTAGCAGCTGGCGATTTCAAACTGGGCCTCGTGAGCTTTCGGGTCGGGTAAAACAACTCACCCCTGAGGAATATGAGGAAAAGCGTAAAGCAGAGGAGGAAGCGAAGGCCAAAGCCAAGGCTGCTTCAAGATAGTTCCAGCCAGCATCGGTTGCCCGGTCTGCCATCGCAGGCCGGGCGTTCGCGGGCACGGCTGGGCGAACTCAGAGGTCGCCGCTCCACCCCCCGCCGTCCCAGAGCGAATCGGCCGAAGACCACGGATTGGAGTGAACATCGGTGCCCCACGGGCTGCCGCCCACATCGACACCGCCGACGGTGTCAGTGGTCATCGGAAGGCCGGTGGCGGGGTTGAGTGGGGTGCTGGACATGGTCTTTCTCCTTTAGAGGGGTGAGGTTTGCCCCGCCGACCATCGGCGAGGCAGGGGGCATTAGTCTTCGTGGGGCGTCAGGATGGTGCTATCGGCTATCGCATCGGCTCGCGTGTAGGCGTAAATCACGTTGCCGAAGAGGGATTCAATGTTGTCGGTGGGTGTCATGGTGTTGCTCCTTTCAAAACTGCTGGGTTCCTAGATTCCGAGCCCCCTACTGGCCTTGCCGGCTGGGCGTGAGGGGTCGTTGCTGCTTTCCGCTGTACTTCCTGAGTTCGTCGCCCTGACGACTAGAGCACCCAGGGCACAGGGGCAGTCAGCAAGGGAGCAGCCGAGCCCGCAGCCCGTCAGGGACCGGGAGAAGGGGCGCATGCAGTGCCGAAGGCCCTTGCGGGGTGGCCGGCCTGGGTGAGGGTCGCCAACAGGTGGGCGACGGACTCAGGAGGCGGAAGGCGCATCACTGCGCCAAGGCCGGTTGTCGCGTCAGCCTTCTGACGCGACACCTCGCACGGGCTGTCAACAGTCCGTGCCATGTCAGCGCAAACCGTAGGCGCGCAGTCGCTGGGCGGTAGCCGAGCGACGAAGGGGAGCCGCGCGCAGCGCGGGGCCAGGCGTCCAGCCGCAGCCCCCGGAACCAAGCTCTCCCCAGAGAGATTGATTCCGGGCTTGGGGGGAGCCGGGTGGCGCTGGCGGCCCCAGCCGCCCAGAGGTCCGCCCACGGACCGGCAGCCAGCCGGGGGGCGTAGCCCCGGCGCCCAAGCCGGAGGCGCGGGAAACCGGGTTGGGTTGAACATCGTGAGACCAAGGCATCAGCCGCAGCCGGCGCCCCGTTCGGCGGGACCGGTCAAGCAGGTTTCCCGCGCCTGGAGTAGCGCGCGAAGCGGGCTGCGGAAGGTGTGGGGCGCCCCCTGCCTTTTGGGGACATGGGAGGCGTCCAGCCGCACAAGTTGCCGGCCGACCGTCCAGGGAGGGAAAGGCAACGGTGTCCCCTGGCCGCAGAGCGGCCGTTCGTCTCCCCCGTTCATCCTGCCCCGTAGCGGCAAACGAATAGGGGAGTCGTCGCTATACGGGTTATCACGACACAGGAGAGATAACCCATGAAGACCAAGGATGGACGGGCGTTAGCCCGTGAAAACGAGTTGAACGTCATGCGTGCTTTGCACCGCTTCGGCTGGCTGCGCACCCGCAACCTAGCTGCCCTAGTGTGGCAGCGGTGGGCACGGGACTCCGCCGGGGTGCCAAGCCTGAAGCCTGCCGTGCCAACGGCGGCCGGCCTGCGTATGGCCCAGAGGACACTACGCCGCCTGCGCGACAGGCGCCTGGTCCTCAGTAGCCGGGCACCGGATGGGAGTGTGATTTATGCGCTGGCTGAAGCGGGAGCGCGTGCCTTGCAGCAAGTCGGCCTCACGGCGGAATCAGGCAAGGACTTGCTGCGCACGTTCAGCGCCGGGCATTATCTGCACCGCCGCACGGCGAACGAAATCGCGGTAGCCGCCATCATCGAGGGCTACCGGGTTGCGACGGAGCGGGAGATTGCGCAGGGGCGTTGGTTCGGGGGCAAGGATGGCATCGCCGGCAAGAAGCCGGATGTGCTCCTGCGCGGTGATGGACTCGTCTGGTGGGTTGAGGTTGAACGCAGTCGAAAGAACGCGAAGGACTACAGCCGCTTGTTGAGCTGGTTGGGGATTGTCGGCCGCGATGCCCTCCGCTTGCCTGGCCCTGAGCTACTGGGGGATGGTCTTCGATGGGGAAAGGTGGTGTTCGTCTGCACGGCTGCCTTCCGCGCGAAGCTCTGCCGCGACCTGGCTACGGCTGGCTGGAAAAAAATTCACATCGACACGCTGATTCTGTTTGAAACGTCGCTATACGTATTCAAGGACATCTCATTTTCGTAAGCGAGGTCATGGGGAGCGGCTTGGGTCGGCGCCGCTCCATACTGATATTTTTATCACGGCTAAAATCAAGCTGTGAGCCCGAGGGGACGCGTTGCCGGCCCCCCTCGGGTTTTTTTACGCCTTTCAGGCGGTTGCCCGCACCGCCGCGACCAGTTCCGATGGTTTCGGGTTGTAGTACCGCATTGCCATTTGCAGTGTTTTCCAGGTCATCACCTTTGCCAAAGTAGCTGTCTCCATGCGTCGGGCCAGGCGGGTTGCCGCTTCGTGACGCAAATCGTGAAACCTCAAATTGGTCAGACCAGCCCGGTCCCGTGCTCGGCGAAAGGCGCTGCCAAGCGCTTGCGCGGTGGGGAAAGCCCGCCCGAAGACATTCCCGCTAATGTCTCGCGGCAATGCTTGCAGCAGTTCGACCGCCTTCTCGGTGAGAGGGACTGGCTTTAAAACTTGCTTGTGCTCTTCCCCTTTGGTCATCACCCAGACTACCCCCTCGCGGAGGTCAACCCGCTCCCACCGCAACTCGGCAAGCCGCCCCTCTCGTAAGCCAGTCTCAATCGCCAACTGGATGGCCGTTTTGAGTTGAAGCGGATGGGCGCGAGCTGCGGATGCCGCTTCCAGAAGACGCTTCTCCTCGTCGCCGACGAGGGTCCGCTCACGACCGGCGGGAATCTTCGGGGCGCGAATGCCTTTGATAAGGTTCTCCATCGGCATGGACCAATCCACCCTCGCGTGCTTGAATAGCGCGCTGATAAGCGCGAGTTCAAGGCGAACGGTGTTTGGTCCTACTTCCTTTTCCCGTGCATTTCGGTACTGAGAAAAATCGACTGCCCTCAAAGACGCCAGTGGCCGCAGTGCCAGAGGATGGGCTTTCCACCGCTTGATGCGGCTCCGCTCCTGTCGCGCCCCGATTTTGCCGACGGTGACCTCGTGCTCGTAACGTTCGAGCAACTCGCCGAGCGTGGTGCGTTCGAGTTCGCTGCGGTCCGTGAAGACCCCGCGAACCATCTCGGACTCGATGACCTTCGCCCAGTTCTTGGCTTCGCGCGCGGTTTCGAAGGTTTTGCGCTGTGCGCGGAACCCTTTGCGGCGGATGGTAACCTGATACTGATAGTCGCCGCGTTTGATGATGCTCGCCATACCTAACTCCTGTTTTCATGTTGTGGGAGCTAGGTATAGGGAGCCGCGTTAATTCTTTCGGCCGTTTGAGGCAGTCAGTGCGGCAAAAGTGCTGCAAAAACTCAGGAAGGCGACTTTTTGCCAGACTGGCCAGCGTCTAACCTACTGATTTTATGGTGGTGCCCGGAACGGGACTTGAACCCGTAAACCTTGCGGCGGCGGATTTTAAGTCCGCTGTGTTTACCGATTTCACCATCCGGGCTCGATGAGACTTACTTGGGCTGCTGCTGGTCCGGCAGCGTGATGTTCACTTCGAGGATCTCGCAGTTGCCCTGCTTTTCGAGCTGGACCTTGATGTCGTCGGGGCCGACGTTCACATACTTGGAGATCACGGCGATCAACTCGCGCTGCAGGTCCGGCAGGAAGTCCGGTGCCCGGTTCCCGCCGCGTTCGTGGGCGATGATGAGCGACAGGCGCTCTTTGGCGACCGAGGCGGTCTTCGGCTTGTTGCCGAAAAAGTAGGAAAGCAGGGACATCTCACTTGCCTCCAAAGAGCCGCTTCAGGATGCCGGGCTTCTCGTAGGTGACGAAGCGCAGCGGGCGGTCTTCGTCGAGGAAGCGTGCGATCACGTCTTGATAAGCGGCGGCGACGTCGCTGTCTTTCAGGTGGATCGCCGGGGTGCCCTGGTTGGAGGCCTGAAGGACGTCGTCGGATTCGGGAATCACGCCGATCAGGGGCACGCGGAGGAGTTCCTGCACGTCCTTGTAGGAGAGCATTTCGCCTTCTTCGACCCGCTTGGGGGAGTAGCGGGTGACCAGCAGGTGTTCCTTCACCGGCTCGCGGCCTTCCATGGCGCGGCGGCTCTTGCTCTGCAGGATGCCGAGGATGCGGTCGGAGTCGCGTACCGAGGAGACTTCCGGGTTGGAGACGACGATGGCTTCGTCGGCAAAGGTCAGGGCCATCACGGCACCCCGTTCGATGCCGGCGGGAGAGTCGCAGATGACGTAGTCGAAGGCCATGTGCTCCAGTTCCTTCAGGACCTTTTCGACACCTTCTTCAGTCAGCGCGTCCTTGTCGCGGGTCTGGGAGGCCGGCAGGATGAACAGGTTCTCGCAGTGCTTGTCCTTGATCAGGGCCTGATGCAGGTTGGCTTCGCCATTGACCACGTTGATCAGGTCGTACACCACGCGGCGCTCGCAGCCCATGATGAGGTCGAGGTTGCGCAGGCCCACGTCGAAGTCGATGACCGCGGTCTTGAAGCCGCGCAGGGCCAGGCCGGTGGAGATGCTCGCACTGGTGGTGGTCTTGCCGACGCCGCCCTTGCCGGACGTTATTACGATGACGCGTGCCACGATGTTCCCTTCGGTATTGATGCCGCTTCAATCGTTCTGCAGCGGAGTGATTTCGAGAGTGTGCAGGTTGTCCGAGCCGGTCAGCTTTACCTGGGCGCCACGCCCGGCAACCGCTTGCGGGATGCCGCGTTCGAAGGTGCGATACACCCCCGCGATGGAGACCAGCTCTGGACCGAAATTGGTGCTGAAAATGCGGGCACTGGTGTCGCCTCGGGCGCCGGCGAGGGCGCGGCCGCGCAGGTGGCCGTAGCAATGGATGCTGCCGTCGGCGATAACTTCCGAGCCTGGGCTCATGCCTGCCAGCAGGACCAGGTCGCCGCCCTTGGCATAGACCTGCTGGCCGGAGCGCAGCGGGCGGTCGACGATCAGGGTCGGGGCGACGATGTTGACCGCTTCGCTGGATGCTGGGGCAGGCGCTGCCGCGGGGGGCGTTTCGACGACAGGCGCGGGTGCCGGGGGCGGGGCAATGACCCGCTGCTCGGCGGACAGGCCTTCGGCGCCGAGTAGCGCCAGGCCGGCGCGGCGGGCACCGTCGTGCAGGGTCTCGGGCAGGTTGCGTACGCCGATCGGCTGTACCTGGTAGCGGCGCAGCAGACTGAGGATGGCTGTCCAGTCGACCCGCTCCGGTATGTTGGCCAGTTGCGCAAAGTCGAGCACCGTTGGTTCGCCGGCGAAGAAATCGGGCATGCCGCCAAGCATCATGTGGAGGGCGTCGGCGAGGCGCACGGCCTCCGTGTCACGGACGTGGGCGGTCATTACCGCCAGGCTGGCGCCTTTGAACTCGATCAGTTTGCCCTGCAGGGGAGCGTCGGCCATATGGAATGCGGTGCGTAAGTGCGGACTAGAACCGGCCAAGTCTACTTTTCAGCAGGGTTTCGGGCAAGTGTGCCGGCAAAATGCCTGAAAATCAGTGCAGGGTAGGTGGGGAGGCGAAGAGGGCGGCGACGTCCTCCGCGTCAAAACGGTATTCGTGATTCGACAGGTCGTCATGGATGAGGATTTCTCCGTGCTCGGCAATCATCGAATCGAGTTCTGCGCGGCCGAGGGAGCGCAGCATGTCGCGCACCTTGTCCCAGTCCTGGGTCCAGTCGTGGGTGACTTCCCGGGCATCGAGAAGGCGCACGGTTTCCTGGTGGAACAGGCGGGTCAGGATGTCTTCGGCGGACAGGTCGAGCAGCTCTTCATCACGCACGGTGGAGGCGAGGTGGGTGATCCGGTCCCAGCCGTCGGCATCCTTCTTGTCGGCATCGGGCAGCTTTTGCAGGAACAGGCAGGCGGCGGCCTTGCCCGAGCTGGCGGTGTGCAGGATGGCCGGTTGCTGTTCGGACTGGGTCAGGTAGTGCTCGAAGACTTCGGCGACGCTGTTGCCCTGGACGGGTACGTAGCTCTGGTAGGGGTGACGCAGGCCGGGCATGTCGAGGGTCATCAGGAGCTGGCCGTCACCGACCAGGTCGATGATGCCGGTTTTGCCGACAGCCTCGTCACCGGCCTTGGCGTAGCCGCGCAGGTTGAGGGCCTCGGTGACATCCACCACCAGCAGGCTGACCGGGCCGTGACCCTGCAACTGGATGGTCAGGCGGCCGGACTGCTTGAGGTTGCCGCCGATCACGCTGGCTACGGCGCTCATGGCACCGAGCAGGTCGCGCACTTCAGGCGCGTAGTGGCGATTCTCGAGGAGGGCCTGCCAGACGTCATCAAGTTTGACGATGGCGCCGCGGATGTCGAGGTCTTCCAGCAGGAAGCGCTGGATGGTGCTGGTCGTGCTCATTCTGACTTTCCGGCGGAAAACGGGACGCTGGCGTAGAGGGTGGGATCGAAGCCGACCAGCAACTGGCCGCTGTCGGTTTCAACCACCGGGCGGCGGATCAGGCTGGGAAACTCCACCATCAGATAGACGGCGGCGCTCTGGGTGCTGAACTCCTGGCGTTCGGGCGGCAGCTTGCGCCAGGTGGTGCCGCGGGTGTTGAGCAGGGTCTTCCAGCCCACGACCTTGCTCCATTCGTGGAGTTTGCCGGAGTCGATGCCGAGCTTTTTGTAGTCGTGAAAAGTGTAGGCGATGCCTTGCTCGTCGAGCCAGGCGAAGGCCTTTTTCATGCTGTCGCAATTTTTGATGCCGTAGATCGTGGTCATGGGGCCAAAAGCAGTGCGACGCCGGGGAGGCGTCGCTGAAAAATCAATGAGATGGAGCGGATTCTAGCCGCCTGCGGGCTCGCCTGTGCTTATTTCTTGAGCGCCTTGGCAAAGGCCGAGGCGAGGGAGCCTTCGGCTACTGGTTCGCGATTGGGTTTGCCGGCTGGTGCGCGGGTGTTGCCGCGGGGCGCATCGCGACGGTCGCCCGCCGGTTTGCCGCCGGCCTGAGGTGTGTCGCCCATGCGCATGGTGAGGGCGATGCGCTTTCTGGGCAGGTCTACTTCGACCACCTTGACGCGCACCACCTGGCCGGCCTTGACCACCGAATGGGCATCCTTGACGAAACGGTCGGCCAGTGCGGAAACGTGCACAAGGCCGTCCTGATGTACACCGATGTCCACGAAGGCGCCGAAGTTGGTGACGTTGGTGACCACGCCTTCGAGGATCATGCCGAC
>ERZ724524.1868-NODE-1868-length-13995-cov-4.898063_pt1 | contig 13995 bp, 13 predicted proteins | sample MGYA00376057_ERZ724524 | MGnify/ENA primary metagenome ERZ724524 (study PRJEB28724, sample SAMN07190888) | wastewater metagenome | isolation source: influent of sewage treatment plant in Hong Hong | place: USA: Christiansburg, Virginia | collected 2016-03-01 ...
AACAGAACCACAAGGTTGCTGCGACGCGCCGGAGGAGAGCCGCTCACTTCTCCATCCTCAAGCCTACGGGTGTTTTTTGGGAAGCTTCAATCGCTCGGTCGCCTCGATCAGGCGATGGGTGATGCCCAGCTCGGTGGCGGAGTGCCCGGCATCCTCGACGATGTGAAACTCGGCCTGCGGCAGTGCGCGATGCAGCGCCCACGCGGACTCCATCGGACAGATCAAGTCATAGCGCCCTTGGATGATCACGGTCGGGACATCCTGTAGCCGATGCGCGTCGGTGATGAGCTGTCCGTCATGCGAAAAGAAGCCCCGGTTTACACAGTAGTGCGTCTCGATCCGCGACAGCGCGTAGGCAAAGCGGCCCTCCGCAAAACGGGCCACCACAGCCTGATCGAGAATCAGCCGACTACAACACGCCTCCCACCGCGCAAAGGCGACTGCCGCCAGCTGCTGAAGCTTCGGATCGGGACCATGCAGCCGCCGGTGATAGGCCGCCAGCAGATCGCCCTGCTCGTCCTTTGGAATGAAGTCCCGGAACGACTCCCATGCGTCGGGAAAAATGACGTTGGCACCGCGCCGAAAGAACCAGTCGATCTCGCTGTGGGTCAGCAGGTAAATCCCGCGCACGATCAGCCCGGTCACGTGCTCTGGATGTTTTTCTGCGTAAGCGAGCGCGAGCGTACTCCCCCACGAACCACCGAATACCAGCCATCGATCAATGTGAAGATGCTTACGAAGCTTCTCGATGTCGTCGACCAGATCCCAGGTGGTGTTTTCCTCGACGCTGGCGTGAGGACGACTGCGCCCGGCACCACGCTGATCGAACAGCACGATCCGATAGTGTTTGGCATCGAAGAACCGTCGCTGATTGGGCTCGGTACCGCTGCCCGGACCGCCATGAATGAAGAGCACCGGCTGGCCTTGCGGATTGCCGCTCTCCTCGTAATACAGCTCGTGGATCGGTGAGACGCGGAGCATCCCAGTTAGGTAAGGCTCGCAGACCGGAAAGAGGGTGTGTAGCAGAGGGTGGGACATAGGCGAAGGTTCGAGGCGGGGTGTCATGGCTCCAAAGCGTCGCAAGTGCAGCTTGTGAAGTCAATTTCTCGTTATACAGAATGCAAATTATTGGCGCGATGCAGCCTGAGCGAGCGTTTTTGCGAAAGCTGGAGTGGCACCAAACGTCTCGATCACATCGAGGATCTGTAGCAGGAGTTCCTGACGCGCTTCGAGGAACTGATCCTGCTCGGTGACCTGAAACCAGGCGGTGATCTCGACGGTAATCGCCGCATCGGTGAGCCCGGTAAAGTGGACCCGCACGATCTCTGGCCAGACCTTGGGATGGCTGCGCACACACTTGACGAGTGCTTCGCGCAGGGAGCGCAGTCCGGCGGGCTTTAGTGCGTACACAACGCCGAGCGACAAAAAGAACCGGGTGCGGTCGCGAGCGGCGATTGTTTCGATCTGCATGTCGGCCACCTTGCCGTTGGGAATGGTGACAATGCTGCGATCGGCGGTCCGGATTCGGGTCGAGCGCATGCCGATCTGCTCGATGATTCCGACGGCGTCTCCAATGCGGACTTGATCGCCAACCCGAATCGATTGATCGACGCTGAGCGTGACGCTGCCAAAAAAGTGCTCAAGCGTGTTTTTGGCAGCCAAAGCAACCGCCAAGCCGCCAAGCCCCAGGCTGGCCATGACGCTGGTCAGTGATAAGCCCATTTCCGACAGCGCGATCGCCGCCGCAATCGCAATCAGTGCAATCCCAATGAGTTGACGAACCAGCGGCAGCACCCCACGCAGACCGGGCCGCGACTCCAGCCATTCGACCAGGCGTGCTCGCGTCGTCAGCACATCGGCCACCCGCCAAACGATCCAGCACAGCGACACCTCGATCGCGATGTGGGTGAGCGCCCGCACCGGCTGTGCCACCACCGGCGTCAGATACAGTAGCGGCACCAGCATCGTCGCGAACAGTGCTCCAAACATCAGCCACAGCGGCCCCCGCTGCCGTTCGATCATCGCCACCCACAGCTCGTGTTTGTGAAGCAGCTTACGCAGCACTGGACGCATCACCACCGAGAGCGCCACGCCACCGAGTGCACTCAGCACCAGCAAAAGTGGCAACGCCAACCACTGCCACAACAGCAGTCCGAGCGGCCCGCGACTCAGCAGCGTCTCCGGCAGCGTCTCCAATACCCAGTGATCTTCCAGTCGCTCATACCAAGCCTCGATGCGCTGCACCGTTGCGGGCGAAAACACCCACCGTCGCGAGCCCGGCGTCCCCGTTCGCTGCAGTCGGAGGGTCTCCGATCCAAGCGGCATATCGATGCGTCCGATCACGTCCTGGCTTTTCAGTCCATCGTTGATATTGCCGACGGGCAAATCCGAGACCTTCGCTAGTTCCTCCGGTCCGAGCTCGACGCGCCGTTCGATCACTGCCGCCAGCTTGCGCGCCTTATCGGCCCCATCGCTGACGTTGGTCGAGCTGACCTGAATCGCTTCGGCGGCCTTGAAATAATCGCCGCTCGCCGCCTGCGCCATAAAGCGCTCGATGGCACGACGCGGCGTGTCTTGATCACTCTCGGCCTCTTTTTCGTCTTCGTTATCGGAGTTGGCAGCAGCGTAGGCAGCCGGGGCCTGCGGCTGGGCCTTCTGAGCAACCGCCCACGGGGCCACCATGAGAAGCGCCACCGCAACAACCTTTGCCAGAAAGCCCCGCCCTGCACCCTGAGCAAGCAAGCGGACACGAATTTTCATGGTGTCAGCATCTCGGACTTGCCGGCAAAGCTCAATCCCACGCCCTCGCCCGTCGAGCCAGGAGTGAACGATGACGTCCTACCTCCAAATTGGCGATGATGATTCCTCATGGCGAGAGCAGACGAGCTGTGGGTCATCACCGCCTACTTCAACCCGGCGGGATATCAATCACGGCGTGAAAATTATCAGCAATTTCGGGCTGCACTCGGTAACAAGCCCTGTCTAACCATCGAGTGCGCGCTCGCCGACCGGCCGTTCGAGCTGTCGCCATCGCACGATGTCGTGCAGGTCCGAGCCCACCACACGCTGTGGCACAAAGAGCGGCTACTGAACCTTGCCCTCACCAAGCTGCCACCATCCTGTCGCTATGTCGCTTGGATCGATGCCGACGTCCTCTTCGAGCGGCTTGACTGGGAGGAGTCGGCCATAGCTCTCCTCGATCGACACGTGGCCGTGCAGCTCTTTCGCGAGGTTTTGCTGCTCCCGGCACCGAGCCGTCCGGCGGAGGCCATCGATCGCACCTACGGCATTGCCGCAACGATCGCAGCCGATCCTGCCACCCTGTTCGCAGGACGCTTCGACACCCACGGACACACCGGCTATGCCTGGGCCGCTCGTCGCGATCTGCTCGATTCCGCTCAATTGTACGACGCTTGCATTGTCGGCAGTGCCGATCACGTCATGGCCCACGCGATGCTTTTTGAACCGAACGCGACCTGTGTGACCCGTCTGCTTGGCAACAACACACCGCATCTGCGTCACTTTCACGCATGGGCTGATCGGCTTCACTCCGTCTCTGAGCGGCTGGGTTTGTCGGGTCTTGGCTTTGTGCCCGGCACCATCCGCCACTTGTGGCACGGCTCCCCCATCGAGCGCCGCTACTTCGAGCGCAACCAGCGACTCAGGCAGCTTGGCTTCGACCCTGCAAAGGATCTACTGGCAGAACCGGACAAGCCCTGGCGACTTTGCGATCCCGATGGCCCGATCGCTAGATTTCTGATCGAATACTTCGCCCAGCGCAACGAGGACAACACCGATTAGCTACGGTGTTCCCAGTGCTTCATCGACAATGGACTGCTGGGTCGGCGATGCAGACGGTGCAAGCGGCGGCGGTGGCGCGCTCTGGCCGCTCAGTTCTCGTAGTCGATTTTGCGCTTGGTTCCGTCGCGTTTCGTCCGTTTCCTTCTCGGCACAGCTACGCAACGCTGCGGCTTCGGCCAAGGTATTGCGCAAGGCCCGCTGCACCGCCGCCATCGTGCAGGCCGTGCTGCCGCGAGCAGGGTCTTGGTAGCGCAGCCGCGTCACCATCTCCAGCGCTCGATCGGGCTGGCCACTGCGCACTTGAGATTCGGCTGCTGCCAGTCCCAGATCGATGTCATACGAAGCACTGAGGAATGCCCGCTGGTACAGCTCGGCTGCCCGTCGAACTTCGCCTTGGTCCAGTAGCCGCTCCGCCTCAGCCCGCAGACCGCGTGCCCGCACCGCTTCGGGACTGGTTTCGCGAAATGTTCTGGTCAGTCCGCGATCCTCGATCAACGAAAGCCCGCCATCGGAAAATCGAAACACTGTGGGTGCCAGTAGTCCCTGGATCACGACCTCTTTGCTGCCGTCTTTGTCCACGTCGATAAAGTCAACTCGGTTCATACCCTGCCGGGCCCCGCCGGGAGCACTGGACGATGGTTCGCTCCGGTGCGCGCAAAATGTCAGGAGTGTCCGAAATCGTTGACCATCGAAGCGCCGGAGCCGCGCCATGCTATGGCTCCGGCCGTTGCTCTCAACAAGATCATGACCATCACGGAGCAGCGGCGGCTTGCCAGTTTCCGTAAGCAGCGCGCTGGCATAAGTCGGCTCGGCTCGCGCTGGCACTACGCGATAATCCGACAGCACGTAGCCACTGTCAGTCCCTCGATAGATCGCAGCAAAGACCTCTTTGGAATTGACGCTGAGTCTCCCTCCAACGACCAGATCGCGCTGACCGTCTCCGTCGAGATCATCCGTGTCTTCTCCACTGTTATTCAGGATGCGGTCTGCACCAATGGGTCCACACGGTAGCGTCGTTAGCTTGCAGGGCATCGCTGCGTCCACCGGAGAAGCGGAAGCCTCGATGCCGCACCATTTGGAATCAGGAACGATCGCCCCGTTCATCGATGAACCAGCATTCGACGCCGTAGAAAGCGACGCCGTTGGGACCGCCGCGATGGGATTGGTCGGAGGGTTTGCCGTCGAATCGAATGCAGCGGGCGAGCCCAGCCAGCTCGCCTTCTGTTGAGCATTGCGCAGTGGCGGATACGAAGTGGTGCGTGAGTGCTCGTTCGCTCTCACCGATGAGGCAGTACCCATCATCGTTACCCACCCGACCCCCACTGCCGCCCAGAACCCTGTCCCCAGCACGATCCGACCAACGAGACTGATTGGCATACTTCTCACTATATCTCAGTCTCAACTTGTCGTTTTCAACGCACGTCTGCGGACATCACTCCGCTCTTGCTGCGGGTGCGTGTCATCGGCGAGCCCTGCGCGTGGGTCAATAGCTCATCCGCATGGGCGCGACTCTTTTCGGTCAGCCGTGCGCCTCCGATCATTCGTGCAATTTCATCGCGCCGCTCGTTCTTGCCTAGGGCTCGTACCGTCGTTACCGTACGTCCGTCGCTGATCAGCTTTTCCACACGCAGGTGATGGTGCCCGTAAGCGGCAATCTGCGCCAAGTGAGTGATGCACAACACCTGCTTCCCTTCGGCCAGGCTTCGAATCTTGAACCCCACCCGATCTCCGGTGGCACCGCCCACTCCCGAGTCAACTTCATCAAAGACGCAGGTCTCGACCTGATCGGCCCGGCCCAGTACCCCGCGCAGCGCCAACATCACCCGCGACAGCTCACCGCCCGAGGCAATTCGCTGAAGAGGCCGAGGTGTCTCACCGCGATTGGCCGAAAAGAGGAGCTCGCACCGATCAAAGCCATCGCGACCGAGTCGTCGCAGTTCACCGCCCGGCACCGGCACCACCAGCGATGGATCGTCTCCGCGACTCGCTGGGCGAGGCGATAGCTGAGGAAGAAGCTTGGCCCCGTCCATCGCCAAGTCCAACAACCCGCTTTCCACCTTCGCAGAAAGAGTCAACGCGGCGTTTTGGCGGGCCGAACTCAAGCGCTCGGCCACCTGCACCGCTTGTTTCTGCGCTTGCTCCACCGCACGTCCGGCAAGAAGTCGCCGTTCTTCGTGACCCACCAGCTTCGACAGCTCGCTCTGCATCTCGTCTCGTTTGGCAATCACCGACGACATGTCTGGTCCATGTTTGCGGAGCAGACGCGACAAAATATGCAGCCGGTCCTCGACCGTGGCCAACCGTTCGGGATCCGCTGCCAACGCGTCTACATATCGACGGAGATCGTGGGCGGCATCGCTGAGCAGCACCTGCGCTTCGCTGAGCCTGGCCGTTAGCTCCGCCAACTCACCGTCGAGCCCAGACACTTCGCGCAGTTCACGCAGCACCGATGACAAACCATCTAGGATGCTGCCTTCACCGCTATACAGCCTGACCTCGCCACGTCGTCCCGCCTGCGCCAGCTTTTCGACCGATCGCAGCCGCTTTTGTTCGTTCCGCAGCGTCTCGTCTTCCCCCGGCTTTGGATCGACTTGTTCCAACTCGGTGAGTTGAAAGCGCAGAAACTCCTCTCGATCGCTCCGACTGCGCTCATCGAGCGACGCGGCTTGCAGTTCTCGACTAGCGAGTGTCAGGGCCTCGAACGACTGCGCCATCTCATCACGCAATGCCGACGACACCCCAAAGCGATCAAGCAGCCCCAAGTGGCTCCCCACATCAAGGAGACTCTGATGTTCGTGCTGCCCGCTCACATCGATCAGGCCACCACAGACCTCAGCCAGTGCAGTTGCCGTTGAGAGCTGCCCTTGGATATGAATCCGATTGCGCCCTCCTCGACCAATGACCCGCCGCACCACCAAGCCATCCTCAGCCAGGCCTTTTGTTTCTATTCCTAGTCGCTGGAGCCTCTCGCTAAGTACCGCGCAAGCTGCACTTCCCGGCTCGGGAACAAACTGTGCTTCAATGCGCGCTTCATCGGCACCGCTGCGAATGACCTCCGCGCTGGCTCGACCGCCCCGCAAAAGCGCCACAGCGTCCAAGATGAGCGACTTCCCAGCCCCCGTCTCGCCACTTAACACGGTGAGGCCCGGACCGAGGGTGAGCTCGACTTCTTCAATGATCGCAAAGTTGCTGATCCGCAAGTACGACAGCATGGGCAGGCATCTTAGCAAGCGTCTCTGACGGCGACATGACTCACACAAGCCCGAATTGCTCGAGCCTCTCCCTGCGAAGGAAGGAACTTGGCTACGATAGGTAAAGCTCTCCCATTTCTAAGGAACGCCATCCATGCACACTCTCGATGCGGAAACGTTTGCCCGTTATGTTCGCCAACAGTGGGCACCCGCTGGCTTTCAAGTCAGTGAAATCACCGAGGCCCCGTACAAGGAACTGGTCGCCGTCCGTGACGGATGGTCTTTCGGCGTCAGCGTAGCCACCAATGACAACCTTGAGCGCAAGGCTCGCGTCGGCATTTGGTTCAGACCTGCTCCTCGCGGCAGCATCAACGATCTGACGGCGTTACGTGCCCATTATCAGCAAAAGCTCGCCCAACAGCGTCGTGGCTCACGAATTCAAAGCTGCGGACTACCGATGGGAACCGTCTTTTTGTTCTTCGAGACCACCTCTCAGCTCGGCGAGTCGGCCGTCCCCGATTGGGTCAAGATGTGCGAAGAGCTGACCGCTCTAACCTTTGACTCCGAATCTCTAGACGGCCTACTTGGCGATTCGGAATAGGGAGTTTTCATGCTTAGCCTACGAACGACAGCTCTGCGCATCAGCCTCGGTATCGCTTTTTCAACCCTCGCCATCGCTGGCTGCACCCAGACCCCGCCCGAGATCATGGCCGTGGACAGCGGCGTCAATGTGATGCCGGACATGGTGATTCCACTTACGAATGCAGAGGTCCGATTCGGCAACTTCGTTGCTGGGGCTGCCCCAGTAGACCTGTGTGTCAAGGGGTCGGGCGATCCTGACTTTCGTGGACCATTGCTTCGTACGATGGCACAGCGTCCTGGTGGAGTAGCCTACCTGAACATGGGCCAGTACCTGACTCTGACGGCTGGTAACTACACCGTGCGAGCCGTACCCGGGAGCCGATCAGACTGTACTGTCGCATACGGCGGACTCCCAGACTTGGGGCTGCCACCGATCGGAGCAGGAAGAACCTATACGCTCGTACCTTTTGGCGACCAGAGCCGCCCCGGTACCGTCAAGATCAACCTTTTCGAGGATGATCTGACCTCGCAGGGCGGCCAGGTGCGGATGCGCTTCATCAACGCTTCGCCTGACGTACCCACTGCCGATTTCGGTTTCGGTATCGGTGCCAGTTACCAAGCGCTGCTCACCGATGCGGTCAGCGGAAACCTCGGTCGTGGCGGCGGCATGACCTACGTCTCGACCGGACCTCAGACCGGCAGCTCAGCCTCGGTTCGCCCTTCGGGAATGACGACCGATCTACTCACTGTGAAGTCGACGATCACCATTCCGTCGGGAGCTGTAATCACCGCGCTGATTGCCGGTCTTCCCAGCAAAGTCGGCACTGATCCACTCGCCCTCAAACTCATCTCTTGCGACGACAGCAAGCCACCGCAGAGCGGTCTGTCGGTCTGCACACAGCTCAACTAACATTTCCGTTCCATCGCGGCGACGGTGGCGTGGCGCTTACGTCCGCAAAATGGTCATCAACAAGGATCGACCAGAACATGTCCACACAGCCCACGCCATCGTCGTCGCGATCGCTGCATGGCGCAGCGAACCGGAAGGGCAACGATCCCCTTCCGATGTTGGGCTAGTGCTCGGCGGCCGCCAGCGTGGTGGGACCGCTCAGTGCGATCAGCGGACGAAGTCGATTCCAGCTCTTCTTGCCAAGCCCCTTGATCCGCTGGAGATCCTCGATCCGCTTGAACGGATGAGTCTTGCGGAAGTTGACGATGGCTTGGGCTCGGCTCGGACCGATGCCGGGAAGACGCTCGAGTTGATCGGCGGTTGCCTCGTTGATGTTGACCACGCCGCTATTCATCTTGGGCGCAGCGATCGACGTGGTGGGCGTTGTCGCGGCTGGACGAACTGCGCTCTCGGCACGGGTGGCAGTCACCGTGCCAAAGGTCAGCGCAGCAACGGTCAGGGCCAACAAGGACTTGTGCAACTTCATGTCGTGTTTCTCCTTCAGTGGGTTCGGTCTGTTCGTTCGGTTTAGGAAAAAAAGCGAATCAGCCAAGGCTGCGGTCCGATTCGCCAGGAACATCAGGTGACTGTCGTCACGGTCCGGTCGGTGAGTAGTGGATCACCGCTCCCGTCACGCGGTCCATTCGCGAACGGCTCTCGGACCTGCAATTGGCCCGAGAGAGGTAACGCATCCAGCCGAATCGTCAGCGAGCCATCGCGATTGGGAAACGCGGTCCCAACCCGCAGCCAGAGCCGTCGACCTTTGCCACGCTCCGCGACGCAATAGACGGCCTTCCACGGAGCCCGTTCAATAGACGAGGTTGATGAGTTTGAGGTAGTTGCATCCGATGGGGGCAGGCCATCATTTGCCTTCCCTTCGGCAGCGGCGGAAATGTATGGGGAGGTATTCATCTTGGTTCTCTCTTCGCTTGGTAGTGACTGGTTGAATCAAAGCGACAGCAGAGCGACCTCAATGCACTGCCCATGCCAGCTCGCCAGACTCACGCTACCGACGGTGAGTGCATCCCGAGACCGATCGACATCATCCGAGATACGGACGCCGTCCGAGATACGGACACGACCCAAAACAATGGGAAGCGTGGCGCTCTGACCAATTGGCGGTATAGTCCCGAGGTGCCGTCGGTATTTTTGCAGTCGTGGGGTTCGCTGCTGGTGGTGGTGCACTCGCTCAGCGCGATCGTGCTGTGCGGTGCCAGCGTCCACCAAGCGCTGCTCGCAGTACAGCTCGTCCGACAACGACCGGTGCGCTCGGGACTACTGCGGATCTACGGCTGGACGACCTTGTTGGCCTACTTGTCGACGGTGATGGCAGGGGCACTACTCTATCCACGCTATCGCGTTGTGATCAGAGCGCTGTTCCTCGATCGACACGCCCCATGGGCAGCCAACCTGTTCGACTTCAAAGAGAACCTGGCGACGATTGGACTGCCGCTGGCCATTGGAGCACTGCTGATTGCGCAGCCGCTCTCGACAATTGGCTTGTCGACGCCAACAACCAGTGACGAGGTTCTCAACAGTAGGTCGAACGCAGCAGCATCCCAGTCCTCATTGCGCGTCGTGATCTGGACGTATGGCGTGATGACCGTTGGTACCGCTTTGGTCTGTCTGACGAACGTCGTGGCTGGGCTGCTGTGTACGGCTGTGCGGGGCGCATGATGACCGATCCTCGTCGCGCAGCGCTCTATTCGAGCATTCTGACGACCACCACTTCGTTGGTATTTTTTCTGACCGGCGTGATGGCGCTGCCGGTACCTCTTTACTTGCCTCTCGATCATCGCTGGAGCTTCGGAACGGTGGCTGGCGAGCCGTCGCTCTCGATGGACTATTTTGGTCGTTCGCTCATCGCCCTCGGCATCGCTGGAATCGTCACCGGCCTGGTTGCGCTGGCGGCGGGCTTCTGGAATCGCCACGGCCGTACGACCAAGCCGGAGCCAGGGACGAGAGCCCTCCGCCTCGGGCTCGCGTACGCAGTCACCGCGTTTGTGCTCTGTGCGTCGCTGTTTGCCTACAAGTTGTATGGTCGAGAGGCGGTACTCACTGACTTACCAAGCGATCCGCTTCCGTGACCCAACACCTGCTAACTACGACGCTGGCTATACAATCCTTGGCACCGCATTCGTTGGTCTCAGGCGATCTACGTCACTGGGTTCGTGGCCGATCGGCCCGTCGGAAAAACGAATGAAGTTCTCGTCCTCTCCCTCGGAAAGAAGGGTTTGCGGTAAAGCCAATGGTTAGGCTATATTGACCTTGGTGGTTACCGGGCTTTCACGAGAGGCAGAGCGGGGGATCTGTCGCAAGGGTTCAGGTCGCCGTTTCTCCCTAGCAGCGCTCACACTGATCGTGACCGCCGGTCTTTCTGCGCTGGGAGTTGCCTCCGCCGCGCCGCGAAAGCCGAGCTCTCCCTCGAAATTGACAATGTTTTCGCGGGTGCTGTCGTACGTTGAAAGCCAATATGTCGAGGACGTAGACCAAGACGAACTCGTCTACGGTGCGATCAAAGGCATGCTCGATTCGCTCGACCCGCACACCACGTTCCTTCGTCCCGAGCAGTATCGGGAAATGAAGAACGACACCAGTGGCCAGTTCGCCGGGATCGGCATTGAAGTCGATCAGCGCGATGGCGTACTGACGATCGTATCTGTGCTGGAGGGCACCCCGGCTGCGCGGGCGGGTCTGTCCGCCGGGGACCAAGTCCTACGAATCGACGATCAGGCCACCCGCGGAATGATGGACTATATCCAAAAGATGCGCGGCAAGCGGGGCATGCAAGTCTCGCTGACGGTGCTGCGCAGCGGCTGGAAAGAACCACGCAGCTTCGTGATGGTGCGCGACATCATCAAGATCCGCAGCGTCGAAAGCTACCTGCTTGAGCCCGGCTATGGAGTGCTGCGAGTCAAGCAGTTTACCGACAACATCGATCGCGAGGTCGAAGCGCAGCTTGTGGCGATGGAGCGTGAGAACGGCGGCAAGCTGAGCGGCTTGGTCCTCGATCTTCGCAACAATCCCGGTGGACTGCTCGATCAAGCAGTCCGGCTCGCCGACATCTTCATTGAGAGCGGGCTGATCGTTCGTACCGAAGGCCGTGGTGGCCGCATCCTCGACGAGGAGCGAGCCCGACCGGAAGGCACACGACTCGGCTTCCCGATCATCTGTCTGGTCAACGGTGGCTCGGCGTCAGCGGCGGAGATCGTTGCAGGAGCGCTCCAAGATCACGGTCGTGCCCTGGTCATGGGCACGCAGACCTTTGGCAAAGGATCGGTCCAGACGATCGTCGAGCTAGAGGACGGCAGCGCGCTGAAACTGACGATTGCGCGCTACTACACACCGTCAGGACGCTCGATCCAAGAAAAGGGCATTGCCCCAGATGTAGTGGTCGATCAGGTGCGCCTCGCAGACGGCAAGCTGGTGGTTCGAGATGAGCCTTCGCAGAAAGAACGTGACCTGCAAGGGCACCTGAAAAACCGACAAAAACAGACGGCTGAGTCCGGTCCGCCGCCGGGTTACGCCGTCATCGCGCAGCGCACGCCACAAGGTGAGGACTTTCAGCTTCGAACCGCTTACGATTATTTGAAAGCGTGGCACCTGTTTGCGACCCGTCTTTTGCATCGGAGTCCGCGCCCGGAAGGGACTCATCAAGGGCCGAAAGGCTCGGCAGTGACGGAACAGCAGCAGCGACCGATTGGCGACCGTGCACTGCGAAACGACACCAAGGTGGAGTAGCTTTCGTGCAGGCTCAAACGATGCGAAATACGGTGGTGAGCCCCAAGCGGAACCGAGATCCGCTTGCCCCTCTTTGTGAGGACGGCTTGGCCATCAAGATTTCACTGAGCGGGGCGCGACGGCGGTTTCGGGCTCAAGTAGGCCATGTAAGTGTAACGAAGGGCACTGGCTTCGACACCACCATCGTCAGTCGAGATGGAATGGCATGCTTGACCCAAAAAATGTTGGATCCTAAAATCGCAAAAGCCCTAAAAGGCTAAATATGCGTCGAAACGCGGGTCATGTATAAGCTCATTATCGAGGACGACGAGGGCAAGACGACGGAAGTCCCCATCATCCGCGACGAGATAACCGTCGGACGGAAGGAAGGGAATACGATTCGTCTGACGGAGCGCAACGTCTCACGGCGTCATGCGCGAATCACCCGCCAGGGTAATGGGCTCTTCATCGAAGACCTACTGAGCTATAACGGCATCAAGGTCAACGGCGACCGTATCCAGGGTAAGGTTGCCGTCGGTGACGGCGACCGCGTTCAGATCGGCGACTATCAGGTCTCGGTGAAGCTCGACAAGGGTGCCGCCAAGGTCCAAATGGCCGGCCAAGGGCAGCAGACCACGCCGATGAATCGGGCTGAACCGACGCTGATGAGCGGCGCGGTGCAGTCGCCGCAAGCGACGTTGGCGCAGCCGGTGCAGGCTCCTGTCGTTAAGGTTCCCGAAAAGCCCGCTCGCCTGATTGTTGTTTCGACGAACTTCGCCCGCCAAGAGTTCCAGCTCGAAAAAGCGACCGTGGTGATTGGCCGCACCGATGATAACGATGTGGTCCTAAACCACCGTTCGATCTCTCGACACCACTCCAAAATCGTCCGTGAAGCCGACAAGTTCCAGATCATGGACATGCAGAGCGCCAATGGCGTGCGTGTCAATGGCGAGGAATACGGCAAGGTTGAGCTTCGCAAGGGCGACAAGATCGACCTAGGTCACGTCCGCCTCGTGTTCGTGCCGCCGGGACAAGACATCCCGAAGGAACAGATCGACGCCATGATCGTCGATCGCGACCAACGCGGTACACCGGTGGTTCCGATCATTCTCACATTGGTGTTGCTCGCGGCCGTTGGTGGCGGTGCGTACTGGTTCCTGACTCAGCCACCGAAGGTTGATGTCGACTCCGAAGCAGCCAAGACACTGATCGATGTCGAAAGCGATCTGCAAAGCAAGCGCTGGCAGGACGTGCTCGACAAGACCGGCCGGATCGTCAGCAACACGGCGATTCCAATCCGCACCCGCGACGCCGCCCAGGCCAAGCGCTCGATCGCGGAAAAAGAATCGAAGAACAAGCAGATCTACGATCGCTTTGCGGGCGCGGCGGGCAGCGGCAACTACGATGCTGCACTGAAGACCTATCGCGAGATTCCCGAGGAATCGGTCTATCAAAAGAGCGCCAAGGAAGACTACGACAAGATTCTGCCGCTGTTCGTCGAGAGTCATCTGAAGGCGGCCTCGGATGCTCGGGCGGCAGGCAACTGCACCGAGTCACGCGCCCAGGTGCAGATGGTGCTCGATGTCGATCCGAAGCAGGTCCGTGCGCTGGCGGCCAAAGATCAGCCGTGTAGTGGGGCCGGTGGTACTTCGTCACCGAGCAGCGAGCCGGGCAAAGAGCATCACCGCAAGGACAAACCCGAGAAGGCCGACAAGCCCGAGAAGGCCGACAAGCCCGAGAAGGCCGACAAGC
>ERZ724524.1870-NODE-1870-length-13993-cov-5.085952_pt1 | contig 13993 bp, 11 predicted proteins | sample MGYA00376057_ERZ724524 | MGnify/ENA primary metagenome ERZ724524 (study PRJEB28724, sample SAMN07190888) | wastewater metagenome | isolation source: influent of sewage treatment plant in Hong Hong | place: USA: Christiansburg, Virginia | collected 2016-03-01 ...
ACCATACAGCCATAGGCTTCCTTAGATTGAGCGGTGCCGGTGACAATCCAGTCACCCGGTTTTTTGGCCTTGGCCATTTCGCCATAGAGTAATGCATCGTCCATCATGAAAGCGACGGCACGACCAGTTTCCAGGGTCAGGAATGCTTCGCCGTGATCTTTGGCGGAGATGATATTCATACCCATCTTCTTGTCTTCATTCATCTTGCGCAGCAGTCGTTCAGAAGTCGTTCCGGCGGTGGTGACGGCATTTTTTCCGGTGAGATCAGCAAAATCCTTTATTCCTGAATCCTTTTTCGTCATGAGTCGTGTACCGATAACGAAAATCGTTGATGAAAAGGAGACTTGTTTCTGTCGTTCCAGATTGTTGGTGGTAGAACCACACTCGATATCAACTGTTCCATTTTGAATGAGTGTGATGCGATTGGCTGATGTGACCGGCATTAATCTGGTGTCGAGCTTGGCCAGCTTCAGGTTGGTCTTGATGTCGTCAACAACCTTGAGCATCAACTCATGCGAGTAGCCAATGACTTGCTGTTTGTCGTCGTAGTAGGAGAAAGGTATTGATGATTCACGGTGACCTAAAGTGATGCTGCCGGTGTCCTTGATTTTCTTCAGCGTGGTTGATTCTTGGGCGACAACAGGTGTAACGCTGAAAGTCGTGGCGATCAGGACAGCTGATACAAGTTTCGGAAAATGCATGTTCAATCTCCTTGAGGGGTTGGGCAATCAATTATCATCAATGAAATATCATCACTCGCCAATGCGCCATCAAGGTGAGCATGTAGCGCAGCTTCTATCTTGCCGAAACGGTCTTGCGGTGAGGTGTTGGCAATTGCGCTGTGCAGGCCAGCTTGGGCAAACTGCTTCCCTTGACGATTTTCAGCTTCAAGCAAACCATCGGAGCAAAGGATAATCTGGCTTTCCTTCATCCATGTAAATTCCACTGGTTGGCAGTTCAGCTGAGCGTTATTAACGATGCCCAATGGCAGGTTTGATGAATCAAAAACCTGTTCATCACGGCCCCATCGGTCACATAACAAAGCCTCCGGTGTGCCACCTACCCAAATTTCACCGCTGAGTGACTGTGTGTCAAGGCACAGCAAGGTGGCAGCAACAAAGCGACCGACCGGCATGGACTCTTTGAGTTGCTGATTAAGTTCATTGATGATTTCGCGTACTGAGCGATTAGTTGCTGTCATACGATAAAAAATTGCCAGCACAGGCATGACACTGATTGCCGCAGTCAGACCGTGACCTGTTGCATCCGCTAACAGCGCATAAAAACGACCATCGGACGAGCGGTTTGCGGCAACGATGTCGCCACTAAAATTTTCGGCTGGGATTACTTTGTATCGCAGTGCTTTGTCCTTCAGGCCAGAACGGTGTAATTGCAATTCCATCAAACGCATGGCGAGTTGTTGTTCATTTTGCGTCTGGTCGTAATAATTCTGGAGCTGTAGTGCATTTGCTTTCAGCTCTTGCTCGACCTGTTTGCTCTCGGAAATGTCACGCACTACGCCGATGAACATCCGCTGATTGTCTACCGAGATTTCAGATACACCAAGTGAGATGGGAAATTTGTTGCCATTCTTGCGTAGCGCAATGACTTCGCGTTCACGGCCGATTATCTTTGCTTCACTACCCTTCATGTAGCTGGCAAGATAGCCATCGTGCTCGCTGTGGTATGGCTCCGGCATCAGCATTTTAATATTCTGGCCAATTACTTCCTGCGGCTGCCAGCCAAAAATTCGTTCTACCGTGTTGTTGACCGTAACAATAGAACCTTTTTCGTTTATGGTAATAATGGCTTCAAACACATTGTCGGAAATGGCTTTGAGGCGGTTCAGCGCATCGATTGAGTCTTGTTGCATACGAAGTGAGCGCTGCATTGAGCGGAGCTTTGCTTCGAGCACGACAAAATTGATTGGTTTTGTCAGGTAGTCATCGGCACCTGCTTCGAGGCCCTCAACCAGATTTTCATCACGATTGAGGGCGGATAGAAAAATCACCGGTGTCCACCGTTCCGTATCCATTGCCTTGATCTGACGTGCTGCCTCAAAACCATCCATGACCGGCATCATGATGTCGAGCAGAACCATGTCGGGTTGCTCGCTGGCAAATCGCTGGACCGCTTCTTCGCCGTTATCGGCAATAACGACTTGATGCCCGAGTTTTTTCAGGAATACCTGAAGGATGTGCAGATTGGTCCGGTTGTCATCAACCGCCAGCACTTTCATGGGTTTCGGCAATTGCGTCATTTCTTGGTACTGGTTCAAGAACTGCTACTGTTAATAGTGGCAACGGCGATGTTGCCGCAGCCTTCGTAATGAATGCTGCCGAAGCTCATCATGCGAGCCAATGCAATGCCACGGCCATTCGGGTCGCAGGCGCGATCCGGATTGAAATCAAGAAAATCCTGCCAAGGGAAACCTTTGCCTTGGTCAGTTATGCGCAGTGTGAGAGTGTCGCCCAGGCGCTGGAAGCTGAGGAGAACCTGCTTCGCTGCATTTTCCGGGAGGGCGCTACGGCGATCTATTTCTGCTCGCCAGCCATCATTAAGCTTGAGCTGTGTTTTTTCCTCATAGCTTAGGCCAAGGTTGCCGTGTTCAACCCCGTTGACCAGCAATTCGGAAATGCCAAGAACAGCTGCATCGGGGTTTGGGCAGGCTTGGGCAATGAAGGCAGCCAACCGGTTGGCTTCCTCAAGTGTGTGAATGACGAATTCGCCGCTGTTGAGGAATTGCAGCGCACTGATGTGTTCGTGCAGTTGGTGACGCAGATTATTGCGCGTGCTGGCGTCGGTTAATGCAGCATGCGTAATGGCCAGCAGGGCGTCGCGACGGTAGGGCTTGGTCAGGTAATAGTAGGCACCAGCCTCCATTCCTTCGCGGATTTGTTCGGCTGAACCGGCGGAGGTCTGCAATACAACGGGGATGGCAGCAAAGCGGGTGTCAGACTTGATTCGGCGCAACAGACCAATGCCATCAAGGCGGGGCATCATGCGATCCAGTAGAATCAGGTCGAAGGATTTCGTCGGGTCTTGTAGCAATTCCCAGGCGACTTCTCCATCCGCGGCTGTTTCCAGCGTGAAACCGGGTTCGCCGTCGAAATATTCAAGCAGGATTTCGAGGTTGAGTTCCTCGTCATCAACTACCAGAACGTGTGCGTTGGTCATGTTGTTTCCTGCTCGCTGTTTGTTGGCAGAGTGACGGTAAAACAAGCGCCGCTGCCGATATTGTTGGCAGCAGTTATCGTACCACGGTGCTGGGTAACAATTTCCTGACAAATGGCAAGGCCAAGACCGGTGCCACCGGCACCCGTTTTGGTCGAACTGCTTTGGACGAATTTATCGAAAATGCTTTCCAGCTCACTTTCTGGAATGCCAACGCCGCTATCAGCAATGCGGATACTGATAGCTTCAATAAAACCGCTGTCTTGAGCGCGTCGACCGCGAGGTAATTGAGATGGACTGATGGTAATTTGAATGATGCCGTTTTCTGGGGAGAACTTGATTGAATTGGCGAGCAGGTTATGGATGACTTGTTCAATTCGTTTCATGTCGACCGAAACGTTTGTCGCCTCAGCGCAAGCATCGATGCTGAAGGTCAGGTTGCGCCTGTGAGCCAGTGAATCGAGTTGGCTGAGTACGAGGTCAATCAGGGTTAAAAGATTGGTTTGCGAATAATGCAACTCCATCCGTCCGGCTTCTAGTTTAGAAAGATCGAGCAAGTCGTCGATTAAATTTAACAGCCGCTCGGCGCTTTGCGAAATGCGCGAAAAATACTGTTTGAGCTTCTCGTCTGCGCTTTCCGCCGTGCGTCTTAAGCCGAGTTCTGAGAAGCTGAGAATGGCGTGCATCGGTGTGCGTAATTCGTGCGACATATTGGCCAGGAATTCGGATTTTGCCTGATTCGCCGCGCGTGCCTGGACTAATGCTTTGTCAAGACTGACGGTGCGCTGTGCAACCAGTTCCTGCAAATGGTCGCGGTGTTGTAACAACTCAGCCTCGGCAGCTTTCTGGCGGGTGATGTCGACGGCAACGCCAAGATAGCCGGATATTTCTCCTGTCATGTCGCGCAGTGCGGTAATGACCAGACTTACCGCGATGTGCTCCCCATCTTTGCTTACATAGGTCCATTCGCGTTGTTCGGAAGTGGCTGTTTGCGCGACGATAGTAAAAGTCTCAAAGCCCCTGATCGGGCGCCCGAATAAATCGCTTAACTCTATGCTGCGCGCCTCAACCTCTTCTTTCAGATGAAGGATGACTGGGGTTTCTTGCCCAACAATATCACTGGCGCGGTAGCCGAGCATCTTCTCGGCACCCCGGTTAAAGACACTGATCAAACCGCTTGAATTCGTGGCAATGATTGAAACCTCGGTTGCCGAGTCGAGTACTGATTGTTTGAGTAAGTCTGCGGCTTGAATGGCTGCTGTCGCATGGTGCAATTCAGAAATATCAGACAACGAACCGGCCATGCGCAGGACTTTGTTATGGGTGTCACGCACTGCATCACCGCGAATGCGTAGCCAGTGCCAGTGGCCATGTCGGTTACGAACACGAAGGACGACATCGTAAGGGGCATTGTCATGTAATAACTTACGCAGGGCGACAACACGTTTTGTTTCGTCTTCCGGGTGAATAAGGGTAATAAACTCACTTGATGTACGTGGCGCTTCTGCCGGCGAGAAATCCAATATCTCGCCGAGACGGGGTGAAATGTAATCTTCGCCAGTTTCCAGGTTTTGGTCCCAAAGCACGTCGTTGGTACCTTTCGCTGCCAGACGGAAACGCTCTTCTGACTTCGCCAGGTCAGTGGTCAGTTGGCGGGCGTAGCGTTCGGCACGTTCGCGATGGGTGGTCAGGTAAAAAATCAGCAGGGCAAGCAGCGTGTTGCCGATCAGCCCGGTGCCGATGATCAGTGCTGGTGTATCAAGGGTTGTGCTGCCTGCCAATTCCGGACGAACGCGGAAGTTAAGAATCCAGTTGCGGCCACCAAAGTCAATTTCGTGATGAATGACATGCGTGTTGGGCCCCGGCTGAAAATTGGGATCGGAGTCGTAGATGAGTTGCGGTGGTTGGTCTGAACTGCGATTGGCGCTGCCATCATCAAACACTTGCAGGGCAAAATGATCGCTGACGCCGCGCTTGAGCGAGTCAATGAAATCATCTGCCCGATAACCAAGAACGACAACGCCGGTGAGTGCCTTGTGTCTCTCTTCGATGTTGTTGATTGGCATGCCCGGATGAAAGCTTCCTTGGGCCAAAATAAATCCGGGACGCTTTGTTTCTTGATCGTAGATCAGGATGACGGGCCCGGAGAGCCCAATATCCTGATTAATCACCGCGCTTTCGATCACTTCGCGCCGGATTTTTTCCGACATCAGGTTGAAACCGATGGCCTTGCGTTGCAACGGTGCATCGGGTGCAACAAAGGTCACCGGTGCGGCAGTTTCGTCTTCAATCGGCGGAAATATCTTGAAGTTGGCGCGATCTGATTGCTGTTGTATCTGAGCCGTCAGTCTGTCTGCTTCGTGCCGATGAATAACCGGCGCGTAAGCGAAAACAAAAAGGCCAGTCAGGTTTGAGGTGACATCAATGTTGCGCGCAAAAAGACGCCAAGCTTGCAGATTGTTGGCTGGATCTGGATTGGCGGCGGCAAAAGCCTGCAGCGAACGGAGAAATTGGGCGTGGAGTTTGAGGCGTTCGCGAATGCTGGCCGTACTGGCCGCAGTTTCAATACTGGCCGCAGCTTCGTTCTCAACCTCGTGGAGTTTCCTTTGCTCGTTTGCAAGGATGAAAACGGCCACTGTCAGCACGCAAAAAACCAGCGCCGGCAATAACCAGCGCGACCAGCGAGGTCTTGATATTCGGGTGGTGATACGGGTTTGGCTCACGGTGGCGCAAACGGGCTATGGTTCCTGTCAGTATAGGCCGAAAGTCATGCCTACGCTCTCTCTTCCTCTTGTTGTTGCAGGTTCCACATGCGGGTGTAGGCGCCATTCGCGGCTAACAATTGGGCGTGCGTGCCGCGCTCAATAATTTCGCCAGTTTGCATGACAATAATTTCGTCGGCATTCATGACGGTCGACAGGCGATGGGCGATGATTAATGTGGTGCGGCCGAGGGCGACCTGTTCGAGCTGGCTCTGGATGGCCCGTTCGGTGCCGGAGTCGAGTGCCGAGGTGGCTTCGTCAAAAATTAGAATGGGCGGGTTTTTGAGCAAGGCGCGGGCAATGGCGACACGCTGTTTTTCGCCGCCAGAGAGCTTGAGGCCGCGCTCGCCGACCTTGGTTTCATATTTTTGTGGCAAGGATTCGATGAAGTCATGCATTTGGGCAGCACGCGCGGCGGCAAATACCTCTTCACGTGTCGCTTCGGGGCGGCCGTAATTGATGTTGTAGAAAATTGTATCGTTGAATAGCACCGTATCTTGCGGGACGATACCGATGGCGGCGCGCAGGCTGCTTTGTTTGAGACTGCGAATATCGTGACCGTTAATGCGAATTGAGCCGCCGGTTACATCGTAAAACCGGTAGAGCAGGCGCGACAGGGTCGATTTTCCCGCGCCGGAATGACCAACTACTGCTGCCGTGCACCCGGGTAGGATGGCGAAATCCATGTGATGCAGGATTTGTCTTTCCGGGTCATAGGCGAAGTCGACCGCATCAAAGTTGATTTGCAATGGGCCGCTGGGCAGGTCGCGGGCGTCGGGTGCGTCGGCAATCTCCTTGTTTTCCTGCAACAACTTGAACATGCGTTCGATGTCAGTCAGCGCCTGACGGATCTCGCGATAAACGACACCGAGGAAGTTGAGCGGAATGTAGAGCTGGATCAGGAAGGCATTGACCAGCACGAGGTCGCCGATAGTCATCGTGCCTTCGACAACGCCATTGGTGGCGCGCCACATCATGGCGGTGACGCCGAGGGCGATGATTGCCTGCTGGCCGAGATTGAGGGCGGAAAGGGTGGTCTGACTACGCGTCGCGGCGTCTTCCCATTTGAGTAATTGCTCGTTGTAACGGCGTGCCTCGAAGGCTTCGTTATTGAAATATTTGACCGTTTCGTAATTGAGCAGGCTATCGACGGCGCGGGTGTTGGCGGCCGAGTCGCTTTCATTGACGGTACGCCGGATATCGATGCGCCAATTGCTGACCTTGACTGTGAATACGATATAACTGACCAGCGAGATCAGCGTAATGATGACAAAGCCGATGTCGTAGCGAACGAAAAGAATGCCCAGCACAAGACTGATTTCGACCAGTGTCGGCAGGATGGAATAGAGCGTGTAGGAGATCAGGCTGGAGATCGAGCGGGTGCCGCGTTCGATGTCGCGTGAGACGCCGCCGGTCTGGCGCTCCAGATGAAAGCGCAGGCTGAGCGCGTGCAGGTGGCCGAAGACTTCAAGTGCAACCTGTCGCACGGCTTGCTGCGTGACGCGGGCAAAGAGCATCTCGCGCAATTCGGTGAACATGGCGGTCGAGAAGCGCAACACGCCGTACAAGACGAGCAAAAGCATGGGCAAGGCCAGCACTTGCTGGGTGGCCGAAAGGTTGTCGATGATCTGTTTGAAGACCAGCGGCACGCTGACGTTGGCAACCTTGGCACCGATCAGGCAACTGAGCGCGGCGGCGACGCGAAGGCGGTAACGCCAGATATAGGGCAACAGTGTCTTCAAAGTCAGCCAGACGTGAGTCTCTGGCAAGGGCTGTCCGGCGGGTGGTTTGGGTAGTGCGGAAGCGCGACGCATGGGGAGGCCTGAATGATTGTTCCCTGCAGTATATGAAAACTGGCCGGATTCCGGGAAAATCAGGCTTTATCTGAAAAAAAGGACGCTAAATGGCCGTCGACCGTATCACGCTCCCTAATGAGCAACCCGCCCTGCGTCTGGTGCCCATGCCTGCCGACCTGAACCAGAATGGCGATGTCTTTGGTGGCTGGGTCATGGCCCAGGTAGATGTGGCCGGGGCGATCCCTGCCATGCGCCGTGCCCGTGGTCGTGTGGCGACCGTTTCGGTCCATTCTTTCCTGTTCAAACAGCCGGTATCGGTCGGCGATATTGTCAGCTTTTATGCCCAGATCGTGCGCATCGGGCAGACCTCGATTACGGTCAATGTCGAGGTGTATGCCGAGCGCAATTACGCTGATCTGATCACGGTCAAGGTGACCGAGGCACAACTTACCTACGTCGCCATCGACAGCTCAGGCAAGAAGCGCGACGTGCCGGCAGAAATTACGTAAAATCACCTGCTTAACGAGATTTGTCTGCAATCAGGGGAATGAAGAATGAATCAAATGACAATGCGCGTCCTGCCCGCACTGCTAATGGCTGTTTTTTCCAGTGCTGCAACAGCTTCTGCTTTCCAGCTCTGGGAACAGAATGCCAGCGGACTGGGCACTGCCTACGCCGGTTCAGCTGCGGTTGCAGATAACGCCAGCACTGTCTTCTTCAACCCGGCTGGCATGACGCAGCTTTCCGGTTTCCAGCTATCGGCTGGAGTGGCGGGGGTAAAGCCTCATTTTGAGTTCAGGAATGAAGGATCGACCGGTTTGCTCGGTTCGGGTGGCAATGGCGGGGATGCCGGTGGTTGGGCTGCCGTGCCGAATGCCTATTTCTCGGCTCAGTTGGCACCCAATTGGTTTCTCGGATTTGGCGTTTCCGCACCGTTCGGCTTGTCGACCGAATACGAAAATGGTAACTGGATAGGCCGCTATCAAGCCCTTAAGTCAGAAATAACAACCGTCAATTACAACCCGTCAATCGCTTATAAAGTGAATGACATAGTCGCGCTGGGTTTTGGCCTTGATTATCAGACAATCAATGCTGAAATGACCAGTGCCACGCCGTTTGGTACCTATCGTGTCAAAGGTGATGATTCCGCCTGGGGTTGGAATGCCGGGGCTTTGTTTACCTTGTCGCCGGCGATGCGAGTTGGTATTTCCTATCGTTCCGCAATTGATTACACCCTGGAAGGAACCCGCTCGGTTGGTGCCAATAGCAGTTCTGCCAAGGCCGATATCAAGCTCCCGGATACTTTCATTCTTTCCGTCTGGCAGCAGGTTTCGGACCGTTGGGAGGCGATGGGTGATCTTTCCTATACCAACTGGAGCACGCTCGATAAGTTGAAGATTCAACATGCCACAGGGACGGATATCGAGACGTTCAACTATAAGGACTCATGGCGTTTCGCCTGGGGGGCTGCGTACAAAGCCAGCGAAAACAGCAAGATCAAATTCGGTATTGCCTATGACCGTACCCCGACAACCAATAATGACCGTTCGGCCCGCGTGCCGGATAACAACCGTATCTGGTTCTCGTTGGGTGGCCAGTACAACGCTGGCAAGATCGGCAAGATCGATATTGGCTATGCCTACTTGTATCTGAAAGACCCGAGCATTGCACAGTCCAAACTGAATGGCCTGAGCACGTTGCGTGGTCGTTATGATGACAGCGCGCATGTTCTCGGCGTGCAGTATTCGGTTGGCTTTTAAGGACAGGGCGGAACGAATTGGTACTGGAGATCGGTAGTATCGCGCTGGGCCTGCGGGAAGGGGTAATTGCCCTGATTGCGCTGGTCGCGATCTACATGATCGTGGTGATTGTCCGTTTGCGTCGGCCGCCGCCGGTCGAGAAGAAAGCAACGGAGCCGCTTGCCAAAATACCTGCTGCGCCGCCGCCAGTAGCCGAACCGCCAGCCGTGTCTTTGCCAGAACCTGAGCCAGAGCCGGAGGCGCCTTCCGAGTGGGAGCGAGCTGCCGCTGCGGTGCCTGAGGATGAACGACTATATCGCAGCCTGGAAAATGAAGTCTTTCAATTGCGCGACGAGGTGGATGCGGTTCGTGGCGAACTGGCGGCATTGCGTTCGGACATGCTGCACGAAATAGCGCACATGCGGGCATCTCAAACAGTGTCGCCGGTCTACGGCGACGCCATGCAAATGGCCGCCGCCGGTTACGACCCGGCGATGATTGCCGAACGTTGCGGCATCGCCCGCGCAGAGGCCGAACTGGTTGTTGCCCTGGCCAAGAGTACTAATTCCTGAGACAACGATGGCCGAGCATTCCAACCTAACTGAAAATCAAGTGAATCCAGGCGAAATTCGCGGCCAACTGGTCAAGCGTCTGGCGGTTGCCGGCGCGCTGGTTGCTCTGCTGCTGGGCGTGCTGGCGGTATTTGACCGGCTGTCAACGAATGAAGAAGTCGATATCCCGGTGTTTACCCAGCCGGTGCCCGTCGCCCCGAAGAAGGAAGTGACACAACCAGTGACGGCAACGACCAACCTGCCGGAACCGCCCGCGCCAGCGATTGAGGAGCCGCCGCCGGCGCCCGTGGTTGAGGCGCCGCCAGTAGCCAAGGTGGAGCCAGTAGCGGCAGACAAGCCGGAAATTCGCGGTTCTGCGCGGTCGACCGTAACGAATGCGAAACCAGTGCCGGTGCCGGTAGTTGAAAGCGGTCCCCGCCAACATGAATTGCCGGGTTCTTCGACACGTGCAAGGGTTCCGCCGGTCCCGGAGGGAAGCGCCGAGCCTGTTGTCGCACAGCCGGCACCGGTTGACACTGAAGCCAAAACCACGGTAACGCCATCAGCGCGTATTTCGGAAGTGCGCCGAGGTGCAAATGCGCTCGAAACGAACAACGTGCAGCGTCTGTTTTCAGGTTTTTTGTTGCAGGCTGGCGTGTTTTCCAGTGCTCAACGCGCTGAGGAGCTGCATGCCAAATTGACCTTGAGCGGGGTTCCGTCGACGCTCGAAACCCGCGTTCAGGTTGGGCCGTTCAAGACTCGCCAGGAAGCCGAGGCGGCGCAGGCAAAGCTTAAACAACTTGGTGTTGAAACGCTGCTGGTTCCGCCCAAAGGGGCAAGAAACTAAGCTGAAACCTTTGCCTGCGGGTAATTAAGGTTTTGACGGGGCCGAGAGCCAATGCAATAGTTTGGCGTAAAGCTCATCCGGGTCGAGCGGCTTGGTCATGAAATCGTCCATGCCGGCTTCCATGCAGAGTTGCCGGTCCTCATCGAAGGCGTCGGCAGTCATCGCCATGATGGGTACTGAACTGCCACCTGGCAGGCAACGTATCTGCCGCGTGGCTGCCCGCCCATCGAGTTTGGGCATCTGAATGTCCATCAGAACCATGTCGTAATTGTTTTTCTTGATCTGTTCGACTGCCTGGTAGCCATCTTCGGCGATATCTACCGAGAGCAGGACATCCTCCAGTAAATCAAGCACAACCTCGCGATTGATCAGGTTATCTTCAACCAGCAGAATCATCTTGCCAGCGTGACGTTCGCGTATGGCTGTTTCAGACGTTATCGCTGGAGCGTTTGGCCCTAAGTGGGTATTCGTTGCGGCGGGGTATTTGTCGAGCCGTGCTGTGAACCAGAAGCAGCTGCCTTTGCCTTCTTCGCTATCGCAACCCGCGTCGCCACCCATCAACTTGGCTAGGCGACGGGTGATGACAAGACCTAGGCCGGTACCGCCATGCTTACGTGTTGTTGAGTTGTCGCCTTGCTCGAACGGGGAGAACAATCGTTCCAGCGCAGCGGCGGATAAACCAATACCACTGTCACGGACTTCAAAACGCAACAGGGCACTGTCTGCATCCTGTTCCAGCACGCGACACGCGAGTTGAATGCCGCCCTGGCTGGTAAATTTGATCGCATTGGTCGCGTAGTTGAGGAGCGCCTGACGGATTCGTGTCGGATCGCCTTTTAAAGCCAGCGGTAGCTCAGATTCCTCAACCGAAAGGGCCAATGATTTCGCTGCTGCATCATCGGCCAGTATCGCCGCTACTTCACTCAGAATGGTAGCAGGGGAAAGCGCGATGGATTCAAGCGTCAGGCATTCAGCTTCAATTTTTGACAGGCAGAGAATGTCGTTGATGATGGCCATCAAATGCTTGCCGGCGCCGTCGATTTTGTTGAGCCGATCAACTTGTGCGGGCGTCATTTGGTCCCGCTTGAGCAGATAAACCATGCCTGAAATGGCGTTCAGCGGCGTACGGATTTCATGACTCATGTTGGCCAGAAAGGTACTCTTGGCGCGATTGGCCGATTCGGCCTTTTCCTTGGCAACGGATAACTCGAGCGTTCTGATGCTGACCTGATCCTCGAGATGGTCACGATAGCGCGTTAGCTCTTCTTCAACTTCTTTGCGCTTACTCATCTCCTCAATGAGGTTCGTGTTGGCCTGAATCGAATCATTTACCCAACGTGAGTTAAGTAGTGCTTTTTTGGGAACCAATACCATCCACATGATGGTGATGACGAACATCAGCAGCGAAAATGGTGCCGAATCCTGCAGCCAGTGAAACAGAAAAAAACCTGACAAGGGCAATAGTGTCACGGCGCACATGGACAGGTAAAACGCCGGCATGACTGAGTAACCCAAAGCCCCTATCGTCACCAAACTGCTGAGCAGAATGAAAAGGAATATTTGCGTTGACTGACTGACATTGGCCGGCAACAAAAAAGTAACACTGCCGTAGGTTGCCGAAATCAGGATGCCCATGGTGAAGCGGATTTTCAGAAATCTGTCCGCGTTTTCCGGGGTTAACCCAACTCTTTTGACGTAGCGCTCAAAAAGGGTAACGGTGCTGGTCAGCAGCAATAATGCCGCAAACCACGCCAGGTAAATTACCTGCGATACCCCCGCGCTCGCCATGACCAAGCAAAAAATTCCTGCCGCAGCAAGAATGCTGGCCATGTTGTCACCGGCATGACCAAAAAATGTCTGGGTGCGAACTAGTCGGATGCGTTCACCAGTCGTTAATACCCGTTTCAAGGTAAGTTGGGTGTTGGTTTCGGATCGTTCTGCAGGCATATTGTTTTAAAAGACGATTGGTTTGACACCAAATAATGCAACCCAGCCGCGAATAACGCGATAGCCAACCCACAAGCCAAGCATCGCGATCAATATCCAGGCTAACGGGATGCCGATGATGGTGATAATGAGCAAGCCGTAGATCATCAACCAGAGGAGGGTGAACCAGAAGGTGCGAATTTGCCAGCGAAAGTGGCTTTCCAGCCAGGTGCCACTGACATCGCCGCGCTTGAGGTAATTGAGGAATACGGCAACCAGCGAAGGCAGACCGAAAACAAAGCCGCCGGCAACCGTTGCTGCCGACGTAATGCCGACAAAAACAGCAATTGCGTGCAAGCCGTAAATGAAGTGAGTCAGCTGAACCAGCGAAGGGCGAACGCCATGCAGATCTGGGGTGGGAACAGGTTCTTGCATTACAACTCCAATAAATATTTTTGTAGCAGCAGCGCATTGCCGGCTGCTGGGTCCAGCATATAGGGGGCATAGCCGGCGCTTTGATAGGCCGCCATTGCCCGTTGGTTGTTTGACAGTACTTCCAGCGTGAGTTTGCAGCAACCGAGTTGGCGGGCACGATCTTCCGCCCATTGCAGCAACTGTTGGCCAACACCTTTTCCGCGCCAGTCGGCATGGACAACGACATCATGAATGTTGAGCAGCGGCTTGGCGGCGAAGGTGGAAAAACCGGTAAAGCAGTTGATCAGGCCGATAGCCTGGTCTCCGTCAAAAGCGAGTGCGCCGTGGAAGGTGGGTAAATTTTTGAGCGCATCGCGCAAATGCGATTTGGTGAAATCGGTGAGGCCGCTGCCACCACCCATCGGGTCGTGGGCGTAATGATCGAGGAGTTTCAGCCAGTCTGAAAAAATTGCATCATTTTTGAGGTTGACCGTAACAAACTGAATTTTCACAGGCCGAGGTCCTGCCACATAGCATCGACGCGTTTTTTCACGCCATCATCCATGACAATCGGTCGTCCCCATTCACGGCTCGTTTCGCCCGGCCACTTGTTGGTCGCGTCCAGCCCCATCTTGGAGCCGAGGCCGGCTACCGGGCTGGCGAAGTCGAGGTAATCGATTGGCGTGTTGTCGACCAGCGTCGTGTCGCGCGTCGCATCCATGCGCGTTGTCATCGCCCAGATCACTTCCTTCCAGTCGCGGGTGTCGATGTCGTCGTCGACGAC
>ERZ724524.1873-NODE-1873-length-13987-cov-5.344602_pt1 | contig 13987 bp, 12 predicted proteins | sample MGYA00376057_ERZ724524 | MGnify/ENA primary metagenome ERZ724524 (study PRJEB28724, sample SAMN07190888) | wastewater metagenome | isolation source: influent of sewage treatment plant in Hong Hong | place: USA: Christiansburg, Virginia | collected 2016-03-01 ...
AGCTTCACCACCGACTGGCGTTTCAGCCCCAAACGCAGCCGCGAGATGGTCAAGGCGCTGCTCGATAACCAGCGCGACGTCAGTTATGCCGAGATCGACGCGCCCCACGGACATGATGCCTTTTTGCTGGATGACCCACGTTACATGGGCGTGGTGCGCTCTTATTTCGATAGCATGGCGCATGGCGCGGCCCCCACGGTGGGCAGCGCAGTACGCGCAGCGTTCTCGAAGAGCGACGAAGTCACAAGCGTGGGGGCAACACTATGAGCGACCTTTTCATTCAGCATTCGATCGCCGAACTGGTGCCGCAAGGCGCCCGCGTACTCGACCTGGGCTGCGGCGACGGCGCCATGCTGGCCCACCTGCAACAGACCCGCGGCTGCACCGGCTACGGTGTGGAGATAGACGACGCCAATGTGCTGGCCTGCGTTCAGCGGGGTGTCAATGTCATCCAGCTGAACCTGGACGAAGGCCTGGCGATGTTCGACGATGCCTCGTTTGACGTGGTGCTGCAGATCGACACGCTACAGCACCTGCGCAATGCCGAGGTCATGCTGCGGGAGACCGTGCGCGTGGGTCGCGTGGGCATCATTGCTTTCCCCAACTTTGCCCACTGGCCAAACCGCCTGAGCGTGCTCAAGGGCCGCATGCCGGTGACCAAGCGCCTACCTTACCAATGGTATGACACGCCCAATATCCGGGTTGGTACCCATGCTGATCTGGCCGTCCTGGCAGCGCGCAACGGCCTGCGGATACAGGATAGCTTTGGCTTGCAGGATGGGCGCACCGTGCGTCGGTGGCCCAATTTCCGGGCCGGTACTTCGGTCTACAAGCTTTCGATCGCGTAGCGCTAGATCGCCACTTTCAGGGGCAACCTAGGCCTGATCCAATCACTGCCTCAGACGTCCTCGGCTCTAACAACCTTCTTCGTAGACCACACGCACATTGGACTGGGTCTGCGTTGGCTGCGCCAAACACTGCCAGATACTCGTCGGGATATTCAGCGGATTGCCGTTGACCCGTGCGGGCACACCTCCACGAGGGGTGCAGATCTTCACGTCAGTCGACTGGTCTGCGTTGATGGTCACAAAACTCTTGAAAGCCATCAGATCGGTATTGATGTCAAAACTCGCACCCCCCGCCGATAGCGTCAGGTTCTCCGTGATGGAATAACTCGTGGCCTGCAGGGTACCGGTCACTGCCGCTGTGGGGTTGGCGAGATTAAACGCAAAGCTACCCTTGCCAGCGGTGTAGGAGTAAATCGGACCACCGTTCAAGCCAAAAGAAACACCCGCACAGTTCGAAGGAAAACTTGCGTTGTTAAAGCGGGTGGCGAGCGCTGCGGCGTAGTCAAAACTTATCGCCGACCCGGTGAAGCCCATGGTGACGCAGATCTGAGCCGGGTAATTGAAGCGTGACAATGGTTCAGAGCTTATGGAGCCGCTTCCCGGCGCCGGCACTGGAACGGTGGCACTGGGTGTGGGTGTGCACACCTGTCCACCGGATGGCAGGGCCATGGCTGCGCCTGACAACGTAAAAACACCGAGCACCACAAGCGCGCGTGAACCCAATTTAGTCAATCCCATACGATCCTCCAAAAAATTGTTGTACCGGTCGCATCCCGTAGCCACCGACACCTTATTGTTGCCCAAGGGGCAGGCAGGTACAAGCCCCAATTCGAATTCTGCAGCGCTCCGCAGGAAACCGTCTTGCCTAACGCTGCCCTTCGGGTCGTGCCGGCACCGTTTTCAGGTAGGCGTACAAAGCATGGGCATCCGTGTCATCCAATTCCCGCAGTGACTCGAATGGCATCACCTTGATGTTGCTGCCATCCGGTCGCTTTCCGGAGCGCAGCATGCTCACAAACGCATTGGAATCGGTATAACGGGTCATGGAACCCCCTTTTCCAGGAGTCAGGTTGGCGGCAGGCGGCCAGTCGGGTGGGCCACCCGGGATGGTTCCACCTGAGAGGCCCGGGCCATGGCACCCAATGCACATATTGGCGACATAGGCCCCATGCTCGGCATTCACGGCAGCCGTTATCGGCAGGGCGGGTGCAAGGCTGTGATCAATTTTTTCCGCTGCATCCCGAATCATCCCTGCTCCGTAGAGCGCCCGTATATGCAAGGGCAACTCAACCACGGTTGCTCCGCCGCTGCGCGGTGCCAATGTGCGCACATAACCCACCAGAGCGGCCAAGTCCTGATCGGTGAGCCGGTTGTAGTCTTCGCTGGGCATGATAAAGGCCGCCCGGCCATCGGCTTTGACGCCATGCCGAACAATGCGCACCCACTGCAGTTCCGAATATTTTGCAGTCGGACTGCCCGGCGTAATATTGGGGCCTCTGATGCGCATGCCGTTGCCATCGTTGATGAATTCGCGTCCGGCACCGTCGACACCGTGGCAATCGACGCAACCGCGTGAACGGTACAGGTAGTGCCCGCGCGCAACGCCCTTGGCATCCGTGGCCGGCGTGATGCCATGCACCGCAACGGTAACCTGGCGCTCGCGCTTGCGGTCCCCTTGCCAAACGGCAAGCGCTACGGCTGCCGCACCCAGAGCCAACAGCACCGCAACCCCGATACCCCCACGTTTTACCCAACGCTGCATTCCGGACCCCCCATTGGTAGTGGGATTTGATGCTAGCCAAACCACCCATCCCTGTCGAGTGGTGCAAGCTTGGGGTATTCCCGAGGCCTTGTGCTACAGTGCCTCCATCGGGGTGTCAGCTCCCCGGTGTCGGGCCAATCAGGCTCCAAGATGGTGTCCCATCCAATTGCTGGTAACGCAACAGGAGCAATCCGTGGACACCCTCAATCCGTCTATTCTTTCCGTTTCCCCCCGGTTTTTTAACGCCCGGCTCGGTCGTGCAAACACCTCGCTGGTGCTGGACGTGCGCGGCCAGCCGCGCTTTGACGAGAGCCCACGCCTACTGGCCTGCGCGCAACGCTGTCTGCCGGAGGACGTGGCCGCGTTTGCAGCATCCCACCCGCCGCGCGAAGTCTTCGTCTATTGCGTGTACGGTCATAACGTGAGCGAAGCCGCCGCAGCCACGCTGCAGGCCGCCGGCTGGAATGCCCACCGGGTGGCCGGTGGCATCGAAGGCGGGCAGGACGGCGCGGACGATGCCCACGCAGTAGCGGCGTGGCGCGAGCGGCCACCGTTGAGCATTGCCAAGCGAGCCGACTGGGGTGTGACCGGCGAGCAACCCTCGCGCTGGATTACGCGTGAGCGGCCCAAGATCGACCGCATCGCCTGCCCTTGGCTGATCCGCCGCTTCATTGATCCCCGTGCAGCGTTCTTCTACGTGCCCACCAACCAAGTGCTGGCACAAGCCAAAGAAAGAGGCGCGGTGGCCTACGACATTCCCGGCGCGCCGGTGTCCCATGAAGGCGAGCGGTGCAGCTTTGACGCCCTGTTGCAGGGCTTTGACCTGGCTGATGCGGCACTGGACCTGTTGGCCACCATCGTGCGCGGTGCCGATACCGACCGGCTAGATCTGTCCCCGCAGTCCGCCGGTCTGCTGGCCTTCTCCTTGGGCCTGTCGGGCCTCAATGCAACCGACGACCACGCCATGCTGGAGGTCGCCATGCCGCTGTACGACGCGCTGTACGCCTGGTGCCGTGACCGTGTCGCCGCAAAGGACGAGCCCCATAACTGGAAACCCGAAACCATGGTGGGAGCTCCGGCATGAGCGCTCTGCCACCCAGTGTCCTACGCACCGTCTCCTTTTCCGAAGCTCTGCGCTTCTGGCTCAAGCTGGGCTTCATCAGCTTTGGCGGCCCGGCGGGGCAGATTGCCATCATGCACCGCGAACTGGTGGAGGAGAAGCGCTGGATCTCGGAATCCCGCTTCCTGCACGCGCTGAACTACTGCATGCTGTTGCCCGGCCCCGAGGCACAGCAGCTGGCCACTTACATCGGCTGGCTGATGCACCGCAGCTGGGGCGGCGTCGTGGCGGGTGCGCTGTTTGTGCTGCCGTCGCTGTTCCTGCTGATTGGCTTGAGCTGGGTCTACGTGGCCTTTGGCAATGTGCCGTGGGTGGCGGGTGTGCTGTATGGCATCAAGCCGGCCGTGGCCGCCATCGTGCTGCAGGCAGTGCACCGTATCGGCTCCAAGACATTGAAGAAACCAACGGTAGCTCCCGTGCTCTGGGCGGTAGCGGCTACGAGTTTCATAGCAATCTATGGGTTTAACCTGCCGTTCCCGTGGATCGTGGCGGGGGCTGCACTCATAGGCTGGCTGGGCTCGCGCTGGGCGCCCAAACAGTTCGCGGGCGCTGGTGGCCACGGCGCGGCCAGGTCCATCGCACTGAAGCCTGGAGAAGCGGACTGGCTGATTGGTGACTTCACACCCACGCCGCCCCATGCGCGCTGGTCACCCAAACGGCTGGCGGGCGTGGTCGTGGTCGGCGCCGCACTGTGGCTTGCCCCCATGGGTACGCTGGTGGCCTGGCAGGGCTGGGACAGCACGCTGGTACAGATGGGCTGGTTCTTCACCAAGGCGGCGCTCTTGACTTTTGGCGGCGCCTACGCCGTATTGCCCTATGTCTACCAGGGGGCAGTCGAGCACTTTGGCTGGCTGACCGGCACACAGATGATCGACGGCCTGGCGCTGGGCGAGACCACGCCCGGACCGCTGATCATGGTGGTGGCTTTTGTCGGCTTTGTTGGCGGCTGGGCGAAGGAGGTGCTGGGGCCGGATGCACAGTTCCTGGGCGCCGCACTGGCAGCCACGGTGGTGACCTGGTTCACGTTTTTGCCGTCCTTCATCTTCATCCTGGCCGGTGGCCCGCTGGTGGAATCCACCCACGGCAAATTGCACCTGACCGCCCCGCTGACCGCCATCACAGCGGCGGTGGTCGGCGTGATCGGCAGTCTAGCTCTGTTTTTCATAGCGCATGTCGCAATAGATACGAGGGCTAGTGGCCCATTTTTCTTAAGAATTGACTGGCTGGCGCTGTTGATGACGGCGTCTGCGGCCATTGCCCTGCTGCGCTACAAAATCGGCGTGATCCCGGTCATTGCCGCTTGTGGGCTGCTGGGATGGTTGGGCACAATGCTGGTTCGGGCGTGATGCGTGCGCAACCTGATACGAATGGAATGTCGATGATCAAAGAGTTCACACCCGCAAAATGCTGGCTCAGCGGTTTGCGCCTGGCCAGCCTGTGCGCTGCCGTGGGCTTGCTGACTGCCTGTGCCACCGGCATGGGCACCGACCCCATATCGGGTCGACCCGCATTGCAGGTTCAGAACCGGTTGCTGCTGACACCCGCCAACGGTGGTCAGCGCATCACAACGGTCGCTTTGCAGCCGGGTGACATCATCCTTTCCTCGACCAACGGGATCACCTCCATGGGCATACGTCTGCTCACCGTTTCGCCGGTCAGCCACGCGGCCCTGTATTTGGGTAACGACGATATTGCAGAGGCCGTGGGGGCCGGTATTCGTACGCGCAAAATGGCAGACTTCATGGAAGATGAGTCCACCATCGTTGCGTTTCGCCACCCGGGTGTGCGCACCGAGCACGCCGACGCCATGCGCAACTTTGCCCTGGCCCATGTCGGAAAAAAGTACAACATGGTCGGTATCGTGTTGCAGGCTCCATTCACGCTGCAACGCCAGTATTGCGAACTGCCTCTGGTGCCTAGCCTGGTGCGCGACGCCTGTATCCGCGGGCTGGCCGCCATCCAGTTGGGTGTGGCGCGCAATGACCGCTTTTTTTGCTCGCAATTTGTGCTGGCTGCCTACCAGCAGGCGCAACTGCCGCTGACCAGCGCTGATCCGTTGCTGGTGAGCCCGGCCGATCTGTTGCACATGCGCGAGGGCGATGTGCCCTCCATACGCATAGAGCAGACCTTGCAATATGTCGGCCACCTCAAAACCGGCCCCAAGCTTACGGACGTAGAAGTTGTGGCGCGTCTGTAGCCTGACCGAGTTCAGTGGCCGACGTGCATGGTGAATCTGGCGCCGTTGGACAACAGGCAGGTCCCCGTACCTAACGTGGCGGAGTTCATGGCGTACTGGCAGTTGATGTAGCTACCCCGGTTGCCAGCGCCGTTGGCTACACCGTCGCGGGCAGAGCCCGCCCGCCGTGTGGCTTCTCCGGTAAACGATTCGCCATTGATAGCGGTCGTAAACGCACCCCGACCATTGAGATCGTTGGTGACCACCGCGCTGACCATACCGTAGGTGCTGGCCTGGTCATTTGCGGGATAGAGTCGGGCAGCCAAGGTTACCGGTGCAGGCGGCAGCACCTGCATGGGGGCCGGATGCAGATGGTGTGTCGGGTACTGATCCATTGGCACCACATAACAAGCCGACAGCGCCGCCACGCTGCTGGCGATTCCCAGCGCAAGAAGACCGCGGCGCGCAATAACACCCGACGATCGATTGAATTCCATACAGTTCCTTCTGGCCCAAGCACATGCTTGTGGGCGCATTCTTGGGCCGAGAAAGACGCTTTTGAATCAAATATGTATGCTAGTACATTCGTGTAGGTCAAAAGGTACTACAAAGCGATACCGCAGGCTTGTATCGGACATGCCGGATCACCGGTCAGATTTCCGCGAAAACGTGCCACCTGCCTGAATAAGCCGCCAGCCGGTTCGCTGGTTGACTGCCAGCCATGCTGTGCCTATCCTCAGGGCTCTTAATTTCACCCAACAGGAGCGTACATGGCCATTGATCTGGGCCTGGTAGAGCAATTGACGCTGCTGGCAGAAGCGGTGGACCAACTGGACATGGGCTTCACGGTGTTTGACCGTGATCTGGTCATGGTGGCTGCCAACAAGCGTTTTCAGGAATTGCTGCATTTCCCAGATAGTTTGTGCCGCCCCGGTGCAACGATGGAAGACGCTCTGCGTTACAACGCCTGCGCCGGCGAATACGGACCGGGCGACATTGAGGAACAGGTGCGCCAGCGCCTGGAGTTGTCGCGCAAATTTTTACCCCACCGGTTTGAAAGGGTGCGACCCGATGGCAGCATCATCGAGGTGAGCGGGCAGCCGTTGCCCAGCGGCGGCATGGTGGCCACCTACATCGACGTGACCATTCCCCGCCAGCGTGAACAGGCCTTGCGTGAGCTCAGTGCGCAACTGGAGTTGCGGGTCGAACAGCGCACCGCCGAACTAAGGCACCGCGAAGCAGAATTGGCGCGCAAGGCGGCTCTGTTGGAACTGGTGATCAGCAATGTCAACCAGGGCATCAGTTTTATCAATGCCGATCTGGATATCGAGTTATGTAACCAGAAGTTTGCTGAACTGCTGCAGTTGCCACCCGAGCTGTGCCGGCCAGGGGTCAATTTTGCGCAGTTGGTGCATTACAACGCACGGCGTGGCGAGTACGGTCCTGGCGATCCGAAGGCACTGGCGCAAGCGCGTATTGAAACCGCGAAAGAATGCCTGCCCCACCACTTTGAGCGCACCCGCCCCAGTGACGGCGTGACGCTGGAGATCATGGGAAAGCCCACTCCCGATGGCGGCATGGTGTCCACCTATCTGGACATCAGCGAGCGCAAAGCGAGCGAGCGGGCACTCAAGCTGGAGCGCAAGCGCTTGAGCAATATTTTGAAAGGAACGAATGCCGGTGCCTGGGAGGTCAATCTGCAAACCCATGAGGGCGCTGTCAATGAGCGCTGGGCCAACATCATTGGCTACACCCGCGAAGAACTTACACCAGTTTCCCTAGACACCATGATTGCAGCTCTTCACCCGGATGACATCGCGCCTGGCAGAGACGCACTGTTGCAGCATCTCAAGGGCCTGACACCGTATTACCGTTTCGAACATCGCATACGCCACAAGGATGGACGCTGGATCTGGGTTGCCGCGCACGGACAGATCTCCACCTACACAGCCGACGGCCGGGCACAGTGGATGGCCGGGGCTCACCTCGACATCACTGAACGCAAGGCCGCCGAGCACCAAATCCAGGAGCTCAACGAGACACTGGAAGAGCGGGTTGCCGAGCGCTCGGCCCAATTGAACGAGGCGATGCAGACACTTCACCACTCCCAGGAGGAGCTGGCGCGCAACGCGGCCAAAGCCACGCTGGGCACCTTGGTTGCCAGCGTTACACACGAACTCAATACGCCTCTGGGCAACAGCCTGATCACCGCGAGCACCTGTTCGGACATGGCCAAACGGTTTCAAGCCCGGGTGGATTCGGGGCAACTCAAGCGCTCAGATCTCAGCAGCTTCCTGGCCGAAATTCGCGAAGGCAGTGACCTGATCGAACGCAACCTGCATCGGGCGGTGGATCTGGTTCGCAATTTCAAACAGGTGGCGGCCGACCAGGCCAGTGAGCAGCGGCGTCACTTTGAACTGTTGGGTGTCGTCAAGGAAGTACTGGATACCCTGGCACCCAGTCTGCGGCGTTTTCCCCATCAGGTGAGCCACGCCATACCGGCAGCGGTCATGCTCGACAGTTTTCCCGGTGCTTTAGGGCAGGTGCTAATCAACGTCATCAACAATGCCTACCTGCACGCGTTCGAAGACCGTGAAGTTGGCCACGTTCACATCGAGGCGCAGGTCGGCGGCGGCTGGGTGGATATGTACATCACCGATGATGGTGTGGGTATGTCGCAGGAACTGATGGCACAGCTGTTTCAGCCGTTTTTCAGCACCAAGATTGGCCGCGGCGGCACGGGTCTTGGCATGACCATTGTCGAAAACCTGGTCAAGAAGACACTGGGCGGCACGCTGCATGTGGCCTCGACCTTGGGTGTCGGTACACGTTTGCACATCCGGTTGCCGCAGTCCGCACCCGCCGATCTGGATACGGGTCTTGGGGAGGGCATTTAACGACATTCATCGGCTTGCTGCATAGCAGCAGGGGTCGTTGTGGGTGTCGCCAATGCATCGCTTTAGGCAAGTCAACTGACATTGGGGCCGCGAAATCGCCGTAGACTGTAATAAATGTCGCTAGTGTTACAGCTCAGGAGTGTTCGTTGATGCCCCACCGCAGACCCGTTATCCGCCATTCCCACGTGGGTGCCCCCCATGCGTTGACCTCCTTGCTGGAGGCGCGGGGCTTGCTGGAGATGGCGATGTTGCCAGCCTCGCTTCCACTGTTGTTAGAGGCGCCTCAAGGTGATGGACACCCGGTGCTGCTAGTTCCTGGCTTTATGGCCAGTGAAGCGTCACTGATCGCCCTCAAACTGTATTTGCAAACCAAGGGTTATGACGTGCACACCTGGGGCCTGGGGCGCAACATGGGTTTCCGCAGCAAACATGCCAATGCATTGCCGCAGAAGATTCGTTACCTGCACCACGTCACCGGCAAGAAAGTCAGCCTGGTGGGGTGGAGTCTGGGCGGTGTTTTTTCCATGTACGGCGCACAGAACGCGCTGGAGTGTGTTCGCTCCATCATCACGTTGGGTAGCCCAGTGAGTGTGGCTGCCACCGGTAGCCAGTCCCCCAACGCGGTCAAGGCACTTTACCGGCTGGTGTCCCATCGCCTGGGCTCATCCGCCCATGTCATGCAACCCCGAGCCAAGGCGATGCGTGAGAGCAGGCGCTTGGCTATTCCCACCAGTTGCCTGTATTCGGTCTCTGATGGGGTTGTTCCGCCGCAGGAAGCCACCATTGACGGTGACCCTGCCATGCACGAGAACATCCAGGTACCGGGTAGCCACATCGGCTTGGGTTTCAACGGGATTGTGCTGGCCATCGTTGCCGAGCGATTGGCTCAGCCCGAGTCTGGCTGGAAACCTTTTGCACCTCAGGGGCTGTTGCGCCGGACACTGGGTGTGACCCTCTGTTCGCCGTCGCGGGCCGCATCGGCTGTTGCAACCTGAATCAGAAAGCCAAACATGCGCCAATTGAGTGAACACGATGCTGCCTTTATCTACTCTGACACGGCGCACGCTAACTCCAACGTAACCCTGCTGCACATTTATGACCAGTCCACCGCGCCCGGCGGCGTGGTGCGTTTCAAGCAGATCCTGGCCCACATTGAAAGCCGGCTGGACCAGTTGCCGAACTTTCGCGAAAAAATTCTGCGTGTCCCACTGGATCTGGACTACCCCTACTGGATTGAAGACGAGAACTTCAATATTGAATACCACGTTCGCCACATCGCGTTGCCCAAACCGGGCGACTGGCGACAGTTCTGTATCCAGTCATCACGCATCCACGCACGCCCATTGGATCTGAGCCGGCCCTTGTGGGAGATGTATGTCATTGAGGGCCTGGACAGTTTCTTGGACCTGCCGGTTGGCAGCTTTGCGGTGCTGCTCAAAACCCACCACGCCGCCATTGACGTGGCACACGGCAACGAAATCACCAAGCTGTTGCACGACCTGTCACCTGTCGCTGCGGCTCCTCCCCCAGCGGCGCCATGGTTCCCCGAGACTGCGCCTGGCAATCTGCAATTGTTCTGGCTGGCGGGCCTCAACGTAGCGTTGTTTCCTTTTCGCATGGCGCAGCCCTTGCGAAGCAGCTGGACAGCGATCAAATCAACCGCCAAAATTTTTGCCGGTGAATTCCTGGGCCAGCCCCACGCGTTTCCGTTGACACGGTTCAATTCCGTGGTCTCCACCCAGCGCGTGTTTGAGACCCGGCGGTTTGCGCTGAGCGAGTTCAAATCCATCCGGACTTTGGCGCCCGACGCGTCGGTCAACGACGTGGTGCTGGCAGTGTGTGCCGGTGGTTTGCGCCGTTACCTCGACAAGCAGGATGAACTCCCCGAAGAGACCCTGATTGCGGCCGCACCCATTGCCGTGCACAACGACCTGGAAACCGATGCCCCAGCCCAGTTTTCCTGGGTGCGCCTGGCACTGGCGACCGATCTGGCTGACCCCGTGCAACGCCTGGTGGCAATCCAGGCATCCAGTTCGTCATCAAGCATCATGGCGCAAGCCATCAGTGCACGGGAGTTGACCAATCTGGCAGAAAATGCGCCATCGTTGGCCATAGCCGCCACCAGCAAAATGTTGCGCTCGGCATCCGCCCTGCTGGGGGATTGGGCACCGCTGGCCAACTGTGCCATCACCAACGTGCCGGGCTCACGTGTGCCGTTGTACCTGCAGGGCGCACGGCTGACCTATTTGTCAGCCATCATGCCGATCTCCGATGGCATGGGGCTGGTCTTTTCCGTAACCGGGTACGGTGAAACCATTGTCATCTCTTTCACTGCCTGTGCCGAACAGGTGCCTGACCCGGAGGTACTGGCCCAGTGCCTGCGCGACAGTTTTCAGGAATATCTTGCGCTGGCGCAACGGGCCTCACGGCGCCGACCGCGTGCGGTGGCGGCAAAAGCACCCCAAATCCCGGCGTCCACCAACAAGCCGGCAAAACCACCGCGCAAACGCGTGGCCGCCAAAGCGGTCGCCGAGCCCGGTTGAGGGGTGGTCGCGCACCCAGCGACCGGTTTTATTGGGGCACAAAACCTGTGGTTTTGATGATGTTGGCCCAGGTCCGGCTGTAGGCCTGTTCACGCGCCGTGAGCTGTTGGGGTGACATGTAGCCCACGGTCAAGCCCATCGCCGTCAGACGCTCGTGCACGTCCGGCATGGCGACCACTTTGGCCAGCGCCGCAGAGATCTTGTCGATCGTGGCAGCCGGTGTGCCGGCGGGTGCGAACAGGCCGTAATAGGGCAGGTCCTCGAACCCTGCCAGACCCAACTCTGCGAAGGTGGGCACGTCGGGCAGGATCGCCTGGCGGGCGGTACCCATCACCGCCACGACCCGGATTTTGCCGGTCTTGTGGTTTTCAATGAAATCGGGGATGGACCCGGTGCCTGCCGCAATCTGGTTGCCCAGCATGTCACCCATCATCGGCGCACTGCCGCGGTAGGGGGCTGACTGCAGGTCCAGGCTGTACTTTTTTCCAATCATCTTGACCAGAAACTCCGGCACCGACGCGGGCGCTGGCACGCCCACCGTTCCTTTGCCCTTGCCGTCCCCGCGCACCCAGGCCACGTATTCGGTCATCGACTTGGCAGGTGTTCCGCCGGACAGCGCCAGTGCGTTGACAAAGGTGGCAAACCCACCGACGGCGACGAAGTCACGCGCCGGCTCAAAGCCCGGGTTTTTGACGACCAGCGGCAAAATCGACACGGTGTGGTCATGCGACAAAAACAGCGTGGTTCCATCAGCGGCTGCGGCCTTTAAGGCCTGGGCAGCAATTTGCCCTCCCGCGCCGGCTCTGTTTTCCACGACGACGGCGGTCCCCAGTTGGTCCTTGAGTTTGTCGGCCATCACGCGGGCAATGGCGTCGGTGCCGCCACCGGGCGGAAAGCCCACCAGGATTTTGACGGGGCCGGACTGGGCGTGGGCCAGTCCACCCAGGCACAGGGCGCTGGCGGCGAGACCACCCAGGACGCGTCGGGTGATGGCGGTTGTCAATTGGGGCGGGATCAAATGCTGCATCGAAAACTCCGGTCATGAAAGAACGTTGGGCCTGCTGGCACTGTAGCAACATTTTTTGGCAGAACGGTAGCGGGTCGATGGGGATGCTGGCTTTTCCGCCCGGGCCTTGGCATGGCATGATGTCGCCCTACAGGAGATGCTCTATGAACGACCGTGTACCCCACGCTCTATTGAACGCCGCGCAGGCCTTGGATCAGGTCAGCGCCCTTTGGGATGCTCAAATTGTTCCGCAATTGCAGGACTACATTCGGGTTCCCGCCAAGTCACCGATGTTTGACGCTGACTGGGCCGCGAATGGTTACATCGATACCGTGGTGCGCAACACGGCGGCCTGGATCGAGGCCCAAAAGCTCACGGGACTGGTGCTGGAAGTGGTCCGTCTGCCCGGGCGCACGCCGGTGTTGTTTTTTGAGGTTCCCGCCACCAAGGTCGAATCCACCCAAACCGTGCTGATGTACGGCCACTTGGACAAACAGCCCGAGTTTTCCGGCTGGCGCAATGACCTCGGACCGTGGTCGCCCACCATTGAAGATGGCAAGTTGTATGGGCGCGGCGGGGCCGACGACGGGTATGCCGCCTACGCCGCCATTGCCGCCATCCAGGCGCTCAAGACCCAGGGCACCCCCCATCCCCGGATCGTTGGTTTGATCGAGTCCTGTGAAGAAAGCGGCTCTTACGATTTGCTGCCTTACATCGACGTGCTGAAAACCCGCCTGGGTGAGGTCGCCCTGGTGGTGTGCCTGGACTCTGGCGCTGGCAACTACGACCAGCTGTGGCTGACCAACAGCCTGCGCGGCATGGCCAGTGGTGTGCTCAAGGTCGAAATACTGACCGAAGGCATCCATTCGGGTGATGCGTCAGGCCTGGTGCCGTCGAGTTTTCGCATCATGCGCCAGGTGCTTGACCGTCTGGAAGACAGCGCCACCGGCCGCCTGTTGCCCGCCAGCTTCCATTGCGAAGTGCCAGCCGACCGGCTCCACCAGGCCCGGGCCACGGCGGCCATCCTGGGAGACGAAATCTACAAACGCTTTCCGTGGGCGCATTACGACTGCGGTGGTGCCACCACCTTCGCCCTGCCCACCACCACCGACCCGCTGCAGGCCTTGTTGAACCGCACCTGGGCACCCACTCTTAGTGTGACGGGTGCGGAAGGTTTTCCGGAAATCAAGAACGCGGGTAACGTTTTGCGGCCCTACACCGCCTTCAAGCTCAGCTTGCGTTTGCCACCCCTGGTCGAAGCAGACCAGGCGGTGCAACAACTCAAGGCCCTGCTCGAAGACAACGCACCCTACCAGGCCCGTGTCACGTTCGAAGGCATGTCCAGCGCTACAGGTTGGAATGCACCCGATACGGCTTCATGGTTCGAAGATGCCCTGAACGCCGCCTCCCAGGCACACTTTGGCGCGCCCTGCGGCTACGTTGGCCAGGGCGGCACCATTCCGCTGATGAATATGTTGTCCAAGGGTTTCCCTGCTGCACAGATGATGGTCTGCGGCGTGTTGGGCCCCAAGAGCAACGCGCATGGCCCCAACGAGTTCCTGCATGTGCCCTATGCCAAAAAGCTCACCGCTGCCGTGGCACAGGTGATTGCGCAGTTTCCATAACCCAGGCCTG
>ERZ724524.1877-NODE-1877-length-13976-cov-6.319517_pt1 | contig 13976 bp, 16 predicted proteins | sample MGYA00376057_ERZ724524 | MGnify/ENA primary metagenome ERZ724524 (study PRJEB28724, sample SAMN07190888) | wastewater metagenome | isolation source: influent of sewage treatment plant in Hong Hong | place: USA: Christiansburg, Virginia | collected 2016-03-01 ...
CGCCGTTTTGCAACAACGGTTGCCCGGTCAACAACATCATTCCGGACTTCAACGACTTGGTGTATCACCAAGACTGGAAGAACGCGATCACCGTGCTGCACAGCACCAACAACTTCCCCGAGTTCACGGGGCGCATCTGCCCGGCTCCTTGCGAAGCCGCTTGTGTGGTGAACGTGAACAGCGAGGCCGTGGGCATCAAGTCCATTGAGCACGCAATCATTGACCGCGCTTGGGCCGAAGGCTGGGTGGTGCCGCAACCGGCAACGGTCAAAACGGGCAAGACGATTGCCGTGGTGGGCGCAGGCCCGGCGGGCTTGGCTGCGGCCCAGCAGCTGGCACGCGCCGGTCACAGCGTGACCGTGTTTGAAAAGAACGACCGCGTGGGCGGCCTGCTGCGCTACGGCATCCCCGACTTCAAGATGGAGAAGTCGCACATTGACCGCCGCGTCAAGCAAATGGAAGCCGAAGGCGTGGTGTTTCGCACCAGCGTGTTGATTGGCAAGATGCCCGAAGGCAGCAAAGTCACCAACTGGGCCAAGGAAAGCATCAGCCCCGAGCAGCTCAAGAAAGACTTCGACGCGGTGCTGCTGACCGGTGGCTCTGAACAGTCGCGTGATTTGCCCGTGCCGGGCCGTGATCTGGACGGCATCCATTTCGCGATGGAATTTTTGCCACAGCAAAACAAGGTCAACGCGGGCGACAAGCTCAAGGGCCAGTTGCGCGCTGATGGCAAAAACGTCATCGTGATTGGCGGCGGCGACACGGGTTCTGACTGCGTGGGCACCAGCAACCGCCACGGCGCGGTCAGCGTGACTCAGTTTGAAGTCATGCCCAAGCCCCCAGTTGAAGAAAACCGTCCCATGACCTGGCCCTACTGGCCGATGAAGCTGCGCACCAGCTCCAGCCACGACGAAGGTTGTGTGCGTGAGTTTGCGGTGTCCACCAAGGAATTCATCGGCGAAAAAGGCAAGGTCACGGGTCTGAAGACTGTGCATGTCGAGTTCAAAGATGGCAAGCTGGTTGATATCCCCGGCACCGAAAAAACCTACAAGGCCGACATGGTGCTGCTGGCGATGGGCTTCGTGAACCCGGTGGCAACCATCTTGGACGGCTTCGGTGTGGACAAAGACGCACGCGGCAACGCCAAAGCCAGCACTGAATTCACAGGTGGCTATGCCACCAATGTGCCTAAAGTGTTTGCTGCGGGCGACATCCGCCGTGGTCAGTCATTGGTGGTGTGGGCGATTCGCGAAGGTCGCCAAGCCGCCCGCGCTGTCGATGAGTTCTTGATGGGCACCAGCACCTTGCCGCGTTAAGCTGAGAGGTGACACTCTCGAACGGGATCAAGCAGGGTTCTCCCTGATCCCGTATTATCCAAAAGCCGGTGTCTTTCCGGCTTTTGTTGTTTTATGACCGCCACCTCTGTTGATACCCCTCTTGTCGAGCTGCGCAACCTGACCTTTGGGTACGGGGATCGGGTGATTTTGGATCGCGTCAGCCTTCAAGTGCCGCGCGGCAAAGTCACGGCCTTGATGGGCGCATCGGGCGGCGGCAAAACCACCGTCCTGCGCCTGATTGGTGGTCAGATACGCGGTCAATCCGGCCAAACGCTCTTTGATGGACAAGATGTGGGGGCGATGAATGTCGCCCAGCTCTACGCGGCTCGCCGTCGTATGGGCATGTTGTTTCAGTTCGGTGCTTTGTTCACTGACATGAGCGTGTTTGACAACGTTGCTTTTCCGCTACGTGAACACACCGAGCTTTCTCCCGCGCTGATCCGCGACATTGTGTTGATGAAGCTCAATGCCGTCGGCCTGCGTGGCGCGCGCGACCTGATGCCCAGCGAGCTTTCCGGCGGCATGGCGCGGCGCGTGGCGTTGGCCCGTGCCATTGCCCTTGACCCCGAACTGGTGATGTACGACGAGCCTTTTGCGGGGCTGGATCCGATTTCTCTGGGCACCGCCGCCCGCTTGATTCGTGAGCTCAACGATGCGATGGGCCTGACCACCATCATCGTCTCGCACGATTTGGACGAGACCTTCCACATTGCCGACCAAGTGATCGTGCTGGCCAATGGGCACATCGTGGCACAAGGCACGCCCGACGAAGTGCGCCACAGCAATGATCCGTTGGTGCATCAATTTGTCCATGCGCTGCCCGATGGGCCGGTGCGCTTTCACCATCCAGCGCCCGCTTTGGAGGCAGATTTCGGTTCTGCACAGGCTGCGACAGCAAACCAAGGGAGTCGCTCATGAGCCAGTGGCTGACGATGCTGGGTTATGGCGTGCGCCGCCAATTGGCCGAAATGGGCGTGGGCGCACGTCTGTTTTGGCGCTTGCTGATGCTGATCGGCCCGGCGCTGCGGCGCGGCAGTTTGGTGCGCGACCAGATTCATTTTTTGGGCAACTACTCGCTGTCCATCATTGGCGTGTCGGGCTTGTTTGTGGGCTTTGTGCTGGGCTTGCAGGGCTACTACACCTTGCAGCGTTACGGGTCTTCCGAGGCCTTGGGCTTGCTGGTGGCGCTGTCGCTGGTGCGTGAACTCGGGCCAGTCGTGACCGCTTTGCTGTTCGCGGGACGCGCAGGCACCGCCTTGACCGCAGAAATCGGCTTGATGAAGGCGGGCGAGCAGCTCACCGCCATGGAAATGATGGCGGTTGACCCCGTGCGCCGGGTGCTTGCTCCGCGTTTCGTGGCGGGCTTGATCGCCATGCCGGTACTGGCAGCTGTGTTCAGCGCGGTGGGTATTTTTGGCGGCTACGTGGTGGGCGTGCTGTTGATCGGCATTGATGCGGGTTCCTTTTGGAGCCAGATGCAGGGCGGGGTCGACGTGTGGTCCGATGTCGGTAACGGCATGATCAAAAGCGTGGTGTTTGGGTTGGCGGTGACCTTTGTGGCGCTGCTGCAAGGCTTTGACGCGCAGCCCACGCCTGAGGGAGTTTCGCGTGCCACCACCCGCACTGTGGTGGTGGCCTCGTTGTCGGTGCTGGGTCTGGATTTCATCCTGACCGTGTTGATGTTCAGTATTTAGGAGGAACCATGCAGCGTTCTAAAAATGATGTGTGGGTCGGTTTGTTTGTGGTGATTGGTATCGTGGCGGTGCTGTTTTTGGCGCTGAAGTCGGCCAACTTGCTCAGTTTGAATTTTGATTCGGACTACCGTGTCTCGGCCAAGTTCGACAACATCGGCGGCTTGAAGGCCAAGGCGGCGGTCAAAAGCGCTGGGGTGGTCGTGGGCCGGGTGGAGTCCATCACCTTTGACGACAAGTCCTATCAAGCCAAAGTGACCTTGGCGCTGCAAAGCCGCTTTGCGTTTCCCAAAGACAGCTCGTTGAAAATTTTGACCAGCGGCTTGCTGGGTGAGCAGTACATTGGCATCGAAGCCGGCGCTGATGAAAAATTGTTGGCAGCGGGTGATCAAGTCAGTGCTACGCAATCGGCTGTGGTGCTGGAGAATCTGATCAGCCAGTTCCTGTACAGCAAGGCCGCCGAAGGCAAAACCACGCCTGCCCCCGGAGGTGACAAATGAACACCGACACTGCACATTTCACGCTTGCACCACGCCGCGTAGCGCGCGGGGTGTTGGCTGCTGCTTGTGGGGCGATGCTGCTGCTCAGCGGCTGCGCCAGCTTGCAAGGCGCGGATCCGCGTGACCCGATTGAACCTGTGAACCGCAAAATTTACGGCTTCAACGATGTGGTGGACCGGATGTTTCTCAAGCCCGTCGCCACGGCTTACAACGATGTCACGCCCAGGCCCGTTCGAGTAGGGGTGTCCAACTTTTTCAGCAACGCCAGCGATGTGTGGTCGTTCTTCAACAACGTGGTGCAGCTCAAGCCCAAAGAATCGGTTGAAACACTGGCGCGCGTCAGCGTGAACACCGTGCTGGGTTTGGGGGGCGTGTTGGACGTGGCTTCCGAGATTGGCATCGAGCAGCACAAAGAAGATTTTGGGCAGACCATGGGTTTCTGGGGCGTGCCGTCGGGGCCGTACTTGGTGCTGCCGATCTTGGGGCCATCAACGGTGCGTGATGCAGCAGCGTTGCGCCTAGACACGCTGGGCAATCCGCTGTCTGATGTTGATCCGATACGCACGCGCAACCAGATCACCTTGATCAATGCGGTGGACACCCGTGCGGGCTATTTGCGCGCCGGACAAACACTGCAAGAGGCAGCTTTGGATCCTTACAGCTTCATCCGCGATGTGTACTTGCAAAAGCGCCGTAACGATATCTATGACGGCCGCCCGCCCGAAGACGGTGAGCCGCCCGAGGCGACTCCAACCCCACCTGCGGCACCTGCCTCGGCTGCGCAATGAACCCTCTTGGATCCGTTGCAGTTGCTTGCAAACTTGACCCAACGGATATGAACCCGCGAGCCCCTTCAGGCTCCAACACCCATCGTCATGCTTAGAGGGCTCATCGCCCTCCTGAAAGTCACTTTTATGAACCGTCGATATTTCGCCCGATTCCTGTCCGCCACTGTGGCAACCTTGCTGATGGCCGCCGCGCCCTTGAGCCACGCTGCTGACGAGGCACCGGACGCATTGGTCAAGCGCCTGTCCACCGACGTGCTCAACACCATCAAGGCCGACAAGTCTTTGCAGTCGGGTGACTTGTCCAAGCTGGTGGCCTTGGTGGATACCAAGATCATGCCCAACGTCAACTTCCAGCGCATGACGGCTTCGGCCACCGGCCCAGCTTGGCGCAAAGCCACGCCTGAGCAGCAAAAAGCTCTGCAAGAAGAATTCAAAATTTTGCTGGTGCGCACCTATGCGGGCGCGCTGTCGCAAGTCAGCGACCAAGACGTGGTGATGAAGCCCTTGCGCGCCTCGCCGGACGACAAAGAGCTGATCGTGCGCACTGAAATCAAGGGTAAAACCGACCCGGTGCAACTGGACTACCGCTTGGAAAAAACCCCCAGCGTGGGCGCAGGTTGGAAAATTTACGACCTGAACGTGATGGGCGTGTGGCTGGTGGAAACCTACAAGGGTCAATTCACCCAGCAAATCAACGCCAAGGGCATTGATGGCCTGATTGCCTCGCTGGACGAGCGCAACAAAGCCAACGCCAAGAAGTAAACACCGCACACCACCCGAGGCCCTCCATGCTGGTATTGCCTGCTGAACTGACACAACACGAAGCCAGCGCCTGCTTGGCCCAATTGCTGGGCCAGATTGGCGCGGAGACCGCCGTGGTGGCCGATGCGGGCGCGTTAACCCGGTTTGATTCGGCGGCGCTGGCGGTGCTGCTGGCCTGCCGCCGTGCCAGCGTTGATGCGGGCAAGACCTTTGCCGTGCGCCAAGCGCCTGCCAAGCTCCAGCAACTCGCGCAGTTGTATGGCATTGCTGATTTGCTGGACGTCAGCTCCGCCGCAGCCTGATCCCTTCCGGCGCTCAGCAGCGGGTTGCTGCTGGTGGCCTTAAAATCGCGGGCTCATGTCTGCCATCTCCTTTCAGTCTGTCTCCAAGACCTACCCCGCCGCCCAAGGTGGGCAAGGGCAGCCCCTCAAAGCCCTCGACAACGTTAGCTTCGACATCGAAGAGGGCGAGTTCTTTGGCTTGCTCGGCCCTAACGGCGCGGGCAAAACCACCCTGATCAGCATTTTGGCCGGCTTGGCGCGGGCCAGTTCAGGCCGCGTGCTGGTGCAAGGGCACGACGTGCAAGCCGACTACGCCGAGGCCCGCAAGCGCCTGGGCATCGTGCCGCAAGAGCTGGTGTTCGACCCCTTTTTCAACGTCCGCGAAGCGCTGCGCTTTCAGTCTGGCTACTTCGGCATTCAGCACAACGACGCTTGGATCGACGAACTGCTCAGCAGCTTGGGCTTGACCGACAAAGCCAACGCCAACATGCGCCAGCTCTCGGGCGGCATGAAGCGCCGGGTGCTGGTGGCGCAGGCGTTGGTACACAAGCCGCCGGTGATCGTCCTTGATGAGCCCACGGCCGGCGTGGACGTGGAATTGCGCCAAACGCTGTGGCAGTTCATTGCCAAGCTCAACAAACAAAGCCACACCGTGCTGCTGACCACGCACTACCTTGAAGAAGCCGAGGCGCTGTGCAACCGCCTGGCCATGCTCAAGCAAGGGCGCGTGGTGGCTTTGGCCAAAACTTCTGATTTGCTGAGTGCCGCTTCGAGCAATGTGCTGCGCTTCAAAATTGACAGCGCCTTGCCGCCTGAATTGGCCAGCAAAGCTCGCGTCACCGGGCGCATCGTGCAGTTTCCGGCCCAAAACGCGCTGGAGGTGGAGCAGTACCTCGCCGCTATTCGCCAAGCGGGCTTGCAAGCTGAAGACATTGAAATCCGCAAAGCCGACCTCGAAGACGTGTTCCTCGATGTGATGGCCCATGCCGGGAGCGCCTCATGACCGGTTGGCAAGCCCTGTTTTACAAAGAAATTTTGCGTTTTTGGAAGGTCAGCTTCCAAACCGTGGCCGCGCCGGTGCTGACGGCCATGCTGTACATGATGATCTTCGGCCATGTGCTGGAAGACCACGTCAAGGTCTACAACAGCGTCAGCTACACCGCCTTTTTGGTGCCGGGGCTGGTGATGATGAGCGTGCTGCAAAACGCCTTTGCCAACAGCTCATCGAGTTTGGTGCAAAGCAAAATCATGGGCAGCTTGGTGTTTTTGCTGCTGACCCCGTTGTCGCACTGGAGCTGGTTTTTTGCCTACGTGGGCTCGTCCATCGTGCGCGGTTTGTTGGTGGGACTGGGTGTGTTTGCAGCCGCCAGCGTGTTTGCGGTGCCCAGCTTTGTGGCTCCGGGCTGGATTGTGATGTTCGCCGTGCTGGGCGCGGCCATGCTGGGGGCGCTGGGTTTGATTGCCGGGCTGTGGGCTGAAAAGTTTGACCAAATGGCTGCCTTTCAAAACTTCGTCATCATGCCCATGACGTTTTTGTCTGGCGTGTTTTACTCCATTCATTCGTTGCCGCCGTTTTGGCAAGGCCTGAGCCACCTGAACCCGTTTTTCTACATGATTGACGGCTTTCGCTACGGCTTTTTTGGTGTCAGCGACGTGTCGCCTTGGCTCAGTTTGGGCATTGTGGGCGGCGCAGCGCTGGCTGTGAGTGCTGTCGCCGTGCATTTGCTGCGCATCGGCTACAAGATCCGGGGCTGAGCCCACTTACTGAAAGAATCTCATGACCGCTGAAGAACTCCAATCCGTCATTGCCGCAGGTCTGCCTTGCGAACACATCACCGTCGAAGGCGATGGCCGTCATTGGTCGGCCACCATCGTGTCGGCGGAGTTCGAAGGCCGTCGCCCCATCGCCCGCCATCAGCGCGTCTATGCCACCTTGGGTGACAAGATCAAGACCGACGAGGTTCACGCCCTGTCGATGAAGACCTTGACCCCTACCGAATGGGCCGCGTTGTCGCAATAAGCGATAGCACCCCAAACCCGCTTTCAGTCAACCCTGTTCACCCCGGCCCGCTGTGCGCCGGGTGCTGTGCTTTCTTAAGTTTTCCATGGACAAACTCCTTATTCGCGGTGGCCGTCAGCTCCACGGCGAAGTTCAAATTTCTGGCGCTAAAAACGCCGCTTTGCCCGAGCTGTGCGCCGCCTTGCTGACCGCCGAGCCGGTCACGCTGGTCAATGTGCCACGCCTGCAAGACGTGGCCACCATGCTCAAGCTGATCCGCAACATGGGTGTGAGCGCCGAGCGCGATGACACCGGCACGGTGCAGCTCAACGCCGGCGCGCTGAACTTGCCCGAAGCGCCTTACGAGCTGGTCAAAACCATGCGCGCCTCGGTGCTGGCGCTGGGGCCGCTGTTGGCGCGTTTTGGTCGCGCCAAGGTGTCGTTGCCCGGCGGCTGCGCGATTGGCTCGCGCCCGGTGGATCAGCACATCAAAGGCTTGCAAGCGATGGGCGCTGAAATCACGGTCGAGCACGGCTACATGCTGGCCGCGCTGCCCGCAGGTCGCACCCGCTTGAAGGGCGCGCGCATCACCACCGACATGGTGACCGTGACCGGCACCGAAAACTTCCTGATGGCCGCCGCGCTCGCCGAAGGCGAAACCATCTTGGAAAACGCCGCCGAAGAGCCTGAAATTGTCGATCTGGCCGAAATGCTCATCAAGATGGGTGCCAAGATCGAAGGCCACGGCACCAGCCGCATCCGCATTCAAGGCGTGGACGCGCTGCACGGCTGCACGCACACCGTGGTGGCCGACCGCATCGAAGCAGGCACTTTCTTGTGCGCCGTGGCCGCCACGGGCGGTGATGTGGTGTTGCGCCACGGTCGCGCCGACCACTTGGACGCGGTGATCGACAAGCTGCTCGAAGCCGGTGCCAACGTCACCGACTTGGGCGCGCAAGGCATCCGCATTCAAGCTGCGTCGCCCGCGTACCAGTATTTGGAAGCGATGAGCTTTCGCACCACCGAGTACCCCGGTTTCCCGACCGACATGCAAGCGCAATTCATGGTGCTCAACTGCATCGCGCAAGGCAGCAGCAAAGTCACCGAAACCATTTTTGAAAACCGCTTCATGCACGTCAATGAGCTGCTGCGCTTGGGCGCACGCATTCAAATCGACGGCAAAATCGCGGTCGTGGAAGGCGTGCCGCGCCTGTCCGGTGCCACCGTGATGGCAACCGACTTGCGCGCCTCGGCCAGCTTGGTGATTGCCGGGTTGGTGGCCGAGGGCGAAACGGTGGTCGATCGCATCTACCACTTGGATCGCGGCTACGACCAGATGGAAGCCAAACTGCGCGGCATAGGCGCGGACATCGAAAGAATTCAATGATCACGCTCGCCCTGTCCAAAGGTCGCATCTTTGAAGAAACCTTGCCGCTGCTCAAAGCCGCAGGCATCGAGGTGCTGGAAGACCCTGAAAAATCGCGCAAGTTGATCTTGCCCACCAACCAACCCGACGTGCGCGTGGTGCTGGTGCGCGCCACCGACGTGCCCACCTACGTGGAATACGGCGGTGCCGACTTGGGCGTGACTGGCAAAGACACGCTCTTGGAGCACGGTGGCCAGGGCCTGTACCAGCCGCTGGATTTGCAAATCGCCAAATGCCGCATGAGCGTGGCCGTGCGCGCCGACTTTGACTACGAACGCGCCGTGCGCCAAGGCTCGCGCCTGAAGGTGGCGACCAAGTACACCAACATCGCCCGCGAATTTTTCGCGACCAAGGGCGTGCATGTGGACTTGATCAAGCTCTACGGCAGCATGGAATTGGCCCCGCTGACCGGGTTGGCCGATGCCATCGTCGATCTGGTGTCTACCGGTAGCACGCTCAAAGCCAACCATTTGGTCGAAGTCGAGCGCATCATGGACATCAGCTCGCGTTTGGTGGTGAACCAGACCTCGCTCAAACTCAAACAAGCTCCGCTGCGCGCCATCATTGATGCGTTTGCGGGTGCCATCGTCCACTCCGCTTAGGTTGTTCGTACTGTCATGACGCTGATTGCCGCTCCCGCCCGCCTGTCTACTGCTGATGCTTCTTTTGAGGCTGACTTCCAAGCGCGCCTGCATTGGTCTGCCGACACCGATGCCGCCATCGAAGGCCGCGTGGCCGACATCTTGGCCGATGTGCAGCAGCGCGGTGACGCTGCCGTTCTGGACTACACCCAGCGCTTTGATGGCCTGAGTGTGGCCAGCATGGCCGAGCTGGAGCTGACCCAAGTTGAGCTGAAGGCCGCGTTTGATGGCTTGCCCGCCGCGCAAAAGTCCGCCCTCGAAGCCGCCGCCCGCCGTGTCCGCACTTATCACGAGGCGCAAAAGCGCGCCAGCGGCGAGAGCTGGAGCTACCGCGACGAAGATGGCACGCTGCTGGGCCAAAAAGTCACGCCGCTGGATCGCGTCGGCATCTATGTGCCCGGTGGCAAGGCGGCGTACCCGTCTAGCGTGCTGATGAACGCCATCCCTGCCCATGTGGCCGGTGTGAGCGAAATTATCATGGTGGTGCCCACGCCGCGTGGCGAAAAGAATGCGCTGGTGCTGGCTGCGGCCTACGTGGCGGGTGTCAGCCGCGCCTTCACCATCGGTGGCGCGCAGGCCGTAGCCGCTCTGGCTTACGGCACCGCCAGCGTGCCCAAAGTGGACAAGATCACCGGCCCCGGCAATGCCTACGTGGCCAGCGCCAAGAAGCGCGTGTTCGGCACCGTGGGCATCGACATGATCGCGGGCCCGTCTGAGATTTTGGTGCTGGCCGACGGCTCCACGCCCGCCGACTGGGTGGCGATGGACTTGTTCAGCCAAGCCGAGCACGATGAGCTGGCGCAATCCATCTTGCTGTGCCCGGATGCGGCTTACCTCGACGCGGTGCAAGCCGCCATCACCCGTCTGCTGCCCGAGATGCCGCGCCGCGAGATCATCGCCAAGAGTCTGAACGACCGGGGCGCGCTGATCTTGACGCGCAACATGGAAGAAGCTTGCGCCATCAGCAACCGCATCGCGCCTGAGCATTTGGAAGTTTCCAGCAGCGAACCGCACCGCTGGGAGCCGCTGCTGCGACACGCTGGGGCCATCTTTTTGGGCGCGTACACCAGCGAAAGCCTGGGTGACTACTGCGCCGGGCCGAATCACGTGCTGCCCACGTCGGGCACGGCGCGCTTCAGCTCGCCGCTGGGCGTGTACGACTTCCAAAAGCGCAGCAGCTTGATTGAAGTCAGCGCCGCCGGAGCGCAAACGCTGGGCACGATTGCCGCTGAATTGGCCTATGGCGAAGGTCTGCAAGCCCACGCCCGCGCCGCCGAACTGCGCTTGACCGAGGTGCCGCCCATGCGTGGCGCTGCCTGAGCAGGTCAACTGTCAGACCATTTTTTAAAATTGCACCAGCTGCCTCGCCACCGTATGACTCTTGCTGCCACACCCCTTGCACCGCGCACCGCCGAAGTCTCGCGCAACACTGCCGAGACGCAAATCACCGTTCGCCTCAACTTGGACGGCACGGGCCAGTCCAAGCTGCACACCGGCATCGGTTTTTTTGACCACATGCTCGATCAAATTGCCCGCCACGGCCTGATCGACTTGGACATTCACGCCATCGGCGACCTGCACATTGACGGCCATCACACCGTGGAAGACGTGGGCATCACCTTGGGCCAAGCGGTACACAAAGCCGTGGGCGACAAGAAGGGCATTCGCCGCTACGGCCACGCTTACGTGCCGCTGGATGAGGCGCTGAGCCGCGTGGTGATTGACTTCTCGGGTCGTCCGGGGCTGGAGATGCATGTGCCGTTCAAGAGCGGCATGATCGGCGGCTTTGACACCCAGCTCACCTATGAATTTTTCCAAGGCTTCGTGAACCATGCGGGCGTGACGCTGCACATCGACAACCTGCGCGGCGACAACGCCCACCATCAAGCCGAAACCGTCTTCAAAGCTTTTGCCCGCGCCTTGCGTGCTGCGCTGGAGCTGGATCCGCGTTCGGCAGGCATGATTCCTTCCACCAAAGGCTCGCTGTAACCATGACTGCTTTGACCAACACCGTGGCCGTGGTCGATTACGGCATGGGCAATTTGCGCTCGGTGGCGCAAGCGGTGATTCACGCCGCCCAAGGCACGGGCGTGGAGGTGATCATCACCTCCAGCCCGCAGCAAGTGCTCGATGCCGACCGCGTGGTGCTGCCCGGCCAAGGCGCAATGCCGGACTGTATGCGCGAGCTGCGCGAGTCTGGCCTGCTGGCATCCGTGCTGGATGCTGCGGCCAAAAAACCGCTGTTTGGCGTGTGCGTGGGCATGCAAATGCTGCTCGACCACAGCGCCGAAGGCGACACGCCCGGCTTGGGCTTGATCCACGGTGAAGTCGTCAAGTTCGACCTGGCCGGGCAAACTCAACCCGATGGCAGTCGCTACAAAGTGCCGCAAATGGGCTGGAACCGCGTGCTGCAAGCCGACCACGGCGCGGGTCGCCACCCGGTGTGGGGCGAGGTGCCGGACGGCAGCTGGTTCTATTTCGTACACAGCTTTTACGCTCGCCCGTCAGATGCGCGCCACAGTGTGGGCGAGGCCGACTACGGCGGTCGCTTCACGGCTGCCGTTGCCCGCGATAATCTTTTTGCCACTCAGTTTCACCCTGAAAAAAGCGCAGATCAGGGCTTGGCCTTGTACCGCAATTTCTTGCGCTGGAACCCTTAACCCTTTTCATGTCCCGTTCGGGCTGACCACTGCGGATCAGCCTTTTTTCTCGTATCACCATGCTGCTCATTCCTGCGATTGACCTCAAAGACGGCCACTGCGTACGCCTTAAACAAGGCGACATGGACCAGTCCACCACCTTCGGCGAAGACCCCGCCGCGATGGCACTCAAATGGGTCGAGCAGGGCGCACGTCGCCTGCATTTGGTCGATTTGAATGGCGCGTTTGCGGGCAAACCGCAAAACAACGCGGCCATCAAGTCGATTTTGAAAGCCGTGGGTCACCACATTCCGGTGCAACTGGGCGGCGGTATTCGCGATCTGGACACCATCGAAAAGTACATCGACAACGGTCTGCGCTACGTCATCATCGGCACGGCTGCGGTCAAAAACCCCGGCTTTTTGCGCGATGCTTGCACCGCGTTTGGCGGCCACATCATCGTCGGCTTGGATGCCAAAGACGGCAAAGTCGCCACCGACGGCTGGAGCAAACTCACCGGCCACGAGGTGGTGGATTTGGCCAAGAAGTTTGAAGACTGGGGCGTTGAATCCATCATTTACACCGACATCGGGCGTGATGGCATGTTGTCTGGCATCAACATCGACGCCACCGTCAAGCTGGCACAGGCGCTGCACATTCCGGTGATTGCCTCGGGCGGCTTGTCGAACATGGCTGACATTGAGCAGCTGTGCGCCGTCGAGCGTGAAGGTGTGGAAGGCGTGATCTGTGGCCGCGCGATTTACTCCGGCGACTTGGATTTCGCCGCTGCCCAGCAGCGCGCTGACGAGATCAATGGCTGAAAAATCCGCTCACGGCACAGACCCCACCATGCCCACGCCGAAGTTAACTCCTGAAAAACATCACGGTCAGCCCTGTTTGCGCATGAGTTTGCCCGGCGGCGACACTGTGCTGGTGGCGTTGCACGGCGCGCATGTGCTGTCGTGGGTGTCGGGCGGGCGTGAGCGTTTGTACCTCAGTCCTGAGGCGCTGGTTGATGGTCATTCGGCGATACGGGGCGGCGTGCCGTTGTGCTTTCCGCAGTTCAACCAACGTGGCCCCTTGCCCAAGCATGGCTTTGCCCGCAACCTGCCGTGGACGGCTGAGCCCGTCGCTGAATGGGTGGGCAGCGCTGCGCAATTGGCGCTGCACTTGACCGACAACGACGCCACGCGCGCGCTGTGGCCGCAAGCCTTCAGCGCGACGCTGCTGGTGCAATTGGCCCCTGACAGCCTGCAACTGACGCTGGTGGTGCGCAACACCGATGCGCAGCCACTGACCTTCACCGGCGCATTGCACAGCTATTTGGCGGTGCAAGACATCACGACAGTGTGGCTCAGCGGCCTGCAAGGTCAACCCAGCTGGGATGCGCTGACCGATCAACTCGGCTTGCAAGAAGACGATGTCTTTTTTGATGGCGAGTTCGACCGCGTCTACGTGGCCGCGTCAGCACCGCTGACCTTGCATGACGGCTCGCACCGCCTGCGCATCTCGCAAAGCGACAGTCTGGCCGACACCGTGGTGTGGAACCCCGGCGCTGAACTTTGCGCCCGCTTGGCAGACATGCCCAGCGACGGCTACAGCCAAATGCTTTGCGTGGAAGCGGCGCAAGTGCTCAAGCCCGTGAGCGTGGCCGCCGGTGCCACTTGGCAGGGCTGGCAGCGTCTGACGGTGCTGTGACCACCCCCAACTTACAATCTTCCATGCTTGCCAAACGAATCATTCCTTGCCTTGACGTGACCGGTGGCCGTGTGGTCAAGGGCGTTAATTTTGTTGAACTGCGCGATGCGGGCGACCCGGTGGAAATCGCCGCCCGCTACAACGACCAAGGCGCAGACGAACTCACCTTCCTCGACATCACTGCCACCAGCGATGGCCGCGATTTGATCTTGCA
>ERZ724524.1885-NODE-1885-length-13953-cov-7.388257_pt1 | contig 13953 bp, 10 predicted proteins | sample MGYA00376057_ERZ724524 | MGnify/ENA primary metagenome ERZ724524 (study PRJEB28724, sample SAMN07190888) | wastewater metagenome | isolation source: influent of sewage treatment plant in Hong Hong | place: USA: Christiansburg, Virginia | collected 2016-03-01 ...
GTGATTCTGGTGGTGCCGCTGGGCGTTCTGGGTGTGCTGCTGGGCATTACCGGGCGTGGCATGGCCAATGACGTGTATTTCCAGGTCGGGCTGATCACCATCATTGGCCTGTCCGCCAAGAACGCGATTTTGATCATCGAGTTTGCCAAAGACTTGCAAGCGCAGGGCCGTGGCGTAGTCGAGTCTGCCTTGGAGGCCGCGCACCTGCGGTTCCGTCCCATCATCATGACCTCGCTGGCCTTCATTTTGGGTGTGGTGCCGTTGGCGATGGCCTCGGGCGCCAGCTCGGCCAGCCAGCGGGCCATTGGCACCGGCGTGATCGCGGGCATGGTGGTTGGTACCTTCCTGGCGGTATTTTTTGTGCCCACGTTCTTTGTGGTGGTGCGCAGCCTGTTCAAGGGCAGCGAGCGCCAGCGAAAAATGCACGCAGAGCATGCCAAGGCCGCAGGTATCGAGGCCCACCAATGACAACGAAGGTAAAGCCCATGCGCAATAGCAATGCCCGGACTCCCCGGCTCCTGTCCCTGAGTGTGCTGGCTCTGCTGGCGGGCTGCTCCATGGCGCCCATCTACGAGCGTCCCCCGGCGCCTGTGGCCGCACAGTGGCCCGCATCCAGCGCCGATAACACCGCTGCCACCACAGCAGCGGCAGACATGGCCTGGCAGGATTTTGTGGGTGATGCCCGCCTGCGCGAGCTGGTCACGCTGGCGCTGGACAATAACCGCGACCTGCGTGTGGCGCTGGCTGCCATCGAGCAGGCACGTGCCCAGTACCAGATTCGCCGCGCCGATCAGCTGCCCACCATCAACGCTGCGGTCGCAGGCAACCGCCAGCCCAGCAGCGATGGTGAGTCCATCAGCAGCGCCTATACCGCTGGCTTGGCCATGGCCTCATGGGAGTTGGATTTTTTTGGCCGGGTGGCCAGTCTGAAAGACGCTGCCCTGGCCCAGTTCCTGGCCACGCAAGAGGCGCGCAATGCGGTGCAGACCAGCCTGATTGCCTCCGTCGTCAGCACCTGGTTGAGCCTGCAAACCAACAACGAACTGCTGGCCCTGACGCAGCGCACGTTGGCTACGCGCCAAGACTCGCTGCGCCTGAACCGCATGCGTTTTGAGCAGGGCGTGACCTCGGCCCTGGATTTGCGCCAGGCTGAATCGCTCACTGCCGCAGCGCAGGCCACGCTGGCACAGCAGCGGCGCCTGCGGGCACTGGATGTGAACGCGCTCACGCAATTGGTGGGACAGCCTTTGCCTGAAGCCCTGCTGGCGGCGCCCGCCATCCCGGCAGCGCAGTCCCTGCACGATGTTCCGGTAGGCATGCCGTCGGATTTGCTGGAGCGCCGCCCCGACATCCGCCAGGCCGAGCAACAGCTGATAGCTGCCAACGCCAACATCGGCGCCGCGCGGGCCGCATTTTTCCCGCGCATTGCGCTCACGGCCAGCGCCGGAACGGCCAGTGGCGCGCTCTCGGGCTTGTTCCAAAGCGGCGCTTGGGGTTGGACGTTGGCGCCCCAGGCGGTACTGCCCATTTTTGATGCCGGGCGCAACCAGGCGGCGCTGGAGTCAGCACAGGCCGGGCGCGATATGGCGCTGGCCCAATATGAGAAAGCCATCCAGGGTGCGTTCCGTGAAGTGGCCGATGCCCTGGCAGGCCAAGCCACGTTGGGCGAGCAGGTGCGCGCCCAGCAAGCCCAGGCCGATGCTGAAGCTGACCGTTTTCGCCTGGCCGATCTGCGTTACCGCAACGGCGTAGCCAGCTACCTGGATGTGTTGGATGCGCAGCGCGCCCTGTTTGCTACCCAGCAAGCGCTGGCCCAGACACAGCTGGCGCAGCAGCAAAACCGGGTGGCGTTGTACAAGGCGCTGGGAGGCGGTTGGAGCGCGCAGGCGCCGCAGCTGTAAGCAAAAGCCGGGGGGCTTCGGCTCTCCGGGTAGGCTGTTCAATAGGCAGTCAGCACTGGCGCAATCGGGCTGTGCGCATGTGCATGGCCGTGTGCGTGGCCATGGCAGTGAAGGTGTGCAGGACTGCGGGTGGCAATGCTCTGGGGCGTTGGCGCCGGTGCGCTCTCGTGCACCACGATGGGCAGTGCGCGGTGTTTGGCATCGTGCTTGGCCAGCGCCGCCAGGTTCGCCACGTCTTCGGCCTGTAGTGTCTGACCTGGGGCAATGCAGGCAGCGCCCACCGACACCGTGGTGCACGGAAAAAATCGCTCCACGCCATACCGGTCCTCAGCGTGGATGCCCCCTGCGGCTTGGGCATCTGCATCAAACAGCAGCCGCGCCTGCTGGCCAAACTCCTCGACGATGGCCTGGCAGCGTGGCAGCCAGTCCTGGCTTTGGAACAGCACCAGAAAATCATCCCCTCCCACATGGCCGACAAAATCGCGCTCCGCGTTGGCGTGGGTGGTGATGACGCGCGCCAGCAGCCGGATCATTTCATCGCCGCGCCAATAGCCGTACTGGTCGTTGAATGGTTTGAAATGGTTCAAATCGGCATAGCAGGCGACAAAGCTCACCTGGTTTTCCAACAAGCGCGTGATGTGCAGGCTGATAGGGATATTGCCCGGCAAAAAGGTCAGGGGGTTGGCGTGGCGGGCTGCTTCGATGCGTGCCTCGGTCACAGTGCGCACCAATTGCTCGCCTGTGCCCAAGCCTATGTAGCGGCCATTGGCCGTGACGATGAAGCCATCGCTCAGGTAGCGCTGGTCTTGTGACGTCAGAATGCCCAGCAACTGCTCAACGTCGCAATCGCGCTCCACCACGCGCGGCTGCACATTCGCAAAGCCCAGGCAGGGTTTGCGGCCATGCACCTCCCGAAAGTACAGCGTGGCGTAGTGCGTCATGAACTGCTGGCGATTGATCAGTGCGACCGGGCGTCCATCTTCCACAATGGCCAGCGCATGCAGGTTTTCATGGTTTTGAAAGCAGGCGGCTACGGTGTCGTTGACGGTGTCGGGGGTGAGCGTGGGCGCCTGTAGCACCGGCACATGGCGCAGGATGCCGGGGCGCGCACTCTGGTGCGCCAGTTGCGGCAGCACCGCCACACGGCGATCTTGCAGTGCTGTGAGCGCCTCGGCAGGCAACACACCGACCGGCTGGATGTCTGGATAGCCCAGCAGCCAGCCCTGGCCGTAGGCGATGTCCAGGTCACGCAATGCACGCAAATCAGCGGGTGTTTCAATGCCCTCTGCCACCAAGGTGGTGCCAAACACCTGGGCAATGCTCTTGATGGCTTGCACCATTTGCAGGTTCTGGGGCTGCGCACTGATGTTGCGCACGAAGTATTTGTCGATTTTGACGAAGTCGGGTTTGACCTCAGACCACACCCGCAGACTGGAGCGCCCATCGCCAAAATCGTCCAGTGCCAGTCGCATGCCTGCACCATGCACGCACTGTACGGCTTGGCGCAGCCGGGCCATGTCGCTCACGCGCTCGTGTTCTGTGATCTCCAGCACCACCATGCGCGGTTGTACGCCGAAGGTGCGCACTGTACGCGCCAGCGTATCGGCACCACACAATGCCACGGCCTGTACCAGCGCATCGGCGCTGATATTGATGAATATCCGACCCGCTGCGCGGGCGGCGCCCCAGCCTTGCAGTGCGGTGTAGGCACATACCAGCTCAAAGTCTTGCAGCAGGTGCTCCTGGCGTGCCATGTCCAGCAAGACATCGGGTGTGTGCCAGGGCGATCCCTGCGGCCCCCGGATGAGTGCCTCGTGGGCGTATACCGTGCCCTCGCGCAGATCGGCCAGCGGCTGAAAAACGCAATACAACTGCCCCGACCGCACCAACTGGGCCAGTGGCCCTTGCCCTTGCTGTAGCGCGGGCGACAGCGCCGCCAGCACCCGTGGACAGGGTGGGCGCACGAAGGGCAGCGGGCGTCTGGTGCGGAGCATGGTCATTGCTGGCAGCGTAGCGATCCGCGGTGACAGTCGTATTACAGCAGTGCGTGTGTGGCCCCGCAGGTGCTGCGCGGGGCATCCTGTGGCCGGGTGTTTTGCACGGCAGTTTGGTGGCCGCCGCACATCGCACTTTTGATATTGCGCAAAACACAATTGCAACCACCCCTGCACAGTCGCCGTCATGTTGAACCACTTCGATTCTGGCCTCTCCATGGTGAGCGATGAAGCCGCTGCCGGTACCGTGTTGCGGCTGCGCCAGCAGCGGCTGACCTCTGTGCTGTACCTGGACAGTGGGCGGGTGGTCATGGGCGTGCGTGAAGGTGGCCAGATGCGCCACCAATTGGGCAGCGTCGAAGGGCCGTCCTGGCTGGATGCCGCTTCGGTCTTGTTGGGGCTGCCCTGTCCCGTGGACATGGTCGCTGAAACCCGGGTGCAATTGCGGAGCCAGCCTCTGGAGGTTTTTCTGCGCGAGGTGCAGGCCATGGCGCCAGCCATGCAGGGGTTGTTGCGCGATATGGCCAGTGGCTACCGCCAGCAAACCGAACTGGCCATCAGCCGCTTGGCCCAGGACGCAGAGGCGCGCTGTGCCCAGTGGTTGCTGCACCACGCTCAGCAAGATGGCAGTGGCGCCCTGAGCGTCACCTTGCAACAGCGCAAGCGCCTGATCGCGGCGCAGCTGGGCATCGCTCCGGAGACGTTCTCGCGCGTACTGCGCAGTCTGCGCGAACATGGGTTGATTGCAGGAACCGGCAACGTGCTGCGCTTGCCGCAGCCGGGCGTCTTGCAGAACATGGTGGGCGGTTGATGGGTCTGGCGGACTGAAGGCCATACCCCTTCTCAGGGTTTTTACCCCGGTTCAAGCGAGGGTTCCACCCAAGGTCGGGGTGCCAATGGCTGCGTATATTGGCTTCTTGCCTCCGGTAAGTCGCTGCCACCATGTCCATTTTTTCCGTTCTGGATGCCAGGCGCTGGCGTGTTTGCTGTCGCCTGTGCTGTCCGCCCCGTCCACTGCCCGTTCGCTCCAGGCGCAAGGCCCCCTGCGTGGGGTACGCATGAGTGCGCATGGGCCCGTGCGATCCGAGGGCGATGTGCAGCGCTGGCCACTGCCCGGCCCTTTGGTGTGGCAACTGGTGTGCCTGGCCTTGCTGGCGATGGTGCTCTCGGGTGTGGTTTCGGCGTGGCTGCTGGCCCGCTCCGCAGGCCAGCAAGCCCTGGAGCAACTGCAATCGCAGCAAACCGATGAAGTGGAAATGGTGGCGCGGCTGCTGGCCAGCAAAATAGAACAAAGCCAGAAAGTGCTGCGCACGCTGGCCGCAGGCATCACACCAGCCATGCTGGACTCGCCTGCGCTATTGCAGGGGCTGCTGCAACAAGGCCTGCCCGCAGTGCCATTTTTTGATGCGGTACAGGTGGCGCGCCAAGACGGCCAGTTGCGCGTGAACCTGCGCAATGGCCGTTTTGAGTCGCTGGCTGGGGTGGAGCCCGTCGAGCGCGATGCCTTGCGCCGCACGTTGGTGAGCGGCAAGCCCATGGTGTCCGAGCTGGTCGCCGGGCGTGCCAGCGAGGCGCGTGTCCTGTTCACCATGCCCTTGTTGCGAAGTGATGGCGCTGTGCTGGGGGTGGTGGCTGGGGCGTTGCGGCTGCAATCCCAGGGGCTGCTGCCCGCCTCCATGGCACCGCCCCAGCGCGGCCACTCGCGCCTGGTGGTGTTCACGCGCGATGGCACGATCTTGTTGCACTCCGATCCCGCCCGTACCCAGACCCTGGTGCGTGATGAGCCAGGTCTGGCCCAGGCCCATGCCCGGTGGCTGGCCGAGGCACAGCCCATCACGGGTGCTGGCAGTACACAGCGCCTGCCAGGTTACATCGTGAGCATGGCTGGCATCCCGCTGCCGCAGTGGATGGTGGCCCGGGTGACGGATTCGGGTGCGGTGCTGGCACCGCTGCAAGAGGCGCAGCGCCAGGCGTGGTGGCTGGCCACCGCCAGCATGGCGCTGTTGGGCGCGCTGGTCGTGTTGACCATGCTGTGGCTGGCGCAGCCTCTGGCGCGTTTGTGTGAGCGTGCGCAGGCGCTCTGGCCCCCGGCGCCCGGGCCTGCGCCAGACTGGCCGCGCGCTGGTGGCGAGGTGGGCGCACTGGTGCAGGTGTTTCAGTACCTGGAGCAACAACGTGCCCATCACCAACAACAGCACCAGGCCTTGGCTGGGCGCTTTCAGGCCATTCTGGAGCACGCCTCGGTGGGCATTGTCATCACCCGGGGTGGGCGCCTGAAGGTGCTGGGCCGCCAAGCTTGCCAGATGCTGGGCTATACAGCGCAAGAACTGCAAGGCCAGCCAGCACGCATCCTTTATCCCTCTGAGGCGGATTACGCCGAACTGGGTGCGCGTGTACAGGCGGGGTTTGCGGCACATGGCGCTTTCGAGGGCGAAGTGTGCTTTCGGCGCAAGGATGCCAGCCCGGTGTGGGCACGGGTGCAAGGGCGGGCGGTGCAAGCCCACAGCATGCGGGGCGGCACGGTCTGGATTTTGGAAGACATCACGGCCCTGCGCGCGGCCCGCCAGCATGGCGCCTGGGCCGCCACACACGACAGCCTGACTCAGCTACCCAATCGCCAGGGTCTGGAGCAGCGCCTGCACCTGCTGCTGGCCGAGCGGGCACAGCGCCTGAGCGTTGCGCCGCCAGTGCCTTCCCCCGAGCCTGCGCCCGCGGGTCAGGGCTGCGATGGCGTGGTGCTGTTTCTGGATTTGGACCACTTCAGTGTGGTCAACGACGTGGCTGGCCATGGTGCGGGCGACGATGTATTGCGCCGCGTTGCCGGTCTGGTGCAAGCGCAGGTGCGCCAGATTGGCTGGGCTGCCCGCCTGGGGGGAGATCAGTTTGTGGTGGTTCTGCCCGGTTGTACGCTGGCGCATGCCCAGGTGGTGGCCGAGCAATTGCGCGCCACCGTGCAGGCCTGGGCCCCTGCCTACCAGGGGCGCAGCTTTGCCTTGGGCGTGAGCATCGGGCTGGTGGTGCTGGACACGGCACGCGACCAGGTGCAGTCCGTGTTGCACGCTGCGGACATGGCCTGTTATCAGGCCAAGCGCGCCGGGCGCAATCGCGTGGTGGTGGGGGACCGGCACAGCCCGCACGGCCCCGACACGCCGTGACCCGGCCCAAAACACAAAACCCCGCAGCGGCACGGGCCTTGCGGGGTTGGACGGATCACCTGCCGCAGCAGGCGCTCCCGTGTTATCAGCTGCGGATGCCCGAAGCCAGCGTGCCCGAGCGCACGGCAGTCACGGCTTCAGCGCGCACGGTATCGCGGCTCAGTGCGGTGCCCGCAGTGGCTGCCTGGGCGGCGGGGGCGCTGCCCACCACATCGTTCTTGAAGTGGGCGACGGCCTGCACCGCTTCGGCGTTCACTTCGGCGCGGGTGCGCTCGGATTGGGTCTGGGCTTGGTAGTTGATGCCGTAAACGGTGTCAAACTGGTCTTGTGCCTGGGCGCCCAGGCTGGAGAGAGCGGCGATGGCGGCGATGGAGAGGATGCGAGCGGTGTTCATGGCAGTGTTCCTGTGCAAAAAAAGTGACTTCAAAAATTGGTCGATGCCAGCCCGGGTAACGGGTTGCTTATCGAGTGAGTGAACTTTATTCCTTATTCGTTTAAAGAAAAACTATCCAGTCGCAAACTGACTGTTCCAGTTCTTGGTGCAATCAAGGGGGAACTTTTGCGACTGTGTCGTCAACTGGCATGGGCTGCACGGTACAGACCTGTTATCCAGCTGCTCTGTGAAAGCTATCAAAACGATAGCTGCTAGCGCACGACCACATTGCGCTAAAGCCTAATTTGGTTCATAAAGCCAAAGCAAACTGAGAGACAATCGCGCGCATGAGTTCTACCGTACCTCCTTGCGCGCCTGGGGCGTCGCCGCTGCCTGAGCCGCCACCGCCACGGCTACAGTTGACCGGCATCACCAAGCGCTACCCCGCCGTGGTGGCCAACAGCGGCGTCTCGCTGACAGTGCAGCCGGGCGAAATCCACGCCGTGCTGGGCGAAAACGGCGCTGGCAAATCCACGCTGATGAAGATCATTTATGGCGCTGTCCAGCCTGACGAGGGCAGCGTGCAGTTCAACGGCCAACTGGTGCAGGTGCGCAACCCGCAAGAGGCGCGTGCGTTGGGCATTGCCATGGTGTTCCAGCACTTCAGCCTGTTTGACACGCTCTCGGTGGCCGAGAACGTCTGGCTGGGGCTGGACAAAAGCCTGCCCCTGTCGGAGGTGACGCGGCGCATCAACGCCAAGGCCGCCGAGTACGGGCTGGACGTGGACCCGCTGCGCCCGGTACACACCCTGAGCGTGGGCGAGATGCAGCGCGTGGAAATCATCCGCGCCCTGCTCGCCGAGCCCAAGGTGCTGATCCTCGACGAGCCCACTTCGGTGCTCACGCCGCAGGCCGTCGAGAAGCTGTTTGTGGTGCTGCGCAAGATCGCCGCAGAGGGCTGCAGCATTCTCTACATCAGCCACAAGCTGCACGAAATCCGCGCGTTGTGCAGCGCCTGCACGGTACTGCGCGGTGGCCAGGTGACGGGCGTGTGCGACCCGCGCGAGGAGTCCAACGCCTCGCTCTCGCGCCTGATGATTGGCGCCGAGCCGCCCGCGCTGGAGTACCGCGCTGCGCACACGGGCGCACCGGTGCTGCGTGTGCAGGGCCTGAATCTGGCACGCGCCGACCAGTTTGGCGTGGATCTCATCGACCTGGACTTGGAAGTGTGTGCGGGCGAGGTGGTGGGTATTGCCGGTGTTTCGGGCAACGGGCAAAAAGAACTGCTGTACGCCCTCTCGGGCGAAGATTTGCGTCCAGCACCGGAGATGGTGCAGGTAGCAGGCCACCGCGCTGGCCGCCTGGGCCCGCGCGAACGGCGTGCGCTGGGCCTGCACTTTGTGCCTGAAGAGCGGCTGGGGCGCGGTGCCGTGCCCAGCATGGGGCTGGCGCACAACCTGCTGCTCACGCGCAGTGATGCCGTGGGGGCGCTGGGCTGGATCGACATGGGCAAGTTGCAGGCGCAGGCACAGCGCATCATTGAGCGCTTTCGCGTCAAGGCGGGCGGGGTGAATGCACCGGCGCAGTCGTTGTCGGGGGGCAACTTGCAAAAGTTCATCGTGGGCCGCGAAATCGACGCGCGCCCCCAGCTGCTCATCGTCTCGCAGCCCACCTGGGGCGTGGACGTGGGCGCGGCGCAGCAAATCCGCGCGGCCCTGCTGGCGCTGCGCGATGCGGGGTGCGCCGTGCTGGTGCTGAGCGAAGAGCTGGAGGAGCTGTTTGACATCAGCGACCGGCTGTACGTGATCGCCAAGGGGCACCTGTCGCCGCCGGTAGCGCGCGAGCAGGCTACGGTCGAGCGCATCGGCGAGTGGATGAGCGGCCTGTGGCACGCCGATGTGCAGGCCCACCTGGCCCGCAACCGCGATCAACTGAACGCACTGGACCAGGAGGCACACCATGCTCAGGCTTGAACCGCGTCCGCAGGCCTCGCGCCTGTGGAGCTATGGCTCGCCGCTGCTGGCGCTGGCGATTACGGTGCTGATCGGCATCGCCCTGTTTGCCGCCCTGGACAAAGACCCCGTGCGCGCTTTGCAGGTGTTTTTCTGGGAGCCGATCAAGTCGCAGTACGCCTTGGGCGAACTGGTGGTCAAGGCCACGCCGCTGCTGCTGATTGCGCTGGGGCTGGCGGTGTGCTTTCGCTCCAACGTCTGGAACATTGGTGCCGAGGGGCAGTTTGTCATGGGCGCCATTGCGGCCGGTGGCGTGGCGCTGCTGGCCGACAAGAATACCGGCGCCTGGATCGTGCCGGTGGTGCTGCTGGCCGGGGTGCTGGGTGGCATGGTGTGGGCGGGCCTGGTGGCCTGGCTGCGCGACCGCTTCAATGCCAACGAAATTCTGGTCAGCCTGATGCTGGTCTATGTGGCCACGCTGGTGCTAGGCTACTTGGTGTTTGGGCCCTGGAAAGACCCCATGGGCTACAACTTTCCGCAAACCAAGACGTTCGAGAAAGTGACGCAGATTCCGCGCCTGATGGCCGGTTCGCGCATGAACATCGGCTTGCTGCTGGCGCTGGCCGGTGCGGCGGCGCTGTGGGTGTTTTTGTTTCGCACCCGCGCCGGTTTTGCGCAGCAGGCCGGCGGCATGGCACCGGCGGCGGCGCGTTACGCGGGGTTTTCATCGCGCCGGGCGCTGTGGACGGCGCTGTTGGTGTCGGGCGCTGCGGCCGGTTTGGCGGGGGCGCTGGAGGTGGCCGGGCCGCTGGGCCAGCTCACGCCGTATGTGCCCACGGGCTACGGTTTTGCCGCCATCATCGTCGCCTTTGTCGGGCGGCTGCACCCGGTGGGCATGGTGTTTTCAGCCATCTTGATGAGCATGTTTTATATCGGCGGTGAGCTGGCGCAGTCGCGCCTGGGGTTGCCCAAGTCGCTCACGGGGGTGTTCCAGGGCCTGCTCTTGTTCGCGCTGCTGGCCTGCGACACCTTGATTGCCTACCGCATCCGCTGGGTGCGTACCCCCACGGCCCTGAAGGGAGGGCGCTGACATGGAATCTTATGCATTGCTGATGGGCGCCACCCTGAGCGCGGGCACGGTACTGGCGCTGGCCGCGCTGGGCCTGCTCATCAACGAGAAAGCGGGCATCGTCAACCTCGGGGCCGAGGGCATGATGCTGTGTGCTGCGCTGGCCGGGTTTGCCACCACAGTGGCCACGGGCAACGAGTGGCTGGGTTTTGCCGCCGGCATGGGCGCCGGGGCGCTGCTGGCGGGCATTTTTGGCTGGCTGGTGATTTGGCTGGGCACCAACCAGTACGCCACGGGGCTGGCGCTGTCTTTGTTTGGTGTGGGCTTTTCTGCCTTTGCGGGCCTGGGCTATGTGCAGGCCAAGCTGCCCGCGCTGGCCGAAGATGGCATTCCCTTTCTGCGCGATGTGCCGCTGGCCGGGCCCGCGCTGTTTGCGCACGACCCGCTGGTCTATGGCGCTATCGTGCTGGCGCTGGCACTGGCGTGGTTTTTGCAGCGCTCACGCGCCGGGCTGGTGCTGCGCGCGGTGGGCGAATCGCCCGCCTCGGCCCATGCGCTGGGCTACCGTGTGCGCTGGATCCGCTGGGCTGCCGTGGTGGCGGGCGGCGCACTGTGCGGGCTGGCGGGCGCTTTCATCTCTTTGGAATACACCCCGCTGTGGGTAGAGGGCATGGTGGCCGGGCGCGGCTGGATTGCGCTGGCCTTGACCACTTTTGCCACCTGGCGCCCGGCGCGCGTGCTGCTGGGGGCCTATTTGTTTGGCGGCGTCACCATGCTGCAGTTTCACTTGCAGGCCAGTGGCGTGGCGCTGCCCAGCCAGTTGCTGAGCATGTTGCCCTACCTGGCCACCATCGTGGTGCTGGTGCTGATCTCGCGCAACCCGGCCTGGATTCGCGCCAACATGCCCGCCTCGCTGGGCAAGCCTTTCTATCCCGGTGCCTGAGCCCGTGGCCATGGCCCTATTGCTTTTTTTGACCCTGAAGGACTACTGCACATGACCAATTTGCACAAACGCTGGCTGCTCCAAACGGCTGCCTGGACCGCCGTAGCGGCGGCCACTGCCGCCCTGGCTGGCTGTGGCAAAAAAGAAGAAGCTGCACCTGCGGCTGCCCCCGTGGCTCCGGCCAGTGCCAAGAGCGAGCCTTTGAAAATCGCTTTCATGTACGTCAGCCCCATCGGGGACGGCGGCTGGACGTACCAGCATGAGCTGGGCCGCCGTGCCATCCAGGACAAATTTGGCGACAAGATCGTGACCAGCTTTGTCGAGAGCGTGCCCGAGGGCGCTGACTCCGAGCGCGTGCTGCGCGATATGGCCAGCCAAGGCAACCAGCTGGTGTTTGCCACCAGCTTTGGTTACCAGGAGTTTGTGCAAAAGTCCGCTGCCGACCTCAAAGGCGTGAAGTTCGAGCACGCCACCGGCTACAAAACCGCCGACAACGTGGCCACCTACGACACCAAGACCTTTGAGGGTGCGTACCTGGCCGGTATCGTTGCGGGTGGCATGAGCAAAACCAAGACCATCGGCGTAGTGGCCTCCGTGCCCATCCCCGAAGTGGTGCGCAACATCAACAGCTTTGTGCTGGGCGCGCAAAGTGTGGACCCCGCCATCAAGGCCAAGGTGGTGTGGGTGAACGAATGGTTCAGCCCGCCCAAAGAGTCTGAAGCCGCCACCAGCCTCATCAACGGCGGCGTCGATGTGCTCTACCAGAACACCAACTCCCCCGCCGTGCTCAAAACCGCACAAGAGCGCGGCGTGCGTGCCTTTGGCAAAGATGGCGACATGAGCGCCTTTGCACCCCAGGCGCACCTGGGCTCGGCAGTGATCGACTGGGCGCCTTACTACACCAAAGTCACCCAGGACACGCTCAACGGCCAGTGGCAAGGCGGCTCTTTCTGGTGGGGCGTCAAGGAGGGCGCTATCGACCTCGTGAAAATCGCCGACGACGTGCCCCAGGAGATCAAAGACCGCGTGGCCAAGGCCAGGGCGGGCCTGAAGGACGGGAGCTTCCACGTCTGGACAGGCCCGGTGCAGGACAACACCGGCAAAGAAGTGCTGCCCGCAGGCAAGGTCGGTGACAACGCCTTCCTGACCGGCATTGACTTCTACGTCAACGGCGTTGATGGCAAAGTGCCCAGCGCCAAATAAGCACTGGTTATATTGGCGCAGCCTGTCCGTGCCATGTCGGGCAGACCTGCGCTGGCACCCCTCTACCTGTGGAACACAGACCCCCCTTTAAGGAAATTACCACCATGACCGATCTTCAAAAACGCTCCCTGCTCAAGGCGACAGCCCTGTCTGCTGTGGCCGCCGCCATGCTGGTGGCCTGTGGCAAGAAGGAGGAACCAGCTCCGGCGCCCGCTCCCGCCCCGGCGCCTGCGGCAGAGGCCCCCGCCCCCAAGCCCGAGCCACTGAAGATTGCCTTCGCCTACGTCGGCCCTGTGGGCGACGGTGGATGGTCGTATGCCCACGACAATGGCCGCAAAGCGCTGGAGAAAGAGTTTGGCGACAAGATCGTGACCACCTTCGTCGAGAGCGTGCCCGAATCCGCCGACGCCGAGCGTGTGCTGCGCGATTTCGTCGGCCAAGGCAACAAGCTGGTGTTTGGCACCACCTTTGGCTACATGGAGTCGATGGTGAAAGTGGCCGCAGACCACCCCGAGGTCAAGTTCGAGCATGCCACCGGCTACAAGAGCGCTGCCAACCTGCGCACCTACGACAGCCGCACCTACGAAGGCGCGTACCTGGCAGGCATCATCGCGGGCGCCATGACCAAGAGCAACACGCTGGGCGTGGTCGGCTCCGTACCGATTCCGGAAGTGCTGCGCAATATCAACAGCTTCACGCTGGGCGCGCAGTCGGTGAACCCCAAAATCAAGACCAAGGTGGTGTGGGTGAACGAATGGTTCAGCCCCCCCAAAGAAACCGAGGCCGCCACCAGCCTGATCAACGGCGGCGCTGACGTGCTGTTCCAGAACACCGATTCGCCCGCTGTGCTCAAGACCGCCCAGGAAAAAGGCAAGCGCGCGTTTGGCTGGGATTCCGACATGACCGCCTACGGCCCCAAGGCCCACCTGGCATCGGCCATCATCAACTGGGGCCCCTACTACATCAAGGCCACCCGCGATGCGCTGGACGGCACCTGGAGCACCGGCCAGGCCTGGTGGGGCGTGAAAGAGGGCGCCATTGACCTCGTCTCCATTGCCGACGATGTGCCCGCCGACACCAAGGCCAAAGTCGAAGCCGTGAAAAACGGCCTGAAAGACGGCAGCTTCGTGATCTGGAAAGGCCCCATCGCAGGCCAGGACGGCAAGCCGGTGCTGGACAAAGACGTGGTAGCTGACGATCAGTTCCTCTCTGGCGTCAACTTCTACGTCAAGGGCGTGGAAGGCAAGATTCCCGGCGGCGACAAGCAGTAAGCGCGCGCCCGGTCGCCGCGCCCGGCGCGGTACAGCCAGGGCCGCCGCTGAGCGGCCCTTTTTTTATCAGGCAAACACTGGAGGTTGTCGAT
>ERZ724524.1887-NODE-1887-length-13947-cov-22.859847_pt1 | contig 13947 bp, 10 predicted proteins | sample MGYA00376057_ERZ724524 | MGnify/ENA primary metagenome ERZ724524 (study PRJEB28724, sample SAMN07190888) | wastewater metagenome | isolation source: influent of sewage treatment plant in Hong Hong | place: USA: Christiansburg, Virginia | collected 2016-03-01 ...
AAGGCTTCACCCTGTTGCATGCCCTGCTGAATGCCTTTTTGCATACCCTGCTGCATGCCCTGCTGCACCCCTTTCTGCATGCCCTTCTGAATTCCCTGCTGCATGCCCTGAAGCATGCCCTGCTCCATCCCCTTGGCAATCGCCTGCGCTTCCCAGCGGTCAATATTGGTTTCCAGCATTTCCATCCCTTTCGTCAATTCTTCGGCATCGGGCACGGCCAGTCCGGGCATTTTGCGCTGCAGCCGGTGTTTTATCCAGCGCGTCACCACCCGGTCGATGCGCTGCTTGAATGGAGATTGGGCGACGGCGTCAGCCAGGTTGCGAATGGCGCGTTTGGCCGCTGCGCTGTCTGGCGTATGTTCAAAACAAAAGATAGCCGCTACCACGCGCTGCATGTCTTCCAGCTCGGCAGCGGGGAATGCCCCTTCGTCCAGCAGCCAGAATTTCAGCCGGGGCTGAAAGGCTTTGAGCACCTGCGGATGGACGCGAATCAGATCGTAGAGTTCGCTGCTTTGCCGCCAGCGGGCGTCGCCGTTATACAGCACGATGGGCAATACCGGTGGCAGCCCTTCGGTAGCATTGACTGCCTTGCTGCGCAGTAGGTGATCGTACAGCGCAGCCACATATTGCAGCATCCGCGCCGGCATGGTGTCGTCTGGGGTGGATTGAAACTCCAGCAGCAGATACAAATAAATCCGCTGCCCCTGCAACTCCACCGACCAGACAAGATCATCCGCGCGCGGCTTCATCGCCGGGGTGACGTAGTTGCCGTTTTCCAGCCGCAGGGTGGTGTAATCCAGCAACGCTGACACACCCGGCGGGGCAAAGGCCTCCAGCAGTTCCTGCACCAGTTCGGCGTGGGAAAACAGGTATTTGTAGCCGTTGTCGTGAAGATGTGCCATCACCGCAGTGTAGCGTGGCGGATGGAGGGGCTCAAGATGCTGCTGTGCTTGTTTGCCATGCCTCGGGCCAAAACCGCAGGACGTAGCACACCGCCAGAAGCGATGAACCGCCAAGACAGTGGGATTGTCAGGGGGAGTGTTCGCGCGACTGCCCTGCGGCAACTTTCCGGGCAACGGTGCGAAAAGCCGGGACGTCGGGTTTGGTGTTGGGGGGCAGCCCGTTAGGAGGGCGTGCCCACAGCCAGGGGTGATGCCAGAGGTGGCCAGGCCATCACGTGCCGGGGTGTGGGCGTGTCCCCTCCGTGCTCAATACGCCATATGCCGGGCAAACACCGTCTGCCAGTCTGGCAGGTGCAGGCCAAACGCCTGCTGAATCGCCTGGGTGTCCAGCCGGGAATTGGCCGGGCGGCGGGCCGGGGTGGGGTAGTCGGTGCTGGGAATGGCTTCAATGGCATCGGCACTGAGCAACAAAGGCTGACCACGCTGGCGGGCAGCATTCACAATGGCGCAGGCAAACCCATGCCAGCTGGTGTGGCCGCTGGGGGTGAGATGGTATAGCCCACCCTGGGCACGCCAGTCCTGATTGAGCAGAGCCAGGGTGCAATCAGCCAGAAAACGGCTGCTGGTGGGGGCGCCCACCTGGTCGTTGACCACGCGCAAGGTGGTGCGCTCGGCGGCCAGGCGCAGGATGGTGCGGACAAAATTCTGGCCGTGATGGCCGTACACCCAGCTGGTGCGCAAGATCAGATGTGGCGCGCCAATGGCGGTAATCGCCTGTTCGCCCGCCAGCTTGCTGGTGCCGTAGACGTTCAATGGCGCAGTGGGCGCGGTTTCCCGGTAGGGGGTGCTGGCGTCGCCGGCAAACACATAATCCGTGGAGTAATGCACCAGGCCCGCGCCCAGCCGGGCGGCTTCTTCGGCCAGAATGCGCGGCGCGCGGGCATTCACCGCCCAGGCCAGCTCCACGTCGGTTTCGGCCTTGTCCACTGCGGTGTAGGCGGCGGCGTTGACAATCAGGCCAGGGCGGTGCTCGCGTATCCAGCGGGTCATGCTGTCCGGGTTGGTCAGGTCCAGCTGGCTGCGTTCGGCGGTGAGCACCGGCCCAAGCACCGACAGGCTGCGCAGCAGTTCATGGCCCAGCTGGCCGCGATGGCCGGTCAGCAAAATGGGTTTTTTCATGCAAACACCTCGGCATCGGCCAGTGCCAGCCCGATGCGGTCCTTGGCCGACACAATCGGGGCAATGCCTTCTGGCAGCGGCCACTGAATGTTCAGCGTGGGGTCGTCCCAGGCAATGCAGCGTTCGTGTTCCGGCATATAGAAGTCGGTGGTTTTGTACAGCAGTTCGGCAAATTCGCTGACCACCAGAAACCCATGGGCAAAGCCTGCCGGCACCCACATCTGCCGCTTGTTGGCCGCCGACAGATACTGGCCGGTCCACTGGCCAAAGCTGGGCGAGCCGGCGCGCAAATCGACTGCCACGTCAAACACTTCGCCGTGCGCCACCCGCACCAGCTTACCCTGCGCGTGCTCGATCTGGTAGTGCAGGCCGCGCAGCACATTGCTGCCGGAGCGCGAGTGGTTGTCCTGCACAAAGGTCACGTTGTGGCCGATGGCTTCGGCAAAGGCGCGGGCGTTGTAGCTTTCGTAAAAAAATCCCCGCTCGTCACCAAACACGCGGGGTTCAATCAGTTTCACCCCGTGCAGGGGGGTATCAATCACATGCATGGCCGGTTTCCCTCATGATGGATAAAACGACGGACGCCCAAGCTGGGCGTCCGTGGTCAGCGGCAGAAAAATCCTGCAGGCCGTTACGATACGTTGCGAGGCTTTTGCACCAGCTTGGGGTCGCGCAGGGGCTTCTCTACGCCAAAATAGCTGTCGATTTCCCCCATGTCTACTTCAGACAGCATGCCGGCAGCCACTTTCAGCCGCAGGCGGCTGAGCAGGTACAGATACTTGGCTTCGGCCAGGTCGCGCCGGGAGGTGTACACCTGTTCTTCTGCATTCAGGATGTCCACATTGGTACGCATGCCAGCGGTAAAGCCCATTTTGGTGGACTCCAGTGCCCGTTCGCTGGATTTGACCGCCAATTCCAGCGCTTGCACCTTGGCCAGCCCGGAAATCACCCCAGAATACTGCTTGGTGACTTCGATATGGGTCTTGTTCACGGTGGCTTCCAGCTCGCTGCGCACCCGTTCGCGGTTGGCCACCGCCTGGGTGGTCAGCGCGTTGGTGTAGCCGCCGGAAAAGATCGGGATGTTGACCTGAATCCCCAGCTGACGGGTGCGATATTCCTGGTTGATGCTGGTTACGCTGTCGGAGAGCGAACGGTTGTATGAGGCAATAAAATCCACCGTCGGCAGATGCCCGGCGCGGTTTTTATCCACTTCACGCTCCGCCACTTCCAGCGCCCGGCGCTGTGCGGCGATGTCGGCGCTGGTTTCCAGCGCGCGGTCCAGCCAGGCATCCAGGGTGTCCGGTTCGGCACGCAGTTGCTGGGCAAAGTCGGCTTTCAGTGTGGCCAGGCTGACCGGGCGCTCGCCCACCAGCTCCTGCAGCGAACGAATCGCCACGGTCAGCTGGTTACGCGCTTCGATCAACTGCGCGCTGGCCAGGTCGCGGCGGGCACGCGCTTCATCCACGTCGGTGACGGTGCCATCACCCGACTTGTACTGGATTTCAGCGGTTTTCAGCCGCTCGCCAATCGATTGCAGCTTGGCTTCGGCCAGGTCAATGCCGTGCTGCGACAGCAGCGCCTGAAAATAGGCACCAGACAGACGGACGGCCAGGTCTTGCTGCTTGGCGCGGAACACTTCACTGCTGTAGGCAGCGCGGGCGCGGCCCTGGCGGAAGTTGGACACATTGGCCAGGTTGAACACCGACTGGCGCAGCTGCACGGTTTTCGAGTTGCTCTTGTAATCCAGATTCTCGGTGACCTGGCGGGGTCCGGTAATGGTTTGCACCGGAGATTCCCGCTCCCCGCGCACCTTGAAGCGTGAGCCGGACGCGGAAATCTGCGGCAGCAGCCCGGCGCGGCCCAGTGCGCTGTTTTGCTGGCCGGCTTCGTTTTCGGAAATGGCGGCCTGGTAGGTTGGGTCGTTTTGCAAGGCGGCGCGGTAGGCTTCCATGAACCCCAGCGCCGAGGCCGGCACGGCGGGGTTCAGGCACAGCGCCAGCGTCACCAGCGTGGTCAGCTTGCGAAGGCGCACGATCATTCCTCCTTGAACGCCGAGCCGATACGGGCCGTCATCGGTTTGATCAGGTAGTTCAGCATGGTGCGCTCACCTGTTTTCACCGTCACCGTGACCGGCATGCCAGGGCGAATCTGATGCTTGCTCAGGGTTTTCATCCCGGCGGCGCTGACCTTGACCTTGATCGGGTAGTACGGCATGCGGCTGAGCTCGTCAATCAGCACGTCAGCGCCAACGGTTTCCACTTCGCCAGGCACATTCGGCGTTTGTGCGTGATTAAAGGCGGCAAACGTCAGGTCCACCGGCAGGCCAGGGTGCATTTTGTCGATCAGCGTGGTCGGAATCTTGGCTTCGATGACCATCGGTTCGTGCTGCGGCACCACGTCCATGATGTGGAAGCCCGGCTGGATCACCCCGCCAACGGTATGGATATTAATGCCCACCACCACGCCGTCAATTGGCGACTTGATCTGGGTGTTGGCCATTTCGTATTCCAGCGCGGCCAGACGGTCGGCTTGGGCGCGGGTTTCCTTCTGCAGCTCGGTCAGCTGGGTTTCCACTTCTTTCTGATACTCTTTTTGCCGTTGCAGCATGCGCAGCTTGAGTTCAGACAGGGCATTCTTGGTGCGGCCAATATTGGCGATATTTTCGGCCAGCTGGCCGCTGATTTCCGACACGGTGCGTTCCAGCTGCAGCATGCGGTTGCGCGGCACATAGCCTTGCGCCGCCATGTCGCGCACGCCCTTGAGCTCTTCGTTGACGAAGGACAACTGCTGCTCACGCGACTGCTTCAGCGATTCCAGGCCCTTGAGCTGTTCCTGGGTACCCTGGCTGTTTTCCCGCAGCATGCCCAGTTCGGCCTGCAGCGCGGCGCGGCGCGAGGTGAACAGCTGGGTTTGCAGCGCCATGGCCTCCTTGGCGCGGCTGTCGCTGGCAAATTTTTCTGTCAGCGCAGGCGAGAAGGTAATCTCCGACTTGCCGTCACGCTCGGCAGTCAGCCGGTCGGTGGTGGCCTGGGCCGACAGGTATTGTGACTGAACAATGCCCAGTTGGGCGTTGGCCGTGGTTGGGTTCAGGCGCACCAGCACCTGGTCTTTCTTGACCGCCTGGCCTTCCTTCACTTCGATGGCATCGACAATGCCGCCGGTCAGATGCTGGATGGTTTTACGGTTGGAGGCCACCTTGACCGTGCCTTCCGTGGCCACCCCGGCGTCCAGCGGGGCAAAAGCCGCCCACAGCAGAAATCCGCCAAAGCCAATGCCCAGCACCATCATCCCCCAGCGTGCCGGGGAGTGAGCATCCACATCCACGGTGATGGCCGGCTGTTGGTCAAATGGCACCAGGTGTTCAGTCTGGGCCGTCGCTTTCGACGGCCCTTTCAAGCGTTTGAGCCAGTTCATTCTGATCATTATCCCTTGCAATTACTCGGCGGCGTCTTGGGCCGGCTGGGCTGCCACGGCAGGCGCTTGCGGTGCGGCCACCTGGGCTGCCTTGGCCTGTTGGGCGGCAGCAGCCTGTTGCTGTGCGGCGGCAGCCTGGGCCTGGGCTTGTTGCTGGGCCTGCATCAGGTGGGCCAGCACCTGGTCACGCGGGCCATACGCGGCCATTTCCCCTTCGCGCACCACCAGCAGCTTATCCACCGAGTTGATGATGCTGGTGCGGTGGGTAATCAGGATCACGGTTTTGCCACGGGCTTTCAGGTCCTGCACCGTGCGCACCAGTGCGGCCTCGCCCACGTCATCCAGGTTGGAGTTGGGTTCGTCCAGCACAATCACCGACGGGTTGCCATAGATGGCACGGGCCAGGCCAATGCGCTGCTTCTGGCCGCCAGACAGCATGCCGCCATCCAGGCCCAGACGGGTGTCGTAACCCTGCGGGAAGCGCAGGATCATGTCGTGTACCCCGGCGCGCTGGGCAGCGTGAATCACTTGGTCGGAGTCAATCTTGCCAAAGCGGGCGATGTTTTCGGCGATGGTGCCTTCAAACAGTTCGATATCCTGCGGCAAGTAGCCAATCCACGGGCCAAGTTCGTCCTTGTTCCACTGGAAGATATCCGCACCGTCCAGGCGCACCTTGCCGGCCTGGGTGGGCCACACCCCCACCAGCAGACGGGCCAGGGTGGACTTGCCCGACGCCGACGGGCCAATCACGCCCACCACATCGCCCGGCTGCACGGCAAAGGTCAGCCCGCGCAGCACGGCATGCTGGCCGCCCGGCGGCACGGCAATCACGCCTTCCACGCTAATCTGGCCAGCCGGGGCCGGCAGCGACATGCCCGCGCCACGCGGCGGGCATTCTTTCAGCATTTCATCCAGGCGGGTGTAAGCGGTACGCACGCCCAGCAGTTGTTTCCAGGTGCCAATGGCCAGCTCAACCGGCTGCAGCGCCTTGCCCATCAGGATCGAGCAGGCAATCATCATCCCTGGGGTCAGCTTGCCTTCAATCACCAGCAAAGCACCCAGACCCAGAATCAGCGACTGCAGGCTGATGCGGATGAATTTGGTGGCCACGCTGATGCGGGCGTTGCGGTCGGAAGCGAGCGTCTGGTTATCCAGAATCCGCCGATGGTAGCCAAACCAGCGTTCGCGAATCGCCGGCAGCATGCCCATGGCTTCAATCACTTCGGCGTTGCGCAGGTTGTTGTTGGCAAATGCCGACGAGGCCATGGCGGCCTGGTTGGCGTCGGCCAGCGGCTTGCGGGTGCTAACTTCAGTCAGGTAGGCCAGGCCAAACAGCAAGATGGCACCAATCAGCACGGTCAGCCCGAGCAGCGGGTGGAACAGGAAGCACACCAGCAGGTAAATCGGCGTCCACGGGGCATCAAAGAAGGCAAACAGGCCATTACCGGTGAGGAACTGACGCACATTGGTCAGGTCGTGGATGGCCTGCGACGGGTTGCCGCCAGCGCGCTTGAGATTGCGTTCAAACGAAGCGGTGAACACCCGCTTGTTCAGCATCATGTCCAGCTTGTTGCCAATGCGGATCAGCACGGTGGAGCGCACCAGCTCCAGCAGCTCCATCAGGCCATACAGCGCCAGCGTCATCAGCGTCAGCATCAGCAGCGTGGTTTCATTGCTGCTGGCCAGCACCCGGTCGTACACCTGCAACATATAGATGGATGGCATCAAGCCCAGCAGGTTGATGACAAAGCTGAATGCGCCAAGCTGATAAAAGCTTTTGCGAAAACTGTACAGGGCGTCGCCCAGTTCAGTACGGGGGATAAGATGTTTTTTCATTCGCTCACAACAAGAAAAAAGTTGGACCAAAGCGGCTGATACGCACACCTGGCAGGCCAGGTGGTGACGGATTTTCCACCACCCACCACAACTGGCACGCAGTCTACCATGCAGCTTCTGCAACGGTTTGTAACGGTTTGTACCTGCGTCACGCGTTTTATGCCCCTGTGGTGGGCGTGACGCGCTGGCGCACGGCGGTATCGGATGGCCTGAAGTGGCCAGGCAGATGGCGTATTGCCTCAGCGGCTGCGCCAGTCGTTGAGGATTTCGGCCAGGCTGTCGGTCATGCTGACCTGGGGTGCCCAGCCGGTGTCGGCGCGCAGCTTGCGGTTGTCGCCCACCACGCGGGTCTGTTCGGCACGCCGGAAGCGCGCCGGGTCGTTTTTCAGCGCAATGGGCAGGCCGGTCAGCGCTATCATTTGTTCCACCAGATCGCGAACGCGATATTCAATTCCGGAGCAAACGTTGTAAACTTCGCCGCTTGTGCCGTTTTGCGCCAGTGCCAGATACGCGTCAAGCACATCGGACACATTGGTAAAGTCGCGGGTCACGTCCAGATCGCCGGTTTCCAGCAGCGGTGGACGCTGGCCGCGTTCAATCGCCACCAGTTGTTCGGCCATGGCCGGCAGCACAAACTGATTGCTCTGGCCCCGGCCAATATGATTGAACGCCCGCGCCATCACGATGCGGTAGGCGCAGTGCAGGCTGTGCTGGTAGCACCAAGCCTCGGCGGCCACCTTGCTGGCGGCGTAAGGGTTGCGCGGCCTGAGCGGCTGATGCTCGGCCACCGGCAGCGCGCTGTCGACCACCAGACCGTACATGTCGCCCGAACCGACAAACAGCAGGGTGCCGGAAAACGCCAGACTGTCCAGCGCCGCCAGCAGCTGGCGGGTGCCTTCCAGATTGACCTGCAGGGTCAGTTCCGGCTGACGGAATGCAGTGGGAACATGACTTTGTGCCGCCAGATGCAGCACAATATCGGGTTGGAATGCCGCCAGCGCCTCGCGCAGCGGCGCGCCGGACAGAATATCCGTGGTGCAAGCACACACTTGATAGGCATCAGGGTGGGTGTGCGCCAGATGCGCCACCATGCGCGAGGCAACAAAACCGCTGCCGCCAGTCAGAAAAATACGGTGTTGGGTCATGGTTTTTGTCAGGTTTCAAGACTTGCCGGTCAATCGGGCCGGGCAAGTGTAAATGATTTATCTCAATGCAAGGAGCCGGGCCCAGACCCGGAAGCAGATTTCTATGAGCAAACATGCACTGATTACCGGGGTGACCGGCCAGGATGGCGCGTATCTGGCCCAGCTGTTGCTGAACAAGGGTTACGAAGTCTACGGGCTGGTGGCCCGGCGCAGCTCGGACAATATGTACTGGCGGCTGGACGAGCTGGGCATTACCGGTGACGTGCGCATCATTGAAGGCGACCTGACCGACCAGGGCGCGCTGATCCGCGCCATGCAGCAAAGCCAGGCCGAAGAAGTGTACAACCTGGGTGCGCAAAGTTTTGTTGGCACCTCGTGGAACCAGCCGGTGCTGACCGCCGAAGTGTGCGGCACGGCGGTGACCAAACTGCTGGAAGCCATCCGCTTTGTCAATCCGCAAGCCCGCTTCTATCAGGCCTCCACCAGCGAGATGTTTGGCCTGATCCAGGCCGAACGCCAGAGCGAGAGCACGCCATTCTACCCGCGCAGCCCGTATGGCGTGGCCAAGCTGTACGGCCACTGGATCACCATCAACTACCGCGAAAGCTTCAAGCTGCATGCCTCCAGCGGCATTCTGTTCAACCACGAATCGCCGCTGCGCGGCATTGAGTTTGTCACCCGCAAGGTGACCGACGCCGTGGCGCGCATCAAGCTGGGCAAGCAAAAGGAACTGCGCCTGGGCAATATCGACGCCAAGCGCGACTGGGGCTTTGCCGGCGACTATGTGGAAGCCATGTGGCTGATGCTGCAGCAGGACACGCCGGACGACTACGTGGTGGCCACCGGCGTGACCACCACCGTGCGCGACATGGTCAATATTGCCTTTGCCCACGTTGGCCTGAAAGCCGAAGACCATCTGGTGATTGACCCGGCGTTTTTCCGTCCGGCGGAAGTGGAAGTGCTGCTGGGCGACCCGACCAAGGCCAAGACCAAGCTGGGCTGGGAGCCGAAAACCGATCTGACCACCCTGATCACCATGATGGTGGACGCCGACCTGCGTCGCGTAGGCAAAGAATAACACCATGCTCGTTCCTGTCGTCTTGTCCGGCGGAGCCGGCACCCGGCTGTGGCCAGTGTCCCGCGAGGGGCATCCCAAGCCATTCATGCGTCTGGCCGATGGCCAGAGCCTGCTGCAAAAAACCTTTCTGCGCGGCGTGCGCCAGGAAGGCGTGGGTGAAGTGCTGACCATCACTAACCGCGATTATTACTTTCGCAGCAAGGATGAATACGCCGCCTTGCGCCTGCGCGATGCCAGCCTGCGGCACACCTTCCTGCTGGAGCCGGTGGGGCGCAACACCGCGCCAGCCATCCTGCTGGGTGCCTTCAAGGTACGCGACAGCCACGGCGAAGCGGCCACCCTGCTGGTGCTGCCCGCCGACCACCTGATTGCCGACACCGTGGGCTTTGCCCGCCATGTGCAATACGCCGTGGCCGCTGCCGCGCAAGGCCAGCTGGTGACCTTTGGCATTGTGCCCACCGCGCCGGAAACCGGCTTTGGCTACATTGCCTGTGGCGCGGCCAGCGCTGATGGCCACACCCGCCAAGTACAGGGTTTTGTGGAAAAGCCGTCGCTGCCGGTGGCCGAGCAATACCTGGCCAGCGGCAACTACCTGTGGAACTCGGGCATGTTCTGCTTTACCGCCGGCACGCTGCTGGCGGCGTTTCGCGCCCATTGCCCGGCCCTGTACGCCGCTGCCGAAGCCTGCTGGGCGGCCAGCCGTGGCGAAGCCGGGCTGACCACGGAAATCGACGCCGACAGCTTTGCCGCGCTGGACGATATTTCCATCGATTACGCCATCATGGAAAAGGCCGACAATGTGGTGGTGGTGCCGGCCACCTTCGACTGGAGCGATATCGGCTCGTGGAACGCCATGAGCCAGCTGGTGGAGCCCGACGCTGACAATAACCGCAGCCTGGGCGAGGTGATCACTTTTGCCAGCCATGGCTGCTACATCCATGGTGACGATCGGCTGATTGCCGCGCTGGGCGTGGACGATCTGATTGTGGTGGACACCCCGGATGCGCTGTTGATCAGCCACAAGGACAACACCCAGGATGTGAAAAAGGTGGTGCAAAAGCTCAAGACCATGGGCCACGATTGCTACCGCCTGCACCGCACCGTGTCGCGCCCGTGGGGCACGTATACCGTGCTGGAAGAAGGCGAGCACTACAAGATCAAGCGCATCGAGGTGAAACCTGGCGCATCGCTGTCGCTGCAGATGCACCACCATCGCAGCGAACACTGGGTCGTGGTGAGCGGCATGGCCAAGGTGGTGAACGGCGAGCGCGGCGAGTTCATGGTGAACACCAATGAATCCACCTATATTCCGGCAGGCCACAAACACCGGCTGGAAAACCCTGGCGTGATTGATCTGGTGATGATTGAAGTGCAAAGCGGGGAGTATCTGGGCGAGGACGACATTGTGCGTTTTGCCGATAATTATGGCCGCAGCTGAGTGGCAGCGGCAACACAGGGCAGAGCGCAGGCACCGGCATCGGGGCGAGCACCCTGCCTGCCATTTTTTCAGGCTGTGTCAAGCAGCCGGTTTTCGCGCTTCCGCCTTGCGGCGTGCGCAAAGGTTAATGTAAGTCATGAATAATGCACTGCGTGCGGTCTGGGCGTTCAGGGGTTTTGTCCTGACAAGCGTCAAGCGGGAGTTCCAAGCCAAGTATAGTAACTCCCTGCTCGGGGCGACCTGGACGGTGATTCAGCCCCTGTCGATGATTCTGGTGTACACCGTGATTTTCTCGCACATGATGAAGTCCAAGCTGCCCGGCGTGGAAGGTGGCTTTGCCTACAGCATCTATCTGTGCGCCGGCGTGCTGACTTGGGGCTTGTTTGTTGAAATCGTCAGCCGCGCGCAAACGGTGTTTCTGGACAACGCCAACCTGATCAAGAAGCTCCGCTTTCCCAAACTGTGCCTGCCGCTGATCGTGGTGCTCAACGCCCTGCTGAATTTTGTCATCATCTTTGCCCTGTTTTTGGGCTTTTTGCTGGCGGTTGGCTTGTTTCCGGGGTGGGTGGCGCTGGCGATGCTGCCAGTGTTGCTGATTCAGGTGATGTTCGCCATTGGCCTGGGCATTGTGCTGGGCGTGTTCAATGTGTTTTTTCGCGATGTGGGCCAGCTGTTTGCCGTGGTGATCAACTTCTGGTTCTGGTTCACCCCGATCGTGTATCCCGCTAACACCCTGCCGGCTGAGCTGCAAGCCTGGCTGGCACTCAACCCGATGGCGGCGCTGGTGGGCGCCTACCAGCAGATTTTTGTCCATGGCCATGCGCCGGACTGGGCCAGCCTAGCACCGGCGACCGCGCTGGCTGTGGTGTTGTGCGCGCTGGGCGCACAGCTTTTCAAGCGCCATGCGGGCGAAATGGTGGATGAACTCTGATGGGCACGATCCAAGTGAGCGGCCTGGGCAAGGCCTATCGACAATACCCGTCGCGCTGGGGACGGCTGGCCGAATGGCTGCTGCCCGGCGCGTGGCCGCGCCATCAGGAAAAATGGGTGCTGCACGACATCAGCTTTGCCGTGGCCCCTGGCGAGGCAGTGGGCATTGTCGGCATCAACGGTGCCGGCAAGAGCACCCTGCTCAAGCTGATCACTGGCACCAGCCAGCCCACGCGCGGCACGGTCAGCCTGCAAGGCCGGGTGACGGCGCTGCTGGAGCTGGGCATGGGCTTTCACCCGGGCTTCACCGGCCGGCAAAATGCCTATATGGCCGGCCAGCTGATTGGCCTGAGCACCGAAGACATTCACGCCTTGATGCCCGAGATCGAAGCCTTTGCCGAAATCGGCGAATACATCGATATGCCGGTGCGGGTGTACTCCAGCGGCATGTCGATGCGCCTGGCCTTCAGCGTGGCCACCTGCAAACGCCCGGACATCCTGATTGTTGATGAAGCGCTGTCAGTGGGCGATGCCTATTTTCAGCACAAAAGCTTTAACCGCATCCGCGAATTTGGCAAACAGGGCACCACCTTGCTGATTGTCTCGCACGATAAAGCCGCGATTCAGTCGATCTGCAACCGCGCCATCCTGCTGGAGCAAGGCCGGGTGGCGATGGAAGGCGAGCCGGAAGCGGTGATGGACTACTACAACGCGCTGATTGCCGAAAACGGCAACCGCACGGTGCAGCAAATCCAGCTGGCCGACGGTCGCACACAGACGGTGTCTGGCACCGGCGAAGCCGCCGTGGCCGAGATCGGCCTATACAACGCGGGCGGCGAGGCCATCGAAGTGGTCAAATGCGGCGAGCCGGTGGAGCTGCGCGTGACCGTGCAGGTCAACGCCGACCTGGACGCGCTGGTGCTGGGCTACGGTGTCAAAGACCGGCTGGGCCAGGTGATGTACGGCACCAACACCTGGCTCACCGGCCAGGTGCTCAAGCAGCTGAAAGCCGGCCAGCGCCATCAATTCAGCATCCGTTTTCCGGCCAATTTCGGCGTGGGCAGCTATTCGGTACAAACCGCATTACATGCCAATGATACCCATTTATCTGCCAACTACGAATGGCGTGACTACGCCGTGGTGTTTGACGTCATTAACGCCGACAAGCCGGTGTTTGCCGGCTCGCTGTGGCTGGATTCGCAAATCGAGATCACTTCATGAGTTTTATCTCTTACGCGCAAAATGGCGAAGACGTGATGCTGATGCGCGCACTCAAGCATGTCGAGCACGGTTTTTACATCGACGTGGGCGCCAACCACCCGTCGGACGACTCGGTCACCAAGGCGTTTTACGACCGGGGCTGGCGCGGGCTGAATATCGAACCGCTGCCCGAGCATATTGCCCAGCTGCGCGCGGCGCGCCTGCGCGACATCAATCTGCAAGTGGCGGCAGGGGCCAGCGAAGGGGAAATCACCCTATACAACACCTCGGTGCGCGGCCTGGCCACCAACGCCAGCGTGGTTTCCATGCGCCCGCTGGCCGACATCTGCGCCCAATACGTTGCTGGCCAGGACATCCACTTTCTTAAGATCGACGTCGGAGGCTTTGAAACCGACGTGCTCCAGGGCATGGATTTTCAACGCTTTCGGCCGTGGATCGTGCTGGTGGAAGCTATCTTGCCCAACGCCCAGCAAATCAGCGCCGACTGGGAGCCGCTGGTGGTCAACGCCGGCTACCGCAAGGTGTTTTTTGACGGGCTGAACCGCTATTACGTCGCCGAAGAGCACCCCGAATTGGCCGACGCCTTTGCTGCGCCGCCCAATGTGTTTGACGGCTACATCACCGCCGAAGAGCAGCAGCTGCACCAAGAGCTGGCAGCCGCACAGCAAGCCACCGAACGCGAATGGCTGCGCGCCAACGAAATCCAGACGCAGGCGAAGCAAGCCCGGCTCCAGGCCGCACACGCCCAAGCCGTGCTGCAAGCCGAGCTGGACAATGTATTCGCCAGCAAATCCTGGCAGCTCA
>ERZ724524.1889-NODE-1889-length-13917-cov-6.586784_pt1 | contig 13917 bp, 13 predicted proteins | sample MGYA00376057_ERZ724524 | MGnify/ENA primary metagenome ERZ724524 (study PRJEB28724, sample SAMN07190888) | wastewater metagenome | isolation source: influent of sewage treatment plant in Hong Hong | place: USA: Christiansburg, Virginia | collected 2016-03-01 ...
TGGAAGGCCAGACCAAGCGCCCCGGTCTGCCCGCCAGCGGCATGGTTCTCATCAACCCGCCACACACCCTGAAGGCGGCACTGAAAGACGCGCTACCCCAGATGGCAACCCTGCTAGCACAAGACAAGCACGCCACACACACGCTCGAATCGGGCAGTTAAAGCGTGCAGGCCCGGCGCTGCGGCGCAGGGCCTCAGGAGTCGGGGCATTCGCCCTCGTCGGTGCTGTCGAACAGCGCCACCTGCTTGGTGCCCAAGTCCAGCATGCCCAGCGCATCTGCGGCAGCACGGCTCAGGTCGATGACCCGGCCAGGGGTATGCGGGCCACGGTCATTGATGCGCACCACCACCTCACGCCCCGTGGTCAGGCTGCGCACGCACACCAGCGAGCCAAAAGGCAATGTGCGGTGCGCGGCGGTCAGGGCGTGCATGTCAAAGCGCTCGCCGCTGGCGGTGCGTTTGCGGTGCAATTGCGCGCCGTACCACGAGGCCAGGCCGTACTCCTGGCGCGGCGGCGTGATTTTCGACACCAAGGGTTGGTAGGCCGGGGTGTCCGCGCTCTCAGCATCGGCATCGGTATCGACACCAGCCCCTACGGCCAGCGCCCCTGCCAGCGGTGGACGCAGCCCCAGCTGGGGAGATTCTGCCGAGGACGCCTGGGCGCCATCAGCATCGGCGGCATCGGCAGTGGTGGCCACATCGGGCGGTGCGCCAGACGGAGCGCCATCGGCCATGGCCAGCGCCGTGGTCAGCGCCAATGCGGCTGCCAACACCGCACCACGCACGCCCAGCCGCCAGCGGCCCGCCACTATCGAGAGCGTCATGTTCAGCACCTTTGCCAGAAAAACAGGGGCGGCCATGGTAGCGCACAGCCTGCGGCGACCTGCCTGCCAGGCCCGCAGGCAAAAAAAATCCCGCACATGGCGGGAGCTTGGGCACCAAAGCGCCAGGGGGCTGCGCCAGGCCCGGAGGCGCGACGCAGCAGGGGCCGTCAACCTCAGAAGCGCCAGCCCAGACCCACGCCCACCAGCATGGGATCGACCTTGAAGCGGCCGATCTTGGCGCCCGCAGCCGACACATCGGTACGGATATAGACCTTCTTCACATCAAAGTTCAGGTACAGGTTTTTGGCCACGGGAATGTCCACACCCACTTGCAGCGCAGGGCCGAAGCTGTTGCGGTCCACCGTCACGCCAGCGGGCAGGTGGACTGCGCTCAGGCGCGTGTAGTTGATACCGGCGCCCACGTAGGGCTTGAAGCCCTGCGCGTCAAAGTGGTATTGCAGCGTCAGGGTGGGTGGCAGGTGCTTGAACGAACCGATGGCTGCACCGTTGGACGACAGCGTCTGCTTTTGCGGCACGGTCAGGATCAGCTCGACAGCCAGGTTCTTGTTATAGAAATACGTGACATCGAATTCGGGCAGCCATTTGTCGTTGATCGACAGGCCCAGGCCAGTGGAGTCGCCGTTGCTGCTGTCGAGGTGGACAGCGCGGGCGCGCACCATCCAGGAGCCTTCTTCAGCCTGCTGCGCAAACGCCGAAGCGCACAAAACAGAGCCAAGCACAGCGGCGGCAATAGCGTGTTTTTTCATGGGGAAATCATCCAAAAAGGGCAGGGAACATTCCCTGGGAAAAGATTGGAATCCTGCGCAGCGGCAAGGTGGTTGACGTGCATCAATCCCAAGCCGCCAGCGTGGCGCAAAAACATCGGCTGCAACGCGGCGCAGCCGGGCCAAGGCTCAATCGCGCAGGCCCAGGCGGCGGCAGATTTCCAGCGTGGCCGCGCTCTGGTTCATGGTGTAGAAATGCAGCGCCGGCGCACCGCCACGGCGCAGTTGTTCGCACAAGGTGGTGATGACATCCAGGCCAAAGGCGCGAATGCTGGCCGTGTCGTCGCCAAAGCCTTGCAGGCGCAGGCGCAACCAGCGCGGAATCTCGGCACCGCAGGCGTCCGAAAAACGCATCAGCTGCGTGGCGCCCAGAATGGGCATGATGCCCGGCACGATGGGCACCTGTAGCCCCAGGCGCTGGGCGTCATCCACAAAGCGGAAGTAGGCATCGGCGTTGAAAAAATACTGCGTGATGGCCGAATCCGCACCCGCGCGCACCTTGGTGGCAAAAGCCTGCAAGTCGGCCTCGGGCGAGCGCGCCTGCGGATGGACTTCGGGGTAGGCGGCCACCTCGATGTGAAAGCTGCTGCCCGTTTCGGCACGGATGAAGGCGACCAGATCGCTGGCGTACTGGAACTCGCCGCCCACGCCGTAGCCGCTAGGCAAATCACCGCGCAGCGCCACCAGGCGCTGGACGCCCATGGCCTGCAACTGCGCCAGCTCGGCGCGCACCGAATCGCGCGTGGCGCCGATGCACGAAAAGTGCGAGGCCGCGCTCTGGCCCTCGGCCAGGATGTCGCGCACGGCGGCAAAAGTGCCTTCTTGCGTCGAGCCGCCCGCGCCATAGGTCACGGAACAAAACTGCGGCCCCAGCGCATACAGCTGCTGGCGCACGGCGCGCAGCTTGTCGGCGCCCTCGGGCGTCTTGGCCGGAAAAAATTCCACGCTGATCGGGTACGGCACGCCCGGCGCCACGCTGTCATGGGTTGCGGGGGTGGTGCTCGTTGCGCTGCTTTCGGTCATGCGCCTCTCCTGGCCAAAACAAAAAATTCACGGTTGCCATCGCCGCCGCTGATGGGGCTGTCCAGCCAGGACTGCACCTGCAAACCTTGCGCGGCGCAGCACTCGCGGATGCGCTGCTCGACCACGGCGTACAGACTCGCATCGCGCACGATGCCGCCCTTGCCCACCTGCCCCGGCTGCAGCTCAAACTGCGGCTTGACCAGCATCAACAGTGCGCCTTGCGGCGCCAGCAGCGGCACCAGCGCGGGCAGCACCAGCGTCAGCGAGATGAACGACAGATCGCCCACCACCACATCGAACTGCGGCGTGATGTCCACGTTCTGGCGGTCAGCGCGGCGGCGGCGCTGCACCGGCAGCGTGCCAGCGGCACGCGCCTTGGCCCGGGCCGCACGCTCGGCCTTGAAGCGCTCGATGTCCTGCTCCTTGGCGTCGTCGCTGTCGTCGTATTCCTCATCGACCAGGCCGCCGTTGCGCATCCAGCTGTAGGGTGCCTCGGGCTGGGTGTCGTTGTCCTCTTCTTCCTCAATGGCTTCGGACAGCGCCAGCTCGCAGGCTTCTTGCAGCGCCTCGGGTGTGAGCGCACGCGCGTTCAGGCCCTCGACGCAGACCACGCGCGCATCCTGGCGCAGGCGCTCGTGCAACTGGGCATGGCCCACATCCACGCCAATCACCTGCGCTGCACCTTGCTGCAACAGGCAGTCGGTAAAGCCGCCGGTGCTCTGGCCCACGTCCAGGCAGCGCAGGCTGGCCACCGACAAGCCTGTGGCCGCCAGCGCGCCTTCGAGCTTGAGGCCGCCGCGCGAGATGTATTTGGCCTCGGCGCTGTCGAGCAGCCGCACCTCGGCCACGGACGGGATCTCGTCCCCGTTCTTGACCACCTTCTGCCACGGCGCCAGCGGCGACAGGCGCCACTCCACCCCGGCCGCAATCAGCCGCTGCGCCTGCGAGCGCGTGGCTGCGTGGCCAAAATCCACCAAAAAAACATCTGCGCGCATGCGCCCATCCTTTATGTATCAAAAAGGCATCTAACGCCCGACTGGCGGGCGCAAGCAGCTATTATTTAAGTAGCGCCGCACCCAAAGCGCTCGCGCCCTGAAAACCAGCGCCGCAGCGCAACCGGCTTTGCCGGGACGCTAGCGGCGCCCCCCGCTGAAGGGGAAGGCGCGCAGCGCCTCAAAGCGGGTTCAATACCGGTAGCTGTCGGCTTTGTAGGGGCCGTTTTTCGGCACGCCGATGTAGGCGGCCTGGGCGTCGGTCAACTCGGTGAGCATGGCGCCCACTTTCTTCAGGTGCAGGCGGGCCACTTTTTCATCCAGGTGCTTGGGCAGCACATAGACCTTGCCCGCTTCGTACTGGCTGGTCTTGGTGAACAGCTCAATCTGCGCGATGGTCTGGTTGGCAAACGAGGCGCTCATCACAAAGCTGGGGTGGCCGGTGGCGCAGCCCAGGTTCACCAGACGGCCCTTGGCCAGCAGGATGATCTTTTTGCCATCAGGGAACTGGATGTGGTCCACCTGGGGCTTGATCTCTTCCCACTGGTATTGCTCGATCGAGGCCACGTCGATTTCGTTGTCGAAGTGGCCGATGTTGCAGACGATGGCCTGGTCTTTCATGGCCAGCATGTGCTCGTGGCGGATCACGTCCTTGTTGCCGGTGGTGGTGACGAAGATGTCGGCCTTGTCGGCGGCGTATTCCATCGTCACCACACGGTAGCCTTCCATGGCCGCTTGCAGGGCGTTGATGGGGTCGATTTCGGTCACCCAGACTTGCGCGCTCAAGGCGCGCAGCGCCTGCGCCGAGCCCTTGCCCACGTCGCCATAACCAGCCACGCAGGCCACCTTGCCGGCGATCATCACGTCGGTAGCGCGCTTGATGCCGTCCACCAGGGATTCGCGGCAGCCGTACAGGTTGTCGAACTTGCTCTTGGTCACCGAGTCGTTGACGTTGATGGCGCGGAACAGCAGCGTGCCCTTGGCCGACATTTCGTTCAGGCGGTGCACGCCGGTGGTGGTTTCTTCGGTCACGCCGATGATCTCGGCCGACTTGCGGGTGTACCAGGTGGCGTCCACGGCCAGCTTGGCGCGGATGGCGGCAAACAGGATGGTTTCTTCTTCGCTGGTGGGCTTGTCGAGCACCGACAGGTCTTTTTCAGCGCGCTGGCCCAGGTGCATGAGCATGGTGGCGTCGCCGCCGTCGTCCAGGATCATGTTGGGGCCTTCGCCGGGGGTGCCAGCAGCGCCGAATTCAAAGATGCGGTGGGTGTAATCCCAGTAGTCGGCCAGCGATTCGCCCTTGATGGCAAACACCGGCGTACCGCCATCAGCGATGGCAGCGGCGGCGTGGTCTTGCGTGCTGAAAATATTGCACGAGGCCCAGCGCACTGTGGCGCCCAGGGCTTCGAGTGTCTGGATCAGCACGGCGGTCTGGATGGTCATGTGCAGCGAGCCGGTGATGCGCGCGCCCTTGAGCGGCTGGCTGGCGGCAAATTCTTCACGGATGGCCATCAGGCCGGGCATTTCCGTCTCGGCGATGCGGATTTCCTTGTGGCCCCAGGCGGCCAGGGCGATGTCGGCAATGGCGCAATCGGCGGGGGCGAAGGTGGTGGACGGTGCGTTCATGGTCAGCTCCAAACAGGTTTGAACAAACCACTGGCCGCTGGGGAGTCATGAAAAAAGCTCACCACACGGAAAGTGGATGAGCGTCGTTGCGGGATAGGGTTCCGAGCCTCACGCCCCGCTGTGTGTAGGGGGCGCTGCAACGCTCCTCGGAAAGCGCGGATTATACGGAAAGCGGGCTACACCGGCAGGCCTATGCCAGCGCCACGTCAAAGCCGACGATGTTGCGCTCCGTCTTGCTGAACTCCACACCAATCAGGTGGATGGGCTCACCACGCGCACGGTATTTGTCGGCATAGCCTTTGTCTTTGATTTGTTGCAACGCCCGGCCTTCTGGCACCAGCTCAACCACCTTGAACTCGAATACATAAACGTGGCCATCGAACAGCACCGCCATATCAATCCGGCCATGGTTGGTGGTGTCTTCGAGCCGCACGTCCAAGCCCAACGCGGCAAAGTAGCTGTAAAAAATGCTGGCGTAGTAGCCCTCGTACTGGGCCATGGGGCTGCTGCGGTACCAGTCGTGCGGAATGCTGGCGTAGAAAGCATGGAACAGTGCGCGCAGCCCCGCAATGTCGTTGGCTTGCAGCAGGCTGTAGAGGCGGCTGGCGTGGGTGCCGTATTGCGCCGGGTTGGCTGTCATGGCCTGGAGCAGCACGGCATTCAGGCTGGTGCGCACTTCCAGATTCGGATAGCACAGCGTGATCTGGGTCAGGCCCGGAATGCGTCGCACCGCCTCAATCGTCAAATACCCGGCCTGAAACAACAACGCCTCGGGCGGGATGTTGTCCACATCAAAAGTCGATAGCAGGGCCTCGGGGGCCATCAGCTGCGCCAGGTCGGGCGTGAAATACCCACGCTGGGCCAGCAGCGTGACCAAAAAAGTGGGCGTGCCGGTCTCGAACCAGTAAGGCCGGAACTCGCGGTTGCGCAGCAACAGCAGCACGTCAAACGGGTTGTACACACTGGTGCCCAGCCAGTTGTAGCCGTTGTACCAGCGCCGGATTTCCTGGCGGTCGAGCCCAGCCAGTTCGGGGGCAAACACCGTGTCCACATCGGCATCGGTGTAGCCACACAGGGCGCTGTAGCGTGGATCCAAGGTAATGTCGATCAGGTTGTTCAGCCCAGAAAACAGGCTGACCTTGCTGAATTTGGACACACCCGTCATAAACACAAACTGCAAATGCTCATCAGAGCCTTTGAGCACCGAATACAGATTTCTCAGGCCTTCGCGCATCTCCAGAGCGGCGCCGCTGTGGCTGATGTTGTCCAGCAGCGGTTTGTCATATTCGTCGATCAAGACCACGGCGCGCTGGCCGCTGCGCTGGTGGGCCTGGCGGATCAGGTCGCTCAGGCTGCCTGCCGTGTCGTGCTCGGGCAAATCGGGCGGGCGCTGCAAGCCCAGCGCCTCGCGGTTGGTGCGCAAAATATCGCGGATGCGCTGCTCCAGTTCGGCGCGGTCGCGCAGCACGCCATCGGAAAAGCTGATGCGAATCACCGGGTAGCGTCGGCTCCAGTCCCAGCAGTGTTCAGCGGCCAGACCGGTGAACAAGGCCCGTTCCCCGGCGAACAAGGCCCGCAGCGTGTCCAGAAACAGGCTTTTGCCAAAACGGCGCGGGCGACTCAGAAAGTAGGCCTTGCCCTCCTCCACCAGCTGCAAGGCAAAAGCAGTTTTATCGACGTAGTAGTAGTTTTCTTCGCGGATGTGCGCGAACGTCTGGATGCCAATGGGCAGTTTTTTGCGCGGCAATGCCGCACGGGGGCGAGGTGGCGGGTGGGGCATCGGAGGATTGTAGGCAGGCCCCACACCGGGGCAGCGCCCGTCAGGCGCCAGTGAGGAATGGCACAGACTTTCACCCACATGACGCTTCTTTTTTCATAGCTGCAATCGATTTACCAGCAATGGCTAGAAGCATTTTTCATACTCAATATTTCAGTCCATCACCACCGGGTAAAACGGCTTTCCCTCGAACTGCGCGGGGTGGTTCATCATCACGCCCAGCAGCACCGGCAGCACGCGCGCCAGCAGGGCGCGGCCATCGCGCAGCTGGGCGCGGTTGACCGAGCTGTTCCAGGTGGCGCCGCCGTGCATCAGCTGGTTGCGCAGCGTGTACAGGCGCACAAACACCTCGTACAGCACTCGCTCGGTGTCTTGCTGCGCCAGGGCGCGCTGCACGCGCTGGCGCGCATCGTCAAAGGCTTCGCGCCAGTGCTGGGGAATGCGGCCATCGCTGTGCGGGTGGTTGAGCGCGTCCCAAAACGGCTGGAACAAATACTGGTTGCCCAGCAGCACGCGAACCGGGCCGGGAAACACTGGTGTCGGGCGGCTGGGGGCATCTTCAGATATACGGCGTAAGCGTTTGTGTCTTGCATTGTGGCGCAGGGGCACCAAGGGTTTTGGCACCCCCGGCTCGGTATTACCCCCTAGCGCACAACATCCCCACAGAGCACTTCAGGGGCGGTCAAGGTGTCAAAATGCTGTCACCGAGGCAACGTAAGCCGATGGAACGTGTGCGTGCAGACCCACCCGGTCGTGCGTTTTGGATTTCACCCCCACAAGGAGACCTTTTCATGAAAAAACATTTGCTGGCAATTGCCGTCACCGCACTGGCCGCAGGCAGTGCATTCGCCCAAGCGGGCGACACGCTGGCCAAGATCAAAGCATCGGGCAGCATCACGCTGGGCGTGCGCGAGTCGTCGGGCCTGTCGTACACCCTGGGCAATGGCAAATACGTGGGCTTTCACACCGAAATGGCCGAGCGCGTGATTGCCGATCTGCAAAAGCAGCTGGGCCTGGCCAAGCTGGAAACCAAGTACCAGCCCGTCACGTCGCAAAACCGCGTGCCCCTGGTAACCAATGGCACGGTGGACTTTGAGTGCGGCTCCACCACCAACAATGCGGCACGCCAGAAGGATGTGGCCTTTGCCGTCACCACCTATGTGGAAGAAGTGCGCACCGCCGTCAAAGCCAACTCGGGCATCAACTCGGTCAAAGACCTCAACGGCAAGAGCGTGGCCACCACCACGGGCACCACGTCGGTGCAAACCCTGCGCAAAAACGAGCGCGCTGGCGGCATCGACTTCAAGGAGGTCTATGGCAAAGACCACGCCGACAGCTTCTTGCTGCTGGAAACGGGCCGCGCCGATGCGTTTGTGATGGATGCCTCCATCCTGGCGGCCAATATCTCCAAGTCCAAGAACCCGGCAGACTTCAAGATCGTGGGCGAAGTGCTGAGCGTGGAGCCCATCGCCTGCATGCTGCGCAAGGACGACACTGCCTTCAAGAAGGCCGTGGACGACTCCATCAAGCGCCAGATTGCCGATGGCTCGCTGGCCAAGCTCTACGACAAGTGGTTCATGCAACCCGTTCCGCCCACCAACACCAAGGTGGGCCTGCCCCTGTCTGAAGCCACCAAGGCCGCCTGGGCCACCCCCAACGACAAACCCATGGAAGACTACGCCAAGAAATAACTGGCAGTTCGCACATGCGCCCCTTCAAACTGATGTTTGAGGGGGCTTTTTTGTTGTGCCGGGCACGCGGAATGGGGCCGCAGGCATACAGATGGAAGAAAGGGGAAATCCTATGAGCTGGGATTGGCAGGTGTTCTGTGAGGACACCATGAGCAGAACGGCAGTCCAGGGCTGCTTTGGCAAGGGGGGCGACATCACTTACCTGGACTGGATGCTGTCGGCCTGGGGCTGGACGGTGTCGGTGTCTTTGCTGTCGCTGCTGCTGGCGCTGGTGCTGGGTGCGCTGGTGGGCACGCTGCGCACGCTGCCGGGCAGACCGGGCATCGTGAAACTGGGCAACGCCTGGGTGGAGTTGTTCCGCAATATTCCGCTGCTGGTGCAGCTTTTCTTGTGGTACCACGTGGTGCCCACGGTGTTTCCGGCGATGAAGGCGGTGCCCGGCTTTGTGCTGGTGGTGCTGGCGCTGGGCTTTTTTACCTCGGCGCGCATTGCCGAGCAGGTGCGCTCGGGCATTGAGACCCTGCCGCGCGGCCAGCGCTATGCGGCCATGGCCATGGGCTTTACCACGTTCCAGAGCTACCGCTATGTGCTGCTGCCAGCAGCATTTCGCATCATCATTCCGCCGCTGACCAGCGAGACCATGAACATTTTCAAGAACTCGTCGGTGGCGTTTGCCGTGTCGGTGGCCGAGCTGACCATGTTCGCCATGCAGGCGCAGGAAGAAACCGCGCGCGGCATCGAGGTCTATCTGGCCGTCACGGCGCTGTACGTGGTGTCGGCCTTTGCCATCAACCGCATCATGGCCTTCGTGGAAAAGCGCGCCCGCATTCCTGGCCTGGTGGCAGCAAGCGCAGGAGGACACTGACATGACCGGGCTTGACTTTTCTTTCTACAACTGGGACCTGATCAGCAACTTCGTGCTCAAGGGGCTGTACTTCAGCGTCATGCTGACGGTGGTGGCCACCATTGGCGGCGTGCTGTTTGGCACCGTGCTGGCGCTGATGCGCCTGTCGGGCAAAAAGTGGCTGGATGTGCCCGCCACCATCTATGTCAACGGCATGCGCAGCATTCCGCTGGTGATGGTGATTTTGTGGGTGTTCCTGCTGGCGCCCGCGCTGATTGGCCGCCCCATTGGCGCCGAGGTGTCGGCGGTGATCACCTTCATCGCCTTTGAGGCGGCGTACTTCAGCGAGATCATGCGCGCGGGCATCCAGTCGATCTCACGCGGCCAGGTCTTTGCCGGCCAGGCCCTGGGCATGACCTATGGCCAGAACATGAAGCTGGTGATCTTGCCGCAGGCGTTTCGCAACATGCTGCCGGTGCTGCTGACGCAGACCATCATCTTGTTCCAGGACACCTCGCTGGTGTATGCCATTGGCGCCTACGACATGCTCAAGGGCTTTGAGGTGGCGGGCAAGAACTTTGGCCGCCCCATCGAGGCCTACCTGGCCGCTGCCGTGCTGTACTTTGTGATGTGCTATGCCCTGTCGTGGGGCGTCAAGCGCCTGCACAAAAAGATTGCCATCATCCGCTAAGACCGATATTCCAAGAGATTCGCCATGATTGAACTCAAAAACGTTTCCAAGTGGTACGGCAACTACCAAGTGCTGACCGATTGTTCCACCCGCATCAACAAAGGCGAGGTGGTGGTGGTGTGCGGGCCTTCGGGCTCGGGCAAGTCCACGCTGATCAAGACCATCAACGCCCTCGAACCCATACAGCAGGGCGAAATCTGGGTGGACCGCGTGCCCGTGCACGACCCGGCCACCAACCTGCCCAAGCTGCGCAGCCATGTGGGCATGGTGTTCCAGCACTTTGAGCTGTTTCCGCACCTGTCGGTGACGGAAAACCTGACCATCGCGCAGATCAAGGTGCTGGGGCGCAGCGCCGACGAGGCCAAACAGCGCGGCCTGAAGATGCTTGACCGCGTGGGCCTGATGGCGCACAAAGACAAGTTCCCGGGCCAGCTCTCGGGCGGGCAGCAGCAGCGCGTGGCCATTGCCCGGGCACTGTCGATGGACCCCATCGTCATGCTGTTCGATGAGCCCACCAGCGCCCTCGACCCCGAAATGGTGGGCGAGGTGCTGGACGTGATGGTCGGCCTGGCCCACGAGGGCATGACCATGATGTGCGTGACCCACGAAATGGGCTTTGCCCGCAAGGTGAGCAACCGCGTGATCTTCATGGACGTGGGCGGCAAAATCCTCGAAGACTGCACGCGCGACGAGTTCTTCAACCACCCCGAAGAGCGCCAGACCCGTACCAAAGATTTCCTCAACAAAATCTTGCAGCACTGAACCCGCAGCCGCTGCCCTTCCCCCGCACACACCCGCAGGCGCCTGGCGCACCTGCGGGTGTGTTTTTATATGTTTTTGCCCTCCAGCCCCGGTGCAGAGGGCGCTACCAGCTATGAAATTTGAAGCAGTTTTATTCGATTGTGATGGGGTTTTGGTGGACAGCGAGCCCATCACCAACGGCGTGCTGTGCCAGATGCTCAACGAGGCCGGCTGGGCCTTGACGCCTGCGCAGTGCATGGAGTGGTTCATCGGCAAGACGGTGCGCAGCGAGGCCGAGCGCATCGAGGCCCACACCGGCCAGCCGCTGACCGACGCCTGGATGGCCGCCTTCTACGCGCGCCGCAACGCCCGGCTGGCCGCCGAGCTGCAAGCCATTGACGGCGCCGTAGAGGCCGTGCGCACCGTGCACGAGCGCCTGCAAGGGCGCATTGCCTGCGCCTCGGGGGCTGACCGCTTCAAGGTCGAGATGCAGCTGGCCCAGGTGGGTCTGGCGCCGTACTTTGCGGGCCGCATCTTCAGCGGCCACGAAATGCCCGCCACCAAACCCGCGCCCGACGTGTACCTGGCCGCCGCCGCCGCACTGGGCGTGGCGCCCGCGCGCTGCCTGGTGGTGGAAGACACCGTGACGGGTGTGCAGGCCGGGGTGGCCGCTGGCGCCACCGTGGTGGGCTACAGCCCCAGCCCCATCGGCCACGGCACGCCCGAGGCGCTGCGCGGTGCCGGAGCCCAACACATCATTGCCGACATGGCCACACTGCCCGGCTTGCTCAGTGGTTGGTAGCATTGCCACCGGGCGTGCGCACCCGCGCTTTGCTCACCCCCAGCCCATCCTCCAAGCTTATGCCCCTGCAAGCCGAACTGCACCATGTGATTTACGCCCTCTCCGACGCCCTGGATCTGGTCGGGGTGGACGACCTGTCCCACGGCAAGCGGGTGGGCGTGATGGCCGCCGAATGTGGCCGCGTGCTGGGCCTGGGGCTGCCGGAGCAGCATTTTCTGTTCGAGCTGGGCATGCTGCACGACATCGGCGTATCTTCTACCCGCATGCACCAGCACCTGCTGGCCGAGTTTGACTGGGTGGGCTCGCAAGAGCATGCGGTGGATGGCTGCGCACTGCTGCAATCGTTTGCGCCACTGGCGGCCATGGCCTTGCCCATCCGCTACCACCACACCCCCTGGAGCGAGCTGAAAACGCTGGACCTGGCGCCCGAGGTGGCCTTGCAGGCCAACCTGATTTACCTGGTAGACCGGGTGGACACCCTGGCCGCGCCCTATTACGCCAGCAACGCCGTACTGGTTCATATGGCGCAAATCCGTACCGAAATCGCGCAGCGCAGCGGCTGCCATTTCGCGCCCGCGCTGGTAGAGGCGTTTTTGCAGGCTTCGCGCACCGAGGCGTTCTGGCTGCTGCTGGAGCCGCGTGCCATCCAGCAGGCGTTGCAGCACCAACTGGCACAGGCCACGCCCCTGCCCGCGCAGGGAATGCAAATCCGCCAGGCGGCTGCGCTGTTTGCCCGCATCGTCGATGCCAAAAGCCCGTTCACAGCACGCCACTCCGAGGGTGTGGCCTGCCTGGCCCGGCTGCTGGCCCAGCGCATGGGTGTGAGCGCCGACCACTGCGACAAGCTGGAGGTGGCCGGGCTGCTGCACGACCTGGGCAAACTGCGCGTGCCCGACGAAATCCTGGAAAAACCCGGTGTGCTGGAGCCCGACGAGCGCCAGATCATCCACACCCACAGCTTTGAAACCTTCCAGATTCTGCGCGGCATCCAGGGCTTTGAAGACATCGCCCTGTGGGCCGCCTACCACCACGAAGAGCCGGGCGGGCATGGCTACCCGTTCCATCTGGATGCGCGCACGCTGCCGCTGGAGGCGCGCATCCTGCGTGTGGCCGACATCTTCCAGGCCATGGTGCAAGACCGCCCCTACCGCGCCGGGCTGGACGCCGCCCAGGCCATGGCCTTCATGCACGAACTGGCGCAGGCCGGGCGCGTGGAGTGGCCCATTCTGGAGGCGCTGGAGCAAGACCTGGACGAAGCCATGGCCACCGCCCACAGCACGCTGACCGACGCCGCCACGGCCTGAAACGCCCGCCCGCGCCAGCACACCAACGCAGCGGCCCTGCACTGGCCTCAGCCAGGCCGGGCGCTGCGCCGGAACTCGGCGGGCGATTGCCCCGTCCAGCTGCGAAACGCGCGGATAAAACTCTTGTCGTTGCCAAAACCCGCTTCGTGCGCCACCTGCTTGATGGGGCGGTCGGTGCGGTGCAGCAGGGCGATGGCGCGCTCGCGGCGCACCTCGTCTTTCAGCGCTTGCAGCGAGGCGCCCTCCTCCTTGAGCTGGCGGTGCAGGGTGCGCGGCGACAGGTGCAGGCGCTGGGCCAGGGCCTCGGCGCTGTGGGCGGCGCCCGGGTCGGCGGCCAGGGCGTGGCGCACACGCTGCACCAGCAAGCGGTCGCGCCGGTATTGCAGCACCGTCAGCGGCAGGGCACGTTGCAGCATCTGGCGCAGCGCAGCCTCGTCGCGCTGCAAAGGCAGCGCCAGGTAGCGCGCATCCAAGCGGATGCTGGCCAGCGCCGCCCCCGCCACCGGGGCGCCAAACACCGTCGGCCCCGGAAACAACACCGCATAGGCGCTGTGGTGTGCAGGCCGGGCAAACGCAAACTGCGCCCCTTGCAGCGGAATGCGCGAGTCGATGAACCAGCAGGCCAGGCCGTGGGCATTGCGCAGCACCGACACCGGACAGAACTCCTGAAACGGCCCCAGGTCACGGTGCGCAGTGAGCGAGAGCGTGGCCGTACCGCCCTCGCTGTGCAGGCGCAGTGTGATGGCCTCTTGCAGCAGGCCGTGGTGGCGGCACCAGCGCTGCAAGGCCACGCCCAGCGTGGGCGCGCTGATGGAGGC
>ERZ724524.1893-NODE-1893-length-13900-cov-4.858433_pt1 | contig 13900 bp, 8 predicted proteins | sample MGYA00376057_ERZ724524 | MGnify/ENA primary metagenome ERZ724524 (study PRJEB28724, sample SAMN07190888) | wastewater metagenome | isolation source: influent of sewage treatment plant in Hong Hong | place: USA: Christiansburg, Virginia | collected 2016-03-01 ...
CGGCAATCTGCGACAGACTCTGCGCGTTGCCTTGCTTTTCGGACTCGATGGCACGGTCAAACCAGTCCGCGACGTGCGCCATATCGCCTTCCAGCATCCCGCGTGAGGTGATGGCTGGGGTTCCGATGCGAAGGCCCGATGGGTCAAACGGCTTGCGGGGATCGAACGGGACGCTGTTGTAGTTCGTCTCCAGTCCGGCACGGTCCAGTGCTTGCGCGGCCCGCTTGCCCGGCAGACCCTTATTCGTGAGGTCGATGAGGATCAGGTGGTTGTCGGTGCCGCCCGAAACCAGCTCGTAGCCGCGTGCGAGCAGCGCGTCGGCCAGGGCCTTGGCGTTTTTGACGATTTGATGGGCGTAGCGCTTGAAGTCCTCGGTGTGGGCTTCTTTGAGCGCCACCGCCAGCGCCGCCACCGTGGCGTTGTGCGGACCGCCTTGCAGGCCCGGAAACACCGCTTTGTCGATCGCCGAGGCGTGCAGAGCGTTACACAGGATCATGCCGCCCCGAGGTCCACGCAGCGTCTTATGCGTCGTGGAGGTCACCACCTCGGCATGACCGACCGGCGAGGGGTGGGCGCCGCCAGCGACCAGCCCGCTGATGTGGGCGATGTCGGCAATCAGGATGGCACCCACGTCTTTGGCAATCTGGGCAAAGCCGGGGAAGTCGATGGTCCGTGACACCGCTGTGCCGCCACAGAAGAGCAGCTTCGGCTTGTGCTTGCGGGCAAGCTCAGCGACCTCGTTTAGGTCGACCCGTCCGGTGTCTTTGCGAACGCCGTAGGGCACCGATGCAAAGTATTTGCCCGAGATGCTGACCGGCCAGCCGTGGGTCAGGTGGCCACCCGCAGGCAGCCCCAGGCCCATGATGGTGTCGCCGGGTTTGCAGAACGCCAGGTACACTGCCAGGTTGGCCGGAGAGCCGGAGTAGGGCTGGACGTTGGCGTGCTCGGCACCGAACAGCGACTTGGCGCGGCTGATGCAGAGCTGCTCGACCTGGTCGATGATCTGCTGGCCCTCGTAGTAGCGCTTGCCGGGGTAGCCCTCGCTGTACTTGTTCGACAGCGCCGAGCTAAGCGTCTCCAAGACCGCCGCCGAGGTGTAATTTTCACTCGGAATCAGGCGAATCTTGTCTCGCTGACGCTGGTCTTCTTGTTCGAGCAGAGAGAAAATCTCGGGGTCGACGCGGCGGAGGGTATCGCGGAGCATTCGCCCATTTAGATTCGGGTTTTGCCGACCTGTCAATCACCACGGCCGCCAATCCGTCTGCGTCGCATGCGGCTCGCGCTACACTGACCACCGTTTTTGCTGATGCGTCCGACCTTTTCACCACCATCCGAAGTAGGGGAGTACCGGATCGTCCGGCTGCTGGGGCGTGGTGCGATGGGGCAGGTCTATCTGGCACATGACACGCTGCTCGATCGTCCGGTCGCCATCAAGTTCATCGCGGCGGAACCGAGCCCGGCGGTGCGGGAGCGGTTCTTGGTCGAAGCGCGGGCGATTGCGCGGCTGACCCATCCGAACGTCGTCAGCATCTATCGCGTCGGCGAGCACGCGGGCAGGCCGTACCTGGTGTCGGAGTTTGTGCGAGGCAAGAGCCTCTCGGAGCTGCCAAAGCCGGTGTCGCTTGAGCAAGGGCTGCGCATTGGGCTGGGGCTGTGCGCCGGGCTTGGGGCTGCGCACCAAAGTGGCGTGCTGCACCGCGACGTTAAGCCTGCGAACGCGATCTTGACCGACAGCGGTGAGGCCAAGCTGCTCGATTTCGGGCTGGCCAAGCTGGTACCAGGGGACGTGGCTGCCGTCAGCGAGCCGGTCGAGCCTGGGACGCGTGCGCCCGATGATGCAATCAGTGGCGATGAAGCAACGCTGACGCCGGAAGCAGAGGCCCCAAAATCAGGTGATGGTGCGCCGAGCGCCGAACTGACGCTGTCAGCCCCCGTGTCAGACCGGTCGAGCCGGTCGTCTGAGCCCGCAGCAGCGCCCGCCACCGGCGCGGCGATCCAACACCCGGTGTCGCTGACCCGTACGGGTGCGCTGCTCGGTACGCCCCGTTATATGGCACCGGAGATCTTTGCGGGGGAAGCGGCCACGGCGCGCAGCGATGTCTATTCGCTGGGCGCGCTTCTGTTCGAGCTACTTACTGGCAAGCCACCGTTTGTGGAACCGGACCTGGCGCTGTTGTCGGTGGCGGTCCGGCTGCGTCCGGCTCCATCCCTGCGACCGCTTGTGGCCGATGGAGTGCTGGCGGATGGGCTTGCGGAGGTGGTCGATCGCTGCCTGGCGCGGGAGCCTGCGGCGCGATATGCCGATGGGGCCGAGCTACTGCGTGCCTTGGCGGCGCTTGTGCCCACGCAGGCCGCGCCAGCAGCAGCGGTGGTGCCCTCCCTACCGGTTGCACCACGGCGGGGGTGGGTCTGGGTGGCGCTGTCGGCATCGCTGCTGGTCTTGGTCGGACTGGGACTGCGGAGCTGGATCGTACCGGAAGCACCCCGTTCGGCTGATCAGGCTCAACTGGACGTGGCCGCTCCTATCGATCTGAGTCATCCCGTCGATCTGTGCGACTCGGCTGGCGTGCTCGGTGCCGCTCGCGTCGATTTGTCTGATGCGGAGGGTGCGCTGCCTGGCTACGGGGTCGATCTCGGTGCGGCTGTGCCTGCTCGCCGTCGGCCCGGAGCCGCTGCGGCAAAGCCCAAGCTTGTGCAAAAGCCCGCGCTTTTACCGCCAGGTGACCCGGTGTCGAAATCCGACCCGACGCCGCTGCCGAAGGAAGTCGAGCCGGTTGCCCCCGCGAAGGCCAAAGCCCCGGACACGGTGGAGATTCCGATCGAGCGCTGACCGGCATCGGCTTGCCTGTAGCGGACCGTGTATGCAATGGTCCGACCCGAACGCCACACGTACGGGAGGCTCCTATGTTCTGTCGACTGCCGCTTCTCCTTGCTGCTCTTGCTGTTTGTAGTTCGTGCTCCAAGCCGGGACTCATCTACGTCGAGGACGACCAATCCGACATGCCGCGCCCCATCGATTTGGCGGGTTCGACGGCGGATCTGGCCGGAACGATGACGATGGATATGGCCTCGGCACGCGATCTGGCCAGCGGGTACTCCTGTCGGGGCGAGGATGCTCCGGGCAAGACCTACAAATTGGTAATGAACTCGCTGACGCTGCCCAAATCGGGTGGGGCGACGTTTGCGTATGACTTTGATGGCGATGGACGGACGGAAAACCAGCTCAAGAACCTGATTTCCGCCATTTCGATCGCTGGGCTCGATCTTCAGACGCCGCTAAGCGACGCGGTGAGCAGCGGCCAGATCATCAACCTGATCTCGCTGACGAGCGACTCGGTGGATACGGCGGCGTGCGTCGGGGTGTCGCTCAATCAAGGCAAGGGAGGAGCATTTCCCAAGTTTGATGGTTCGGATGTTTTCACTCCGGTATCACCCACCGGGAGTCCGCTCAGTGGGACGCTTGCCTCCGCGAAGCTGGCCACTGCGCACTCACGGGTGCTCACCGCTGTGACCGAGTCGCAGTTTGAGCTGCAAATCTCGCTGGGTATGGGGCTGCTGAAGCTCCCCCTGCGTGGCGTTCAGGTGGAGGGAAGCGTGCAAAGTGGCGGGCCGGTCTGGCGGATGACCTCGGGCGTTCTGCACGGAGTGGTGGCCAAAAAGGACATCGACGACAAGCTGTTGCCTGCGGTGGCCGATCAGATCACCGCTTTGATTCATAGCGATCCGTTGTCATCGAACACCCGGACCATCATCAATCTGTTCGAGAGCTCCACTGATCCGGTGAGCGTGACCAAGTGTATGACCCCGTCGCGCTGCTGTCGGCTGAGCCCGGCCACCTGCGTCATCCTCCCCGAGGAGGTGGGTCGCTCGCCGATTGGTGGGGTGCTATCCCCGGATGTCGAAGTCCTCGATGATATGGGCAAGTGGAAGCCGGTGCCGGGCGGCAAGAATTACAACGCGATGTCGGTCGGGCTGGGCTTTTCCGCGATCACCGCTTCGTACTAGAGGGCGGGTGGCTCCACAGCGGGTGCCAGTTTGGCCCTTTGGCCCCAGTCACTCGGTGTGGGTTTTTCCCATCGACGTCGACCACATAGACCTGGCTGCTCTGTCCGAGTCCCAAGGTAAACGCCACTTGCTGGCCGTTCGGAGAGAACACCGGCTCGGTGGCGTGGTCGCTCTTGCTCTCGAACAGAATCGTACGTTTTTTCGACGCCAGATCGATGAGGCACAGCTTGTCTTTGTGCTCGCGCTGGCGGTGGACGTAGAGCACACGCTTGCCGTCGGGGGAAAAGCTGGCACTTTCTTCGACAGTGAACGGATCGAGCGACTCTGGGCTGACGCGACTGGCGATGCCGCCATCCACGGGTTGCAGGTAGAGCCGGTCAGCGCCTTCGCGGTCGCTTCCGAACAGAAGATGCTTGCCGTCAGGAGACCACTGCGGCTGCCACTCGTCGCGCTCGGTTTGCGTCAGACGCTTGGCGGGGCCACCTGCGGGGGCGGTCAGGTATAGCTCGGCAACCTGATCCCGGCTGGACACAAACACCACCTTGTCGCCGCTTGGAGACAGGCTCGGCTGGAAGTTGCCTTGGCGGTTGCTGGTGAGCTGGAGCAGGCGTTGTCCGTCGAGCTTTAGCCGATAGACCTCGCGCAGACCCGTGGTCGAGCCCTCGAAGAACAGAAACTTGCCATCGCGTGAGAAGCTGGGACTGCGCAGTACCGAGCGGGGCGGCCCGAGCGGCCTGGGCGTCCCACCGCCGAGTGGGTATAGAAAGAAGCGCTGCAGCTTGCGACGGTCCGACTCACTCACCGAGGTCACGAGTAGATCGTGCCCATCGGGAGTGGTCGGTCCGTTGTAGTCGGCATCGCCGCTGTGGGATAGTCGCCTTTCGCTGCTACCGTCCGATTGAACCAGATATACCTCACGGTTGCCGTCGCGCTCCGAGATAAACGAGAGCGCAAACGTCACAGCGAGCGCCAGCGAACCCATAGGGGGCGACTACTCCACCTTGATTGCGTCGGCGATCACCATCGTGCCGGTTGGTGCCCAGCGCGAGACGGCGACCTGATTCCAGCCGGTGGTGAAGTTGTACTTGCCGAGAGACACCCATCGGCTGCCATCGTCCTGCTGGTTCTTTTTGACGGTGCCAAGATTGGTGCCTGCCGCGTCAAACACTACAAATGGCGTCGCGGTGCTGCGATCCGAGGCAGCGGTCCACCACGCGAAGACCTCGCGAGTGGCACTCGCCGGTAGGTAGAACTTGAAGTAGACCGCGTCCGAAACAGCCTCGGCCGGGGCGACGTAGTAACCGCTGCCGTAGTAGCCGCTGACGTTGGACGACGATTTCCAGTTGGTGCTCGGGGTCTCGACCTTGGCGCTCGGGCCGTTGTTGTCCTGGTTGCTGTCGATGATGATGGCGGTGGAGCCACCGACGCAACTGCTGATCCGATTCATATAGTCGGCCCAGGGAAACGAGGTACCGGGATCGTCGGCGCGGCGCACCGGGTCGGGCTGATAGTGGCCGATGATGTGGTTGCGGTCGCGGACGATGCCGTTGCGCTTGACGATGTCGCACGAAAGCTTTGCCGAGGCCGCAATCTGGCCCTCGGTCCACTTGTTGGTGCCGGAGTACGAGAAGCCGCCATGCTCGATACCAACGGAGCGGGAGTTGGTGGGGCGACCTTCCCAGGAAGCGCCGACGTGGTGAGCGGTGTTGACTTCATCGACGAGGGCCGAGATCTCGCTGCCGCTTTCATTGACGACGTAGTGCGCCGAGGTCTTGTTGGGATTCGTCGGATAGGGTGTGTTGAGCCACGACCAGCAGCCGTTGTAAGCACCCGAGCAGGTGTGAATGACCAGCAGGTCGATGGCGGCGGTGCGACCGACGGTGTAGTTGGAAGATGGTGCGGGTCGCCAGACCGAGCCAGCGTAGCGAACGCCTTGATAGGTCTGATCCGACTCGGTTACCGGCGCAAACTTCGGGACCAAATCGACCTGCGGCGCGCTCGTCAAGCCGTGGTTCATCGCCACTTCCGGCGGCAGACCCTCGCGCAGCGTCCTATAGACGACGTTGTGGATGAACTCCGCCTGGGCATCGGGGTTTTGCAGTCCCGAAAAGCGCGCAATCGGGCCGGCCCATGCCGCCATGTCACTGCGATCGATGCCCGCCTCATCGGCATAGCTGCGGAGCAGTGCGGCACCGGCGCGGATGTTGCCGAGGACATCGGTCTTGGCATCCTCGAGCGAGATACCGGCTAGCCGGGCACCGCTTTCGAGACTCTCTCCCCGCAGTGCCATGACGCCGTAGCTCGCCTGATCGCCGCTGCCATCGCCAGCCTGACCCGGAACGAAATACAGGCGGGTTTGGGCATAGGCGACAGCGGACAGTACGGCCTGCGGAATCGAATATTGCGCCGCTGAACGCGTCAGCGCTTGCCCGATTTCCGACGGTTGTCGTGGTTGGTTTGCTGGCGCGGACTCGCCGGTTGCGGGAGCGATGTTCGTCGGCGAGGGGTCAGCCTGACCACAGGCAGCCAGTAGCGACAACGAAAGCAGGGTAAGCCGAGTCTTCATGTACGCCTCCAAATCTATGTGGGAATCGATCGGGCTTCTTCACTGTTGCAAAGAATGAGCACCTAACGACCCAAAGCATAGTCAGGTTGCGGTCGACTTGCGGCTTTTTGTTCTGTTCGCCTAGGTTGCGACGTATTCTGCCCCAATTCTTGCGGTCCGGTCGGCGCTCGCTGCGGTGCCTTCGGGTCCATCAACATGAAAACAGGAGTCGGTATGAGACGACATCTCCTTCTGGGCGCGCTACTGCTGGGCCTTGGCTCGGGTGTGATCGCAACGCCGGTCACGCACGCTCAAGATTTGGCCAGCTTCGAGAAGCGCACGACCGTGAAGACGCTGGCGAACGGCTTGACCGTGATCATCGTCGAGCGTCCCGAAGCACCGGTCTTTTCTTATTTCACGCACGTCGACGTGGGTGGTGCTCAAGAGGCGATGGGGCAGACCGGCCTCGCGCACATGTTTGAGCACATGGCGTTCAAGGGCAACGACAAGATCGGCACCAAGAACTTCGGGGTCGAAAAGGGTCTAATCGATAAGGTCGAGAAGGCGTACTTTGCCTACGACGCTGAGAGACGGCGACCCAAGGGCGGAGATCCCAAGAAGGTCGAGTCGCTGGAGAAGGCCTGGCGAGATGCGATTGCCGAGGCCGGCAAGCAAGTGGCGCCGAACGAGTTCGGTGAGCTGGTCGACCGAAACGGTGGTGTTGGACTGAATGCGTTCACCAATACCGATGAGACGGGCTACTTCTACTCGCTGCCATCGAATCGCTTCGAGCTGTGGGCGTACCTAGAGTCGGAGCGGGGCAAGCGTCCGGTGATGCGCGAGTTTTACACCGAGCGCGACGTCGTCAACGAAGAGCGGCGGATGCGCACCGATAGTCGTCCGGTGGGGCGGATGATCGAGCAGCTTCTCGCGGCAGCCTTCACGGCGCATCCCTACGGTCGTCCGGTCGTCGGCTGGCCGTCGGATCTAAATACTTGGTCGGCGACGGATGCGCTCAAATTTTGGGAGACCTATTACACCCCGGCCAACATGGCGATTGCTATCGTCGGCGATGTTAAGTCGAGCGAGGCGATGCCGGTCCTCGAAGCGTATTTTGGTCGGCTGCCGAAGGGCCCGAAGCCGCCACCGCTTAGCACCATCGAACCCAAGCAGTTTGCCGAGCGGATGGTGATCCTGCGGGAAGCCTCGCAGCCTTGGTACGCCGAGGGCTATCACCGGCCCGATGCTTTCGACAAGGACGACGCGGTCTACGAAGCAATTGCCGACCTGATGTCGACGGGCCGGACGGCGCGGCTGTATCGCTCGCTGGTGCGTGACAAGAAACTGGCAGCAGCGGCGGGCGGTTTTTCAGGGATGCCGGGCCGTAAGTATCCGCACCTGTTTACTTTCTACGCGATGCCGTCGACCGGTAGCACTCCGCAGCAGGTGCGAGCGGTGATCCACGACGAGCTAGAACGGCTCAAGACCACCCCGGTGGGTGATGAAGAGCTACAGATGGTGCGAGCGCGGGCCAAGATGCGCCTGCTCAACAGCATGACCAGCAATCAGTCGCTGGCGATTGCGATGGCAACGTCACAGCAGCGCTTTGGTGACTGGCGAGAAGTGTTTCGCCGCGTCGACCGAATCGACAAAGTAACCAAAGAAGACATCCAGCGAGTCGCTCGGGCGGTGTTTGTCGAAAGCAACCGTACCGCCGTTTGGATCGAGAGCACGGCTCAGGGAGGCAAGTGAGCATGAACACGAGAACTTGGCTTTCAACTGCCCTGTGGTCGTCGCTGGCGATCTGTGGACTGCTATTTGAATCGAGCGCGGGCGCTGCTCCGGTGACGGTCAAAAATGACTGGCATCAGATCAAGCCGCCGCCGCTGCGGGTGATGAAGCCGCAGCAACCGACTCGATTGGTGCTGGAAAACGGCATCATCCTGTTGCTTCAGCAAGACAAAGAGCTGCCGCTGCTTTCGATGACGGTGATGCTGCGTGGCGGGAGCCGCGACGAACCGGCAGGCCAGACCGGACTGGCCGATATCTTTGCGGAGTCGTGGCGCAGCGGTGGAACGCGGACGCGGACCGGCGACCAGATCGACGATTTTTTGGCGCTGCGGGCAGCCAACATCGAGACCGGGAGTGAGCCGACGCGGATGACGCTGACGACTCACTGCCTAAAGAGTGACTTCGCCGACGTGCTGGGCTTGGCCGTCGAGGTGCTTCGCGAGCCAGAGTTTCGCCAAGACAAAATCGACATCGCCAAGCGGCAGCTCAATACCGCCATCAGCCGTCGCAACGATGAGCCTGGCGAGATTGCCGGTCGGGAATCGACCAAGCTGGCGTACGGCAAGGATCACCCGCTGGCTCGGCAGGAAGAGTACGCGACCATCGCGGCGATCACCCGAGATGATCTGCTGATGTGGCACCGTCGGTTTGTCCACGCCGGCAACATGATCGTCGGCGTTTCGGGCGACTTCGAGCAGGCAGAGATGGTGGCGCTGCTCAAGCAAAAGCTCGCGACCCTACCGACGAGCCAGAAGCTGGTGATACCGGAGATGGGCTTTGTGCCGACCCGGCCAGGGCTTTACTTTGTGCCCAAAAAGGAGCTGAACCAAAGCTCGATCCACTTGGTGCAGCTTGGGACGACCCGCAAAAATCCCGATCACTATGCGCTCGAGGTGATGAACGAAATCCTCGGTGGTGGTTTCTGGGCGCGCCTGTTTTCCAACATTCGCACCAAGCAAGGACTGGCCTATAACGTCGGTGGCGGCGTGGGCCTGGGCTGGGAACATCCGGCTCTGTACAAAGTGGCGATGTCGACGAAGAGCCAGACCACCGGCAAGTCGATCACCGCGCTGTACGAGCAGGTCCAGGGCATGCTGATGAACCCACCAACCGTCGATGAGCTGCAAAAGGCCAAAGACGCGATCTTGAACTCGTTTGTGTTCAAGTTCGACAGCAAGTCGAAGATCCTCAACGACCGGATGCGACTCGAGTTTTCGGGCTATCCCGCTGACTACACCGAAAAGTACGCTGAGCAGGTTCAGAAGGTGACCCTCGACGACGTCAAGCGCGTCGCCCAGAAATATCTGAACCCCGGTGGCTTTGCGGTCCTGGTGGTGGGCAATCCGGACGAGGTGTCCGAGCAGCTCCAGCAGCTTAAGCACCTTGGGCCGGTGCAGATCGTCGACATCACCATTCCGCCACCGCCCGCCCGTTCCGCAGCGCCCGCGCCGAAATAGTCGCGCTCCAGACCGAGCGTAGGCCACCGCAGGCGATGAGCTAATGGTACGTCGTTACGGAAGGCGTACCGTCAGTCCCGCTTGCAAGGACAGCGCTGAGCCGGTTGGCAAGTAATCATAGCCAACGGCAAAGCTCGCGGCGGCGCTGCCCATCCACAGATCGGCACCGAGTCGGGGCGAAAACGTCGGGGCAAGTCGCAGCCGCGCTTGACACTGCTCGTCAGTGCCCGCTTGACCGATGACGCCCATTCGCAGCGCCACCCACGGCGACCACCAAGAGCCATCGCGGTTGTTGTTGAGGTCGAGACGAACGCCCATCAAGCTGGCGAGGGCATGGGCGCGCAGAGGCTTCTGTTCGGGGCAGGGGGTCAGCGAAAACGGGGCCAGATAGGCGACACCCGCTGCCACGATCGACAGCGGCCCGTCTATCCGGGTTGCCAGCTCCAGGTCGAGCGGCACAAACGCGGTGATCCGTTGGCCGCTGCCATCGTTCGACAGCAGCGTCGGCATGGCACCCGAGAGCGTCTGTAGGCGCGAGCGAAAGCGCGGCAGCTCGGGCCGCTCATTTCGTTTGGCAGGAGACGACGGAATCGAGCACAGCATGATTCCGGCAACAGCGAACAGTGAGCGGCACAAACGATAGGTATTCACGGTGGGTAGGAGACGAGAGTGGGGAAGGTTACATCACGATCCGCGGGCTTCTGGGAATGGTCGTGGCGGTTCGGCTGTTTCATGTCCCGAGACAATCGGAGTTGAAACGGTGGTCAAACGTCGGCCCGAAGGTCGAGCGTCGGTCGGGCCGCTCGCTTGACGCCGAAGCGTACAGAGAAGTAGCCTGATGGCGGAGGATACGTTGGCCGAAAAGAAAAAAGGTTTCGGGGATGCCCTCATTGGCCTGTTCGTGGTGCGTGAAGACGGAACGAGCAGCGAGGAAGAGGCAGCCACCGCGAAGCCTGCTCCTTCTGGCGATCCCGCCGTAGACGAGCTGATCGCCAAGTATGCGGGGGGGGCACAGCCAGCGAGTGGTCGTGCCGCGAGTCGTCCTCCCGCCCCGCCGGCTGTGGCAACCAGCAGGGCCACTCGACCACCTCGGCCTCCGGTGCAGCCTGCGGAGTCTGTCGAGACGAGCGTGGCCTCTGCGCCGTCACCGTCCGCCTCTGCGGCGGCAGCGGCCCCCGTTCCAGCCGAACCGATTCCCGAGGTCAAGGTCGACTTTGTGGGTGTGCTGCGCAAGGCCGGACTGACCGACGAAGAGCAAGGCCGCGTCGACAAGACTTTGAGCCTTTTGTCGTCGCTACCCGCCGAGACACCACTTGAGATCAAGCGCCAGATCGTGGGTGCTTCGCTGCAAGCCTTCGGCATTCAAATCGAGCAGATCATCGAGTCGGCCGCTCTTCAGATTCGGGCGCTCGATCGTCACGGCCAAGATGGACAGAAACAGACTCAAGCGTTTCTGGAACAAGGTACGAGACGGATTGCCGAGCTGGAAAAAGAGCTGTCACGGATTCGTTCGTCGATGCAGGAGCAGCAGTCACTGCAAAAAGGACTGGAGCTCACCTGTAACCAGAAGAAACGGCGAGTACAGGATGTGCTCGACTTCTTTGGTCCGGAAGCCGTTGAAAAGGCCACTAAGCTTTCGGCGAAGCTACGCAACAACCAGGCGACTTAGAGCGCGCCTTTGGGCGCAGCTCTTTTTGAACCGATTCATCACGCCGCACGAGTGCGGCCACACTTCAAGGAGCACGCGGAAATGTCAGTTTTTGGTCGTCTTGCCAACCTGTGGAAAGGATTCATCAGCCTCTGGATTTCCGACGTCGAGAAGGAGCACCCGGAGATTGCGTACGAAAACGCGATCAACTCGATGGTCGAGAAATACTCAGCGCTCAAGCGTGCGACGGCAGCGATCATTCGGCGACGAGAAGAGCTGGCCGAGCGGCTGTCGAGCCAGCAGAAAGAACTGGCGCAGGTGAACGGCGATCTCAGCACGGCCGTTGAGACGAACCAGGATGATCTGGCGGTGGTGCTGATTCAGAAGAAAAACCAGCTCGAGGCTTCCATCGCCGAGCTGCAGGCGGACGCGGACACGGCGGCCAAGGATGCCGACAGCGCCAAGCAGTCACTGCTCTCGGTCCAAAACGAGATTAAGAAGCTCAAGGCCGAAAAAGAGACCATGGTGGCCAAGCTCGAGTCGGCGCAGGCGCGGATGCGCATTCAGGAGCAGCTTGAGGGTCTGTCGGTGGATGCCGAGGTCCAGGCGCTCGACAATGTGCGAACGCATATCAAGACCCAGGTCGCGCAGGCAAACCTCAACAAGGAGCTTGGCGAGACGGATCTCGACTCGCGGCTGAAGACGCTGCGCAACGCCTCGGGCGATGTGACGGCCAAGCAACAACTCAATGAGATGAAGGCCGCAGCGGCTGCCAAGCGCGCCGCTGCCAAGTCCATGTAACAGCGCACGGTTGTCATCAGTCACGCCATAAAGCCTTCGATCGGACGAGCGGAGCCCGTTATGAAACTCACGCCTTTTGCCAAGTTCTTTGTCACGCTGATCATCCTCGGGGTGGTCGGCTACGTGCTGTACGTCAAGCGCGACACCATCACCCAGTGGGCCAACCAAGGCGGTGCCAAGCCGACGACACCAATCGGTGATAAACCCTCGACGGACAGTACGAACTCTGCGACGGGAACTACTGTCTCGAAGGAAGACTTTGCGGCAATTGGGGCGGCCCGCGAGGCGGGTCGGCAGGGCGTGACCGGCATCGCCAAGGCGCAGGTGGGATCGGGCAAGCTCAATCGCAAGCTGCGCGTGGGCATCAACACCTGGGCGGGTCATGCCCCCGGCATCGTCGCCAACGGCGGTTTGATGGGCGGCGACAAAGCGTCCATTTACCTTAGCAAGTACGGGCTCGACGTCGAATTCACGCTGCTCGAAGACCCCCAGACCAAGCTGGCGGCGTTCCTCAAGGGCGACATCGACATCATGTGGGACACCGTCGATTCCTGGGCTCGCGAGGCTTCGGCGCTGGCGGAAAACGGCAAGGGCGGCAAGGCCATCATTCAGCAGGACTGGTCGCGTGGTGGCGATGGCATCGTGGCGCTGACTGGAATCAAGAGCATCGAGGATCTGAAGGGCAAAAAGATTGCGACGACGCGCTTTACGCCGTCGCATTGGCTGCTCCTGTATTTGCTGTCGCAGTCGGGCCTAACGCCAGCGGACAAGGCGCAGATCGAAAAGAACCTGGTGTTTACGGCGGAAGCACCGCTGGCGGCGGCAGCCTTTAAGTCGAAGAACGTCGATGCCGCAGTGACCTGGGAGCCCGATCTGTCGGGTGCGGTAAAGGCCCGTGGAGATGAGGCATATATCCTGGTTTCGACGACGGCAGCGACCAACGTGATCGCCGACGTCCTGGTCGCGCAAAATGATCTGGTCGACAAGTCGCCCGAGACGGTGACTGCCTTCATTCACGGCTGGTTCGAGGGCATTGACGCAATCGCCAAAGACCCGGCGCACGCCTACATGGTCGTTGGCAAAGCGCTCAAGCTACCGGAGGAGGATGTCTCGGGGATGCTGTCGGGGATGAAGCTGACCAGCTTTGCGGACAACGCGCTGTTTTTCGGACTCGACGGCAACCGGGCGCAGTTCGAGGCGCTGTTCAACGCTGCGTTTATCGTGTGGCGCAAGCAGGGTGTGGTCAGCAAGTCGGTCGAGGCCAAAAACTGCGTCGATTCGCGTTTTGTGGCGTCGCTGGCCGAACACTATCCCGGTCAGAAAGTGGTGGAGACGTTCAAGTTCGATCCGAAGAAGGTCGATCCGGCCAAAGAGCGCGCCATCATCAACAAGCAGCTCACCATCTACTTTACGACGGGCAGCGATCAGATCATGGCGGGCTCGAACTTCGTGCTCGACTCGCTTGGTGAGACGATGACGGCCTTTGGCAACACCCTGCTTCGTATCGAGGGCAACACCGACCATGATCAGCAGCGTAGTGCCGCCGAAGAACAGTGCGAATTGCTGGTTGATACCGAAAGTAGCAGCGATAGATGGCATGATACCGAGGATACCGAGGAATACAGCGCCCGGCAAAGTGATGCGGGTCATGAT
>ERZ724524.1897-NODE-1897-length-13889-cov-8.330996_pt1 | contig 13889 bp, 14 predicted proteins | sample MGYA00376057_ERZ724524 | MGnify/ENA primary metagenome ERZ724524 (study PRJEB28724, sample SAMN07190888) | wastewater metagenome | isolation source: influent of sewage treatment plant in Hong Hong | place: USA: Christiansburg, Virginia | collected 2016-03-01 ...
GCCACCTGAGCACGCGCAGGTGGCCGTTTCGGCAGCCACCTGGTGATCGCTCTCTCTTCTCTCCAAGACGAATTGAATGAAACCCAGCTCTGGCAGCTGGGTTTTTTTTTGTTCGTTTGATTGTTTTTCAGTCGTTTGGAGAAGCCCATGTTTCGCGATCCCGTCCAGTCCCTAGAGCCCCAGCTCAGTCCTTCCGTCGGTGCCATGTGCCCCCTGCGCGTGGGCATGATTGGCATGGGAACCGTGGGCGCAGGCACCTTCCGCGTGCTGGCGCGCAACCAAGCGCCGATTGCCGGGCGCGCCGGGCGCGGCATTGAGGTGGTGGTGGTGGCCGCGCGCAATCTGGCGCGCGCCGTGGGGGTTGTGGGCACCGATGTGGCGCTAACGAATGACCCGATGCAGGTGGCCACGCACCCCGACGTGGATGTGGTGGTGGAAGTGGCCGGTGGCACAGGCCCTGCGCGCGAATGGGTGCTTGCCGCCATTGCGGCGGGCAAACACGTGGTCACGGCCAACAAGGCGCTGCTGGCGGTGCACGGCAGCGAGATCTTTGCAGCCGCGCGCCAACACGGCGTCGCCGTGGCCTACGAGGGCGCGGTGGCGGTGAGCATTCCCATCGTCAAAGCGCTGCGCGAGGGCCTCACGGCCAACCGCATCGAATGGGTGGCGGGCATCGTCAACGGCACCACCAATTTCATCCTGAGCAAGATGCGCGATGAGGGGCTGGACTTTGCAGAGGCGCTGCAGCAGGCGCAGGCGCTGGGCTATGCCGAAGCCGACCCCACCTTCGACATCGAGGGCGTGGACGCCGCGCACAAGATGGCGCTGCTGGCGGCCAACGCGTTTGGCATGCCGGTGCGTTTTGCCGATGCGCAGGTAGAGGGCATCACCCGCCTGCAGGGGCTGGATGTGGTCTGCGCCGAGCAACTGGGCTTTCGCATCAAGCTGCTGGGCGTGGCCAAGCGCCGCAAGGACCACGCTGTGCGGGGTGTTGAGTTGCGCGTGCAGCCCGCGCTGGTACCCGCCACGCACCTGATGGCGCACGTCAACGGCTCGATGAACGGCATCATGGTCAAGGGCGACGCGGCAGGCGTGACGATGTACTACGGTGCCGGCGCAGGCTCGGAGCCCACCGCATCGGCCGTGATTGCCGACCTGGTGGACGTGGCGCGGCTTGATGGCACCCTTGCGGCCCAGCGTGTGCCGCATGTGGGCTTTCATGCCCACGCGGTGGACGACACACTGGCCGTGCTGCCACGCGCTGCCGTGCACACGCGCCACTACCTGCGCGTGCCGGTGCACAGCGCCCAGCAGATCGACGCCGTAGGCGCCTGGCTGGCCACGCAGCAAGTGCCGGTGTTGCAGGCGCAGCTGGCCCACGACACAAGCTTGCCCCCCGGCACGGGTCCCCAGGTGCTGGTGCTGACCGGGGCGGTGGCCCAGGCCACGGTGGACTGCGCCGTGCACGCGCTGGCGGCCCACCCCGCCGTGGCAGGCCCGGTGGCGACGCTGCGGGTGGAGATGCTGGAGGGCTGAGTCGCACAGGGAAAATTATGGTCAAAGCAGGCTCTAGCGCATGCTCATAAAGCGCTAGCAGCTATAGTTTTAATAGTTTTTCTTCTGTGCCATCGCGGCCACTTCCACCCATCTCGGCACCCGGTCCCATCGGACGCTGTCCCTTCCCGCCGGCAAAGTCCCTCATTCGCTCGCATCGCAGACAATTCCCCCATGAAAGCACCCCCCAGACTCCAATCCCTCATCGACGAAGGCCTGATCGACTCGGTGGTGCGCCAGCTCATGAGTGGCAAGGAAGCCATGGTGTTTGTGGTACGCCATGGCGAGCAAACCCTCTGCGCCAAAATCTACAAAGAGGCGACGAACCGCAGTTTTCGCCAAGCGGTGGACTACACCGAGAACCGCAAAACCAAGAACTCGCGCACCGGCCGCGCCATGGCCAAGGGCAGCAAGTTTGGCCGGCAAGAGCAAGAAGCGGCCTGGCAAAACGCCGAGGTCGATGCGCTTTACCGCCTGGCTGCGGCGGGCGTGCGCGTGCCCCAACCCTTCAATTTCCATGACGGCGTGCTGCTGATGGAGCTGGTCACCGACGCCCACGGCGACGCCGCCCCGCGCCTGAACGATGTGTCGTTCACCCCCGAACAGGCCATGCAGCACCACGCAACGCTGATTGCCGAGGTGGTGCGCATGCTGTGCGCGGGCGTGGTGCATGGAGATTTGTCGGAGTTCAACATCCTGCTGGCGCATGGGGCGGCGGACGGTGGTGCCGAGGGCGTGGACTTCCCCGTGATCATTGACCTACCGCAGGCGGTGGACGCCGCCGGCAACAACCACGCCCAGCGCATGCTGCTGCGCGACGTGGCCAACCTGCGCAACTTCTTTGGCCAGTTTGCGCCGGCGCTTCTGAAGACCGAATACGGCGCCGAAATCTGGAGCCTGTACCAAAACGGCATGCTGAGCAACGAGACGCCGTTGACCGGCCGCTACGAGCGCAGCCACGCCGACGTGGACATGCAGGCCGTGCTGCGCGAGATTGACGACGCGCGGGACGAAGAGGCGGCGCGCCAACTGCGTATGGCAACGGCGGGGTAGGCGCTTCGCCTTGCGGAAGCTGGGGCGCAAGCTCGAAAGCTCGGAATCACGCGCAAGGCCTATGCACTGGTCAACCAGAAGACCACTCCTTACGCTTTGTCCGCTTGATGCGGCGCTGCTCGCGCATTCCCCACAAGACGAGCGCGATGCCCGGCACCAAACCCCACAGGAATGGGCGATGGTCTTCTTCCTCAAGGGTCCATCGCTGGTTAGCCGGATCGCCCCTTTCGTGCCACACCGTCACCGGCGTGCGGTCTACCGCTGACAGGCCCGCATCGCATTCCGCCAACTGGTTGTTCTGGTCCACGAAATCGCTGATGTTCTCGGTGACCATCGTGCCGTCGGGGCCGACGCCCTGGTACACGTAGGTCAAGGAAGTCCTGTACTGGCCGTCCAAGTACTGGCACGTGGCATCCACCACCGTGGCCACGGCGGCGACGGGATCCTTGAGCCGTCGTTCGTCGTCAACCGCAGTGTTGTTGTAGTACGCGAGCGAAAAGGTGCCAATGCACACGGCAGCGAGAAAGTACGCGTTCAGGTGCCCGTGAGTCTCCCACGGAGGAAACCACATCGTGTTGCGGTGCAGGAGGCTGTCGGAGGGGCGGGGCAGCTTTTCGGCCTCTTCAGACGCGGCCGATACCCGCTCGGCCTGCCTTCTTTTAGCTGCCGCCTTCATGCGTTCTTGCTTGGTGGGCATAGTGTTGCGATCAAGGTGAGATCCACTCTTCAGAACAGCATCATGCTCCCCGTGCTGGGAACCTGTTTCGGTGCTCAGAACAGGTGGCGAGGTGGTGATGGTTTCAGCAGAATGCGTGCCCGCCAGCACCTGCGCAGCAGCCGCCCGCCACATCTACTGCTTGGCCCCGGTGGCCTCGGCCGCCTCCTCAAACCGATCCACCTTGCGCAGGGGAGGAAAGGCCCACATCCAGCCCGCGACTACCGCCAGCGTGCAAACGCCGCCAAATATCGCCGCTGGTACAGCGCCGAGCCAAGCCGCGCTGGTGCCGGCGCGGAACTCGCCCAGTTCATTGGACGAGCCGATAAACAGCATGTTGACCGCGTTGACGCGCCCGCGCATGGGGTCGGGCGTGGAGAACTGCACCAGCGTGCCGCGAATGTAGACGCTGACCATGTCGGCGCCGCCCGCCACCGCCAGCGCCACAAACGACAGCCAGAACCAGTGCGACACCGAAAACACCAGGTTGGCCACGCCAAACACGGCCACAGCCAGGAACATGGTGCGCCCCACATGGCGCGAGATCGGGTGCACGCTCAGGAACAGGCCCACGCCCACTTCGCCCACGGCGATGGCGCTGCGCAGCGCGCCCAGGCCGGCGGGGCCTGCATGCAGCACCTCGTGCGCGTAGATGGGCAGCAGCGCCACCACGCCGCCCAGCAGCACGGCAAACAGGTCCAGCGAGATCGTGCCCAGGATGATGGGCCGGGTGCGAATGAACGCAATGCCGGCGCCAAAGCGCTGCACCATGCTGCCCTGCGCCTGCACGCGGGGCGCGGCGTAGGCCACCGTGACGCGGCGCAGCAGCTGCACGCCCAGCACCAGAAAGCCAAAGCAGAGGGCATAGGTGAGCTTGGCGCCGCCCAGCGCATACAAAAAGCCGCCCAGCAGCGGCCCGCCCACTGCGGCGCCGCGCATCAGCATACTGTTGGCGGCAATGGCCTGGGCCAACTGGCTGCGCGGCACGATTTGCGGCAGCAGGCTTTGGATGGCGGGCGCGCCAAAGGCACGCGCCGAGCCGTACAGCACCAGCACCGCGTAGATACCTGCCACGCCACTGGCGCCGTGGCCCGCCAGCCACCACAACAGCGCACTGCACGCGGCGCTGACCGTCCAGCTGCCGGACAAAATGCGCTTTCGGTCAAACCGGTCAATCAAATCCCCCGCAGGCAGCAGCAGCAAGAGCATGGGCAGAAATTGCGCCAGCCCCACGTAGGCCAAGGCCAGTGGCTGGCGCGTCAGGTCGTACACCTGCCACGCCACCACCACGGCCTGCACCTGCGTGGCGAGCACAGCCACCACGCGGGCAATGAGGAAGGCGGTGAAACCGGAGTTGCGGTAGACGCTGTCCTGCGGCGGGGGCGGCTCGCGCTCGCCCGGCGCAGCGTCAGAGGGGGGTGCGCCGGACGGGGCGCGGGGAGAAGCAGAAGGGTGGGTCACGGGCAAGGGCATCGGGTGCGACAGCGCAGAAGGCGGCCCGCGATGCTAAGCGCTAGGGATGTTCTTACATGGACGTCCCTAGGGCGTGCGCCTGCACGCGGCGGCAAACCTGTTTACGATCCCCGGGCGCGCCGCAAGCCAGCAAGGGTCCTGTCGGCGACTGGATTTTTCAATCAATCCCCCTTCCGGGGGGGGCAATCGGAGACAACAATGTTCAGTCATGTGATGGTGGGTGTGAACGATCTTGAGGCGTCGCGCAAGTTTTACGACGCGCTTCTTGGTACGCTGGGCATTGGCCCCGGAGTCGCCAACCGAAACCGGTATTTCTACCGCAGCCGCTCTGGCACCTTCGGCATCACCACGCCCATCAACGGCGACGCGGCCTGCCATGGCAATGGCAGCACCATTGGCTTTGCTGTGGATTCGCCCGAGCAAGGTGCGGCGTTTCATTCGGCAGGCCTGGCAAACGGCGGCACCACCTGCGAAGATCCACCCGGTTTTCGCGAGGGCGAGATGGGCAAGCTGTACCTCGCCTACCTGCGCGACCCCGACGGCAACAAAATTTGCGCCGTGCACCGCCCGCCCAAACCCGAAGCAGGCACCGCGCGCACGTGAAGTCTGCCCAAGCCGAGGTGTTTGACGAAGCGTATTACCAGCGCTTCTATTTCGACAAGAAAACCAGCGTCGTGGACCCCGGCCACGTCGAGCGCCTGGGCACTTTCGTCTGCAGCTACCTGCAGTACCTGCGCGTGCCAGTGCACCGGGTGCTGGACATGGGCTGCGGCATCGGGCTGTGGAAGGGCGTGGTGGCGCGGCATTTTCCGCACGCCGCCTACCACGGTGTCGAATTCAGCCAGTACCTGTGCGAGCGCTTTGGCTGGGAGCAGGGCTCGGTGGTGGACTACCGCGCCAGCGCACCTTTCGACCTGGTGATTTGTCAGGGTGTGCTGCCGTATCTGGACGCCGCCGACTTGAAGCGCGCGATGCACACCCTGGGCCAGCTCTCGCACGGCGCGATGTACCTGGAAGCGGTCTCGCGCGAAGACTGGGAGCAGGACATTCTGGACGAAGACCTGACCGACCCGCGCATGTTCCGCCACCGCGCGGCGCTGTACCGGCGCGGGCTCGATCCGAGCTTCACAGCGATAGGCGGCGGCCTGTGGCTGAGCCGCCAGGCCGAAGTGCCGCTGTTTGCGCTGGAGAGTTTGAGCCATGCCTAAGGGCGCAAACGCGCCCGCCCTGCCCCACGCGGTTTCTCAGCTGAGGGCCGCACGCCTGGCGCGCAGCGCCAAACCCTTTTTGGCGCGCGGCGGACCCAAAGGTGAGCGCTGCCCAGGCTGTCGCCTGGTGCCTAGCCACTGCCTGTGCGCGCTGCGCCCACAGATCGATGCACGCGCCGGCATCTGCCTGCTGATGGCGGACATCGAACCGCTCAAGCCCAGCAACACCGGCTGGCTGGTGGCCGATGTCGTGCCAGATACCTTCGCCTTCGGTTGGGCGCGCACCGAGACGGACCCGGCTTTGCTCGCGTTGCTGGCCGACCCGCAATGGCAGCCTTATGTGGTGTTCCCCGGCGAGTTCGTGGCGCCTGAGCGGGTGGTGACGCAGGTGCAACAAACACCCCATGCAGGCGACAACGCACAGGCTAAGCGCCCGGTTGCACCGCGCCCGGTTGCACCGCGCCTGGTTGCACCGCGCCTGGTTGCACCGCGCCTGGTTGCACCGCGCCTGGTTGCACCGCGCCCACTCTTCATCCTGCTCGACGCCACCTGGCCCGAGGCGCGCAAGATGTTCCGCAAAAGTCCGTATCTGGATGCGCTGCCGGTGCTCAGCCTGCAGCCCGCGCAGCTCTCGCGCTACCGCCTGCGCCGCTCGACCCGCACCGACCATTTCTGCACCGCCGAAGTCGCTGCGCTGTGCCTCGCGCTGGCGGGCGACGACCAGGCCAGCGCGGTGCTGGAAGCTTGGCTGGACGTGTTTACCCACCACTACCTGCAGGCCAAACACCAGTTGCCAGCCGATTGGCAGGGTATGGCGCACCTTGCGCTTGTGCAGGCTGCCACAGGCGCGCCAGACGATGCCTGAACTTGCCGAGCAAGTCATGGACTACGTCCGGCCAGCGCCACCGGAGTGAACAGCGGCCAACCACATAGCCAGCAGCACACAGGCAAGGCCCAGCCACTGAAACGCGCCGATGGATTCGCCCAGCACCACCGCCGAGAGCAATAGCGCAGACACCGGCATCCAGGCGGTCGCTAGGGAGGCACGCATGCCGGTGGTGCGTGCACTGCCCGCGTACCAGAGCAGAAAGCCGATCACGGTCGGCACCCAGGCGTAATACAGCACTCCGAGCACAGCCTGCAGCGTGAAGTGAGCCGGAGTGTCCCGTGCGAACCACCACGCGAACGGCGCGGCCAACAACAACCCGCCAGCCGACATCAGCGTGGACAAAGGCAGTACCGCAATCGGCTGCGAGAGGCGCTTGTTCGCCAACACAAAGACCGCTTCGCACAGCACTGCCGCCAGCACGAGAAGAATGCCCAGCCACCGGGTTGGTGCATGTCCTCCTGTATCGGGTGCAAGGGCGACTGCCATTGCACCGGCCGTGGCCAGCGCGATGGACAGAAGCAGCCGCGCCCCGCCACGCTCCCCCAGCAGCGCTACGGAGAGCAAGGCCGCCACGGCGGGCAGCGTTCCAGCGATCACGCCTGCGTCCGCTGCACTGGAAAGCATGACGCCAAAAATCAACAGTACCGAATAGCCCACGCTGCCCGCCGCCGCCTGCAGCGTGAGCAAAAGCGCGTCGCGTCGCCCGACACGCGGAAAGCGTTCGCCGCGCCAGACCATCAAGGCCACAAACACGGGGAGCGCCAACGCGTGCCGAAGCACCGTCGCCAGAAAGGGCTCCATGCCGTCGCCAATAATTTTGCTGACCACCACCGTGCTGCCAACGAGCACCATGGCCAGGCTGCACAGCCACTGGCCTTTTCGCACATCGGACATGTTCTGTCTTCCACGAAGTCAATGAATTCGCCCGAGTGTGCGAACTTCGTCAGGGGGTGTCTTGAACGTTATTGCGGCGAACTCTTGTGAGTGGAGCGGCTGCGCTGCAACGCGCCTGGCGCGAAGCCGAAGTGGCGCGCAAAGACACGCGTCATGTGGCTCTGGTCGGCGAAGCCGCTGTCGTGCGCGGCCTGAGCCAAGCCCGTGCCTTGGCTGATGAGGGCCCGCGCCCGTTCGGCGCGCTGCTGCAATAGCCAGGCGTGCGGCGGAAGACCATACGCGTGGCTGAAACGGCGCAGTAGCTGCGTCCGGCTCAGGCCCGCAAACGCCGCCATGTCCGCCAGGCTGGGCGGCGCAAGCGGCACGTCGGCCAGCCAATCGCGTATCCGGGCAACGGCGGAGTGGGGACTTGTGTGCATGCGCGTCGCTGCCGGCGCGCTTCCTGCGCTGTTGCCGTGGCGTTGCAGTAGCTGCACGCTCGCACAGCAGAGCGCCTCCTCGCAGGCCAGCCGTTCCACGTCGCCCGGCAGCTGATTCCAGCGCGCGATCCGCACGAGCAGCGCTTCCAGGGCCTGCGTCAGCGCCAGGTCCTGAAAGACAGGTCGTGTCAGCGCCAAGTCTGGGCTTCGCCCATCCTTGGGCGGTGCGAGGTCGGCCGCGTGCTCCTGCAGCAGTTCGGCCTCCAAGTACAGCATGTGCCAGCGGCGCGTCGCGCTGCCCAGCGGCTTGCCGTCGTGAACCTCGCCGGGGTTGCTGGTGATGATGTCGCCCGCGTAGGCCTGCACGGTGCCGCGCGCGCTGGCCGAAGTCTGAGCGCCCGCTTCCACCAGGCCCACACCAAATACCGCGTGACTGTGGCGGCCGAAGTGGCGCGCGCTCTCGGTGCGGGCGCAGAACGCACCCGTCCACGGAGTCGCCTGGACATGGCTGCGGTGCTCGGCGGCGGCGTGCATAGGGGCGATTATGGGGAGGATGCAGAAGGTTTGGTTGACCACGCCCGGCTCAAATAGCGCGAGCCGCGCTCGCCAAAGCGCCAGGGTGTCTCCACCGCCTTGCTGATGCCGATGCGCGAGCCGGCCAGCACGTCCACTGGCTGCCCATCCCACAACAAGGCGAAGCTGGGCGCCTGCACGGGCCGATGGTTCCAGCCGTGGTCCACGCCCAGCGCCTGCGCCAGGCGCCCCGGGCCGGCGCAAAGCAGGCGCGGGTCTTGCAGGCCGCGGCGTTCGCGCATGACCTCCAGCCCGTGCGTGGGCTCCAAGGCGCGCAGCAGCACGCCCGCGCCGTGGCCAGCCTCGCGGCAGACCAGGTTCATGCACCAGTGCAGGCCGTAGGAACGGTAGACATACACATGCGCGGGCGGGCCAAACATGGCGGCGTTGCGCGCCGAGGGGCCGGTGAAGGTGTGCGAAGCCGGGTCTTGCTGGTCGTAGGCTTCGGTTTCGACAATGCGCCCGCCGACGCCATCGACCAGCAGCGTGACGCCAATCAGGCGCCGCGCCACCTCGGCCGAATCGGCGGTGAAATCAATGCAGGCGGGCTGCAGACCCGCAGAAGGCGCCACGACAGGGGCTTTAATGCTCATAATTTTATAGCTGTCAACGCTTGTCAATAAAGCGCTAGAGCCCATTTTTATTCATATTTTTGCCGTCTGCAGGCGCCAGCGCTTGCAGGCACACTGGCGCCATGCCTACTGCCGCCCCGCTCCGCATGCGCTCGCTGCCCACGCCCTACCGCGCCCTCGTCGTGGGCAGCAGCGGCGCCATTGGCGCGGCCATGGTGCAGCACCTGCAGGCCGACCCGCGCTGCGCGGCGGTACTGGGGCTTTCGCGCAGCAGCCAGCCGCGCATCGACTTTGACGACGAAGCCAGTGTGGCCCAAGCGGCACAGGCGCTGCACGCCCAGGGCCCGTTCCATTTGATCGTGAATGCTGCCGGCCTGCTGCACAGCGAACTCGGCCTGCCGGAAAAACGTCTGGCGCAACTGAACTACGCCCAGCTCACGCAGACCTTTCGCGCCAACACCTTTGGCCCGGCTTTGCTGCTCGCCCACTTCACGCCGTTGTTGGCGCGCGAGCGCGCGGTGTTTGCGCTGCTGTCCGCAAAGGTGGGCAGCGTGGGCGACAACCGGCTGGGCGGTTGGTACAGCTACCGGGCGTCCAAAGCGGCGCTGAACATGCTGGTCAAAACCGCCGCCATCGAGGTGGCGCGCCAGCAGCCGGCCGCCGTGCTGGTGGCGCTGCACCCCGGCACGGTGGACTCGGCCCTGTCCGCCCCGTTTCGCGGAGCCGAGATTGGCCGCGCGCCTGCTGTGGCGGCTGCCGACATGCTGGCCGTGCTTGACGGCCTGCAGCCGCAGGACAGCGGCGGATTCTTTTCGTACACCGGCCAAGCGCTGCCTTGGTAGCGAAGTCACTATTATTTTTTGTAGCTATTAACGCTTTATGGATGTGCGCCAGAGCCTGTTTTTACTTGAAGTTTCAAGCCGAGACCGCGGCTGACGTACAGTGTTCCCCCGGCGGACCCATGCTGCGCGCCGCCCCTCCGACCGAAAGAACCCATGACGCCCGGCAAAGACCCCGCCCGCGAGAGCGAACTCAAGAAGATGGAGCTGTGCGAAGCCTGCGCCGGCATCCAGCGCAACTGGCGCCGCGCGCCCGGCCACCCCGAGCTGGTCCAAGGCGGCCACCGCCGCGAGGAGCATGCCGACCACGTGGTGACCGTGACGCGCCACGTCTGCGAGCGCTGCGGCACTGCCTGGGAGTACACCAACGACAAGCGCGACCAGCGCGCCGGCTGGGCCGTGGTGGGGCGCTGAAGTCCGCAATGCGTCACGCGCCCCCAGACGGGCCCATGGGCTTGGCCCGGCGGCGCTGGCTCATGCAGGCCGGGGCCGCGACTGTGCTGGTGATGACCGGGCTGCGCCCTGCCGGTGCGGGCATGGGGATTTCGGGCTACACGGTGTCGCTGGCGGAATTGCTGGCCATGCTGAGCGAGCGCTTTCCGCGCCGTTTTCCGCTTGCCGGGCTCGCGACGCTGGAACTGCTGTCACCCGGGCTGGCGCTGCGGCCCGAAGCCAACCGCCTGCGCGCGCGGGTGCCCGCCGTGCTCAGCGGGCCTGCCGTGGGCATGCCCCGCGAGGGCGTGCTGGAAGTGGAATTTGGCCTGCGCTACGAACCGAAAGACCGCACGCTGCGCGCCCACGACATCGTTTTTCACAGCTTGGAAATGGAAGGGCTGGAGCCTGCCGCGGCCGCCTTGCTGCAGGCCTGGGCACCGCGGCTGGCGCGGCGCGCACTGGGGGAGGTGGTGCTGCACCGGCTGGAAGAAAAAGACCTTGCCTTGCTGGACGGTCTGGGCCTGCAGCCGGGGGCGATTGCGGTGACGGCCGAAGGTCTGAGCGTGGGGTTTGAGCGCAAACCGCAGTGAGCGCTGCGAGCGTCGACGACCAAACGCTTCCCCACCCCCTGGCCCACCATAGGAACAGGCTCCAAACGCCAGAACCCATACTGGCCGACCACATTCCTGCGCAGCGATTAGGCCCCCTCTGGCAGCTATCGAAAATATAGCTATAGACACATACCAAATGTGCGCATAAGGCTATTTTTATCTAAAATCTCGGCATTCAAATCGCCGTCGGCGAGCCGGGGTTGCCACCTGCTGTCCTGCGCGCTGCACCGCAGCGTTCCATGCACGGGGGCTTTTTGGTAGCCAGCACGGCCCCATATAAAGCGCATGTCCGCCTGCGCCGGGTGGCATCCACCGAAAGGAGCTTCCATGCCGCCCCCCGTTGCCACCTCGCCCATCCTGCAAAGCCAACCGCTTGGCCCACTGTGGCCCACGCTGGACCCGTTCTTGTTCTGCGCCCACCACGACGACGCCTACCCGCCTGGCAACGCCGAGCGCGGCCCTGCGGTGGCGCTGGAAGGCCGGCAAATCGGCAGCGACTTCAGCCGCAAGGACGGCTGGAGCATGTACCACGGCGACGTGGTTCCCGGCTTTCCCGGCCACCCGCACCGGGGCTTTGAGACCGTGACCCTGGTGCGCAAGGGCCTGATCGACCACGCCGATTCGCTGGGCGCGGCGGCGCGCTTTGGCGGTGGCGACGTGCAATGGGTAACGGCGGGCCGCGGCATCCAGCATTCCGAGATGTTCCCGCTGCTCGACACCACGGGGCCCAATCCGCTGGAACTCTTTCAGATCTGGCTGAATCTGCCGGCGCAGAGCAAAATGGTGGCGCCGCACTTCACCATGCTCTGGAACGAGCGCATTCCGCGCCTGGTGCACCATGACGATGCGGGCCGCGCGACGACAGTGACCGTTGTGGCCGGGGCGCTAGCCGGAGCGGATGCGCCGCTGCCACCGCCCCCCGAATCCTGGGCAGCGCAAGCGATTGGCGACGTGGCAATCTGGACGCTCAAGCTCGAACCCAACGCGCGCTGGCTGCTCCCCGCCGCAGCCGGCGCTGACACGCGGCGCATGCTGTACTTCTTCGCCGGCACCGGCCTGCGCATCGGCGCGGCCGGCATCGGCGCGGCCGAACAGCGCAGCCACGCCGCGCTGGAAGTCGTGGCGGGTAAAGACTGGCTGCTGGAAAACACAGGCGCCGACACCGTCGAATGCCTGCTGCTGCAAGGCCGGCCGATGGGCGAGCCGGTGGCGCAGTACGGCCCGTTCGTGATGAACACGCAGCAGGAAATCATGCAGGCCATGCAGGACTACCGCGGCACCCAGTTCGGCGGCTGGCCCTGGGACACAAGCGACCCGGTGCACGGCAACGAGGCCAGGCGTTTTGCGCGCTATCCGGGAGGGGCCGTGGACGAGGTTCCACCGTCGGGTGCGACACCCTAAGCGTTCGGCCGTGGGTGGCGCCCAAAAGTGGCAGGTCACACATGCGCCCGAGATGCCGCCGTCTCTCTCAGCGACCAGTCCCCGGCGCATCGTGATGCCCGATCAGGCACGACAGGAAAGTGACGGTCAAAAAAAACCGACGCAATCGCGTCGGCTGATGAGGCAAGGGCCTTTATTTAGCGGGAACGATGACCACCGTGTCGCCGCCGGTTTTCCCCTTCTCACCTTTTGCGCCGTCATAACCGGGAGCGCCCGTTGCGCCTGTGGAACCTGTGGAACCTGTGGAACCTGTCGCGCCGGTATACCCGGTGGAACCTGTGTCCCCCGTCGCGCCTGTCGCACCAGTAGCGCCCGTGGCTCCCGTGGCACCGGGTACCGCGACCGTCGAGCCTGTGCTGCCGGTAGCACCCGTGGCGCCGGTCGGGCCTGCGGGGCCAGGAACGACCACCACAGGAGACGGTGCTGCCGGACTGACCGTGCTTTTTTCGCAAGCGGCCAAGCCAAGCGTGGCAATTAGACCGGCCAAGAGTATGGAATATTTCATGAAGAGCCTTGTAGGAAATGGAGTTACAGCGCACCTGAAAACGAAACCGTGCGCACAGTTTCTCGCCTGCCAAGACCCATAACGATGACTAACAAGCGATAAGGCCAATCTACTGAAAGAGCGCATCCGGCCTTGTAGGACGGGCGTTCGACTGCCTGTAGCCATTTCGCAGTAGACGGCGTACTTGAACGAGCAATGGGTGAAGGCCGGCCGACTCGCCCAGCATTCCGAGATGCTCCTGCGGCTTGACGCCAGCGCGCCGCAGGTCGGCCTGCCCGCCCAAGGCTCTGGTCGGGGACAATTGGCCCATTGCGGCACCGCGCGATGCGTGCAGCGCCATCTTCCTACCCAACTCCGAGGCCTCCTATGAACATCGCCAAAGACACCGCTGTCACCCTCAGCTACCAGCTCACCACGCCCGCAGGCAAGCCGCTCGACAAGGGCGATCTGTCGTACCTGCACGGCGGCTACGAAAACATCTTTCCCAAGGTGGAAGCCGCGCTGGACGGCCAGGCCGCAGGGTTTGCGACAACGCTCGATCTGGCTGTGGAAGACGCCTTTGGCGCGCGCGACGAATCGCTGGTGCGCACAATTCCCAAAGCCGAGTTCCCGCCCGGGGTGAAGGTGGGCGGTCAGCTGCAAGGCGCCGGACCTGACGGCCAGCCGCAGATGTTCAACGTGGTCAAGATCAAGGGCCCCGAGGTGCATC
>ERZ724524.1903-NODE-1903-length-13868-cov-12.558677_pt1 | contig 13868 bp, 15 predicted proteins | sample MGYA00376057_ERZ724524 | MGnify/ENA primary metagenome ERZ724524 (study PRJEB28724, sample SAMN07190888) | wastewater metagenome | isolation source: influent of sewage treatment plant in Hong Hong | place: USA: Christiansburg, Virginia | collected 2016-03-01 ...
CAAGAAGCTGCTCGAAGACCACAACCGCTGGACGGGCAGCAAGCGCGCCCGCGAGTTGCTGGACAACTGGGCCACTTCGCGCAGCAAGTTTGTCAAGGTGTTCCCGACCGAGTACAAGCGTGCATTGTCTGAGATTAATGAACGAAAAGTGCTTGAAGAGCCCGCTACGCCTGCGGTAGCAGCTATCAAAAAGGAAGTGACGCCCGCCAAGTAAGGCGACGCCGCAGACATCCGCACAGCATTCACAGACAAGGACATCGTCATGGGAAAAACCACCGGCTTCATGGAATACGAGCGCATCGAAGAGGGCTACAAGCCCGTGCCAGAGCGCCTGAAGCACTACAAGGAATTCGTCATTGGCCTCGATGAGGCGCAAGCCAAGGTGCAGGGCGCGCGCTGCATGGACTGCGGCACGCCGTTTTGCAACAACGGCTGCCCGGTCAACAACATCATTCCGGACTTCAACGATCTGGTCTACCACGCCGACTGGAAGAGCGCGATCGAGGTGCTGCACAGCACCAACAACTTCCCCGAGTTCACCGGCCGCATCTGCCCCGCGCCTTGCGAGGCGGCCTGCGTGCTCAACGTGAACGACGACCCGGTGGGCATCAAGTCCATCGAACACGCCATCATCGACCGCGCCTGGGCCGAGGGCTGGGTGCAGCCGCGCGTGGCCAAGCACCAGACCGGCAAGAAGGTCGCCGTGGTGGGCTCCGGCCCCGCCGGCATGGCGGCGGCCCAGCAGCTGGCACGCGCAGGCCACAGCGTCACGCTGTTTGAAAAGAACGACCGCGTGGGCGGGCTGCTGCGCTACGGCATTCCCGACTTCAAGATGGAGAAGTCGCACATCGACCGCCGCGTGCAGCAGATGCAGGCCGAGGGTGTCACCTTCCGCACCGGCGTGTTTGTGGGCGCCGCCAAAGACGGTCTGGGCAAGGATTCCAAGGTCACCAACTGGGCCAAGGAAACCATCACGCCCGAGCAGTTGAACAAAGATTTTGATGCCGTGCTGCTGACCGGCGGTGCCGAGCAGTCGCGCGACCTGCCGGTGCCCGGCCGCGACCTCGATGGCATCCACTTCGCCATGGAGTTCCTGCCCCAGCAGAACAAGGTCAACGCGGGCGACAAGCTCAAGGGCCAGCTCCTTGCCACGGGCAAGCATGTCATCGTGATTGGCGGCGGCGACACCGGAAGCGACTGCGTGGGCACCAGCAACCGCCACGGCGCGGCCAGCGTGACGCAGTTCGAGGTCATGCCCCAGCCTCCTGAAGTGGAGAACCGGCCCCTCACCTGGCCCTACTGGCCGCTCAAGCTGCGCACCAGCTCCAGCCATGAGGAAGGCTGCGTGCGCGAGTTCGCCATCTCCACCAAGGAGTTCACGGGCGAAAAGGGCAAGGTCAAGGGCCTGACCACCGTGCAGGTCGAGTTCAAGGACGGCAAGCTGGTGGAAGTGCCCGGCACCGAAAAGCACTACCAGGCCGACCTGGTGCTGCTGGCCATGGGCTTTGTCAGCCCCGTGGCACCGGTGCTCGATGCTTTTGGCGTGGACAAGGACGCGCGCGGCAATGCCCGCGCCACCACGGACTTTGACGGCGGCTATGCCACCAACGTGCCCAAGGTGTTCGCAGCAGGCGACATTCGCCGGGGCCAGAGCCTGGTGGTCTGGGCCATCCGCGAAGGCCGCCAGGCGGCGCGCGCCGTGGACGAGTTCCTGATGGGCTACTCGGACCTGCCCCGCTGACCGGGGCCTTGGCCCCACCTGAACAACGGCGCTCTGGAGCGCCGTTGTTGTTTATAACGCTATAAATAATATAGCTATTGGCGCATGCCACATAAGCGCTAGCGCCCTATTTGTCTTGAATTTCTCTGGGCGGTGCATGGCGGGTGGGTGCATGCAGGCACCAACGGTGGGACAATTCAGGGTTTTCCCGGGGTGGGGTGTTGCCTGTCGCGCCACCGTGCGAATGTTGGACGCCCCTTGATTCCCCTTGTCCGTAGACCTCTCAAAAAAATCGCTACACCATGAAAAAAATTGCCGCTGTTGCCTTGCTGACCCTGGGCGCCGTGCTGGCTGGTTGCTCCAAGCAGGAGCCCGCCGCACCCGCCGCCACACCCGCGCCAGCGGCTGTTACCAAAATCGTCGTCGGCCTGGACGACAACTTCCCGCCCATGGGTTTTCGCAACGAGAAGAACGAGCTGATCGGCTTTGACATCGACATGGCCAAGGAAGCCGCCAAGCGCCTGGGCCTGGAAGTGGAATTCAAGCCCATCGACTGGAGCGCCAAGGAAGCCGAGCTCTCGGGCAAGCGCGTGGACGCACTGTGGAACGGCCTGACCATCACCGAAGAGCGCAAGCAGAACATCCTGTTCACCGCGCCCTACATGGAAAACCACCAGATCATCGTGGTGGCCGCCAACTCCGCCATCAAGACCAAGGCTGATCTGGCCGGCAAGGTGGTCGGCGCCCAGGAAGGCAGCAGTGCCGTGGACGCCATCAAGAAGGACGAGGCCGTCTTCAAGTCGTTCAAGGACATCAAGACCTTTGGCGACAACGTGACCGCCCTGATGGACCTGACCACCGGCCGCCTGGATGCCGTGGTGGTCGATGAGGTGGTGGGCCGGTACTACGTGGCCAAGAAGCCCGACGTCTATGCCGTGCTCGACGACCACTTCGGCACCGAAGACTATGGCGTGGGCCTGCGCAAGGACGACACCGATCTGCACGGCAAGCTGGACAAGGCCCTGGCCGACATGAAGGCCGATGGCGTCGCCGCGAAGATTGCCGAGCAATGGTTCGGCAAGAATATTCTCAAATAATTCGGACCACCCCCCTGAGGCGCTGCGCGCCTTCCCCCCGCTCTCGCAGCGCTGTGCGCTGGGGGCAGGGGGACACCGCCAGCGCGGCGGGGCGGCCCTTGCGCGGCGGTCGCTGGCTTGGGCTGCGCCAGTGGTGACGGCCAAGGATAAAAACACACACGGAACTGTCGCGACAGCATGGACTACGTTCTCTCCCTTCTGGGACCGCTGGCGCAGGGCGCTGCCGTCACCCTCAAGCTGTTTGCCATCACGCTGGCATTGGCGGTGCCGCTCGGGCTGGTGCTGGCGCTGGCGCGCGTGTCGCGCTTTGCGCCGTTGTCGGCGGCCGTCAACGGCTACATCTGGCTCATGCGCGGCACCCCGCTCATGCTGCAGATGCTGTTTATCTACTTTGCACTTCCGTTCGTGCCGGTGATTGGCGTGCGACTGCCCGACTTTCCGGCGGCGGTGGCGGCCTTTGCGCTGAACTACGCGGCCTACTTTGCCGAGATCTTTCGCTCCGGCATCCAGTCGGTGGACCGGGGGCAGTACGAGGCCGCCAAGGTACTGGGCATGGGCTACGGCCAGACCATGCGCCGCATCGTGCTGCCGCAGACGGTGCGCAGCATATTGCCGCCCATGAGCAACGAGACCATCACCCTGGTCAAGGACACCTCGCTGATTTACGTGCTGGCCCTGAACGACCTGCTGCGCGCCGCGCGCGGCATCGTGCAGCGCGACTTCACCACCACGCCCTTCATCGTGGCCGCGGCCTTCTATCTCATCATGACCCTGATCCTCACCTGGGGGTTTCAGCGCATGGAGAAACGCTATGCCAAATATGACCAGTGATGCGCCCATGATCGAGGCCCGTGACATCCGCAAGGCCTTCGGCGCCAACCAGGTGCTGCGCGGCGTCTCGCTGCAGTTGCGCCAGGGCGAAGTGGTGGCGGTGATCGGGCCGTCGGGCTCGGGCAAAAGCACCTTTCTGCGCTGCCTGAACCATCTGGAAACCATCGACAGCGGCCATATCGCCATCGAGGGCGAAACGCTGGTCACCACCGACGCTCAAGGCCGCTGCGTCTACGCGCCGGACGCCGAGTTGCGCCGCATCTGCCGCAAGACCGGCATGGTGTTCCAGCACTTCAACCTGTTTGGGCACCTCACGGTGCTGGAGAACCTGATCGAGGCGCCCATGGTGGTGCAGGGCCTGTCGCGCGAAGCGGCCATCGCCCGCGCCGAACGGCTGCTGGCCAAGGTGGGCCTGTCCGACAAGCAGGGCAACTACCCCGCGCGCCTGTCGGGTGGGCAAAAGCAGCGCGTGGCCATCGCGCGCGCGCTGTGCATGGAGCCCGACATCATGCTGTTCGACGAGCCCACCTCGGCGCTCGACCCCGAGCTCACCGGCGAGGTGCTGCGCACCATGCGCGAGCTGGCCGATGAGCGCATGACCATGCTGGTGGTCACGCACGAAATGGGCTTTGCGCGCGAGGTGGCGAACACCGTGGCCTTCATGGACCAGGGCGAACTGATTGCTGCGCGGCCCGCGGGGGAGTTTTTTGCCGATCCGGGGCATGAGCGGGCCAGGGCGTTTTTGCAGCACATGCTTTGAATTTTTGGTGAAATATGGCTCTAGCGCTTACCAGTAAAGCGCTAGTAGCTATTGTTTTGATAGTTTTGGGGCCTTTGGGGAGGTAAGAGTCCCGGGGGCGCCACATTCAAACCACTCCCAGCCCCAACGAAGCCCCTGCGAAACCCACCCCTGCAACCCATTCCGCAATGGCGACCAAGGTGCATCGCTTGCTACCGAAGTTTTATAACCGTCAAGCATGGACAAGCGTCACTTGCACACCACAGGTTTTAACGATGGGCTGAGCAACACCAAGGGGTTTCCCCTATGATGCTTGGCCTGCTGTCAAGGTCTCGGCCTGTGACGGCGTTTTTTGTTCTGCACCATGCCATTCAACGACTCATCGCCTGCCAGCGCGCTGGCGGAACTGCGCAACGTCACCTTCGGGTACGGTGAGCGCGTCATCCTGCGCGACGTGTCGTTGAAGATCCCGCGCGGCAAGGTCACGGCGCTCATGGGGGCGTCGGGCGGGGGCAAGACCACGGTGTTGCGCCTGATTGGCGGTCAGCACCGGGCGCAGCAAGGCGAAGTGCTGTTCGACCGGCAGGATGTGGGTCGCATGGATGCGGCGGGCTTGTATGCGGCCCGCAGGCGCATGGGCATGCTGTTCCAGTTTGGTGCCTTGTTCACCGATCTGACGGTGTTTGAAAACGTGGCGTTTCCGCTGCGCGAACACACCGACCTGTCGGATGCGCTGGTGCGCGACATCGTGCTCATGAAGCTCCATGCCGTGGGCCTGCGCGGGGCGCGCGATCTCATGCCCAGCCAGATTTCCGGGGGCATGGCGCGGCGCGTGGCGCTGGCGCGGGCGATTGCACTCGACCCCGAACTCGTCATGTACGACGAGCCCTTTGCCGGGCTCGACCCCATTTCGCTGGGCACGGCCGCGCAACTTATCCGGCAACTCAACGACGCGATGGGGCTGACCACCCTGTTGGTGTCGCACGACCTGGATGCCACCTTGGCGCTGGCAGACCACGTCATCATTTTGGGGGCTGGCGTGGTGGCGGCGCAGGGAACCCCCGCCGAAGTGCGCGCCAGCACCGATCCGCTGGTGCACCAGTTTGTCAACGCGCTGCCCACGGGCCCGGTGCCGTTCCATTACCCGGGGCCCACGGCGGCCAGTGATTTTGGTCCGCTGGACGGGAGGTCTGCATGAGCTGGTGGCGCCCTTCGGATGTGGGCCTGGCTGTGCGCAGCCAGCTGGCCGATGCCGGGCTGGCCGCGCGCCTGTTCTGGCGGTTGGTCCGCCTGTTCCCGGCGGCCTTGCAGCGCCCAGGGCTGGTGCGCGACCAGGTGCATTTCCTGGGCAACTATTCGCTGGCCATCATTGCCGTGTCGGGCCTGTTCGTGGGCTTTGTGATGGCGCTGCAGGGTTTTTACACGCTGCAGGATTTTGGCTCTACCGAGGCACTGGGCCAGCTGGTGGCGCTGAGTTTGCTGCGCGAGCTGGGGCCGGTCATCACGGCCCTGCTGTTTGCGGGGCGCGCAGGCACTTCGCTCACGGCCGAGATCGGGCTGATGCGCGCTGGCGAGCAGCTGAGCGCCATGGAGATGATGGCCGTGGACCCCGTGCGCCGCATTCTGGTGCCCCGTTTCTGGGCGGGCGTCATCGCCATGCCCGTGCTGGCGCTGGTGTTCAACGCGGTGGGCGTGATTGGCGGCTGGATGGTGGCGGTGCCCATGATCGGGCTGGACGGCGGCGCCTTCTGGAGCCAGATGCAGGGCGGTGTGGATATTTTCAGTGACCTGGGCAACAGCGTCATCAAGAGTGTGGTGTTTGGTTTCACCGTGACCTTCGTGGCGCTGCTGCAGGGCTACACGGCCAATCCGACGCCCGAAGGGGTTTCGCGTGCCACCACGCGCACCGTGGTGATGGCCTCGCTGGCGGTGCTGGCGCTGGACTTCGTCCTCACGGCCATGATGTTCAGTATCTGACGCTGGCGCAGCCGGCGTGACAAGGAAAGCACGATGCAACAATCCAAAAACGATTTCTGGGTGGGCCTGTTTGTCATGCTCGGAGCCGCCGCGCTGGTGTTTCTGGCGCTGCAGTCGGCCAACCTCCTGCAGCTGAATTTTCAGACGGGCTACCGCGTGACCGCGCGTTTCGACAACATTGGCGGACTCAAGCCCAAGGCTGCGGTGCGCAGTGCCGGGGTGGTGGTCGGGCGCGTGGAGTCGATCACGTTCGACGACAAGACGTTTCAGGCACGCGTGACGCTGGAGTTGGACAAGCAGTACGCCTTTCCCAAGGACAGCTCCCTGAAGATTCTCACCAGCGGTCTGCTGGGCGAGCAATACATTGGCATCGAAGCGGGGGCTGACGAAAACAATCTGGCGGCGGGTGACAACCTTACGGCCACACAGTCTGCCGTGGTTCTGGAAAACCTGATCGGGCAGTTTCTTTACAGCAAGGCGGAGGAGGGCGGCACGCCTTCGGACGCAGGCAGGAAAAAATGATGACCTGGAAGACTGCGGGCTTTGCCCGCCATGATGGAGCGCCCCGGTTTGCCCGCGCAGGCCTGCGCTGGTGCGCCCTGGTGCTGGGTGCTGTGCTGCTGGCGGGTTGCGCCAGCGGCCCCGGAGCCCATCCCGATGACCCCCTGGAGCCCTACAACCGCAGCATGGCCCGGTTCAATGATGGCGTGGACGAGGCGGTCCTCAAGCCCGTGGCCACGGCCTACAAGGACGCTGTGCCCTCGCCGGTGCGCACGGGGGTGAACAACTTCTTTGGCAACCTGGGAGACGTCTGGTCGTTTGTGAACAACGTTTTGCAACTGCGCCCCGAAGAAGCGCTCTCCAGCCTGGTGCGTTTCAACGTCAACACAGTGTTTGGTCTGGGCGGGGTGCTCGATATTGCATCGGAGATGGGGGTTGAGCGCAATCGGCAGGATTTTGGTCTCACGCTGGGGCGCTGGGGCGTGCCCACGGGACCCTATCTGGTGCTGCCCCTGCTGGGCCCATCCACCGTACGCGACACGCTGGCAATGCCCGTGGACAGGCAGGGAAACCTGGTAGGCCAGTTTGACTCAGTGTCTGCACGCAATTCGCTGTATGCCCTGCGGCTGGTGGACACCCGCGCCGGCCTGCTGGGGGCCGGGGCTGTGCTGGAAAGCGCGGCACTGGACAAGTACAGCTTCACACGGGATGTGTTCCTGCAGTTGCGCGCCCAGAGCGCACAACGTCCCGGTGCCCGTGATGGCGACGGTGGCGATGACAACGACGGCATGCTGCCGCCCGAACCGGAAGCCGATCGTTGAGCGCTGCCAGCGATGCGCGCGGTTGCAATTGCTTGCATCCGCACAACGCAGCGACGCATGGCCTACACGGTGGCCCAACACAATCAAATGACAGGCGACACAGTCGCCCGATGGAAAGACCTCACATGATGAATCGACGCAATCTGGGCCGCATGGCCGCGACGCTGGCCGTGGCCTGCTCCATGGTGCCGTGGAGTGCCATGGCTGCCGACGAAGCGCCCGACGCGCTGATCAAGCGCCTGTCCACCGAGGTGATCAGCATGGTGCGCGACGACAAGGCCATTCAGGCGGGCGACATCAACAAGGTGATCACGCTGGTCGACAAGGTGATCATGCCCAACGTGAATTTCCGGCGCATGACGGCGGCTGCCGTGGGCCCGGGCTGGCGCAAGGCCAGCCCCGAGCAGCAAAAGCGCCTGCAGGATGAGTTCAAGATCCTGCTGGTGCGCACCTACGCAGGGGCTCTGGCCCAGGTGAGTGACCAGACCATCACCATGAAGCCCATGCGGGCTGCCGCCGACGACAAGGATGTGCTGGTGCGCACCGAGATCACGGGCCGTGGCGACCCGATCCAGCTGGACTACCGGCTCGAAAAAACCCCGGGTGAGGGCGCTGGCTGGAAAATCTACAACCTCAACGTGCTGGGCGTGTGGCTGGTCGAAACCTACCGCGGCCAGTTTGCCTCGGAGATCAATGCGCGCGGCGTGGATGGCCTCATCCAGGCGCTCGAGTCCCGCAACAAGAGCAATGCCGCCAAGGGCTGACAGCGAGACGTCGCGCATGCTGGTACTACCCTCCGAACTCACCCACGAACAGGCCAGTGCCTGCCTGCGCATGCTGGTGCAGGGGCTGAAGGTTCTCAAGGGCCCGCAGGTGGTGGTGGATGCCAGCGCACTGGCCGTGTTTGACACGTCTGCGCTGGCCGTGCTGCTGGAATGTCGGCGCGAGGTGCTGGCGGACGGCAAGGCGTTTGTGGTCAAGGGCCTGCCCCCGGCCCTGGTGGGCATGGCCGGCCTGTATGGCGTGGATGCCTTGCTGCAGGCGGCCAGCTGACTTTGCGGTGCGCCCACAATGCCCTCGGACGCCCGCGTGCTGTTGGGCGCCGGGCGGCGGGGCACGGGCCAAGGCCTTAAAATCAAAGGCTTCATGCCCGCAGTCTCATTCCAAGCCGTCTCCAAGACCTTTGTCACACCCAAAGGCCCCTTCCAAGCACTGAACCAGGTCAACCTGGACATCGAGGAGGGCGAATTCTTCGGGCTTCTCGGCCCCAACGGTGCCGGTAAAACCACACTCATCAGCATTTTGGCCGGCCTGGCGCGCGCCACCAGCGGGCGTGTGCTGGTGCAGGGCAGTGATGTGCAGACGCACTTTGCCGAGGCCCGGCGCAAGCTGGGCGTGGTGCCGCAAGAGCTGGTGTTCGATCCGTTTTTCAACGTGCGCGAGGCGCTGCGCTTTCAGTCGGGCTATTTTGGCGTGAAGAACAACGACGCCTGGATTGACGAACTGCTGGCCAACCTGGGCCTGTCGGACAAGGCCAACGCCAACATGCGCCAGCTGTCGGGTGGCATGAAACGGCGCGTGCTGGTGGCCCAGGCCCTGGTGCACAAGCCGCCCATCATCGTGCTCGATGAACCCACGGCGGGCGTGGATGTGGAGTTGCGCCAGACGCTCTGGCACTTTATCGCCCGCCTGAACAAAGAGGGGCACACGGTGCTGCTCACCACCCATTACCTGGAAGAGGCCGAGGCCCTGTGCGGGCGCATCGCGATGCTCAAGGCCGGGCGCGTGGTGGCGCTCGATCGCACGTCCGAGCTGCTCAAGACGGCTTCGGGCAGCGTGCTGCAATTCAAGACCGATGCGTTGCTGCCGCCCGCACTGGACCACCTGGCGCGCGTCACCGGCCGCATCGTGCAGTTGCCCGCACGCGATGCGGCAGAGATCGAAAACCATCTCGCCACCCTGCGCGTGGCGGGTGTCGAGGTGCAGGACATGGAAATCCGCCGGCCCGATCTGGAAGATGTGTTCCTGCAGGTGATGTCGGGCACCTCCGCATCCAACATTCCCCTGTCGGAGGTGGCACTGTGACCGGCTGGCAAACTCTTTTTTACAAGGAAGTGCTGCGCTTCTGGAAGGTCAGCTTCCAGACCGTGGCCGCGCCCGTGCTCACCGCCGTGCTGTACCTGCTGATCTTTGGCCATGTGCTCGAAGACCATGTAAAGGTGTATGACCGCATCAGCTACACCGCTTTTCTGGTGCCGGGGCTGGTGATGATGAGCGTGCTGCAAAACGCCTTCGCCAACAGCTCATCGAGCCTGGTTCAGAGCAAGATCATGGGCAGCCTGGTGTTTTTGCTGCTCACGCCACTGTCGCACTGGGCCTGGTTCGTGGCCTATGTGGGCTCGTCCGTGGTGCGCGGGCTGGTCGTGGGGCTGGGGGTATTCATTGTGACCCTGGCGTTTGCGCGGCCTGAGTTTGCTGCGCCGCTGTGGATTGTGGTCTTTGCATTTCTGGGCGCGGCCCTGCTGGCCACGCTGGGGCTGATTGCCGGGCTGTGGGCCGACAAGTTCGACCAGATGGCGGCGTTCCAGAACTTTGTCATCGTGCCCATGACGTTTCTGTCGGGCGTTTTTTATTCAATCCAGTCGCTGCCGCCTTTCTGGCAGACCGTGAGCCACCTGAATCCTTTTTTCTACATGATTGACGGCTTTCGCTATGGCTTTTTCGGCCAGAGCGACACTTCTCCCTGGCTCAGCCTGGGCATCGTGGGCATTGCTTGGCTGGCCGTGAGCCTTTTTGCCGTGCACCTGCTGCGCATCGGCTACAAAATTCGGAACTGACATGACTGCAGACCAACTTAAAGACATCATCGCCGCAGGCCTGGCCTGCGATCACATCACGCTGGAGGGCGACGGCCGCCACTGGTATGCCACCATCGTCTCGGCCGAGTTCGAGGGCAAGCGGGCCATTCAGCGCCACCAGCGCGTATATGCCACGTTGGGCGCCAAACTGGCCAATGACGAAGTGCATGCCCTGTCGATGAAAACCTTCACGCCCGCTGAGTGGGCGACGCAGGCGCAGTGAATAGTGGATTGACGCTCTTAAATTAATAGCTGCTAGCGCTTTATTCATAAGCGCTAGAAGCACTTTTCATACATATTTCTGACTTTTGCGATGGACAAACTCCTGATCCGCGGCGGACGCACCCTCCATGGCGAGGTGCTGGTCTCTGGCGCCAAGAACGCCGCCTTGCCGGAGTTGTGCGCCGCACTCCTCACAGCCGAGCCGGTGACGCTGCTGAATGTTCCCCAGTTGCAGGATGTGAGCACCATGCTCAAGCTCATCCGCAACATGGGCGTGACGGCCGAGCGATCGGACGATGGCACCGTGCGCATTGACGCCGGTGCGCTCAATACGCCCGAGGCCCCCTACGAACTGGTCAAGACCATGCGCGCCTCGGTCCTGGCGCTGGGCCCGCTGCTGGCCCGCTTTGGCGAGGCCACGGTGTCGCTGCCTGGCGGTTGCGCCATCGGTTCGCGCCCGGTGGACCAGCACATCAAGGGCATGGCCGCCATGGGCGCCGAGATCGTGGTCGAGCACGGCTACATGATCGCCAGGTTGCCGGCAGGATGGACGCGCCTGAAGGGCGCACGCATCACCACCGACATGGTCACCGTGACGGGCACCGAGAACTTCCTCATGGCTGCCGCGCTGGCCGAGGGCGAGACAGTGCTGGAAAACGCCGCCCAGGAGCCTGAAATTTCGGACCTGGCCGAGATGCTGATCGCCATGGGCGCAAAGATTGAAGGCCATGGCACCAGCCGCATTCGCATCCAGGGCGTCGAGCGGCTGCACGGTTGCACCCACCGCGTGGTGGCCGACCGCATCGAGGCCGGCACCTTTTTGTGTGCCGTGGCGGCCACGGGTGGTGATGTGGTGCTGCGCCACGGTCGTGCCGACCACCTCGACGCCGTCATCGAAAAACTGCGCGAGGCCGGTGCCACCGTGCAGGCGGTCGAAGGCGGTATCCGCGTGCAAAGCGCAGGCGCCGCTACGCTCAAGGCCCAGGGCTTTCGCACCACCGAATACCCGGGTTTCCCCACCGACATGCAGGCGCAGTTCATGGCGCTCAACTGCATTGCCCAGGGCACGGCCACGGTGACCGAAACGATTTTTGAAAACCGCTTCATGCACGTCAACGAACTGGTGCGCCTGGGCGCCAAGATCCAGACCGATGGCAAGGTGGCCGTGATCAAGGGCGTGCCACGCCTGTCGGGCGCCACGGTGATGGCCACCGACCTGCGCGCCTCGGCCAGCCTGGTCATTGCGGGCCTGGTGGCCGACGGCGAAACGGTGGTGGACCGCATCTACCACCTGGACCGTGGCTACGACTGCATGGAAGCCAAACTGCGCGGCATTGGCGCCGACATTGAACGGATAAAAGCATGAGCAGCAGCATGATCACCCTGGCGCTCTCCAAAGGCCGCATCTTTGACGAAACCCTGCCCCTTCTGGCCGCTGCCGGGATCGAGGTGCTGGAAGACCCGGAAAAGTCGCGCAAGCTCATCTTGCCCACCAATCTGCCCAATGTGCGCGTGGTGCTGGTGCGTGCCACCGATGTGCCTACCTATGTCGAATACGGCGGCGCCGACCTGGGTGTGACGGGCAAGGACACCCTCATCGAGCATGGCGGCCAGGGCCTGTATCAGCCGCTCGATCTGCGCATTGCCAAGTGCCGCGTCAGCGTGGCCGTGCGCAACGATTTCGATTACGCCCAGGCCGTCAAGAAGGGCTCGCGCCTGAAGGTGGCCACCAAATACACCAGCATCGCCCGCGACTTCTTTGCGGCCAAGGGCGTGCATGTGGACATGGTCAAGCTCTATGGCAGCATGGAACTGGCGCCCCTCATCGGGCTGTCCGATGCCATCGTCGATCTGGTGTCCACCGGCAACACCCTCAAGGCCAACCACCTCGTCGAGGTGGAACGCATCATGGACATCAGCTCGCACCTGGTGGTCAACCAGGCGGCACTCAAGCTCAAGCAGGCGCCGCTGCGCCGCATCATCGATGCGTTTGCCTCCGCGATTCCCGCAGATAAAAACTGAAACTCCCACCGAATCACACTATGACTTTGGTAGCTGCTCCCGCCCGTCTGTCAACCACTGCGGCCACTTTTGAGGCTGATTTTGCAGCCCGCCTGCATTGGTCTGCCGACACCGACGCGGCCATCGAGCAGCGCGTGGCCGATATCCTGGCCGACGTGCACCAGCGCGGCGATGCAGCGGTACTGGAATACACCCAGCGCTTTGATGGCCTGCAGGCCGACTCCATGGCGGCGCTGGAGCTGACGCAGGCAGAGCTCAAGACCGCTTTCGACGCCATTCCCGCCGTGCAGCGCGACGCGCTGCAGGCCGCCGCTGCCCGCGTGCGCCGCTACCACGAGGCACAAAAAAAGGCCTCGGGCGAGAGCTGGAGCTACCGCGACGAAGACGGCACGTTGCTGGGTCAGAAGGTCACGCCGCTGGACCGCGTGGGCATCTATGTGCCCGGCGGCAAGGCCGCTTACCCGAGCAGCGTGCTCATGAACGCCATCCCTGCCCATGTGGCGGGTGTGGGCGAGATCATCATGGTAGTGCCCACGCCGGCCCGCAGGGACGGCCCTTGGCCATCCCCCAAGGGCGAGAAAAACGCCCTGGTGCTGGCCGCCGCCTACGTGGCGGGCGTCACCCGCGCCTTTACCATCGGCGGCGCCCAAGCTGTGGCCGCGCTGGCTTACGGCACGGCCACCGTGCCCAAGGTGGACAAGATCACCGGCCCCGGCAACGCCTATGTGGCCAGCGCCAAAAAGCGCGTGTTCGGCACCGTGGGCATCGACATGATTGCGGGCCCGAGCGAAATTTTGGTGCTGGCCGACGGCACCACCCCGCCCGACTGGGTGGCCATGGACCTGTTCAGCCAGGCCGAACACGACGAGCTGGCGCAAAGCATTCTGCTGTGCCCCGATGCCGCCTATATCGATGCCGTGCAAGAGGCCATCGACCGCCTGCTGCCCACCATGCCGCGCGCCGAGATCATTGCCAAAAGCCTCACGGGCCGTGGCGCACTGATCCTCACGAAGGACATGGAAGAGGCCTGCGCCATCAGCAACCGCATCGCGCCCGAGCACCTGGAAGTGAGCAGCAACG
>ERZ724524.1908-NODE-1908-length-13849-cov-8.616137_pt1 | contig 13849 bp, 4 predicted proteins | sample MGYA00376057_ERZ724524 | MGnify/ENA primary metagenome ERZ724524 (study PRJEB28724, sample SAMN07190888) | wastewater metagenome | isolation source: influent of sewage treatment plant in Hong Hong | place: USA: Christiansburg, Virginia | collected 2016-03-01 ...
AATGGGAAATGGATCCAAGAGACTGGATCATCCATGATAAATTAAAAGACACGGTAGATCAACCCTTTAAAATAGCCATGATCTTTATAGCAAGCTTTTACTCTTCTCCAAAATATTGAATTGTATCTATTTTAAAGGATTGATCTCTTATTAAGATATGTTATTCAGAATGGTACTATTTACTTGACCAATATTTTGTTTTATAATGCCGAGATGAAAGTCGTTTATACCATTTTTAATGGTCGATAGGGAATTCGTATTCTGTACTAGTTCTCGTCTTGTTTTCAAGTAGTTAATCAAGAAAATATTTCTGTACTGTCTAATGCTAATCTTAGGATATGGACAATTCAATAGCTTGTTTCAATACACCTTATCCATAACTTTTCTTAATTTCCTTACTATATAAAGGTGCGTTGTACTAGAGTTTATTTGACTACTGAGTTTATCTACAAAGTTTTTTATAGCAACTCATTGGAAGAAGCAATAACACAAATTCATATATATCGGTTTAACTATAATTGAATCATCATCCTTAACAAAAAAAAAGGAGGCTATCAAATGATAGCCTCCAATATAACTTTAGAAAAGGATTTAAGATTATTCTATTACAATCATTTTCTTAGTAGCGACATTATCACCAGCTTTAAGCATATAGTAGTAAACACCTTTGGTATTAGTCCATTCGATATCAACTTTATTTGTGCCCTTTGCATAGGTACCTTTAATCGTTTTAACCACATTACCAGTGACATCATATATATTTAATTCAATATCTGATGCTTCAGGAAGGTTAAATCCAATACTAGTGTAAGACTGTAATGGGTTCGGTCTGTTTTGGAACAAAGCAAATCCATTAACTGAAGCTACTTTCTCATTGATCAATTCAATGTCAAAAGTATTATTATCTCTATCATATAATTCAGGATTCAATCCATAAGGATTCAATTTGAATTTTATGTTACCGGCATTGTTCAATTTTTCAAACAACATAGAGAACATAATTTGAGTAGGATCAACATAAATCGCATTATTTGATACCCAACTGATCTTAATACTTCCGTTCGCAACATTACTTGTATTAATGCAAGTACTGTTAGACAATCCTGTAAGAATACCCTGATCGATCCCTGTATATTTAACTAGAGTTGGATCGAAATTCAATTCCATTTGCATACCATCAGTATTTACAGCCATATCTGGAGTAAAGTCAACTCTTACTTTACTTTCCGTAGTTTCAGAAGTAAGTGCAAACAATTTTATATTGCCATTTCCTCTCAATAAGATATCATTATTGTCACCAGTCGCGCTAGCAGACACAGAACTGTTAAGGTCACCCATCTTAGTTCCGATGAAAGAAATATTGTCTTTATTTTCTTTCAATTTATTGATTACAATCTTAGAAGGATAGTTTTGAGTTAAAGCAGGAGTAAATGGACTAAAAATATAGCTACCATCAATAAACTTCCAACTTACATCACCAGGAAGCTCATCCAATGTACCTAGAACTAATTTTCTAAGCATTAATAAGTCCAATGTATTTATTACCTTATCACTGTTAACATCTGCTGCTATCAATTTGTAAGGGCTTTGAATCAATTCTTTACCTATAATATGATTTTTCAATATGATAAGATCTTTGGTAGAAACACCATTTCGAATATCATCAGTCTTCTGAGGTACTATTTCATATTTCTCACCACCCTTAAGGTCTAGTAAAACATAATCACCGTCTACTCTCTTTTCGTACATCGTATCAGGCGTCATTGCCATCATGTCTACAGCCGAAACTTTATCTCCATCTTCAGTCTTGATAAGACCTGCGATATTAGCAGTAAAGGTTGTAACACAAACGTCATTAGGATCCTGGATTACTATGTATGTATTGACATATTCAGTATTGCCTGATTCATCAGTTACTGTGATTCTCACATTACGTTCACCTAAGCTATCACAATTGAATGAACTAGGGCTTATAGAGAAAATAAGATCTTTATTGTCAGTACAGTTATCAAATGAACCTGCATCGAACCATTCCGGTACAAGGTTGATTATTCCACCTCCATTGATAGTATCTTCCATTAAGGTAATTGCCAATCCGTAGAATACAACTGGGGAAGGTTTCTTACCATCTTTTACTCTAATTGTTGTTTTGCATGTACTTTTCTTACCGCAGAAATCTGTAGCTGTGAAAGTAACTACTGTAGTTCCTATCGGATAAACTCCACTTGCATTAGCACCATGGCCTGTAGCATATGGTGAGTTATTCTTGATTGTTACTGCGCCATTGCAATCACTTGTTGCTGTAGCAGGATCAAGAGTGACTAAAGCTCCACTGCAATCATTAGTCAAGGCATCAACAGTGATATCACCCGGACAATTTATTACAGGAGGATTAGTAGTATCTACACCACAGCATCCGATATTATCGTCAACAATGATATAAGAGTTAACTGTTTCAGAATTACCTGCTTCGTCAGTAACAGTGATGGTGACATCATTATAGCCTCTATCAGCACAAGTAAAGATCTTAGGATAAACACTAAACTTCAATTTATTTTTTGGAGTACAGTTGTCAAACGAACCAGCATCAAACCATTTGGCTTGAATCTCAATCATAGGCTGAGGGTTCATACACATAAGGCTTGTACTCAACCCATAGTATACAACTGGAGTTGGTTTCTTTTTATCTGTTACAGTCACATTTATCCAGCAAGAACATGTGTTACCGCATGCATCTGTAGCCCAAAATGTAACTTTAGTTGTTCCCGGAGGATAATATCCACTGGCATCTGCACCACCATAAACATCATAAGGTGAATTGTTTGTAATGGTAACATTGCCACAAGGATCGTAAGCTGTAGCAAGAGGAATATGTACATAAGAACCAGAGCAGTTAGGCCCTGCATCCACTACAACATTTCCAGGACATTGAATAGTCGGTGGATATTGATCTCTGATCATAATCAATTGAGTGCAGCTCCACTGGCCTTGAGACCATGGATTGTCAACATTATAGATACACCAATCAATTACTTTCCAATGTCTAAAGATTTTTTTGCATATACCAGAATTGTATTCAGGATAAAAAACCTCATCATAATAAGTATACATTAATTGAGAGCACTCAGGAGCACTCCAAGTAGGTCTGTTGCAAGGAGCAGGCAGATCATCAGGAAGATATCCGGAACCGCATCCTGACAAATTATAATCAGGTGGCCAATGAATAATTGGATAGCCATTGTATCCTCCACTTACATTGATCGTCTGGCAGCAAGTATACTCGCCGTACATGGTCCAGATGTTCCACGTTTTAGTAATAGTACCAGCACCACAACCAACTCGGTTGTCGACAATGTATGGTCCGTAAATTATAGACCCGCAACCACAACCGTTTGCGACCCATGGAGATCCATAATTTAATCCTGGATCTAATTGACTGCAAGTCACATTAATCCATGCTGGAGGACAGGTAACCCATTGGCTCATGTCAATTGCTGCTTCGGCAGAGGGTGCAAATACACCACAACCAATGTTAGCTTTTAATTCTGAAGTTGTAAACGCTCCGGCTGAAATTGCAAAAACAAACAGAAACTGTTTGCATCGATGGAGCATAGTGATAAATGTAGAACTGTTCATGATCATATCTTAATAATTTGGTTTAGTAAAAAAAACTAGCTACAGGCTTACTGACAGCTAAAAAGGATACAGTTCTTGGGAGAACGAACTGATGCAACCTTTAATCAATAAAGACGAACATCATTTCAACTACAAATATATTTTTAATAATGTAATTATTATATCTTTTATACCTATATATTTTTTAGGAATATGTTAATGGGACAAAAAAAAACTCCCGCCTCAAAGAGGCGGGAGTCGTCCCAAAAACCGATTTTAAATAAAATTTAAACTCGGTCTAAGGTATCTACTAAAAGATTAGTCTAAGATAACCATCTTCTTAGTTGCTGAATAATCACCAGCTACCAATTGATAGAACATAACACCTGTTGAACCAATCTGAGTTCTGCTTACAAGTTCCTTGTTAAGACCTTTAGCTGCATCAACGTTTCTAGTGTAAACAATTTTACCTGTTACATCATAGATAGTCAATGTTGCTTTAGAAGCCTGTGGCAAGTTAAACTCAATAGCTGTAACTGTAGAGAATGGATTCGGATTGTTTTGTTTCAAGTCGAAATCACCTGAAGCAACTACACCATTGTTTGTATTAAACTCAAGTGCGATATCCAAATTCTCATCAGAGCTATTAACACCCATTGCTGGAGTTAAGCTAGAATTAGCTGTCAATACTTTGCTTAGAGCAACTTCAGACTTAGCATTGAATACAAGTGTAAACAATACAGCGTCATCAGCGATTGTAGCAGCTTCTTCAGAAGCGAATATAGTAGTTACGATTCCTTCGCTTGCTTTAAGTGCAGAGAAGTTCTCAGCAGAGATAGCAAGTTCACCAGATTTCATATCTACGAATTCCATTGCTGCATTATCAAATGCGAATGTGAATTGGTAACCAGCTATGTTTTTGAAATCTTTAGCTTTCACTGGGATTTCAATAGTTTGGCCAGCAGTCATTTGAACGTCGTCAGCTCTGAAGCTAAGTGTCCCTACAGTTCTTTGCTCAATAGCACCTGAACCGAAGTTAGCTTTAGCATTTAAGTCAACGTCACCCAATTTAACACCTTTCAAGTCAGCATTTGTAACTGAAGAATTGATATCAACAGTAACAAAATCAGGAGCTTGAGCCCAGTTATTCATGTTCAATGAATAAAGTGCATCATAAGTTCTCCAAGATTTACCAGCAGCAAACTTATCAGTTTTACCTAGGATCAATGATCTGATCGCAAGGATATCCAAGTTAGAAACTTTACCATCGATGTTTACGTCAGCAGCCATCATTTTGTAAGGTTGATCTAACAAGTTTTTGTTAAGTAAGTGATTTTGGATTTTGATGATGTCACCAACGTTAACACCATTCAAGTAATCTTTATCATGCTTACCTTCCAATTTCTGGATACCAGTCATAGTTGTATGAGCATTGTACTCACCAGTTGCATCAGCAGTAATATCAATTACTGAATTAGACAAAGTAACAACAACATCTTTAATACCTTCAGAAGGAGCGAAAGTCTTAACAGTACCGCTGATTAAAGTACCAACTGTATCGCAAACACCATCATTATCATCTATTCTGATGAATGTATTACAGAAATCTTGATTTCCGTCACCATCAGTTACATACATTGTAATTTCAAATATAGGAGAACCATTAGCAATGATATCATCACAAGTCCATGTTCTACTTGTCTCATTAACATCAGCAGAGTAGCTGTAAATCAAGCCGTCAGCTGGAGTACAGTTATCAAATGAGTTATGATTGAAATAAGTTGCAGGAAGTGTAATCATACCAGCAGAAGGCATTACAACAGTAGCTAAACCATTGAAACATACCGGACTTGGTTTCTTACAATCACGTAGTCTAACCCAGTAGTTACCATATGATGTGTTACCACATGCATCATTAACTGACCAGTAAACTCTATGAAGACCCATAGGAAGAATATCAGTGATTACTGGAGTTAAACCAGCGAAATCAATTGATTTCAAGTTCAAGTTAGTTGTGCTTGCAAATCCATCAACTTCATAGTGATAGTTCAATTTGTTTGAACAATCAATAGCAGAAGCTTTCAATGTACCTGCAGGTGCAGAACATACTCCGTTGTAAAGAACTCCTACTACATTGTATACCCATGGAGTATTCGGTGTGTTAGAAGGAATGTTAGAGTACGTATCTTCTTCAACCGGTGTACCGAACTGAGGGCAAGGTTTAGGGTTGATAACTTGTATGATAGGATCTTCATTATCCTTAACTTTGATTACTTGGATATATTCAACTACACCGTCACCTTTAGTCCATAAGTTTGGATTAGCGTTAGAGTAATTTCCACCATCTCTCATTCTTCTGTATACGTCGATATCTCTCCACAAGTTACAGTCATTAGCTGTGAACTGGTTGATAGAAGAAGGTCTCCACTTACAAGTGATAGGCAATCTCCAAGAGTTTAAGATAATATCATCATAAGTATTACCTTGATCAACACTGTATGCACACCAGTTGATAACCTTCCAGTGACGTACAATTTTGAAACAAGCATCATTTTCTCCGTAGAAACGCTCATCCCACCATGTTGTAGCAAGTTGCTCGCAATCATTACGATCAAATCTTGGCCACCAGATTGGGTCATGAGGTACTGGAGTAAAGTCTAAAGTATCAACACAAGCAAAGATCATTGTATCCGCAGGGAATATAACTTCAAAGTCAGAAATGTGTCTAACTGTTACAGTTTGAGATTTAACATCTTGGTTACCACATTTGTCTGTAGCTCTCCAAGTTTTAACTAAAACACCCTCACCACAGTCGTTCAATGTACCAGTAACAGTTGAGTCAAATGTTACAGATCCACAAGGATCAGTCCATGTTGCATAACCGAAATATTGGTCATATTGTAGGTGTGGAGGAACGTTGTCAGATGGATTGTCTTCGCAGTGAACTATTACGTTAGCTGGTGCTGATATAACTGGACGAGTTTTGTCATCAACAAAAACCTGAACCATACAATCAGCAAAGTATTGCGGTGAACCAGCACAGTAAACTCTCATGATTACATCAACCTTACCACAGAATTTCTCTCCGTAAGGGCCTGTAACTGTACCAGTCAAGTCATCACGAGAAACCTCACGTGAATTATTTACGTTTCCAAATAATGGAAGACCGTTGTTATACATAACTCTGCCACTGAATACACCAACAGCGATAGTATCACGGAAGTATGAATCGTTAGGTTCTGACATTCTTCTTACTTTAAATACTAACTCATCATCTGAGCAGCAATTGTCGTAAGAACCATTGTCAAATCTATCAGCAGGGATCAAGTTAAGACAACCGTTAGGGTTAGTAGTAACTTGTAGGAATTCTTTGCAAATTACGTTTGGAGGAGTGTTGTCAACAACTGTAAGTATTACTTGATCAGTTCCAACATTTCCACAAGCATCAGTTGCTTCGTATACTAGAGTGTGTTGACCAACGCCTAATTCAAAAGCATTGCTAACTACACCACCATTAGTGTTTAATAATACTACGTTTCCGATCAATACTCTCCAGGTAATAGCATTTGGAGAACAAGCCTCAAATACTGTAGCTGCAGGTAAAGTCAAACCGTATACTGAACAAGACCAAGGAGAAGCGTTAACTGTAAAGTCTGGACCTGCATTAACTGCTGGTGCAATAACATCTTCTACTTTGATTAATTGTACAGATTCTCTGATCTCATTAGTACACCAGTCTACAACTGTCCATCTTCTGATGATCTTCTTAGCTCCACTGTTAGGACCACATAGAAGAATCTCATCATCATGGTATTGAGAAACTAGGTTACAATAAGTACCTTGATTTCTGATATCATTACCATCAACAGCCGGCCAATCCTCATCGATAGTGTTACCATCAAGAGCATTAGGGTTGTAAGCAGGATTGAAAGGAGTATTATCAGGAGCCTGAGAGTTAAATGCATCTGGGTCAGTCGGGCTGCCACAAGCTACAGTTACTTGATCAGGGAAAATTACTTCGTCAAGAGTAGGTAAATCAATTCCTACATTTTCAGTACAAGAAACAGAGTTTCCACCTAAGTCAGTTACTGTCCATGTAACAGGAATGAATCTTCCTTCAGCACACATATCAGTGTTAGAAAGAGCTCCTACTGTAAATGAATAAGTAAGTGGACCACAAGCAGGACCTTCACAGTTATCAAATGCATCTGGAACAGAACTTTCTATACCAAGATCTGTAAGATCTTCAATAGTAGTTGCTGCCAATAGAGCAGCGATATCGCTACATCCAATTTCACAAGGTACAGCAGCAAGTATGCCAACTCCACCAGGACCATTTACAGTAACTGTCCAATCAAAGATATTACCAGACAATGCTCCGTAATCAATGATCAACATTTGATAATTTTGACCAGCTACTAAGTTAACAGTAAAGTCAGTCATTATAAACTCATCCATACCACCAATTAAGTTAGTACAAGGAGAACCCGGTACGAAACCAGCTCCACCATAAATTGTACAATAACCTTGGCCGCCGATGAAAGGACCTTGAGATACAAGTGCAAAAGTATAACTACCAGTCACAGGAACTGAGAAGTTTACTAAGTCGTAAGGGTGGTTTCCTCCAGTAGGAGTTCCTAGACCAAAGTCATAACAACTTTGTGTAAAGTTACCAGCAAGAGGATCAGTGAAATCCAAAGTACCAAAAAGCTCATTTACTTCAGCTACACAACCATCACAGTCGATAGTAGGTGGTATTTTGTCTTCTACATGTATCCATCCCCAACATCTGTTTCCAGTATTAGGATCAGTAACTTGTACTGCCAAAGTTTGACCAATGTTAGCACATGTTACTGTGTTACCAAGGTTAAACGGACCTTGCATGTTAGTACCGATAGCTACGATATAATCATCATAACAACCATAAGGACCACCTTCAAGGATTTGATCAGCATTGATCACAGCGATACAGTTAGTATCAACAGATATATTTATATCATCATTACAAGCAAGCGAACCAATTGGGTTAGCTATACCTGCTACAACAACATCGAATGAACAAGAAATAGGACCATCAGGACCTACGCCAGAGTAAGTTACAGTTGTAGTTCCGATAGGGAATTCCTCTGTAATGATATCTACAAGTCCACCTGAGAAATCAGCAACATAACCGATGTTAACACCAGAAGTTTGCGTGATAACAGGAAGTACAGGAGCTGAAGCGTAAGAGAAGTTCGTGATTACCATTGTAGCAGCACCACCGCCACCATCTTGTGTAAACGCATAAAAACCAAATTTACCACCAGCAGTAACGTTAACGTTACCTAAACCAGCTTGGTTAAATGCACCTGCGTTGCTAGACAATTGATATACACCAAAACCAGCACCAGTTTGATTACCAAACCAAGTAAAAGTAGCAGGCATATTCTTCAAGTAACCAGTTTGATCCCATAATGGACCATCATTGGTAGCGTAAGTCCAGTTGAACTTAACATTACCGGCTACAGCAACGTTCCAATAAGCAGCATTGTAGTATGATAATGAAGTATTATCACCTCCAAATCCGTCAGCAGATTCAACTGTATAAGTAGTATTTCCAGTAAAGAAACCAGTATATGGCTGAGTACTAGTAACACCATCAGGGAATCTTAGAGAAGAAGCTGTTGAAAACTGACCTGTAAAGTTAAGAATAGGATCAGGTGTAACAACACACAATGAAGAAATAGATACTGGATATGTATAAGTATACAAACAAGCACCTGGATCTAAGTGGATGTATTGAGTACCCGGGCATGTAAGTGCACATACATCAGGCTCACCTTCACCACCACCACCATTATCAGCAGTAATAATAATTTCAAAGCTAACATTGCTAACGTTTCCAGCATCACCAAATCCACCATCACCCATTAGTAATGTCCAGTTACCGTTCAAACCACCAATGCCAACTGCAGTTGCTAGATCAGCAAATGAAGTAAAAGCAGGAGGTGCAAGTATTGAACCATTGCTAGGAGTTACACTTGATGTAGGAATTGGAGATCCTAAAGCGCCCCAATCTTCAGATGCAGTAGCTGCACCGTCATCAAAAGTGTAAGTGTTGGCAATAAGCATATCATTAGATGTACCGCAGCAATCGCTACCATCATCTACTGCTTCAATTAAGCCCATACGGCTTACAAGTGCCAAGATTTGTCCACCTGGAGCTTTCAGCTTAATTGTCAAATCACCAGGCCAAGTATGGCCGATATTTGCAGAAAGTTTCATACTTCCAATAACACCAGCACCAGGGATACCGGCAACAGTAAGTGGCATCGATGCCATTGAACCCTCTGAGCCATCATAAGCACCATCCGGGACAGCAACTGACGGTGCACTGGTAAAAGTAAATGTTTGAGCATTCCCCTGTGTGCCGCATAGACACAGAAGACATAGCATAAAAATGCTATTCACCCAATTAAATTTTTTCATAGTCATGAGATTCTGTTTAAATTTAGATTCATAAAAAAATTAGTTTATTAATTACTAAATTTCTATTCATTATGGCAACTACTCCACAATAAAAAGAAATGTAAGGAATTATGCTCTCAATAAATTGATAACATATGCCTTAAGAACAGGAAGGGCAGTAGCTCTTCCAGGATTGCCTGTAAGTCTTTGTGTCCAATTTGCATTGTTCACGTCAATAGCAGTACTTACGTTACCGTAAAGAGCTACTAAGTTCAATAATTCTTTAACATAGTCAAGTCTAAGACTTTTAGCATAATCCGTAGGCGTACGAGTAGCCGGGACTTTTGAACTAGGAGTAGAGAATCCTGTCTTAAAATTACCTGTTGAAAGTGTTTCTTGTTTCAAAGCTTGAATAGCAACCGGAGTACTAACATACTGTGCGTTCACAGTAGTAGAAAAACTCATAAATGCCACAAACATTAAAACAGACAGTCCAAAAAAACTTTTCGAGCCTGTTACTCCTGAGAGTAAAGTCATCAAATTTTTGATTTTCATGTGCTTTAGTTTTGGTTTAAAAATTTGTTAATAATTTAATTTTATATTTCTATACGAGAATATACATCCAAATACCGTGCCAAATATTACATATTTTAAAAATATATTACCGCCATCTAACTTAAATGTCTGAAAAACATAAAGTTATTGCGGAAAATAAATTCCCAAAAGAATCCAGCCTGGTAAAAATTAATAAAGAACCGTTAAGAATTTAACAGTTATTGTGTAGTAGTCTTAAAAAGAGAGTCTTCTCAAAAGGAGAAAAACGAAAACAAAAGTAACAGTTTTTATCTATTTCAAAAATTTTGAATATATTTTTTTTGAATTTTTTTGATTCAATATATTAACAAAATCTTAAAATATTTATATTAAACTGCTTGACAGTCACTTATACAGTATTTTAATACTTAATGTGACAAAATTTATTTTATATATTTATTTCTTAATATCTGAAAGTGCCACTCCAAGTGTCACTTCATGTTTTCCGTTATTGTATGGTTGGTAATCACCTGAATATATATCGAAACTATAATATATAGACACCTTATTGAGCATTATACCCAATAATACACCACCACCCGACTGTCCGGCACCAAAATGATAAGAAAGGCCACCAGTCAATTTATTATCAAGGAAATAACCTGTCACATTCACATCTCCCAATAATGGTGCGCTTCCATCCCCGGCTGATACCTTTCTGACAGCAATCCCCGGCTCAACTTCAAAATCAAAGTCGTTTACCTTAAATCTGTTTGATAGATATCCAACAAAGTTACCGAGGTATTTCTGGTCCTCCGTAGTGGCGACTTCTGGCTTAGTTATATAAGTATGCACCATATTAGGTAATGCAACCCCTAATGTTAGTGTTTGATTTATTTTAGCATGAATACCAAGTCCAAAATCAAAAAACTTAACACCATCGTTCGCCGCCAGTAAATAAGCATCAGTAGGGTCGATAGATGGATCATTCAGAATACCATTTCTCAGCCTTTTTTGCTGAAATTCAGTAGTCATTCCAACAGAAAAAATTGCGTTATCAAACTTAACTTTGTAGGCATATGCTATGGAAGCTTTAAAGCGACTGATTGCAGCATTAGTTTCATTCATAAGCTGCAGGCCGAGACCTACACTTTTTCCAAAACTGCCACTATAACCAAAGGTATAATTAACAGGAGTACCTTCAGATCCGGACCACGTATTAACCATATTGCCAATAAATTCATGCTGGCCCTCATTTATACCGGTAGCACCGGGGTTAATCAAAGTAGGATAGATAGTATAGTGTCTATATATTCCCTGTTCCTGGCTGATAGCCTGGTTTAGAAAAAAGCAAGCTATTATAAGCGTACATATTTTTTGCATAATCTGTGCGATTAAGAATGATTATTTAGAATAAACAATTTTATCTCAAAGTTCTGATAATGGAAACAGAACCTTTAAATACTTCTGTACCACCATTTGATTCCTTTACTTCCAATACCCAATAATAACCTCCATCAGGTAGGTTTTCACCTTTCGAATCTACACCTTCCCACGTATTTTTGTAAGAAGATTGCTCGAAAACCTTTTCTCCCCACCTATTGAATATTAAAATCCTATTAGAAACAGTACTTACACAAGATATAATCAAGCGATCGTTTTTTCCATCTCCATTAGGTGTGATTGCTCCAATTCCTGAGTAACATCCTTTTCCACCAGGTGTAATTACTTTTGAAGATGTAGCCGAGCACCCGCTTAGATCTGTAACTGACACGGCATATGTACCAACACCAATATTAGTTAATTCTTTCGATGAAGAAACGACTGCACCTGTCCAGCTATATATAAATGGAGCTGTGCCACCGATAGGAACAGCAGAAATACTTCCATCCAGCGCCACATCATCAGAAGGATAAATAATATCAAAATCTACCAATAGTTTTTGAGGAGCAAGGATCGTATATGACTTGGTTACTGTTTTATTTGTATTGTCAGTGATGGTCACAGAATAAGTACCCGCACAAATATCTGTAATGGTCTGAGTTGCCACATTTTTAGATGACCATAGATAAGTATAAGGAGCTGTTCCACCAACTGGATTTGCAGTTAATTGACCATCGCATGAATCACCACATGATATATCGAATTCACCATATTTCTTTGGTATTACTGTAGCATCAAATGCACCACTACCATCTGATACAGAAACAACATACGACTTTTTACAACCATTACCACTATCTGTAACCGTAACGGTATAAGAACCTGTTGGAACATTTGTTATGTCCTGAGTGGTTTGCGCCGGATTGGTACTCCATTGATAAGTGAAATTGCCAGTACCGCCTGTTACATTGATATCTACTGCTCCGTTAGCACCAGCAGTGGCAGGTGTCACTGAGACTGTAGTAATTATGATGACAGGAGGTCCTGTAATGGTATAAGGCTTGGATATAGAAGATCCACCTGAAGTTACAGTCACTGTATATGATCCCGGACAAAGATTGGTGACACTCATGCCGCTCAAACCGGGTTGACTCCATGTGATCGTAGGGTTAGTAGCGCCTGTTACTGTGAATGAAACAGATCCTGTACAAGGCTCTGCGCAAGTGGAATTATTTATAATTCCATCCACAATAGCTAGTTCTTCTGTGCATTGCTTGATCATAACATCCCCTGAACAAAACGAAACAGGGACTACTTGAAAGTCTACGTCTACAAATTCTACACCACTTGGAACACACTTGCTACCTAGATTGACTGAACAAGTGGATCCTAATGTACCTATTACTTTTAATTTCAAAGAAAACATGATAGTACCATCAGGCACACTCACGCTATTTCCTGTAGCATCATCCCACACGACAATAACGCACCCGTTCAATTGGTCTTGAAATTTACCTTTCACTAAGCCTGTAAAAGGATTGGGATCCGGTAAGATAATATCTTCAAGCTGCATGCAAGCAGGATCATAATCAATACTGAATTGAACTCCCAAAATATTAGTAAAATCCTGCACTGTGAAGTCCATAGTAATGGATTCATTGGGCATTGCGCAGTGATCTGAACCTATTAATGCTAAACCTGTAGGATTACATTCCGGCTCCACGCCACATTTTATATTCAAACCTCCATTAGAAGTAAGGTTGTTCGTTCCTCCTCCCTGAGTAGTTATGGTTACATTAGTAAAAGACAGCGGGACAGTAGTGCCGCAGCATGTCTCATTGGGGGTATAGCAAATGTCAAAAAGTTTGGC
>ERZ724524.1912-NODE-1912-length-13843-cov-3.725413_pt1 | contig 13843 bp, 2 predicted proteins | sample MGYA00376057_ERZ724524 | MGnify/ENA primary metagenome ERZ724524 (study PRJEB28724, sample SAMN07190888) | wastewater metagenome | isolation source: influent of sewage treatment plant in Hong Hong | place: USA: Christiansburg, Virginia | collected 2016-03-01 ...
ATCGGTGTTGTAGGCGGCAAAGCCCATGAGTCCATCGCCGGGAATCTCGGCCACCACCAATGTGAAGTAATCTTCCCAGCAGCCAAGATGCGGCCACTCAAGCTCGAGGTGCTGCCACCGCACCGCGCCGGGCAGGATGCGGGCCTCTTCTGTGCTCGCGTCCGCCGACACATCGCTCTCCCCCCACTTGCCGAGGTAGTTCAACACCACTTGCACGAGCGGCTTTCTCGCGTAGTCCGCCCCGAGCACAGGCTTTTCCCCCAGACGCTCGGCGAGCAGCAAGCGCGGATAGCCCTGGTGGGCGAAGATGCCAAGGAGCGAGCTGCGCACTTCTTGCAGGTAGTGCGGAAACATCATCGGGCTCGCCACGACCGAGCGCGAGACGCTGTGGTCGGCGAGGCTCCCAACGAGGCGGCTGTGCTCGGGTCGGATGCGATTTTGCGCCTCGCAGCCGACGACCATGTCGGACTGCCCGGAGTAGCCGTGAAGGAGTAGCTGAAGCGCGGCCAGGATGACCGCATAGGGCGTCACGCCTTGGCTGCGGCAGACCTCTTTCAGCCAGTCGAGATTCGATCCGAGCTTGCATACATAGTCGCGACCACGATGGCTCATCCGGGGCGGGAACGGTCGGTCGGTCGGCAAGTCGAGCACGGGCAACTGGCCAGGAAGCTGCGACCGAAAGTACTGCCAAAGACGCTCGCCCTCTTTCCCGGCTAGCATCGCGGCTTCCCACTGCAGGTGGTCGACGTAGGACCAGGGAAGCTCAGGCAACGCGGCCGGGACACCACGCGCTGCGGCTTCATACAGAAGGGGCAGCTCTTCACTGACCAGGCGGTGCGACCAGCCATCGGTGACGATGTGATGGTAGGTCAGCGCCAGCGTGTGGCTGTCGCTCGCGTGGCGGAATAGATAGGCGCGAACCGGCAGATCCTGGAGAAGATCGAAGGGCCGCTGCCAGACGGTCTGCACGTGCCCGGTCAGCTCGGCGCGCGACCACCCTTTGGCATCGATGATTTCGAGCGAGATGTTTGCGTCGTCGCGCACGCGCTGCATCCACACCCCATCCGACTTGGCGACGGTAAGTCGCAGTGAGTCGTAGCGCAGAAGCAGCGCCTGGCAGGCCCGCTTGAGCGCCGCCGCATCTAGCGACCCCTGGAGTGCATAGACCGAGCAGACATTCACGAGCGCCGGAGCAGCGGAGGACTCCGGCAATATGAACTGCTGCTGAACATAAGAAAGCGGCAGCCAGCCTTGCTCGGTCTTGGCGACGACTTCCGGGGCGACCCCCTTACCGTGTGTTTTGGTGTCGGTTCCCGTGATTCGCTGCAGCAGGTGCTCTGTCAGTTGCCCGAGCGTCGCGTAGTCAAATAGCAAGGTAGCCGGCAAAGCCAGATCCAGCTTGGCCGCCAGGCGGTTCGAGAGCTGGATCGATGTCAGCGAATCGATGCCCGCCTCCGCAAACAAGTCATCCTCATCGAGGCGCATCCCCAAGACCTGCTCGATTTCGTCCTGGATCTGCTCTTTTAGAAGGGCCGGACGCTCGGCGGCAGGAGCGGCGGACAAACTCCGGCGAATCTCTTGGCCAGTCGGCTTTGCCGGCGAAGGCTCAGCGCCGTATTTCTGCAGTCTGTGCCGACGCAGCACCTGGGAGAACAGCGGGATGTCGGTAGCAACGGGAAACTGTTGCCCGAACTGTGACCAGGAGATCTGCAGCGCGGCCACCTGCGCCAAGTTTTGCGCCATCAAGATGCCGAGCAGCTGTACGCCGTCCTCGGGATTGAGGCCTTCGAGGATGCGGCTCGTTCGGGCGGATTCGGCCGCCATCCCGACCTCGCTCCACGCCCCCCAGTCAATGCTGAGCGCCGGCAGACCGTTCGCTCGCCGGTGGTGCGCAAGCCCGTCGAGAAACGCGTTGGCGGCGGCATAGTTGCCTTGTCCGGGCAGACCGAAGAGCGCCGCAATCGACGAGAACGCGATGAAAAAATCCAGGGGTAGCTCGCGCGTCGCGCGGTGAAGATGCCAGCCGCCCGCCACCTTGGGGGCCATGACGGCGGCGAAGCGGGCGCGGCTTTGGTGCCGCAAGATGCCATCCGCCACGAGCCCCGCGGCGTGGATGACACCCCGCAGGGGCGCGCGCGCCTGGCAAGCCGCAATCAGCTCCTCGACCTCCGCTGCCTGCGAGACATCGGCCTGCACCACCTGCACCGTGACCCCGGCTTCGGCAAGCTCGGCGAGCGTTTTTTCAGTGGTGGAGCTCGTGACGCCGCGCCGTCCGCAGAGCACCAGATGGCGCGCTCCCTGCGCCGCGAGCCACGCCGCCACCTTGAGCCCGAGTCCCCCAAGACCACCAGTGATGAGGTAGCTACCCGCTGGATCGAGCCGCGGCTTGCCACCGGACGCGGGCAGCACCGTGCGATACGGCACGAGCCGACCGACAAGGCGCTCGCCCCCACGAAGCAGCACCTGCGACTCGTCGTCCGCAAACTGGAGCGCAGCCGCAAGGGACTCGACCTGCGTCTCCGCGGCCAGGTCGATGCAGGTGCACTTTAGCTCCGGATGCTCGGTCCCAATGGTGCGGCCGAGTCCAAAGAGCGGGGCTTGCTGCACCTGCACGGGCCGATCGCCGGCTACCGAGACGGCCTGCCGCGTGACGAGCCACAGCCGCGGCGGAGCGGGCATTTGGATGATGGTCTGCAGGAGCTCCAGCACCTCCACGCACAGCTCCTCGGCAATGCGCGGAACCGCGGCGTTTCCGTCGAGAGCGCCCTCTTGGTAGGTATCGAGGGCGCGCAGGTAGACGATGCCCCGGTACGTGCGCTGCGGGTCGATGTTCCAGGCGGCTGCGCCCGCGGGACGCACCAAAAGCTCGCAGGTTTCTCCTCGCTGCCCAAGCTGCTCGGCCAGCGCCACACCGGTGCCTTGCGCGTCGGCGAGGATCAGCCACCTGCCCGAGCTTTCTGCCGTGGGCACGGTGTCCGGCAGCGGCGCAGCTTGCCAGCCAAGCTCATAGAGCAAGTCTTGTGGTCGGCTGGCTCCACGGATGCTTTTTTTCGTAGCCTGCTGGAAGCGCACGCCCACAAGCGCGGCGACCAGCTGCCCGGTTTCGTCGAGAAGCTGGATATCCACCCGATAGCTGCCCGTCTCGCGCTGGCCGCTGCGATACTTGACATAGCTAAAGAGCGTCGTGTGCGTTTGGTTCGGCTGGTAGACATGGAGCTCGTCGATGCCTAGCGGCAGATGGGCGCAGTCGCGCGGCATGAGGGTCTGGACCACCTGCAAGCAGGCGTCGAGCAGCATGAAGTGGAGGAAGGTGTATTCGCTGCTCTCTTTGACCAACTGCTCGGGCAGCCGAACTTGTCCGAGCGCTTCGCCCTTGCCCACACGCAAGTGCACGATGTTTTCGAACGTCGGGCCGGCGTTCATGCCCGTCTGCGCAAGCGCCTGATAGATGCCGCGCACGTCCTCTTCGGCACAGCGCGCCTGCACCGCTGACAACGTAACTTGCGGCAAGAGCGGCGGCGGCTCACCGCTTATGATCTCACCCGTCGCGTGCAAGGTGAAAGACGTCGGATCGTCGGCGCTCGCCGAGTAGAGCTGCCACTGGTATCCGGCATCGGGCTGTGGCTTACAGACGAGCTGCAGCGTCGTGCCCGACGAGTCCTTCGGCAACAGCAGCGCCTGCTGGATGACGAAGTTCTTTATGACGGGAAGCGGCCCCGGCAAAAAGGATCGGGCGGCCTTATAGACCATCTCCAGATAGGTCACGCCGGGCAGGATGATCGAGTCGAAAAACTCATGCTCGGCGATGTACGGCACGCGCGCCAGCGAGACTTCGTTTTCGAAGCACTTATCGCCTGCCGAAAGCGCGGGCGAGTGAAGCTGTCGTTTGAAAAACGGATGTCGCGGCTCGGTGGCACTCTGCGTCGAAAAAGCAGCCGCGGAGAGAGCCCGCCCATCAGGAACATCGACCCAGTGGCGCTTGCGCTGGAATGGATAATTGGGCAGCACGACCGCCTGGCGCAGGGCCCGATATTCCTTCTCGAATCCGGCCCAGTCGATCGCCGCGCCGCGCACGTAAAGGGCCGCTACGCTCTCCAGAAGCTGCTTCCAGTCTCCTGGCTGGTTGCGCAAGCTCGGCAGCCATGCCGCACTCGTCGCGCCGGGCAGACACATCTGGCCCAGGGCAATCAACGTCGGCTGCGGTCCGATCTCGATGAACGCCTGGACGCCGAGCTCGTTCAGCGTGGCCATGCCGTCGGCAAAGCGCACCGGCTTGCGGACGTGGTCGCGCCAATAACGCGCCGAGGTCACTTCGGCATCGATGACCTTCCCGGTGACGTTGGAGACGAGCTTGATCTTGGGCTGTCGATACGCAATCCCGCTCACCGCTTGCTCGAACGCATCGAGCATCGGATCCATGAGCGCTGAATGAAAGGCATGCGAGACAGCCAGAGGGCGGGTCTTTATTCCCTCGGCTGCCAGCGTCGCCGCCACAGCTTGCACGGCCTCGCGGAGGCCCGCAATCACCACGCTCTTCGGAGCGTTCACGGCGGCGATCTCGACCGGGCTCATGCCGCTCGTTGCGCGGGAGGACTCCGCCAGCACCTTTTTCACATGAGCCTCGCTGGCCTGCACCGCGAGCATGACTCCGCCTGCGGGCAGGGCCTGCATCAAGCGCCCGCGCGCCGCGATCATGTTGAGTCCCTCTTCCAGAGTGAATACGCCAGCCACGCAGGCGGCGACGTATTCGCCAACGCTGTGGCCGATGACGACGTCCGGAACGAGCCCCCACGACAGCAATAACTCGGCGAGCGCGTATTCGAGCGCGAAGAGCGCCGGCTGCGTAAATGCCGTCTGATCGATCTGGGCGGGCGATGTGTCTTCGGCTGCACCTTCCGCACGCTCGGGATACAGCACCGACAGAATCGAAGCGCCAAGAAGCGGCCGCAAGATCTCGTCGCAGCGATCCAGCGTCGCGGCAAAAGCGGGTTGCGTCTCGTAAAGCGTACGCCCCATCCCGACGTGTTGCGCGCCCTGGCCTGTGAACAAAAAGGCGATCTTCGTCGATGCCTTGCTCTGCCCGATCTGCACCTCGGCGGCTCTGCCTTCGCAAAAGTCCGCCAGCCTGTCTGCGACCTCGGCTTTCGAGCCGCCAACAACGCACAGTCGATGATCGAAGTGGCCGCGCTTGACGCTCGCGGTGTAGCAGATGTCGGCCAGGGCCGGCCCAGACTCGGCACGCAGAAAGTCGACGTACCGCTTGGCAAGTGCACCGAGCGCTTCCCCGCTCTTGGCGCTGAGCGGCAACAGGTGCAGCGGGCGATCAGGCCCAGCGTCGGGAGCCGCCGCCCCTGCGCTCTGGGAAGGATTGCGCGGGGGCGCGGGCTCCAGCACCACGTGGGCGTTGGTGCCACTCACGCCGAACGAACTCACGCCGGCAAACGGCGCGCTCGCGGGCCACGGAGTCAGCTGCGTCACCACGTTCACCGGCAGCTCATCCCATGGAATATGGGAATTCGGCGTTTGAAAGTGCAGATGACGCGGGATCTCCCCGTGCTGCATCGCGAGCACGGTCTTCATCACGCCGGCGACGCCAGCCGCAGCCTCGAGGTGCCCGATGTTGGTCTTCACCGAGCCGATGAAGAGAGGCTGGGCTCGCTCTTGAAACACCGTCCCGAGCGCACCCACTTCGATGGGATCGCCGAGCGAAGTGCCGGTGCCGTGCGCCTCGACGTACCCGACCTGCTCGGGCGGGATACCGGTGAGGGCGCGCCGAATGACCGCCTGCTGGGACGGACCGCTTGGAACGGTGAGGCCGCCGCTTGCACCGTCATGGTTTACCGCCGAGCCGCGAACAAGGGACAGGATCCGGTCCCCCGCCGCGAGCGCGTCGGAGAGCCGTTTTAGCACCAGCATGCCGCAGCCTTCGCCGCGAACAAAGCCGTTGGCCGCCGCATCGAACGTCTTGCAGCGGCCGTCGGGGGCGATCATGCGCGCTTTGCAGAAGGTGATGCCGAGACCTGGCGAGAGCAGGATATTCACCCCGCCGGCCAAGGCCAGCGAGCACTCCCTCTGGCGCAGGCTCTGACACGCGAGGTGCAAGGCCACCAGTGACGATGAGCAGGCCGTATCCACGCACAGGCTCGGTCCGGTAAGGCCAAGCCAGTACGAAATCCGTCCGGCAGCGACTGAAAACGCCGCGCCGTTGCCGCTAAAGACATCGATGCTGCCAAGGCTACTCGGGCCGAAGAGCCGCGCCGCCTGATCGAACGAGCTGATGCCGACAAAGACGCCCGCCGGGGTGCCGAACAGATCAGCCGGGGTCTGGTTGGCGTTTTCGAGCGCCTCCCAGCTTACTTCAAGGAGTAGTCGTTGCTGCGGATCCATCGCCGCCGCCTCGGGCGGCGAGATATGAAAAAAGCCCGCATCGAAGCTCTTCAAATCCTGGTCGATAAAGCCTGCAGAGCGCAGATACATCTTCCCGCGCGCAACGGGATCCGGATCGTAATAATCTTCCCATCGCCAGCGGTCGGGGGGCACGGGAGTGATCGCATCGAACCCTTCGCGCAGCCGCCGCCAATACGCATCCGGCGTGTCAGCACCGCCAGGAAAGTGACAGCCCATTCCAATGATGGCAATCGGCTCTTTTTGGGTGCGCTCGGACGCATCCAGCTTGGCGCGGGCCTCTTTCAGGGCCAGCAGCATCCGCTGGGATGGAGTGAGAGTTTCCGTTGATTGACTCACGACAGCAATGCCTCCAGCGCTGCAAGCTCCGCCGCCAGCGAGGCCTCGACTTCTGCCTCGGTCAAGCGCTCAACCTCGCTACGAACCTGCGACAGACGCTGCGCATCCGACGAGGCTTGTGCGGGAGCCAGGGCGTCTTGGTTCCTGTGCGGTTCCGCCTCACAAAGCCCCGGGAGCAGCGCTTCGGCGATGTGGCCGGTCAGGGCTTCGAGCGTTGGATAGTCAAAAAGAAGGGTGGTTCGGAACTTCCGCCCGAGGCTTTTCTGCAGTCGATTGCGCAGCTCCACGGCAAGCATGGAGTCAAGCCCCAAATCGAACAGCCCGAGCCGCTGGCCGATTTGTTCTGGCTCGTCTAGACCTAGCACCGCGGCGATCTGTGTGCGCACATGTGTGGCAAGAAGCGCCCGTCGCGCGCTCTCAGGCGTGGCCGCAAGTTGGTGCAGAAACAGAGCGGAGTCCGGACGCGCCGTTGTGGCTCGACCATGCGCCGACGCCAGCGGCTGATACAGGACCCGCTGCAGCGAAAGCCCCGAGATCCGCGCGAGCAGCCCGTCTTTGTCAAACAGGGCTAGATCCGCTTGCAAGGTATCATTGCCCACCGCCGCGCCGGTGGTCGCCGATCCAAAAAGCGTGCCGGTAGTCGGGGCAGGACGACGGTGAAGGAAAAGTCGATCCAGTCCGGCCACGCGATACCGGTAGCCTGTCTCTCCCGATGGCAGCGCCGCGCCGAGGATCTGCATGCAGGCCTCGATCACCACCGGATGCAGCGTGTAGGCGGGCCCCAAGAACCGCTCGGGGCAGTGGATCCGGCCAAGCGCCGCGCCCGGCCCCTGCCAAAGCTCTTGCAGCAGCCGATACGACTCGCCGTACACGAGGCCCTGGGCCAGGAGCCGTTCGTAGTGAGCGGAGACGGGAACCGTCTGCGGACAGGCTGCGGCAAGCGCCTCGCGATCGACTGCGGAATCGGCGTCTGTCGCCTGCGCAGGATGCACAAGCCCCTGGGCGTGCAGCGTCCATTCCTCACCGGTCAGGCTGAATATCTGAAATTGATGCTGCGCGGCGTCAGCGGCCAGCGGGCTGAGGATGCACTGCAGGATCTTGGCGCCGTCCTCCGGCAAGATCAGCGCCTGGGCAAAGACGACGTCTTCCAGGACGAGCGCGTCCGCGCCACCGCTCGCCTGCCGCGCCGCAGCGAGCGAGATCTCTAGGTAGGCGCTCGATGGCAAGAGGACGGCTTCGGCCATCCCGTAATCGGCCAGGAAGTCGGGCGAGCGGGCGCTCAGCTGTGCTTCGAACGTAAGCTCTTTTCGCCGGATGGCCGAGCGCAAGCGCTGCCCCAAGAGCGGATGGTACGGCGCCGTGCCCTGCCCATCATTGGGCGGCCTTTCGGCAGGCGCTCCAGAGCCCGGCTCGACCCAGCAAACCTTGCGCGAATAGGGATAAGTTGGCAAGCGCACCCGCCGTCGCTGCTCGCTGGCAGAGACGCCATGCCAGTCGATCGGCACACCTCTTACGTACAGGGCGCCGAGGCTCGTGAGGAGCTGCTCCCAGTCCGGTTTACTCGGCTGAAGGCTCGGCAGCCACAAGCGGGCTTCGTCCGCCGGCAGACAGTCCTGGCCCAGGCCGAGCAGAGTCGGGGCGGGCCCCATCTCCAGAAAGACGTCCACGCCGAGCTTCTCCAGCGTCGCCATCCCATCGGCAAAGCGCACCGGCTCGCGCATGTGGCACAGCCAGTAGTCGACGGTCAGGAGCGCTTCGCCAACGGTCGCACCGGTCACGTTGGAAACCACCTGGAGCCGAGGAGGACTCTTCTTGATGCTGCGCAGCGTCTCGGCAAACTCGCCCAGGATTGGCTCCATGAGAGGAGAGTGCGAGGCGACGAAGATCTTGAGTTCCTTGGTCTTGACGCCCGCCATGCGCAGCGCCTCAGCCGCTTGCAGGACCGCCTCGCGATGCCCCGAAATCACCAAGCTTTCGACAGTATTGATCGCGGCGAGCGATACCCGGGCCGCGAAGGGCTCCAGGATCCGCCGGACGACTTCCTCACTGCCGAGAACGGCCATCATCTGGCCGGCCTGCGCGCTCGTCTGCATCAGGCGGCCACGCGTCGCGATCAGCTTCAATCCGTCTTCCAGGCTGAAGACTCCGGCCACGCACGCGGCGGCGTATTCGCCCATGCTGTGGCCGATGACAACGTCCGGCTCGACGCCCCATGAGAGCCACAACTCGGCAAGCGCATATTCGATCGCGAACAGCGCCGGCTGCGCGTAGGTCGCCTCATCGAGCAGTCGGTCGGCTTTGGCCGTGTCCTCCCGGTAGAGCAGGCCGCTTAGCGACAGGCCCAAGGCGGGCTGCAGAATCTCGCTGCAGCGATCCAAGACCTGTCGAAACCTGGGCTCAGTTTCATAAAGCTGCTTGCCCATCTCGGCCCGCTGCGAGCCTTGTCCGGTAAACAGAAAAGCGATCTTGGCCGGTCGGTCGTTGGGCGGCTCCGCGGCTGGGAATGCGGTAGGTGCCGAAAGCTGCGCAATGGCATGGGCTCGACTTTGGCAGATGACTGCGCGTCGCACTTCGAAGTGCCGTCGGCCGGTTTGCAGGGTGTAGGCTACATCAGCGAGTAAGCGCGGATCATCGTCAGGGGTCAGGTCGGCCCGCAGATGGGCTGCCAGGTTCTGAGCCATTGTCTCCACTGCGGCCGCGCTCCTTCCGCTCAGGGGCAAGAGCTGAAACGGAAGGGCCTCGCCCGAGGGCGTCTGCGGCGGTGCCTCCTCGAGGACCGCGTGAGCATTGGTACCTCCGGTTCCAAACGCGCTGACGCCGGCGCGGCGCGGATGGGGCCCCAAATTCGCCCAGGGACGCAGCTCGGTATTGACGAAAAACGGACTGTCTTGAAAATCGATTTGCGGATTCGGCGTAGAAAAATGCAGACTCGGGGGAATCTGCTTATGTTTTAGCGCCAAGGCTGTTTTGATTAAGCCCGCCATGCCGGCAGCTTTGCTTAAATGACCGATATTGGTTTTCACAGAGCCGAGCGCACAAAACTGCCTTTTCGCGGTCCCCGCCCGGAAGGCCTGGGAAAGGGCAGTCACTTCGACGGGATCGCCCAGGCTGGTCGCGGTGCCGTGGGCTTCCACGTAGCCCACCGTGCCCGGCTCAACGCCGGCAAGGGCCTGCGCCTCAGCGATGACGGCGGCTTGGCCCGAGACACTGGGCGCCGTATAGCCAATCTTCTCCGAGCCATCGTTGTTGAGGGCGGTGCCGCGAATCACCGCATAGATCGGATCATGGTCCAAAAGTGCGTCGGAAAGGCGCTTGAGCAGGACCACTCCCGCCCCGCTGCCGAGCATGGTGCCGTTGGCTCTTGCATCAAAGGCGCGACAGTGACCATCGGTCGAAAAGATGCGCCCCTCGCGATAAAGGTACCCGCGGTTTTGCGGCACAAGGACATTGGCCGCACCGACGAGCGCCATGTCACTCTCGCTTTGACGCAGGCTCTGACAGGCCAGATGAAGCGCCACGAGTGACGTGGCGCACGCAGTACTGACACACAGGCCCGGCCCCTTCAAATCGAGAGCGTGGGAAATTCGAGTCGCCGCATTGTCTTTGTCGCTGGCAAGCTCCAGCTGAAAGCTGTCGCCGGTGGCCATCTGCAAAATGAAATCCGGCTGGGTCAGTAAATTGTTCAAAAGATATGTGCTGTAATTCGCGCCGGCATAGACGCCAATCCGGCCGCCGTATGCCTCCGGATCGATGCCAGCGTCCTCGAAGGCTTCCCAGGCGCACTCGAGGAGCAGCCGATGCTGCGGGTCCATCAGCTTGGCTTCGCTTGGAGCGATGCCGAAGAAGGCCGCGTCGAACGACTTGATATCGTCCAGCACCGGTGCCGTTCGCACGTACCCAGGATCGGCAAAGACGTGCTCGGGTACGCCGGCCGCTCGGAGCTCCTCATCGGTAAATTCACGGATGCTCTCGACGCCAGCGCAGAGGTTCTGCCAGAACTTCGCCAGCGTCGGTGCCTGGGGGAAGCGCCCGGCCATGCCCACGATCGCAATTCCCTCGAGCGGGGAAGCGCCTGTCCGCTCGCTCATGCGAGGCGAGCCGTGATGCGAACTCGCAGCGCCCTGCTGCTCAAGGTGCTCGGCCAGCGCGTGGATCGTCGGATGCTGAACCAGGTCCACCGGTGACAGACGTTGCGACACGGCCGCTTGCAGTTGCTGATGCAGCCGCAACAGCATGAGTGAACTGCCGCCGAGCTCAAAAAAGGTGGAGTGGAGATCAACCTCTGCAAGGCCCAAGACCCGCCGCCAAATCGCCGCGAGCCGCTGCTCCATCGCCGTCTGCGGACGGCCGTACCGGGGACTCTTTCGGCGACCGGCTGGGGCCTGCGGCGGACGCTCCGGAGCAGCCTCTTGCAGCGGTGCAGCGGACTGAGGCCACGCAAAGTGCGGCAGCTCGGAAAGATGCTTGTCTGGCTCGGAGACAACCTCATCAAGCAGCGCGGTGAAGTCAGACAGGAGCTGTGCCACCGTCTCAGGTGCGAAGCAGTCACGGCTGTAGGTCACGGGACCACTGAGCACCACACCGTCAGGGCTCGCCTGCTCGATGAGATCCAGGAACAGATCGAAATCGGACTGCTCGCTCGGCAGAACCTCGAGCCTGGTAGAAAGTCCCGGCAGGACGATCTGGTGCTGGGGCGTGTTGCGGAACGCGAATACGACCTGCGTCAGCCGCAGCGGGCTGTCAAGGAGCTGCGTCGGCACATCCTGATGCTGGATCGCCCCCGCCATGGTCTTTCGCACGCGGCCGATCACCTCGCGGAAGGTGGGGTCGCCGGAAAGGTCTGTGCGCAGGGGCAGCAAGTTGACAAAGTTGCCAATTAGTGAATCAAGATCCGGTCGGCCACGATTCGCCATAAGTCCGGAAAGCGCGATATCCGTCTTTCCGGTATAGCGGTGAACGAGCACCTTGAAGGCCGCGCACAGCGTGGTGTAGAGCGTCTCGTTTTCCTGCTGGGCAAGCGCCTTGAGCGCCGCCGTGGTCACCGGAGACAGCGAAAACCGCTGCGCCCCAGCCGAGCCGCCGTGATGCCGACTTGTACGCTCCGAGGTGGGCAGGGGCAGCGAGCTGAGATCGGATAATTGCTTCTGCCAATAGGCACGCAGCGGCGCCTGCGTGGCGGGGGCGCCGAGCCAGTCCCGCTGCCACAGGGAAAAATCCCCGTACTCGACCGACAGCTTCGGCAAAGCGGGCTCTGTTGCACTGGAAAATGCGGCATAAAGCGTTTGCAGCTCAGACAAAAGCACGCTCTGCGACCAGAAGTCATAAACGATATGATGAAAAACCAGCAGCAGTTGATAAGCACGCGCGTGAAGACGCAGCAGGCCTACGCGCATTCCCGTTTCTTTATGCAACTGAAACGGCTGCCGGGCGATTGATGCAATAAAGTCCGCCACCGCCTTTTCTTGCGGCTCAGCAGCCAGGTTCGCCACGTCGGTCACTGACAAGGACAGCGTGCTGGCGGCCTGCACCTTTTGCACGGGCTGCCCCTGTTCATCAACCGCAAACAGCGTCCGTAGGATGCTGTGGCGATCGCGCAGCGCGTTCAGGCTACATTCTAGTGCCGCTACATCGAGCTCCCCCTCAAGATGCAGAAGATGCGGCAGGTGAAACGCCGTGCTGTCGGGATGTAGTTCCTGCAGAAAAAAGAGCCGCTCTTGCGGAAACGAGAGCGGCCGTGGCGCATCCGTTGTCGCAGCTGTTAGCCGAGGCGCTGCGCTGCGAAACGCAATCAAAGCGCGAATGGCGCTCCAGGTTTCCGGGTGTTTCATGACTGCTCTGACCTCGTGACCAGAGCGGCAATGGCTGAAATCGTCTGGAAGTTTTCGTACTCGATCTCAGCAAGCTCCAGCTTCTTGCCAAAGGTCGTCTCCAAGAACGTGATCAGCCGAAAGATTCCCATGGAATCGATAATCCCCTGATCGATAAGCCTGAAGTCGCTGGTCAGCCGGACATCCGAACGCCCATAAAGAAACTCCTTGGTGATGAATTCTCTGATGATCGACGCTGCTTGTGCGGATTCGGAAGAGTCGTGGCTATCCATGTTACGTTCAGCTCCTTGTCGATAAGAACGGTCAACCCTCGTAGTGCAGCCGAGCTGCGACCTGCCGGGTAAAGGGGCTTAATTCTTGCGGAGGCCGCTTGTCCTGCCAAGCGGTCGCCAGCCCGGCATCGACCCCGCGGCGCTTGGTGAGGTTGCCATCGCCCACTCCGTCGAGGATTCGCTCGCCGCGGTACGGATCGAGCAGCGCCTCGTCGAACGGAATGCCCAGAAACTGGCAGATGGCCTGCTGGGTGGCGACCGGCCTTGTGACGAGATCCTCGTAATATACAAGGTGCTGCCGCGCCGCGGGAATTCGCTGCAAGAAGTCGAGCGCATTCTGATTAAAAATCGCCCAGCCTTTTTCAGCATAGAGCCAGGAATTATCATCCCAAAACCCATAATGATTTCGCAGCACCTGCCGGACCCGCATACGGGTCCAGGATTCAATCACGGCGTACGGATGGCGTACCAAATACAGATATTTTGGCTGCGCGAACATCTGCTCGGCGCGCTCGAGCCACCCTGAATGGGCCAGATAGGATGGAGTCTTGTCGACGAGCAGCCGGCCGCCGGCAAGCCTTGTGATGTCGGCATAGACGGCGTGGGTCGGCACATTGGCTTCTTCAAGACGGCGGACCTTCTCCTCGGCTTCATGCACGGGTACGTTCAGTAGATGCGCGAAGGTCTGGACGAGGCCGAGGCGGTAAAAGGGATTGCCGAGCCGTGCGATCTGGGACCGGAGCTCCCCCATCGAATCAACCTGCAAGAGGTACAGCTCTGGCGGTCCGAAGAGGTCCGGATGGCCGGTGAGCATGGTGCGAAGCAGCGTCGTGCCGGAGCGATGCGCACCGAGCAGGAACACGATAGACTGCTTGGCCGAGATTGCGTGCGGATAGGGCCCGGTCGACGGCCAAGCCCAGGCGCCGCCGGCATGCGGATCCGCGTAGGGGAGCGGCGGCGGCGGCGGTTCGAGCTCGCGAGCCACGAAGCTCGCGAGCT
>ERZ724524.1918-NODE-1918-length-13821-cov-3.375781_pt1 | contig 13821 bp, 13 predicted proteins | sample MGYA00376057_ERZ724524 | MGnify/ENA primary metagenome ERZ724524 (study PRJEB28724, sample SAMN07190888) | wastewater metagenome | isolation source: influent of sewage treatment plant in Hong Hong | place: USA: Christiansburg, Virginia | collected 2016-03-01 ...
GATGCCACCTTGAAGCTCCTCGTGGACAAGGCGAAGTTCCTGAAAAGCTGGAACCTGGCGGAAAGGAGCGCAGGCCAGAGGAGCACCATCTCGGTCCTGACCGGCGTCAAGTGTGAGGCTTCGGCCGAAGGGGTGTTTCTGAAGGCGACGGACCTCAAGACCTCGATAAGCTGCGCCGCCGACGGGGTGGAGGTACTCCTGGAGGGGGGGGCCATTTTCCCCGTCAAGAACATCGGCGAGTTCTTCAAGAAAGCTCCCGGGGAGAATTTCACCGTTGGAGTGGACAAGGGGAAGGCTACGGTTGTTTCCGGCGCCAGCGTTTATTCCTTCGCCACCTACCCCGTCACCGAATTTCCGAAATTGCCGACCTCGGACAAGGCCCAGCCCTTTTTCCGGGTGGAGTGCGTAGACCTGAAGAGACTCCTCGAGGAGGGATCCTTCTCCGGATCACCGGGGGAGGAGTTTCCCCAGTACCTTAGCGCCGGCCTGGTCCAGACCGTAGAGGACAAGGTGAGGGTGGTATCCACCGACGGCAGGAGACTCTCCCTCTCCCAGGGTGTCGTCACCGTGGAGGGGGAACCGGACCAGGTGCTTCTCCCCCTCGCCGGGCTGAGGGAACTCCAGAGGGCCCTCTCGGCCGTTGAAGGCGATGAGGAGGTCGCCGTCCTCAAAGACGACGCCCAGGTCTACTTCAAGACGAAGAGCATCGAGTTTTCCGTGAGAAGAGTGGAATCGAGGTTCCCTCCCTACGAAAAGGTCCTTTCCACTGACAGGACATCCTGGTTGACCATCGACCGGAATCTCTTCATCGAGGCCCTCGAGAGGGCCGAGGTGGTGGTGCGCGATTTCAGCCGCATGGTCGTCCTCGAGCTCGCCCCCGCCGGTAACCTCAAGATGCGGGCCAAGGCCCCCGAGGTGGGCGAGGCCTTCGAGGAGATCGCCGGCGACTGCGACGGGGAACCCATTAGGATAGCCTTCAACGTGAAGTACCTGCTTGAGGGGCTGAAAGCCCTCCACGGAACGGTGGCGCACCTGTCCTTCAACGGCCCCAACGGCCAGATGACCCTCTCAAGGCCGAGGGAGGACAGCTTCCTCTACGTCCTGATGCCCATAACCCTTCCCGAGGAGGACAGCGGGCAAGAGACGGCATGAAGATCTCGGTCACCCAATGGGAAGGATTCAGAAACCTGAAGCCCCGGCGCCTGCAATGGGCGGAGGGGCTTCACCTGCTTCTGGGTCCGAACGGTTCCGGAAAGACCAATATTCTCGAGGCGCTCCACGTGCTGACTGGGTGGGGGTCCCTCAAGGGGGAGAGGACCTCCGACCTCCGAAGCTGGTCCGACCCCGGCAGGGGGACTTTCCTTTCGGCCGCCTTCGAAGGTGAAGAAGCCCTGGACGTGAGGGTCGGCATCGGCGCCCGCATCGTCGCGAGGAAGGGGGGCTCTTCGATACGGTCCTCCCAGCTCAGGCCCCTGGTCCCCTCGCTGATCTTCCTTCCCAACGACCTCTCCCTGGTGGAGGGCTCACCGGCGACGAGAAGGCGGCTCGTGGACCGTCTTTGCGCTCTCCTTTTCCCTGTTTACGCCCTGAGGCTCCACGAGTACGGCAAGGCCCTGAGGCAGAGGAACGCCGCCCTCCGGCAGGGCAGGAACCTGGCCGCCACCGCCAGGGTCATGGCCCCCCTCGCCGCCTGGGTATGGGCTTGCCGACTCACCGCCACGGACCTCCTCCGCAACGGCCTCGAGAGCGCCGGCGTGCTGCTCCCCCGGGGCGTCACGGTGGAGCTCAAGAGGGGAAGCAAGGGGCTCGAGGACCTACACCTCGACTTCTGGGAGTCTCTCGAGGCCTGCCAGGGTCAGGAGAGGGGTATGGGGGCCTGCCCCGTCGGGCCCCACAGGGACGATCTCCTCATCCGCTTCGGCGAAAAGGACGTGGCCCGGTGTTTCAGCCGCGGCTACAGGAGGAGGGTTGCCATAGCCCTCTTGATCTCCTCGGGCTGGGCCGTGGAGAGAAAGATGCGGAGAAAGCCCATCCTACTCCTCGACGAAGTAATGGCCGAACTGGACCTCGAGGGAAGGGAACGGCTCATCGAGGTCCTCCTCAGCACGGGGTGGCAGGTCTTCGCCGCCACGGCGGAGGCCTGCACCCCCGAATGGCCCGGGAAGGTCTGGTCCGTGGAAGGGGGGCGTGTCGATGCGGGATGACCGTCCCTTCGATGTCATAGTGGTGGGCGGCGGCCACGCCGGGTGCGAGGCCGCCCTGGCCTCGGCCAGGATGGGGGCGAGGACGCTCCTGCTCAACCTCCTGCTGGACAACGCGGCCATGATGCCCTGCAACCCCTCCATAGGGGGGCCTGCCAAGGGGCACCTCACCCGGGAGGTGGACGCCCTCGGCGGTGAACAGGGCGCCGCCGCCGATGCCTCCACCCTTCACATCAGGATGCTCAACACCTCCAAGGGTGCCGCCGTCAGGGCCCTGAGGGCCCAATGCGACCTGGGCGACTACCACCGCTGGTATAGAAGAGCCTGCGACGGCCAGGCCGGGCTGGAGGTCATGCAGGACGAGGTAACCGGCCTTTGGGTCGACGAGGGTAGGGTCAGGGGCCTGAGGACCAGGATGGGCACCCTCTACGAGGCCCGGGCGGTAGTCATAGCCACGGGGACCTTCCTCGGCGGGAGGGTCCATATCGGGCAGGTCTTCTTCCCGTCGGGGCCGCTGGGACAGGTCTCCGCCGAGGCTCTGGGCGCGGATCTCCGCGAGGCGGGCCTCCAGGTCGGGAGGCTGAGGACAGGGACCACCCCCAGGATCCACGCCGGCAGCGTCGACTGGGGCTCCCTCACCAGGCAGGAGAGCGACGCCGAACCCCACTGCTTCAGCCACTGGGGGACCCCGAGGATCTACAGCGGCCACGCCTGCTACTCCACCAGGACCGGCGAGAAGACCCACCGGATCATCAGGGATTGCCTGGACAGGTCGCCCGGCACCCTCGAGATGAGCGAGGTCAAGGGGCCCAGGTACTGCACCTCCATCGAGGAAAGGGTCGCCCGTTTCCCCGAGAAGGAAAGCCACCCGGTCTTTCTTGAACCCGTCGGCAGGGAGAGCGTCGAGATCTACATGCAGAACTTCACCACCGGCCTCCCCCTCGACGCCCAGTTGAAGATGGTCCGGTCTCTCCCCGGCTGCGGTAAGGCCAGGATAATGAGGCCCGGCTACGGTATCGAGTACGATTTCATCCCCCCCACCCAGCTGGAGCCCTGGCTGGAAGTGAAGGCCATCGGGGGTCTCTTCTGCGCGGGACAGGTGAACGGCACCTCGGGCTACGAGGAAGCCGCCGCCCAGGGGATCCTGGCCGGCATAAACGCTGCCCTTTCGACCCGGGGGGAGGAGCCGCTGGTGATAGAGAGGTCCCGGGGGTACCTGGGAGTGCTCGTGGACGACCTCGTCACCCGGGGGACCGACGAACCCTACAGGATGCTCACCAGCCGCTGCGAGTACGGGCTCCTGCTGAGGCACGACAACGCCGACAGGCGGTTGGCCCCCGTCGCGAGGAGGCTCGGCCTGCTGGACGACGGCCGCTGGAAGGTCCTCGAGGCCCGGTGGGCCGCCCTCGACGGGGAGATCGATAGGCTGAAAAATACCAGGATCCGCGACACGGAACTGGTGGAGACGGCCCTTGGCGGGCACGGGAGCGGTTCTTCCCAGCCAGGCATAACCGCCGCGGAGTTGTTGAAGAGGCCCGGTGTGACGTGGGAGATGGTGGCCAGGGCCGCACCGCCGCCGGAGCCCCTTGACCGGGAGATTACGGAACGGGCCCAGGTGGAGATCAAGTACGAGGGGTACGTGGCCCGGCAACTCTCCCAGGTGGAGAGGATGAAGAGGATGGAACTGGTGCGCGTACCCGAGGGGTTGGATTACTCTTCCGTGACGGGCCTCCTCGACGAGAGCAGGCAGAAACTGGAGGCGATCCGCCCCAGGAACCTTGGGCAGGCGGGGAGGATATCGGGGGTGACGCCAGCGGATATAATGTTGCTGGAGGTTTTCATCGAACGTCTCCGGAGGGGGAGGGGCAATGGCGGCCAGGAAAAGGGCGAGGTGTAGCCGGCAGGGTCTTTCGAAGGTCGGGTCGCTCCTCATGGCCTCCCTCTCCCGGGAGCAGGCTTCGATGCTCCTCTTCGCCGACCTCTGCTCCCGGTGGTGCGAGGTGGTGGGGCCGAAGCTCGCCGGGAGGAGTTCCCCGGGGCACCTGATCGACGGCACCCTCGTCGTCGTGGCCTCCGATCCCCTCCTGTGCCAGGAGATAACCATGAGAGGCGGGGACATCGCCTCCAGGGTGAAGGAAAAATGGGGCCTCGAGGTCTCGGGGGTCCTCCCCAGGGTCGGGAGGCTCCGCGGGAGTAAACCCCCCGAGAAAAGGTCGCGGGAACCCAAGCCCCTGAAGCCCGTCGCCGGTGAGGTCGCCGCCTGCCTGGAGGAGGTCCGTCCCGCGGTGGGCAGGGACGACGTCGCGGCGGACCTGGCGAGGCTCATGGCGCTTTACAGGAAGAAGTTCGGTTCCGAAGGCGGGCTGCCCCGCCACAAAACGGGAAAGGAAGGCTGATCGCCATGGAGGAGAGCGGGAAGAGGTCCATCAACGGGGGGCTCGTCGTTCTGGGCGTCGCCCTTGCGGTGGGAATGGTCCTTTCGTCGTGGCTCGTGTCGGACACGGTGAAGAGCGTAAAACTGGCCAACCAGACGATCGCCGTCAAGGGGACCGCCCAGGTGGACGTCCGGTCGGACATAGCCCTTTGGACGGGGCGCTTCACCGCCAGGGACGCGGACCTGGTCAAGGCCTACTCCAAGCTCGAGTCGGACCTGGAGAAGGTGCTGGGTTTCCTGGGCCGGAGCGGCATCCCCAGGGAGGAGATCGAAGTCTCGGCCGTCACCACCATGATCCAGTACCGCAAGACCTCCCAGGGATACGACACCAACGAGATCGAGCAGTACGTACTGGACCAGACCGTCACGGTGAGGTCAAAGGAAGTCGACCTGGTGGCGTCCCTCTCGAGGGAGTCCACCACCCTGATAAGGGAAGGCGTGGAGTTCTTCTCCTTCTCGCCGGAGTACTACTACTCGAGGATCGAGGACATAAAGATCCAGCTGTTGGGTGAAGCGACAAAGAACGCACGCCAGAGAGCGGAGCAGCTGGCCGTCAACAGCGGAGGGAAGGTGGGGCCCTTGAGGGCGGCGAGCCAGGGGGTATTCCAGATCACTCCCCTTTTCTCCACCGACGTGGAGGACTGGGGGAGGTACGACACGTCGACCATAGAAAAAGCAGTGAAGGCCGTCGTCACGATACAGTACTCGATAAGCCTGTGAAGAGTGAGGCGCAAAGCGCGGGCCTCCAGGTCGTGAACGGTCATCATTGAGGGGAAGGGGGTTGAAGCATGGGCGATTTCAAGATCGCCACGTTCAATGTGAATTCCGTCAGGAGCCGGCTGCCCATCCTCGAAAGGTGGCTCGCCGGCAACAGGGTGGACTGCCTCTGCCTCCAGGAGACGAAGGTGGAGGACGGCTCGTTCCCGGTCTCCTTCTTCGAGGGCCTGGGCTTTCACCTTTGCTTCAGCGGCGAGAAGTCCTACAACGGTGTGGCCATCGCGTCGACGGTTCCCCCCGACGAGCACGGCTTCGGCCTTGGCGGCGGCGAGGAACCTTCGGGCAAGACCCGCATCGCCTGGTGCCGCTTCGGCGAACTCCGGGTGGTCAACGCCTACGTCCCTCAGGGCAAAACCATAGACAACCCCGACTACCCCATGAAACTCAGGTTCTTCAGGAGGCTCGAGGAACTGCTTCGTTCCAAGGGGGTTCCGGGGGAGCGGGTGGCCCTGGTGGGCGACCTCAACGTGGCGCCCACGGAGATCGACGTGACCCACCCCGAGAACAAGAAAAACCATGTCTGCTACCACGAGGACGTCAGGAAGGCCTTCCGGAGCCTCTGCTCCCTGGGCCTGGTGGACGTCTTCAGAAAGCACCGCCCCGGAGAGGGGGAGTACTCTTTCTGGGATTACAGGGTCCCTAACTCCCTCGAGAGGAACATCGGCTGGAGGATCGACCACATACTTGCCACGGCCCCGCTGGCCGAGCGTTCCGTCGACAGTTACGCCGACAGGGAACCCCGCGCCTGGGAGAAGCCATCGGATCACACCGTGGTCGTCGCTGAATTCAGGCTGTAGGGATCATTAAGGCCTTTCATGGCCCGCACAGGCGCACAGGCCCTAGGAACGCCGCGCCTCACCGGCGGACATCCACAGGGTGGGGATGATCTTGTGGACAAAGGGGGTTCAGATCTCGGGGTCCAGGCCGTAACTGGCGACCTGTTTCATGCCCCTGGAGATCCTGGACCAGTACCGCTCTACGCCGCCGCCGCAGTATCTCCCCAGGGCCTTCTTAGTGCTGCCGTAAGTTTTCATGTACCTGGAAAGAAGCAGGATACCGGCGGACACGCCTTTCTCCGGGTGACCGAGGTCCTCTTCGGCCTCGAGCCCGGCGTGAGCCATGAGGAGGTATGAATGGACCCTCCATACCACCTGCATGACCCCGGCGGCGCCGTAGGAGCTCCTCGCCTTGGGGTCAAAGTGGCTCTCGGCGTTGCCCACCGCCACGGCGAGCGTGAGGGGGACGTCATACTTGTGGCTGTAGTGCACGAAGGAGACCGCTTCCCGCCAGGCGGTGAGGGGTTGGATGTTACGGTTCTGGTGAAGGATGTAAAGGGCGATGACTGAGGCATTTTTCTGGTTGGCAGGGTCCATGCGCCAGAGCCTGCGAAGGACCGACTCGGGGTTTTCCATTTGCCATTGAACAAGATCTTCGGGTTTAAGGTTCATTTCCTCGAGCGTTGAGGTGACGGTGCCGTCGAGCTGAGAAACACGGTCGGCTACGGCACGCTCCCGGCTCCATTCGGAGACGGCGTTCACCGGAGAATTATCCAGGCGTTCTCCTTGGAAGGTGTGGACCAGGATGAAAGCTGCGCACACCATGAGGATCGCCAGGATAAAATCCCTCAGGAGTCTTCGAATCAAATACCCGCCCCCTTTGAAATAGGGTCACCCAATGGCACTTAAGGTGCTTTTATACTGACGCGGGTATTATAGACACAAATCCGCGAAAGGCAAGAATAGTATACAATCATTTCAATTACCATGACGGTCCGGAGGTAAAAACCATGGCTATAACCTTGGCATAAAGCTGCAACAAACCCTATTTTTTCGTCCCCTTTCGGCGATTTGCGCGATCCTGTCGGGTCTGCCTAGTGTATTATTGAATTCGGCGCCCAAGGGGCTGTTAAAGAAGATCGTTCATCGCCCTTTCCGCTTCCTTTCCCTCGGGGAGATCTTCTTTGGAGATGGCACTCACCGCACTCCCATTCCTCAGGAAAATGAAATGGCTTCCGAGTTTTAGCGCTTGTTTCATACTGTGAGAGACCATCACGATGTAATACTTCTTCTTAAGAGAGATCAGGTAGTCCTCGATGAGCTCCGAGGCCCTTTTGTCAAGAGAGGCAGTTGGTTCGTCGAGGAGCAGGATCTCCGGTTCAAGCGCAAGCGCCCTTGCCAGGCAAAGTCTTTGCTGTTGCCCTCCGGAAAGTCGGTTCGCAGGTACGTCAAGCCTGTCTTTGACCTCATCCCACAGACCCGTTGTTTTCAACGCCCTTTCCATTCTCTCTTCGTCACGGCATTTTTCGGAACCGGGCAATAGTTTGAGGGGCAGCATTATATTTCTCCTAACGCTCAAGGGAAGCGGGTTCGGAACCTGGAAAACCATCCCAACCCTTTTTCGAAGCTCGGTAGCGTCCGGAGACTCAGCAGAATAGATATTCCTCATCCTGCCTCCCAGGAGCAGGTTAACCTTTCCGGATCCCTCATATCCGTCAATGGTCTCATTAAGCCTGTTCAATGCCCTTAAGAACGTGGTCTTTCCGGAGCCGGATCGGCCAAGAAGCACGGTAATGCCTTCCGAGGGCAGTTTCGCATTAATATGGCTGATCGCTTTTCTGCCATGAAAGGAGACGGACAAGTTACTGATTTTTGCGCAAAAAATCATTATTTTACTCCTTCCCATCGTTTTTCCATCGCTCGCTGAAGCCTTGAAGCAGAGCAAAGCAATCCTGCAGAGAGGATGAGAAGGACCATGGACGCGCCGAACCCTCTTAAGAGTTCATTCTGATCGACATATTGAGCGGCCGTATAGAAAATATGGAAGGGCAAAGCTTCGAATTTGGAATCCAGTCCGGCAGGCAGCCCGGAATTGGCGACCGCTCCTGTCAGCATAATAACCGCCGTATCCTCTGCTGCCCGTCCCATCGCGAGCATGATTCCTCCAAGTATTCCCTTGCCTGCCGCCGGGATCAGGACATGACGAAGAAGCTGATGTTCCGTGAAACCAAGAGATGTTCCTGTCAGTACAAGCGACGCGGGCAGGCCCTCGATGGATGATCGCGTGATTACGACGAGGGACGGCGTTACAAGCAGGGCAAGACAGAAAGCGGCAAGGCTTATGCAGGTAGTTGCATCAGGAGCAAAAGTCCGCCTGAGCGAGAGTATCAGGACAAATCCGAAAAGTCCCATAACAATGGATGGAACGCTTGCAAGAAGGTCCACCGCCAGGGAAAGGACCTCTTTCTTCCTGCCTATCGCATAACGAGCAAGGTATATCCCGCAACCAATGCCCGGAATTAGTGAAAGAGCCATTGTAAGGCCTATCAGGTACAGGGTTCCCGCAAAAGCAGGCCATATACCGTCCCAGACCGGGCGAGCGCCTGTAATCGCATCGATCGGGGCCGTGTCGCCAAAGAAAAGTTCAAGATCGAGCACTGGGGCACCGTGGTAAAAGACAAAGCCCATCAGCGTGGCGAATGAACCTATTACAAAAAGAGCCGATGTAAAGGAGAGAAAACGCAGCAGCCTTACCCTCGTCACTAGGATCTCCTCCTCAAAAGGCGCAACAGCATATTTGCCGTAATGCTCACAAAAAGGAGGATCCCGCCTGCCACGTAAAGGGAAAAGTATGCAGTCCCACCCACATCGGATGACAGGACAAGGCCGATATGCGCGGTCAGAGTCCTCATTGCATCCAGGGGGGAATTGGCATACTGGACCGCGTTGCCGGCAAGCATCGTCGGGATCAGGGTGTCTCCCGCCGCGCGCCCGAAGCCAAGAAGGGCCGAAGAGCATACCCATTTCCCTGAGGCAGGAAGGACTACCATTGCAACGTTTTGTTCAGTAGTAAGCCCCAAAGCGGCTGACGTCATCGACGTTTCGGACTCTATCGTCCTGAAGGTGCTGTCCATGGCAAGGACCATTGTCGGCAAAATAAGCAGGCTGAGCACCAGGGAAGCGGTAAGCCATGAAAACCCCGATCCTCCAAGTCCGTTCCTTATCAAGGGAACGAGAAGGAAGACCGAGGCAAAACCATATACAACGGTTGGTATGGCGGTCATGATCCTGAGCATCCATGAGAGGAGCCTGGCCGCCGGCCTGGGGCCGAAGCCGTGGATAAAACAGCAGCATCCGACGGCCAAGGTCCATCCCATGACCAAAGATGAAAGCGAAAGAAGTCCGCTGGCCCAGATCATGGGCATGATGCCGAATTTCTCCGCTTCCGGGTTCCATAGGGAACCAAAAAGTGAGGGTCCGCCCTTCAGCAGGCCATCCAAAGCACATAGGGCAATAAAGACAAAGATGGCCGACATGAGAGATGAGACATAAACAGCCGATACTTTTAATAAAGGCTACATTCAAATAAGAAAACAAAGATTTTTATTATTGTTCAATTGCATACCCTGGCTATGCAAGGGAAGGGAAAGAATGCTCTCCCTCTATAGCCTTTACTCTTCAGCCGGGAGCGGAATGTAGCCGCTCTCTTTTATTATCTCCGCGCCTTCGGGGCTGAATATGTAGTCGATAAAAAGCTTCGTAAGCCCCTCGGGCTTTCCCTTGGTGTTCATGTAAAGGTTGCGCGTAACTTCATACACCCCCTTCGCGGCATTTTCTTGGGAAGGTACTACACCGTCAAAGGTCGGAGCTTTCACTGAATCATCAATGTGCCCGATCCCGACATATCCTATCGCTCGTTTATCCTGGGCGATGGTGGTTTTCATCGCTCCATTCGAACTGACGATGTTTATCGAAGAAGCGAGCTCTCCCTTTCTTATCGCTTTCTCTGTGAAAACTTCCCTTGTACCGCTTCCGTCTTCTCTTCCGAAGACGTTTATTGCACCGGGTTCACCGCCCAGTGCCTTCCAGTCTTTGATTACACCGGAATAAATATCCATCACCTGTTGGGTCGTGAGGGCTGATATCTTGTTATTTGGGTTGACTACTACCGCTACACCGTCAATGGCGAAGGCGAAGGAGACCAGCCCATACTTTGATACTTCCTCTTCCTTCAGAGGGCGCCCGGTGTTCCCTATAGTAACAAGCCCTTCGCCGACCTGCTTCACTCCCACCCCTGAACCTCCGCCGGCGACAGTGATCCGTATGTCGGAGTTAATAGACATTATCCTTTTTGCCGCTTCCTTCATGACAGGAATATGGGCGGTCCCGCCTGATATATCGATAACCCCTTTCTGCCCTTTGAAGGCATCAAGGGGCTCACCCATCGCAGCGGAAGCGGTAATCAGCATTATTGTTGTAAGCAACATTGAAACAAATAATTTATTCATATTTTGATAACATCTCCTCGTTCGTTTTTTATTGCCCGAGTTAAAAAAGAAACAAGCATAGATAAACTTCCGAAGCAAAAGAAACGCTTCTAAAGTATCTCTCCAGCTATTTGCTGCAGGGAATCAACTTACAGGGAATTAAGGAAGGTGAAATGCTGGTCCTTAAAAGGGTAAAGCAGAAGTCCCGGAAGCTGAATGTGCGGCAAACTGGTAATGCATCCCGTGCATCATCCTATGTACGACAGGTCATGTGTGAACCACGGTATGCCACCACCTTCCGAGAGAAACAGAGATCGTTACAGATTTAATAATATTACATTTAGTGCAGTGTTTGTCAAGGTAAGGGTTGCCTGATAGTATACGATCATTTCAAATACCATGACAGACCGGGAGGCGAAACCATGGAAACAAAGCCTTTTTCAGAGGATCTCCCCTATTGGGTTACCAGGAAAGGGGAGGTCAAAAAAACCTCCTGGCCCGGTGGGACCACCAGTCAACTCTTCATTCTCCCCGGGGATGCCGACCTGGGGAAAAGGGACTTCACCTTCCGGGTCTCCACGGCCTCGGTGGACGTCGAGGAATCGACCTTCACCCCCTTCGAGGGCTTCGACCGGATCATCATGACCATCGACAATGACCTCGCCCTCTCCCATGGCGGCGGGGCCGAGACCAGGAGCCGGGGAAAGGTCCGCGACTTCAACTGCATCATGGACAGGAAGGCCTGCCGTGGGGAAACCATGGCCATGACCCTGGCAAAGGGCAGCGTCCTATACCCCCGCAAGGGCAACTACGGGCACGGAGTGGAACTGGAAATGATCTACTGCGCCGCGGGCAGGCTTACCTTCCGGTACGGCGAAACCGAGGAGCGCCTCGACCAGGGCGACGTCCTGGCGATCGACCACGGCCTCATGGATAGCCGTTACCGCCTCTCCAACGAAGAGGACCAGCCCTGCGACCTGGTGGTCACGCTGATCCGGGTGGGGCTTGGAGAGGGGTCCGCCCCCTCCTTTTCAGGTGCTTAAGGTCAATTCACATCCGGTTTCCCGTGTACTTGTGAGGTCCATGGCCTCCTCTTCGTGTCGTCCCTGCAGCCTCTCATGGATCGTGGCGGGACGATGATCTTCATCGGGCGCCCGTCGCTGGACATGTTTGGGCGGCGCGGAACGGACGGGATCGGGCGCAAGCCTGGACTTGCCTCAGGCATTTTTCCCGAGGGGAGCCCTTCATGAAAGCCTTTTGGCCCATTTGACAGGGTCTTTGATCGGGCTTTCAATAGTGCTGTTCAAAGAGGGATTTCCAGAGAACCCGTGACCTGGGCAAGGGAGGGGTGGCTTTGAAAAAGGCCCTGGTATTTTTCGCCCTGCTGATATTGCTGGCGGCCTCGCCGGCTTTTTCCTTCAATGAACCGGAGGGTTACGATGATTACCGGTGGGGTCAGCCCTTTTCGGAGTTCCAAGACCTGTCGGACCACGAGGAATCCGACGAGGAAGAGGGGCAACTGATCTGGGCCCGCGCCGACGGCGTGGCCAGAACCTGGAAGGGGCTTGGGTTCGTTGAAAGCCCCCTTTTCTTCTTCAACCAACTCAGGTTCGAGGGTTTCCTGGCCGAGGGGTGTCCTGGGCGGGCCGAATGGGAGACCTGGTGCGAAGTCCTGGAGAGGGAGCTGGGTACACCAGCCCGAGGCTCAGCCGAGTTGGACTACGTGAGATGGGAAAGCCCCGACAACTGGGTACAGATAGTTCACGACCCTGACGATGAGAGCAACATAATCTCCGCCGGGGCATACCTGGAGGGCCTGGATGATGGGGAGTCATGCCCGTTGGCCCCGGAGGATCCCTTCGAAGATGGATTCAAGGGCCTCAGGTGGGGGGCCAAGTCCTACGGGACCGTCAATATCCAGTTCGCCTCTCGTGATCACGACCTGAACATCAGTTACTACCTTGGACAAGGGGAGCTCGATGTTTCGGAGTTGGGCGGGGTCCCCATGAAAAAGGGCGCTTTCCTGTACGGTTTCAAAAACTCCACTTTCTCCATGGTGAGGGGGACGGCGTTGCTCAAGGACAGGAAGGCCTTTGAGGCGCTGGGAGAGTTTTTCGAGAGCTTTCTCGGCCCGGCCGATACCTATTCGCCGAATGTAAATAGTTTGTGGGAGAAAGATCGGTACAAAGTCTTCCTTTACAGGGAAAAAGACGGCCATGTGGCTTTCTGGCTCGTGAACAAGGAGTACCATCGGTAGGGTCTGGATCATCCGCCGTGTTTGTATAGGGGGGGAGCGGAGCATTCTCCGCTCCCCCCTGTCTTACAGGTTGAAACGCTCCGGCGCCCTCAAATATCCAGGTACGAGCGAGAGGATGTTAAGGTTTCTCCGGCTCTTGCTCCTTCTTCGGGTCGGCGGGTTTCCTCGCGCGCCTGAAACCGACCATGTAACCCCGGGTGTAGACCGAATGGTCGGGCGGGGCTGGTTCGATAGAGAATTTTTTCCTTTTCCAACTCACTTTCTTGGACTCGTTCATGTCCGCACCTCCTTTTTCCTGGTAAGCTCCCTTGGTACCTATAACTCAAGGATCTTTCTGTTTTTGCCGGCCTCACCTCGCTCACCTCGGAGGATAAAAAAAGGCCTCTCCCTTGGGAGAGGCCAAAAACACGCAAGCCCGGACTCCGGATATGAACCTCCGGAATACCTTCTCCCCTTATCATCCAAACCCTTTCTTTAGGGTTTGCTGGTATTGGCACCTTGCGTAAAACCGCAGGTTGCCGGGCTTCATTGGGCCAGTCCCTCAGCCGCTCTGGATAAGAGTTTCAGTTGTTAAGGTTCGAATAAATCATACCACAGGGCGATTGAAAAACAAAGGTTTCTCAGTTTTTCGGATCTGTACAGGGGCTTGGTCCTCAAAAGTGTTGACAGTACCTTTTCCGTCGGGAAAGGGGACCCCTCTCTTTTCGACGAGGGTATACCTAAAAAGCATTGACATACTGAACAGGTTGATGCATACTCGGGTCAACCTCGAATTTTCAACGAGCAAGTGATTAATAATATCTAAGTAAAAGAGTCATACCGTCCAAGTAACCTGAGCATTTCCGCTTTCTTCGCGTTAATATTTGTAAGGAGTGGATGTGGTTTATGG
>ERZ724524.1920-NODE-1920-length-13818-cov-4.705515_pt1 | contig 13818 bp, 10 predicted proteins | sample MGYA00376057_ERZ724524 | MGnify/ENA primary metagenome ERZ724524 (study PRJEB28724, sample SAMN07190888) | wastewater metagenome | isolation source: influent of sewage treatment plant in Hong Hong | place: USA: Christiansburg, Virginia | collected 2016-03-01 ...
GCTGCAGCCGGTCATGCGCGCGGGTCGTCGCCTCGCGCCGCCCGAACCGCTGGACGCGCTGCGCGCACATGCGGCGGCGCAGCTGGCCGCCTTGCCCGGACCGTTGCGCGGACTTGATGCCGTCGCAGCGGCGCAGGCCTATCCAGTGGCGATTTCGGACCCGCTGCAGCAGCTCGCCGCCAGCCTGGACCGGCAGCCGCACTGAGCACCGATTCAGTCTGTGCGAGACTTGTTGTCCATGGACCAGGAAGAAATTGAACACCAGATCAACAGCATCCACGGCTGTCTGCTGGCGCATGAAATCGCGCTGCAGCTCGTGCTGAGCCACAGCCCGCAAGCGCTCGATGCGCTGCAGGGCATCGATCTCGCGCGGCTGGAAGCCAAGCTCAGGCCGCAGCCCCAGCTGTCAGATGCCACGATCAGGACCGCGATCGAGCAGCTGCGCCGTTTCCAGTCAGTCGGCGGCTGAAGCAGGCGTCGGCTGCCGGCCAAATGCGGTCCATCCAGCACGTGACGGCAAAACCGACATCCAATTTCAGCAAACATGCGATATGTTCAAACACTTGATCGCCTGTTAACTGTTACCCCTCACAAAATGTCACCAAAAATACGAAGGCTTATGGTCGTGGCCATTGCGTCGTCGCTGGCGTTTGGTTTTACGTCAGTCCACGCGCTCCCTGGTCCGACTGCATGCATGTTTGTTGGGGTTGCAGGCCTTCATGTGCTTCCTGATGGCTCGCTCACTGACAGCCCGTCTCCCGATGACCAAGAGCGTTATGTGCGGCTGACCCTTGAGTCTCGGGAACGGATCGCGAATACGTTTGGCGAGCCGAAGGCCAAGCCTGTTCTTGTGTACTTCAGCCGTCCGGATGGATTCGGTCCCTTCAAGCTAAATGCATTTGGCAGCACCCAATTCATCGGGCCGCATACTTGTGTGATGATCGGTCCGGCGGGGCAGAGCATTGATGTGGTTGCACACGAGTTGATGCATGCCGAGATCCACGAACGTGCCGGGTTCTGGAGCCGCTTCATGAAGATACCGACCTGGTTCGATGAAGGACTTGCCATGCAAGTCGATTTCCGGCCCAAATACCTACTCGCCGCAGAAGATGCCCATGGGTTGGACGAGGTGCGCCATTTGACCTCATTCTCATCGTTCTTCAGTGGCGGCGAACAGGTGATCATCAGCCACTACGCCAAGGCGCGTGTGCTGGTTGCCAACTGGGTCGAAAGAGTCGGAAGGGCTGCTGTCTATCAGCAGCTCCATCAGTTGCGCGACGGGCAATCCTTTGCAGAGGCCATCGAGTGACGGGCCAACACCAAGCGCAGCAGAGCTGCGCAAAAATCTGCATCGGCCAGTTATTCTGAATGCTACGGAACGTCCGATTCTTCGGGCCGGCAATTTCCGCTCGGGGTCAATGTCGTCCCCGGATGATGGCGTGGTGGAGCACAGCCGGAGTTCAGCCGCGCAGGAACAGCCCGATCGTCAGCAGGATGCCGATGCAGACCACCAGCACGCGCAGCAGCTTTTCGTTGATGCGGTGCAAGGCCCAGGAACCGGCCATGCCGCCGAGCACGGCGCCCGCACCGAGCACCAGCGCCTCGCGCCAATGCGCTTCGGGCGACAGCACGAACAGCGCCACCGCCGAGGCGTTGATGACGCCGGCCAGCAGGTTCTTGGTCGCGGCCGCGTTGCGTGCCGCCAGGCCGGCCATGGTGAGCGCGGCGAGCATCAAAAAGCCGATGCCGCCGCCGAAGTAGCCGCCATAGATCGCGATCAGGAACTGCATCAGCGCGGCAGGCAGTGGCCCGAGATGCGCGCCCGGTGCCGATGGCTTGCGCAGGAAATTGCCCCAGGCGAAGACCGAAGTCGCGAACAGCACCAGCCAGGGCACCAGCCGCGCGAAGACCGAGGACGGCGTGTTGAGCAGCAGCAGGCCGCCGAGCGCGCCTCCGGCCAGGCTGATCCAGAACAGCGCCTTGAACGACAGCTGGCCGGCGCCGCTGGCGAGCTTGCGCCCGGCCAATCCGGTGCTGACCTGGGCCGGGAACAGCGCCAGCGTCGAGGTGATGTTGGCTGCCAGCGGCGACATGCCGGTCAGCATCAGCGCCGGCAGGGTGACGAAGGAGCCGCCGCCGGCGAGGGTGTTCTGCAATCCGGCCCAGAGACCGGCAAGGAAGACGATGGTGATCAGCATGGTGCGCGCGGAACTTGGACAAACCGTGAGCATAGCGGCATCATGGCAACGGGAAGGCGCGCGGGAATGGCGACTGCCACACGGCTTTGTGAGAGACTGCGCGTCCGCCAGATTTTCAAACCCTGTCCGCACAGAAACATAGACCCGATGAGTGATTGGAAAATCCAGCAGATGATCAAGGCCTCGGAGTGGCCACTGGCACCCGAGCTGCTCGCGCCTGGCGCCGACTTCAACGCCCGCCTGGCTGACGGCCTGGTGCCGCTGCACTGGGCCTGCCAGCAGGGCAAGGCCGGCCTGGTCAAGTACATGATCGAGCAGGGTGCCAACATGCTGGACCGGACCGAGAAGGGACGCGGCCTGCTGGAACTGGCGACCGATTCCGAGAGCTTCCAGGTCGTGATGCTGGTGATCGACCAGCTCAAGCTGCTGGCCGCGCCGGCGCCCGACGAGGCCATGCGCAAGCGGCTGACCCATGTGTTCCGCAACGGCCACCCGAATTCGAAGAACCGCCTGCAGCAGACCTTCAAGGACTGGGATCGCATCAGCGGCAAGCCACGCACACCGGGGGCCCCATGAGCGACGACGACAGCCCGGAAGCGATCCAGGAGCCGCGACTGTGGAGTGACGGTCGCTGGACCGCGCGCGTGATCAAGAACGAGGACGACGACGGCTGGGCGGTGGCGATGCTGCTGCGCGGCCAGGACGAGCCCGCGCTGGTTGGCCCCTGGACCATGGGGCGCGACAAGAAGAACCCCAAGCCGCTCGATAGCGCCGCCTTCAACACCCTGGTCAAGACCGCCAGCGAGGTGCTGCGCCGCCACGAGCAGCAGCTCCATGCCCAGCTCAACAAGAACGTCAGCGTCACGCTGCAGGGACAGCGGATCAAGGTGCTGCTGGCGATCCGGCCCGACGAGGAAGGCGCGACTGCCAGCCTGAGCGCCGAGAACGAGTTTGGCGAGGAACTGGCCCGGGTGCCGGTTTCGCCGGCCTTCAAGCTCAACGCGGGCAGCGCGCAAGCCTGGATCGAATCCGGTTTCGAGCGCCCGCGCTGAAGCGCGCGGGCTTGGACAAACCGCGAGTCTGGCCGCATCATCCTGATTGCAGCGGCTGACGGCAGCCCAGGCTGCAGGGAGGCGGGCAGGAAATGACGGATGACAGGCATGTCGCCGAGCAGTCGATTGCCGAGGCATTGCGCAGCCTGGGCAGTTCCGAGCTGGGCCTGACCTCGGCCCAGGCCGGGCACCGGCTGCAGGAATATGGCCCGAACCGGCTGGCCGAGATCGCGCAGGAAGCCCGCTGGCGCCGGCTGCTGCGCGAGTTCACCCATTTCTTCGCCATCATCCTGTGGATCGCTGCCGGCCTGGCGCTGTTCGCCGAGACCCGCAGCCCCGGCCAGGGCATGTGGCAGCTCGGGGTCGCGATCCTGGCCGTGATCCTGGTCAACGGCCTGTTTGCCTACTGGCAGGAACATCGGGCCGGGCGCGCGATCGACGCCTTGCGCGAATTGCTGCCGCAGCAGGTCAAGGTCATGCGCGACGGTCAGATGCTCACGCTGGCCAGCGCCCAACTCGTGCCCGGTGACGTGATCCTGCTGGAGGCCGGCGACAACGTGCCGGCGGACTGCCGGCTGCTGACGGCGCAAGACCTGCGCGTCGATGCCTCGACCCTGACCGGCGAGTCGCTGCCGCAGGCCCGCAGCGCCGCTGCCGATCCCGCGCATGACCTGGTGCTTGAGCGGCGCAACCTGCTGCTGGCCGGCACCGCGCTGGTGTCGGGTGAAGGGCGGGCGGTCGTGTTTGCCACCGGCATGCAGACCGAGTTCGGCCAGATCGCCCGGCTGACGCAGACCGCGAGCAAGTCGGAATCCCATCTGCAGGAGGAAATCCGTCGCCTGTCGCGCCTGGTCGCGCTGCTGGCGTCGGGACTGGGCCTGGTCTTCTTCGGCGTGGGCCTGGCGCTGGAACTGCCGTTCTGGGCCAGCCTGATGTTCGCGATCGGCATCATCGTCGCCAACGTGCCCGAGGGGCTGATGCCCACGGTGACGCTGTCGCTGGCGATGGCGACCCAGCGCATGGCGCGCCGCCACGCACTGATCCGGCATCTGCCCGCGGTCGAGACGCTGGGCGCGACGACGGTGATCTGCACCGACAAGACCGGGACCATCACGCAGAACCGCATGACGGTGCGGCAGTTCTACCTCGACGGCCGGGTCCAGGACGCGGCGTCTGCCAGCAGCGGGCCGGGCGAACGGCAGTTGCTGCGCAACGCGGCGCTCTGTCACAGCCTCAAGGTGGGCCAGCGCGAGGGCCAGGCGGTCTGGCAAGGCGATCCGATGGAGCTGGCCCTGGCCGAGTTCGGCCGTCGTGCGCTGGATTGCTCGGACCTGAAGCTGCTCGGGATGATCGCCTTCGATGCCGACCGGCGCCGCATGTCGGTGACGGTCGAGCTTGATGGCCAACGCTGGCTCTTTTGCAAGGGCGCGCCCGAGGTGGTGCTGCCGCTGTGCGACTGCCTGGAACATGAGGGCCAGGTCGGTCCGCTGGCCGAGAGCGACCGGCTGGCCTTCGAGCAGGCCCAGCAGGCGATGGCGGACCGCGGCTTGCGCGTGCTGGCCTTCGCCTGCAAGCGGCTGGACCCGGACGCGCCGCCTGCCGAGCAGGGCCTGACGCTGTCCGGCCTGATCGGCCTGCACGATCCGCCGCGCCCCGGCGTGGCCGAGGCGATCGGGCGCTGCCAGGCGGCCGGCATCCGCGTCATCATGGTGACCGGCGATCACCCGCACACCGCGGTGGCGATCGCGCGCGAGATCGGGCTGGTGCGCAGCGACCACCCGCGCGTCATCCTGGGCGAGTCGCTGCGTGGCATGGCGGCCGCGCAGCTGCAGACACTGCTCGAAAGCCCTGAACTGCTGTTCGCCCGCGTCAGCGCCGAGCAGAAGGCGCTGGTGGTCAATGCCCTCAAGCACAAGGGCGAGATCGTCGCGGTGACCGGCGACGGCGTCAACGACGCGCCAGCACTCAAGTCGGCCCATATCGGCATCGCGATGGGGCTGTCGGGCACCGATGTCGCCAAGTCGGCTGCCGACATGATCCTGCTCGACGATCATTTCGCCAGCATCGTCAATGCGATCGAGGAGGGGCGGGCGGTGTTCGAGAACCTGCGCAAGTTCCTGACCTATATCCTGACTTCCAACATCCCGGAGCTGGTGCCCTATCTGGTCTATGTGCTGCTGGGCGTGCCGCTGCCGCTGACCATCATCCAGATGCTGGCGGTCGACCTCGGCACCGACCTGCTGCCGGCACTGGCGCTGGGTGCCGAACGGCCCGATGCAGCCGTGATGCAGCGACCGCCGCGCCCCGCAGCTGAGCGCCTGCTGTCCTGGGGGGTACTGGCACGCGCCTACCTCTGGCTCGGGCCGATGCAGGCGGTGATTTCGCTGTTCGTCTTCTTCCTCGTGCTGCAGCAGGGAAGCTGGCAGTGGGGCGCGGCGCTGGGCTCCCACGAACCGCTCTACCTGCAGGCGACGACCGCCTGCCTGGCGGCGATCATCGCAGCCCAGGTGGTCAACGTGTTCGTCTGCCGCCATCCGAGCGCGCCGGCCTGGTCGTTCAGCCTGCGCAGCAACCGGCTGCTGTGGCTCGGGGTCGGGGTCGAAATCGCGTTGCTGCTGCTGATCGTCTACAGCCCGCCGGGTCAGTGGCTGTTCTCGACGGCGGGGTTCGACCCAGCGCTCTGGTGGCTGATCGGGGCGCTGGCGGTTCTGGTCGGGCTGGCCGAGGAGGGCCGCAAGTGGCTGTTCAGGCGCTGGCGCCCGGAACGGCGTGCCGGGGTTTCCCTCGACTGAATACTGGCTCGGCGGCCGTTGCCGGCCCAGCTCACCTCACCTTGGCACCAGGAAACTGCTCTTCTCGAGCACCTGGTGGCCCGCTTGGTCGCCACTGAGCTGCTCGACCGCGAAATGGATGGCCAGGGCCTGGCCCGCCAGCGGTGCGGCCTGCTGCCCGGCCAGGCGCACGGTCGCGGTGACGCTGCGCTCCTCCATCGGTCCGAGTTCGATGCTGGGCGCGGCGGCCAGCGTCAGGCCTTCTGGTCCGGTGACGCCGATCCGGTAGCGCTGCACGCTTTCCTGGCTGTTCATGATCTGCAGGCGATAGGCGTTCTCGATCGCGCCTTGCTCGACCATCCGCGCCAGCACGCCCCGATCCCGCATCACATCGACGCGGAACGGACTGCGCTGGAGCAGGCCGGTCACGAAGGCCGCGCTGATGGCCAGCAGCAAGGCGCCATAGACCAGCACGCGCGGCCGCAGTGCCCGCTGCAGGACCCGGTCCCGGCCCCAGCCCTGCTCGAGGCCGGTCTGCGACGAGTAGCGGATCAGCCCGCGCGGGCTGCCGATCTTGTCCATCACCGTGTCGCAGGCATCGATGCAGGCGGCGCAGCCGATGCAGTCGATCTGCAAGCCGTCCCGGATGTCGATGCCGGTCGGGCAGACCTGGACGCACATCGTGCAGTTGATGCAATCCCCAAGGCCGGCCGCCTGGGCATCGCTAGCGCGCGAGCGCGAGCCGCGGGGTTCGCCCCGGGCGCTGTCGTAGCCGATGATCAGCGTGTCGCGGTCGAACATCACGCTCTGGAAGCGGCCGTAGGGACACATGTGCTTGCAGACCTGCTCGCGCAGGTAGCCGGCGTTGCCGTAGGTGGCCAGGCCGTAGAAGCCGATCCAGAAGGTCTCCCAGGGCCCGGTGTCCAGGCTGAGCACGAGGCCGCCGAGGGTCTGGATCGGCGTGAAGTAGCCGACGAAGGTGAAGCCGGTCCAGAGGCCGATCGCGATCCAGGTCGCCTGCTTGCCGGCCTTGCGTGCCAGCTTGGCCGCGGTCCATGGCGCGGCATCGAGCCGCATGCGGGCACTCCGATCGCCTTCGAAGCGGCGCTCGACCCAGAGGTAGATCGCGGTGTAGACCGTTTGCGGGCAGGAAAAACCGCACCAGACCCGTCCGGCCACCGCCGTCACGAAGAACAGCCCGAGGGCGCAAATCACCAGCAACAGCGCCAGGTAGATGAAATCCTGCGGATAAAGCGCCAGCTTGAACAGGTAGAAGCGACGCGCATCGAGGTCGAACAGCACGGCCTGGCGCGAGTTCCAGCTCAGCCAGGGCAGGCCGTAGAACAGCAGCTGGGTCAGCCAGACCATGGCCCAACGCCATCGGCTGAAGCGCCCGCTGCTGGCTCGGACATGGATCTTGATGGGGGCGGGCTGTAGGGTCGGAGACTGGGACATGGGGCGAACGGCTGGGAAAAGCCTCACTGTGCCGCTCTGGCATCTGATCGGTAAGATCCAGTTTCCTGAAAAATCACCGTATCAGTTGCCAGATGAAGCTGTACGAGCGCTACGCCGAAGAAATCGCCGACCTGATCCGGGCCCAGGTGCTGCGCCCGGGCGACCGCCTGCCCTCGGTGCGCCAGGCGCGGCGCAACCGTCAGATCAGCGCCTCGACGGTGTTCGAGGCCTATTACCTGCTGGAGGCGCGCGGACTGATCCAGGCCCGCGCCCGCTCCGGCTATTACGTCAATGCCTCCCAGCCGAGCAGCGAGCCGGGCACCGCGCGGCCCGTAGCGCAGTCGGCCGTGGTCGAGATCAGCGACCTGGTGTTCGAGGTACTGGGCTCGACCCGCAACCCCGAGCTGGCGCCGCTGGGTTCCGCCTTTCCGTCGCCGCTGCTGTTCCCGCTCGAAAAGCTCGCGCGCAGCCTGACCCCGGCCATGCGCCGCCTACCGCCCGAGCGGCTGACCGAATACCTGACGATCGGCGACGAGCAGCTGCGGCGCCAGATCACGCTGCGCTATGGCATCGAGGGCCTGGGCATAGCCGCGCAGGAACTGGTGATCACGAACGGCGCCATGGAGGCGCTCAACCTGTGCCTGCAGGCGGTCACTGCTCCTGGCGACGTGGTCGCGGTCGAGTCGCCGACCTTCTACGCGGCGCTGCAGGCGCTGGAGCGGCTGAACCTGCGGGCGGTCGAAGTCGCGACCCATCCGCGCCACGGAATCGAGCTGGACTCGCTGGCCGAGGTGCTGCGGCGTCATCCGGTCAAGGCCTGCTGGTTCATGCCGAGCTTCCAGAATCCGCTCGGCAGCCTGATGCCGCAGCAGAACCGGCAGGCGCTGGTGGAACTGCTGGCGCAGCATCGGGTGCCGCTGATCGAGGACGATGTCTATGGCGAGCTCTACTTCGGTCTGCAGCGCCCCCTGCCGGCCAAGGCCTACGACCGCCAGGGCTGGGTCATGCATTGCAGCTCGTTCTCGAAGAACCTGGCGCCCGGCTATCGCGTCGGCTGGGTGGCGGCCGGCCGCTTCGCGCCCCAGGTGCAGCGCCTGAAGCTGATGAGCACCCTGTCGACGGCCATTCCCTCGCAGCTGGCGCTGGTGGACTTCCTGCAGAGCGGCGGCTTCGACCGCCATCTGCGCCAGATGCGGCAGACGCTGGCCGAACGACAGGCCCTGGCCTTGCGGCTGATCGCCGAGCATTTCCCGCCCGGAACCCGGGTGACGCGGCCCGAGGGGGGCTATTTTCTCTGGGCCGAGCTGCCGCCTGCGGTCGATGCCCTGCGCCTGCAGCAGCTGGCGCTGGAGCAAGGCATCAGCGTGGCCCCGGGCCATCTATTCTCGGCCGACCAACGGTTCAGCCACCATCTGCGGCTGAACTACGGTCATCCGGATCTGGCCCGGCTGGCGGCGGCATTGCCCGTGATCGGCCGGCTGGCGGCTGCGGCCAGCCGTTAGCCGAGCCATTGGCCGCCGCTGACCGCCGTTGACCCACCAAGGGCCTGGCCTCATGATCAACGCTGCGATGAAGCCAGAAACCGACCGCCTGCTGGAGCTGATCGCCGGGCTGTGCCGCGAGCTGCGGCCGGGCCAGCCAGCGCCCGCGCTGACGCTGAATAGCGAGCTCGAACGCGACGCCGAGCTCGACAGCCTGGCGCGCGCCGAACTGCTGGTCCGGATCGAGGCGGCCTTTGGCGTGCGGTTGCCGCAGCGGCTGATCGGCGAGGCGCAGACGCCGCGCGACTTCCTGCGCGCGCTGGCGGCGGCGGACAGTCAGGCCCTGCCGATGCCTGAATCCGCGCCTGCGCTGGCGACGGACCTGGCGGAAAAAAGTGAGGAAAAGGGCGAACCGGCCCCCGACTCGCTGGGCACGCTGACCGAGGTGCTGGCCTGGCATGCCCGGCGCCAGCCCGAGCGCACCCACCTGATCCTGCTCGACGAGGACGGCGCCGAACAGCGCCTGGGCTACGGCGAACTGCTGCAGCGGTCCCGCGCCGTCGCGGCCGGCTTGCAGGCGCGCGACATCGTGCCCGGCGATGCGGTCGCGCTGATGCTGCCGACCGGGCTGGCATTCTTCCCCTGTTTTCTCGGCATATTGCTGGCCGGGGCGGTGCCAGTGCCGATCTACCCGCCGGCGCGGCCGTCCCAGCTCGAAGACCATCTGCGGCGCCACGCAGCCATCCTCGACAACGCTGGCGCCCGGCTGCTGATCGCCAGCGGCGAAGTCGCCTTGCCGGCCGGGCTGCTGCGCGGACTGGTGGCTGGACTGCGCGGCGTGGTGCTGGCCGACGATCTGCTGGCCTGCAGCGCCAGCCCGACCGAGGAGCCGGCAGCTGGCAAGGACCTCGCGCTGCTGCAGTACACCTCGGGCAGCACCGGCAACCCCAAGGGCGTGACGCTGACCCACGCCCAGCTGCTGGCCAACATCCGCGCGATGGCACGCGCCGCCCAGGTCGGGCCGGACGATGTGTTCGTGAGCTGGCTGCCGCTGTATCACGACATGGGGCTGATCTGCGCCTGGCTGTCCTGCCTGGTCTACGCGATTCCCTTCGTCGTGATGTCGCCGCTGCGCTTCCTGGCGGCGCCGCAACGCTGGCTGCAGGCGATCCACGACTACCGCGGTACGCTGTCGGGCGCGCCGAACTTCGCCTACGAACTCTGCCTGCGCCGCGTACCCGAAGAACTGCTCAGCAAGCTCGACCTGTCTTGCTGGCGCATCGCGTTCAACGGCGCCGAGCCGGTCAACCCCGGCACGATGGAGCGCTTCGCGGCGCGCTTTGCCGCCTGCGGGCTCGACCCGAAGGCGTTGGCGCCGGTCTACGGCCTGGCTGAATGCGCGGTCGGGCTCGCGTTCACGCCGCAGCGCGGGCTGCAGGTCGACCGCATCGAGCGGGCGGCGTTCTCGATCCTGGGCCAGGCGATCCCGGCCACGACCTGCGACCCGAACCCGCTGCGCTTCGTCGCCTGCGGCCGGCCGCTGCCGGGCTACGAACTGCGCGTGGTCGACGCCAGCGGCAGCGAATTGCCCGAGCGGCGCGAAGGCCGGCTGCAGTTCCGCGGCCCGTCGGCCACCGCCGGCTACTGGCGCAACCCGCAAGCCAACGCCCGGCTGTTCGATGGCGACTGGCTGGAGACCGGTGACTACGCCTATCTCGCGGGCGGGGAGCTGTATCCGAGCGGACGTGCCAAGGACATCGTGATCAAGGCCGGGCGCAACATCTACCCGCAGGAGGTCGAGGAGGCGGTCGGCCGCACCGAGGGCGTGCGCCCCGGCTGCGTCGCGGTCTTCGGCAGCCCCGACCCGGCCAGCGGCACCGAGCGGCTGGTCGTCGCCGCCGAGACCCGACTCACCGAAGCCGCCGCGCTGGCCGCCTTGCGCCAGGCGATCCAGGACCAGGTGGTCGAACTGCTCGGGCTGCCGGCCGACGAGATCTGGCTGTCCGCGCAGCGTATCGTGCTCAAGACCTCGAGCGGCAAGGTGAGGCGCGCCGCCAGCCGGGCGCTGTTCGAGCAGGGCTTGTCCGAGGCCAAGCCGCGCGCGGCCTGGCTGCAGCTGGCGCGGGTCTTTGTTGCGGGTGCGCGACCCAGGTTCAGGCGGCTGGCCGCGCGGGTTAGCGAGCGGCGGGCTGGCGCCTGGGCTGTCACGGCCTTCAGCCTGCTCGCGCTGCCGGTCTGGCTCGGGGTCGCGCTGACACGCCAACCCGCTTCCGCCTGGCGGCTGCTGCACCACGCGGCCCGGCTCTGGCTGGCGCTGGCCGGCATCAAGCTCGAACTCGTCGACCAGTCCGGGCCAGCTACAGCCAATGCCAGGCTGCTGGTCGCGAATCACGCCAGCTACCTCGATGGCCTGCTGCTGATCGCCGCGCTGCCGGCGCCGGGCTGGCGCTTCGTCGCCAAGCGCGAGCTGACGGGCAACTTCTGGTCGCGCGTCTTGCTGCAAAAGCTCGGCTGCGAGTTCGTCGAACGCTTCGACCTGCAGCAAGGCCTGGCCGACGCCGAGCGGCTGGCCGAGGCGGCACAGCACGGCGATCGATTGGCGGTGTTTCCCGAAGGCACTTTCACGCGCGCGCCGGGGCTGCGACCGTTCCACATGGGCGCCTTTGTCACGGCGGCACGCGCCGGCCTGGCACTACAGCCGGTGGCGCTGGCCGGCACCCGTGACCGGCTGCGTGACGGCCACTGGCTGCCCAGGCGCGGAACGGTGCGCGTCACGCTTGGTCCGGTGCTGGACCCTGGCCCGCTGCCAGGCAGCGAATGGGAGCGCGCGCTCGCGCTGCGCGATGCCGCACGCGCCACGATCCTGGCCGGTTGCGGCGAGCCCGACTTGCAGCGTTGACCGGTTTGAGCCTCAGCCCCCCAAAGCCGCGCGCCGGCCGCGTTCGGCATTCACGCCCGCCAGCAGCGCCAGCCCGATCACGAAATAGCTGCCGGTCGCCAGGATTGCCAGCCGGTGGTCGCCGCCGCTGAGCCAGCTCACCGCGCCATAGGTCAGCGGCCCGAGGATCGACGACAGCTTGACTGCCAGCCCCCAGAGGCCGAAGAACTCGCCATGCCGGCTCTCGGGTGCCAGATAGCCGACCAGCGCGCGCGCGGCCGACTGGCTGGCGCCCAGGCACAGGCCAGCGATATTGGCCGCGATCCAGAACGGCGTCGGTCCCTGCGCCGACCAGGCCAGCAGCACCATGACGATCCAGCCGACCAGCGTCAGCGCGATCGCGCGCACATGGCCGATCCGGTCCTGCCAGCGCCCGAAGGCCAGCGCGCCGAGCGCAGCCGTGATGTTGACCAGGAAGATCAGCTGGATCGTGTCAGCGGTGGAAAAGCCCATCGCCTGCTCGGCATAGATCGCCGCCAGCGCGATCACGGCCTGGATGCCAGCCTGGTAGAACACGATGCAGAGCATGAAGCGGCGCATGTCGCGATAGCGGCCAGCCTGGCGCAGCGTGGCCAGCACCCGGCTCCAGGCCGATTCGGTGCTCTGGGGCTGCGGCGTCGCGCGCTCGCGCAGCAGCAGGAAGGTCGGCAGCGACGCCAGCGCAAACAGCGCGGCCGTGATCAGCATGCAGATCGGAACGAAGTGCGCGGCGCCCTGGCCATTGGCCTGAGCCCAGGTGATATAGCCCAGGCAGGCGCCCAGGCTCAGCAATCCGCCGACATAGCCCAGGCCCCAGCCCCAGCCCGAGACCTGGCCCAGGCTGTCGGGCTCGGCGAGCTCGGGCAGGAAGGCGGCGATCAGGTTCTCACCGCTGCCGAAGCAGAAATTCGACAGCACGACAAAGGCCAGTGCCAGCGCGACCGCGCCCGGACCGGCCAGCGCCAGCCCGACGGTGCCGAGCACGCAGCCCAGCGTGGTCCAGGCCAGCAGCCGCTTCTTGCCCGCGTGCGTGTCGGCCCAGGCACCCAGCAGCGGCGCGCTCAGCAGGATCAGCGCGTAGGACAGCGACAGCGCAGCAGTCCAGGCGAAGGTGGCCCAGGGCGCACCGCCCGCCACCACCGAGACGAAATAGGCGTTGAACACCGCCGTGATCACGACCGTGGTGTAGCCCGAGTTGGCGAAGTCGTACATGGCCCAGGCCCAGGCCTCGCGCTTGCGCACGCCGGGGCGCAGCGGGCCGGTGCTCGCAACCTGCCGGGTAGCAGTGGCGACGGTAGAGGAGGGCGGGATGTCGGGGCGGTGGAGGTCGGACATGGGCGCGATATTAGCCCCGCGCCGCGACAGCCGCCCCCTGGCCGATCACGCCTTGGCCGGCAACACCTGACCCCAGCACTCGCCAAAACCGATGCGCGCGGCCCCCGCCTGCTCGCACCAGCCGCGCAGCACCACCGCGTCACCATCCTCAAGGAAGGTGCGGCTCTCGCCGTTGGGCAGTGCGATCGGGTTCTTGCCGCCCTGAGTCAGCTCGATCAGCGCACCGGCCTGGTCCAGCGTCGGACCCGACAGGGTGCCGCTGCCGAACAGGTCGCCCGGCTGCAGATTGCAGCCGTTGACGGTGTGATGCGTCACCATCTGCGCCACGGTCCAGTAGGCATGGCGGTAGCTGGTGCGGCAGAGCTGCGCGTCGGACTGGCCGGCGGCGCGCATCTGGTCGGTCAGCAGCCCAACCTGCAGCTGGATGTCGAACGAACCGCCTTGACGATTCGCGGCGCTGTCCAGATAGGGCAGCGGTTGCGGGTCGCCCTCGGGCCGGGTGAAAGGCACGCGGTACGGCGCCAGCGCCTCCAGCGTCACGATCCAGGGCGAGACGGTTGAAGCAAAGTTCTTCGACAGGAAGGGCCCGAGCGGCTGGTATTCCCAGGC
>ERZ724524.1921-NODE-1921-length-13814-cov-6.014245_pt1 | contig 13814 bp, 13 predicted proteins | sample MGYA00376057_ERZ724524 | MGnify/ENA primary metagenome ERZ724524 (study PRJEB28724, sample SAMN07190888) | wastewater metagenome | isolation source: influent of sewage treatment plant in Hong Hong | place: USA: Christiansburg, Virginia | collected 2016-03-01 ...
CTCGTTGTCGCTTTTTTAGATTGTTTTGTCGCCTTTTTGGATTGTTTGGTGTAGCTGTTTCTGTCGTTTAAATGCCGTAGTCAAATTCTTTTTGATGTATAAAAATTCGACTACACATTTTATTTAAAAATTTTCAGCTAAGCTATATTCATTAAATCACAGCAATGAATTGTAGTGAAAATGTTTTGGAGCTTCAACTTTTTCATAGCACAGCTACCCTCACTCACATGTGATAGAAGGGCTGAAATGCTAATGTAGGATAAATTTGAATTCATTTTTTTATTCGCATCTAACACTTTTGAGGGATATGAAATGTAATAATTGTACTGAAATACTACTTTTTTTGTAATGTTTATTTGGCATTTATTGTTCAACGTAGGTAACAATTGTATTTTTTAGCAAAAGAAAAAGAAGAGGGGAGAGTAGAGATTTTTTTGTATAAAAAAAAGCGACAATCAACTGAATGTTTGTCGCTTTTAAACGAGTGCCCACGAAAGGAATCGAACCTTCACACCCTTGCGAATGGCAGATTTTGAGTCTGCTGCGTCTACCAATTCCGCCACATGGGCCTTTTGTTGGGTGGCAAATATAATGGTATCATTTTATACCAGCCAAAATTCGGCTCAAGTATTTTTGCTGATAGTAATATTCTTTTACTTGCAGCAACTCTTTTTGGGTAGTAATACCTTCAGTATATGTTTCAACAATTTGTTTAACAGGTTCATAAATTTCATTTTCTTTTGTTGCAATTTGTTTCAAAACGTTGTCAATAGTATCTTTTTCTCCATCCATTTTTGCTTCCATAGCTTGTTCACTCAGTTCCATCATTTCCATTAAAAACATTGGCGATAATTCGTATTTTTCTTCTTCTATCAATAACCCTTTTAATTGTAATACGTACTTTATAGTTTCGTTCAAATTAGAAAAAGTTTTAAATGCTTTATTTACAATAGAAGATATTTCTACAACTCGTGTTTGCTCATCTTCACTTTCGTTGGTAAAAAAATCTGGATGATATTTTCTACTTAAACTATAAAGTTTTTGTTTAAGTATTACTGCATCTACTTTTAGTTGTATTGGAAGTTCGTATAATTCAAAATAATTCATAACTCAAATTTAATAATCTCAAAAAAAAATTGCTTTTATAGGATGATAAAATCGGAGAGTTGAGCAATTTTTGAAATTGCATTTTATTGCAAAGCGTTATATTGCAACACTCAAAATTATAGAAATGCTTGTTATAGGACTTATTAGAGAAGGAAAATCTCCTGCCGATAATCGTGTTGCATTAACTCCTGCTCAATGTAGATGGATGAAACAGCATGTACCCAATGTTACAATTTTAGTACAAACCAGTAAAAATAGATGTTTTAGCGATGATGAATATAGCAAAGCAGGTATGCAAATTGTTGAAGATATGCAGCCATGCGATATTCTTTTAGGCATTAAAGAAGTGCCTATTCATATGTTAATTCCCAACAAAAAATATTTATTTTTTAGCCACACAAAAAAGCAACAACCACACAATAAAAAATTATTGCAAGCAATTATTGAGAAGAAAATTACTTTAATAGATTACGAATGTTTAGAACATGAAGATGGGCAACGAATTATTGGATTTGGCTTTTTTGCTGGTGTTGTAGGTGCTCACAATGGTATTATGGCTTATGGCAATAGAACACAATTGTTTCAATTGCCAAGAGTATTTCAATGTAAAGATTATCGCTCTTTAATTCATCATTATTTTGGGTTGAAATTACCCAATATAAAAATTGCTATAACTGGAAGTGGGAGAGTTGCTCATGGAATTTTAGAAGTAATGAATCTTATGGGCATACACGAAGTTGAAGCAGATGAATATTTAGAAAGAAAATTTAGTTACCCTGTGTACGTTCAATTAAAAGGTGCCGATTTGTATACACATAAAGAAACTAAAACATATAGGAGAGAGCATTTTCATCAACATTCTGCTGAATACAGAAGTAGATTTTTACCTTTTACTCGATGTACCGATATTTTAATGAATGGAATTTATTGGGATGCTTCTATACCTCGTTTATTTGAAAATACAGATGTGGATGATCGTTTTACCATAAAAACCATTGCTGATATTACAGATGATGAACATGGATCTGTACCAATTAATTTAGGCGATGCAATTATTGAAAATCCTGTTTATGGAGTTGATAAAAAAACCTTACAAAAAATTGAACCTTATACACCCAATTCAATTGATATGATGGCTGTTGGTAATTTACCCAATGAATTGCCAAGAGATGCAAGTAGTTACTTTGGTGAACAATTGTTGAAACATATTTTACAAGATTTAATTAACAACGGAAGTGAAATAATTGAAAGGGCTACTATTGTAAAACAAGGAGATTTAACCAATACGTACGCCTATTTAAAAGAGTATGCCAATGTGTAGCTTTTTTGATGAATTGTTTTAACTAAATTGAATGAATGATTGAACAAGCAATATTTTAATATATTGTTTGCAATTATATCCACTTTCAGAACATGCATCTCATGTTTAAGAGTTACTTTTGCAGTTGAAATTTTTTGATATGAAAAAAATGCACTTAGTAATACTCATTTTTATTGCTGCAACCATTGCAGGATTGTTAATTTATATGGGTGATGTAACTACTTACGAAACCATTTCGTCTGCTAGAAAAAAACAAGGTAAAGCTGTTATGGTAATTGCAAAATTAGATGTAGCAAGTTTACAGTACGATGCACTTAAAAACCCCAACTATTTAACCTTTGAAGCAGTTGATACTTTAGGTGATAGAATGAAAGTGGCTTATTACTACGAAAAGCCATACGATATGGAAAAAAGTGAACGTGTGGTTTTAAAAGGAAAAATGGAAAATGGTGTATTTGAAATAAGAAAAAAAGATGGCATTTTAGTAAAATGTCCAAGTAAATACAAAGATGATATGGAGGCTGCTAAAAAAAATTTGCAGGCCAATATAAAATAATCATTACTTGTATTCTTAGCCCAGCAAATTCTATTACCATTTAATTTTCCTTCATGCAATATATTGGAGAACACTTATTACCAGGCCAATTCGGACATTTTTTTATTGTACTTTCTTTAGTCGCTTCTTTGGTGGCAACCATTGCTTTTTTTGTAGCCAATAAAACTGTTGATTTAACCAATAAAAACAGTTGGTTACGCATTGCTCGTATGGCTTTTTTATTAGAAACCGTATCGGTAATTGCTATTTTTTGTATACTCTACTTTATTATTTCTCATCACTATTTCGAGTATAAATATGTTTGGCAGCATAGCGATAAAAGCTTGCAGCTTGAATATTTATTGAGTTGTTTTTGGGAAGGTCAAGAAGGTAGTTTTTTATTGTGGAGTTTTTGGCATTGTGTGTTGGGTTGGATATTAATTTGGAAAAGTAAAGAATGGGAAGCTGGTGTAATGACGGTAGTGAGCTTTGCTCAATTTTGTTTGGCTACAATGGTTTTGGGTGTTTACTTTTTTGGACATAAAGTTGGTAGCAATCCTTTTGTATTGTTAAGAAACGAAATGGATGCACCCATTTTTGCCAATGCCAATTATTTAACTATGGTTAAAGATGGCAATGGTTTAAATACATTGCTTCAAAACTATTGGATGGTAATTCATCCGCCAATATTGTTCTTAGGTTTTGCTAGTACAATTGTTCCATTTGCATTTGCGTATGCAGGGCTAATGAACAAAAATCATAAATGGGTTTCGGTTGCTTTGCCTTGGACCTCATTTTCTGCTGCAGTATTGGGTTTAGGTATTATGATGGGAGCAATGTGGGCTTACGAAAGTTTGAGTTTTGGTGGTTATTGGGCTTGGGATCCTGTTGAAAATGCTTCATTGGTGCCATGGCTTACCTTAATTGCAGGCTTGCATTGTAATTTAATTTATAAGCATAGTGGCTATAGTTTAAGAGCAACTTATTTCTTCTACATTATTTCGTTTGTATTGGTTTTATATTCTACTTTTTTAACAAGAAGTGGCGTTTTAGGTGATACTTCGGTACATGCTTTTACCGATTTAGGCATGAACTGGCAATTGCTAATTTTTATTTTAGTGTTCCTTTTTCCAGCATTGTATTTGTACTTTAAACAATACAAACAAATTCCATCTATTGCAAAAGAAGAAAATACTTATAGCAGAGAGTTTTGGATGTTTATTGGATCGTTGGTATTTTTCTTATCGGGTTTTGTAATTCTTTTTATTACTTCATTACCTGTATTTAACAAAATTGTAAGCAACTTTAGTTTCTTAAAAAGTATTTTCAAAAATGCTTTCTCTCAACCAGAAGATGCTGAGTTTACACACAATCAAATACAAGTTTTTGTTGCCATAATTATTGGTTTATTAACTGCATTAACACAATATTTAAAATATAAAGACACACCTAAAGCTTTCATTGGTAAAAAAATTGCCATTCCTACAGCCATTAGTGTGGTTATTACTTTGCTCATCATTTTTGTATACAAAGTAAATTATACCAAACAAGGTATTGGGTTTCAAATTGCCATTCACTTAGCTATATTTTCTGCTGTATATTCTATAGTTGCCAATGCCAGTTACATTTGGTTGGTGTTAAAAGGAAAAATTAAAGCTTCTGGTGCTAGTGTTGCACATATTGGTTTTGGAATGGTATTGTTAGGCGTTTTAATTTCTAGTGGCAAAAAAAGTATATTGAGTTGGAACAAAACAGGAATAACTGTTTTACAAAAAACACAACAAGAAGATCCTGCAGAAAATACCACTTTATTTAAAGGCATTGCTACCGATATGGGTAAATACATGGTAACCTATGAAAGCGATTCTCTATATACAAGAGATAGAAAAAGATATTTTGAAATTAACTTTCAACCAAAAGATGGAAGCGTAGGTTTTAAAGTTTATCCAGATGTAATTAGAAACAACAAAGGCGAAGGTTTTTCTGCCAATCCAGATGCCAAACATTATTTAACCAAAGATATTTTTGTGTACATCACTTCTTTTAAAGAAGATGATAGAAAGAATGATACCACCACTTTTAGAAATAGAGAAATTAAAGTTGGCGATACCATTTTTTATAGCAATGGATTGATGATTTTAAAAAATGTAAAAGTAAATCCAGCCGATAAAAAATCTAAATATTTTGATGGAGAAACTGCTATGTTTTTAGATATGGATGTAATTAGTAAAGAGGGTAGCCGATTTAATGCTTTTCCTGGCATTGCAATTCAAGGCAATCAAATAAGAGAAATTACAGATACCATTGTTGCTCAAAGTTTGGTATTGAAGTTTAATAAAGTAATCGATCAAAAAGAAGGTAAACTCGAAATTGGAATTAAAGAAAACCAATCGCTTACACCCTTACTTACACTTAAAGTATTGGAGTTTCCAATGATTAAAATTTTGTGGATTGGTGTAGTTGTTATGTGTATTGGTTTTATTATGAGTATAGTACAACGCATAAAAAAGTTAAAAAAATTACAAGCCTAAATTAAAAGGTTACTTTTTTATACTTAGCAGCATTAATCACATAAATTGTGTAATATTTACTATATGTGGGCTGCAAAAAAAAATATTATTTTTATTGTATTTATTTTAGGGCTTAATATTTTACAAAAAGCCCAAGCCCAACGTGGTACTTATGATACTATTAAAGTACATGCCTATATTACTCCAGAAGGCGACACAATTCCTATGAGTTATTTAGCAGGTGTTGAGGTTTTTACAAGATTAACGCCACAGCTTAGAAGGTATTGGGCCGAGTGGACAAGGTTGCGAAATGCCATTTATGTTACTTATCCTTATGCAATTTCTGCCAGTAGAATTATGAACGATATCAATGCAAAACTTGTTGGTATTAACGATAGAAAAAAACGGAAACAAATTATCAAGTCTCGTGAAAAAGAATTGAGAAAGGAATTTACCGATAAGTTAACCAACCTTTCTATTTACCAAGGTAAAGTATTGATGAAACTCATTAACAGACAAACAGGCAACAATTGTTACGAAATAGTTGATGAATATAAAGGCAGTTTTAATGCAGCTTTGTATCAAACCATTGCAATACTTTTTGGTACAAGCTTAAAGCAAGGGTACGATGCTTTGAACAAAGACAAAGACATGGAAAAAATTGTACAAGATGTAGAAAGAATGTATGGTTATAGATAATTTGTTTTAGAATTGGTTTATTTTGTTTGTATTCAAAACGAATTGCAACTTCAATTTTTAATTTGTTAAGCATGACTTCAGAAAGAACAGAAAAGCTATTAAGGGTATTAAACAACAGGCAAAGTAATTTAACTGTTGTAATGGAAAACGTACAAGATCCTCACAATATATCTGCAGTAATGCGTACTTGCGATGCAGTTGGAATTCAAGATATTTATATATTGAATACAAAAATTCCAAGGCATCATAAATTTGGTGCTAAAAGTAGCAGCAGTGCATCTAAATGGTTAAGCATACATCATTTTGAAAATGAAGTTGAATGTTTTACCGAACTCAGAAAACAGTATTCTATAATTTTAACTACACATTTAAGTAGCGATGCTGTTGGATTATATGAAATTGATTTTACAAAAAGTATTGCATTGGTTTTTGGTAACGAGCATAGTGGAGTTAGTGATGAAGTAAGGGCTTTGGCAGATGGAAATTTTATTATTCCGCAAATGGGCATTATTCAAAGCTTAAATATTTCTGTTGCTTGTGCTGTGAGTATTTATGAGGCTTATAGACAAAAAAACAATGCAGGTCATTATTCAAAAAGTTCAATGCCTCAACCAAAAATGGATCATTTATTAGAACATTGGGGTTTACTGGACAATGAATCAATCAATGAAACTTTTTAAAATTGACAATTGTTCGGCTTCTTTAATCCAAAACATTTATTTATTATTGTAGTAATATGAAAAAAATAATTTTTATTATCTGTATTGTAGCTTTTGCTAAAGCATCCAATGCTCAAGAGATTAAAAGAGTAAAAATTAAAGATGTTGTAAACATGATGGATACTGCACAATCGCCCATACTCATAAATTTTTGGGCAACTTGGTGTGCACCTTGTGTAAAAGAAATTCCTTGGTTTGAAAAAGTGGTAGCCGAATATAAAGATCAACATGTAACATTGGTGTTGGTTAGTTTAGATTTTAAATCTGCATTTCCAAAAGAGTTAATGGCTTTTGTAAAAAAACACAATTATACAAGTACCATTGTTTGGTTAGATGAAACAGATGCTGATTTCTTTTGTCCTTTAATTGATAAAAATTGGAATGGAAATATCCCAGTAACCATTATGGTGAACAATAAAAAGAAGTATCGTCAATTTTTTAATCAGCAACTTCCAGAAGCTAGATTACAATTAGAGATTAAAAAGTTGGTGGAGTAAATACTATTTTTTAAACTGAACTGAATTGCCCAAATTTTATTGTTGAAGAGTACCCTGCTAAAGCAGGATTTATAAACGACGCCACTGAAGCAACATAAATATTCTATAGATAGGCACATAACAACTCTTACATTTGCAGCTATGACACAAGAAAAATTGAATGATATGAGGGACCGTTTAGTTGTCCTGAGGAGGTTTCTTTGACTACGATTCAAGAAATCAAAAAGTAGAACAAGATAAACAAGTCTCTCTCTCTCCAGGCTTTTGGGACGATAATCTACGTGCCACAGCCATAATGAAAGAAATAAAAGTAAATGAGTATTGGATGAAATTGTACACCAGTGTTGAAACTGCTGTAGAAGATTTTGCAGTGCTCTTAGATTTTTTTAAAAGTGGTGATGCTTCTGAAGATGAAACACAAACTGCTTACAATTTTGCCGTGCAACAAATTGAAGATGCTGAGTTTAAAAGTACATTGAACCAACCAGAAGATGAGTTGAGTGCAGTATTGCAAATTAATAGTGGGGCAGGAGGAACTGAAAGCCAAGATTGGGCAGAAATGTTGTTGCGTATGTACAGAATGTATGGAGAAAAACAAGGTTGGAAGGTGACGGAACTCGACTATCAAGAAGGTGATGGAGCTGGTATTAAAACTGCAACACTACAATTTGATGGAGATTTTGCGTATGGGTTTTTAAAAGCAGAAAGTGGTGTACATCGATTGGTTCGTATTTCTCCTTTTGATAGCAATGCTAGAAGGCATACAAGTTTTGCAAGTGTTTATGTGTATCCCTTGGTAGATGATACCATTGAAATTGAGATAAAAGATGCTGATGTAAAAATGGAAACTGCAAGAAGTGGTGGTGCAGGAGGACAAAATGTAAACAAGGTAGAAACCAAAGTTTTTTTAACCCATATTCCTACTGGCATTGTAGTTATTTGCCAAACAGAACGTAGCCAAATTGGCAACAGAGAAAAAGCCATGCAAATGCTTAAAAGTCGGTTGTATGAAGCAGAACTGAGAAAACGTGAAGCACTAAAAAATGCTACCAATGCTACTAAGAAAAAAATAGAATGGGGCAGTCAAATAAGAAGTTATGTTTTTCATCCGTATAAAATGATTAAAGATCATAGAACTGATTACGAGGTGGGCAATGTTGGTCCCATAATGGATGGAGAATTAGACGGATTTATTAAAGCATATTTAATGATGGAAAAAGAAACTGAATAAGTTTCTTTTTTTGGTTCTATACTAAAAGCAAGCGACCTGCGTTTTTTTGTTTATAGGTAATTGATTAATTTACAGCCATAACAAAGTAGAATGAACTTCGATAAATACTTTTCTTCCTATTTATACAAACATCAAATAGTGGCAATACCAACTATTGGGGAGTTTACTTTGGATAAAGCCATACAGGCAAATGAAGCAAAGGATGGAGAAGAGTTTTTTCCAACAGAAGGTATTTCTTTTACCTACAATAAATATGCAACTGTTGAACCAGTTTTTGTAAAATTTATAAAAGAGTTATTGCCCAAACCAATATCTCTGATTGAATCAGATATTGAAGATTATGCTTTACAAATAACAGATTGGTTAAATATAGGCAAACCATATACAATTAATGGAATTGGTACTTTAACCAAGCTGCATGATGGAGCTATTGAATTTTCTGTTGGTAAACCTAAAATTGAAAATATATCTGATATTGTTGCATCTATTGCACAAAAAGAAAATACTTACGAAAGTTTAGTTGCCAAGAATAAAAAAAGTGTAGAACTAAATTTAAAAAAATTACTTGCCATATTTGGTTCATTAATTTTATTGGCTATTGTAGTTTGGTTGGGTATTTTTTTATATAAGAAACGTTTTGTACATGCAACAAAACCTGTTGTTGTAGATACTGTAAAAGCACCTGTAAGAAATCCAATACAAACAAATTTGCAACCCCATAAAGAAAGTACTACAAACATTGTTACAACAGATACTGTTAGATATAAAATGTATTTTTTAGCTAGTAAATACAAGGAGAAAGCAGATAAATTATTTGAATATTGGAGTAAGTTAGAAAAAATAAATAGAGATGAATTAATTGTGAATGATACAATGCGATATAGATTGTTCTTTTACAAAAAAGCAGTACCAAAAGATACTGCAATTCTTAAAGATAAGTTGGCTATTTATTTTAAACATGCTATTGATATTGAACCAGCACAATAACTACATATCGTTCACAATTTTATTGTAGCTTGTAATTACCCCTTTAATTAGAGAAGAACTAAAACCTTGATGTTCCATTTCGTTTAAACCTGCAATGGTGCAGCCTTTAGGGGTTGTTACTTTATCAATTTCCTGCTCGGGATGAGTGTTTTTTTGCAACAACAATTCTGCAGCACCTTTTACTGTTTGTGCTGCAATTAAACTGGCGACAGCAGCACTAAAACCAATTTCAATTCCACCTTGAATATTGGCTCTTATATAACGCATGGCATAAGCTGTGCCACAAGCTGCCAATACAGTTGCAGCATCCATCAGCTTTTCTTCTATAAAGACTGTTTTTCCAAGTTGATTAAACACATCTGTTACGAACTGAATTTGTTCTTTGCTTGCATTGTTTTCGCTAATGCAAGTCATGCTTTGTTGTATAGCAATTGCAGTATTGGGCATTGCTCTAAAAATAGGAAATTCATTACCCAATAAATCTTGCATTTCTTTTACCCAAACACCGGTAACTACACTTACTAAAACATGTTGATTAACTTTTAACGATGGTTTTAACTTTACTAAAACTTCCTTAATTTGAAAAGGTTTTATAGCAAGAATTACATAATCTGCATTTTCAACAGCTTGGTTATTATCGTTACTAATATTTACACCTTTTACTTGTAAATGAAGCAAGGTTTCAACATTGCGTTTAGTAACGGTAATGTTTTGTGGTTGTATAAATCCACTATTGATTAATCCTTCTGCAATTGCAGAGCCTAAGTTTCCGCCACCAATAATGGTTATTTTTTTATTCATACTGTTGTATTGATAATTAGTAAAAGTGTTGTAGAGGTTTACTTCTTGTATCTTTTACTAATAATATTATTATTGTATTATTTTCAAACTCATATAAAATCATGCATTGCATTTTAGGAAACAAGAATCTCCTAATATTTGGGGCAACGAAAGTATAATGTGTTGGATTTTGATAAATTTTCTTTATAGTATAAATATATTCATCAGAAAACTTAATCCCCAAACTTGAATGTATCTCGGTATACCATTCCAAAATTTCCAAATATGCAATCCAAGCTTTATCAGATATTTGGAGTGTAGTCGACATTGTACTTTTCTTTGAACAATTGTTTGGTTTTTTCTATGGTTTCTTCAAATGTATAAGTTTTCATTTCCCCTTTTCTTATAGCAGCACTTACATTTTTGGCTTCTTCAATCCATTCTTTGGGTATTACAAATTCTTCTTGCTCTTTTTTCTGATATTTTACTGCAGCTTCCATTAAAACATTGGTTAAGTTCTCATCTGCAAGTACAAGTATGTTTTGTAGCTCTTTCTTTTTTTCTTCAACTGTCATAATAAAAGCTTTGAATAAAGTTAAGCAATTAATAAATTTTCAAGCTATTTAAATAGTTTCTTACATAATCATCAACCCCGTTTTCTAAACTGTAAAATTCATTGGTATAGCCTGCATTTTTTAGCTTTTGCATATTGGCTTCTGTAAAGTATTGATATTTATCTCGTATGTCTAAAGGCATATCAATATACTCAATGTTTGAAGTTTTGTCTAATCCTGCAAAGGTTGCTTTTACCAGGTCTTCAAAGCTTCTTGCAGTACCTGTACCTAAATTATACAAGCCATTGTTTAATTGTTGGGTTGCTGAACTGTTGGATTGTTGGATTGTTTTAAACATCCAAAAAATTACTTTAACCACATCTTTTACGTACACAAAATCTCTTAATTGTTGTCCATCTTTAAAACCTTCTTTATGGCTTTTGAATAGCTTAACAATTCCGTCTTTTTTTATTTGATTGAACGAATGCCAAATAACACTTGCCATTCTTCCTTTATGATATTCATTTGGACCATATACATTAAAGAATTTTAAGCCAGCCCAAAATGGTGGTTGATTGGGTTGTTGCACAGCCCATTTATCAAATTCGTTTTTACTAACTCCATAAGGATTTAGAGGTTGTAATTTTTCTATTACTTCATGATTGTCGTTATAGCCCAATGCACCATCTCCATAAGTTGCAGCAGATGAAGCATAAATAAATGGAATATTATTGCTAGTACAATATTTCCATAAGTGAACAGAATAATTGTAGTTCAATTCTCTATGCACTTCATAATTAAATTCTGTAGTATCGGTTCTTGCACCTAAGTGAATCACAGCATCAATTTTTGGTGCTTTTGTATTTAACCAATCAAATAAAAAATGTCGTTCAACAATTTGTGTAAATTTTTTACTTTCCCAATTTTTTCGTTTGGCTTCAACGCCAAAATCATCTACTAAAATTAAATTTTCATAGCCTTGTTCGTTCAAATATTCAACCATGCAAGAGCCTATGAAACCTGCTGCACCTGTAACGATTATGGTTTGGAGTTTGGAGTTTGGAGTTTGTTCGTTCATAACTTAAGCATTTAAGAGGTTCTCAATTGCAGTATCATACTTTTCTTTCCATTCAGTAATGCTTCCCCAACTTTCATTATTGACTTTTATTTCACCAGAAGTAACAGTACCTAATTCTGTAAATGAAATTCCACTAGCTTCTATTACTGATTTAAGCTTTGAAATTTGTAATGACGGAACTGTAATAACAACTCTACTTTGAGCTTCTCCAAACCAATATGCGTCTTGCCTCACCCCAACCCTCTCCAAAGGAGAGGGAGTAAGAACATTAAACCCTAAATTACTGTAAAATCCTTTTTCCAAAAGAGTTACAGCCAAGCCACCTTCACTAATATCGTGAGCAGAATGAATCATTTTTTGTTTAATTAAATCTGCAACTAAAGCTTGTACTTTAAACTCATTATCTAAATCAAAAATTGGTGCAGGAGAATATTCTACTCCTCTTAATTTGTGCAAATATTCACTACAGCCAATATCATTTTTTTGCTCACCAATCAATACAATAATGTCTCCTTCATTTTTATAATTCAACGTCATTCTATTGTTAAAATCATCTAGTATACCAACCATACCAATTGTAGGAGTTGGATAAACAGCACCCTCTGGACCTTGATTGTAAAAGCTAACATTTCCACCAGTTACAGGTGTGTTGAATTTTTTACAAGCATCGCCCATGCCAGTTACAGCTTTTACAAACTGATAATACACTTCAGGATCGTAGGGATTACCAAAGTTTAAACAGTTGGTTACACCAATCGGCTCACCACCACTGCAAACAATATTTCTTGCTGCCTCAGCAACAGCAATCATTCCACCAACATACGGATTTGCAAAAACATATTTACTGTTGCAATCAACCGTCATGGCCAATGCTTTGCCTGTTCCTTTTGCAAGAACAATACTTGCATCACTCGGGGCATTTGTACTTGCATTTGCAGCACCCACCATGCTATCATATTGTGTGTAAACCCAACGTTTAGAAGCGATGTTCGGAATTTGAATGATTTGTTCAGCAGTAGTTTTTACGTCAGTAATATCTTCAACTGAATTCATATCAAACGCAGCAATCTTTTCAAAATATTTAGGTTCTTTGTACTCTCTTGTATATTGAGGAGCACCACCACCTAAAACCAATTCATACGCAGGCACTTCGGCTTCCAAAACTCCATTCATATAGAATTTCAATAAGCCATCACCTGTAATTTCCCCAATATTCGATGCAGATAAATCCCACTTTTCAAAAATATCCAGCACCTGTTTTTCTTTTCCTTTCTCCACCACAATCAACATCCTTTCCTGGCTTTCACTTAGTAACAATTCCCAAGCTTTCATATCTTTTTGACGAGTAGGAACTTTTTCCAAATCAATCCTCATGCCAACGCCACCTTTTGCACTCATCTCAGCAGTGCTACAAATAATTCCAGCTGCACCCATATCTTGCATTCCAACAATAGCATCAGTTTCTATCAATTCTAAACAAGCTTCTAATAACTTTTTCTCTTGAAAAGGGTCGCCCACTTGTACTGCAGGCAATTCTTGCACACTCTCACTAGTAATATCTGCACTTGCAAAACTTGCTCCACCAATACCATCTTTTCCAGTTGCACTTCCTACAAAAAACACAGGATTGCCAATACCTTCAGCAGTTGCACTAATCATTTTTTTACTTTCCATAATGCCAACACTCATGGCATTTACCAATGGATTGGTATGGTAGCAATCTTCAAAATATACTTCACCGCCAACAGTTGGTACACCAAAGCAGTTGCCATAATGACCAATGCCATGCACCACAC
>ERZ724524.1922-NODE-1922-length-13814-cov-4.649393_pt1 | contig 13814 bp, 12 predicted proteins | sample MGYA00376057_ERZ724524 | MGnify/ENA primary metagenome ERZ724524 (study PRJEB28724, sample SAMN07190888) | wastewater metagenome | isolation source: influent of sewage treatment plant in Hong Hong | place: USA: Christiansburg, Virginia | collected 2016-03-01 ...
GTGGCCGAGATGATCGCTGGGGATATATCTCTTTGTACTGCTCCAACAGCACCGATCTAATCGTTCGAAAATTCGCTTCAGATAAAACCCCCAAGAGCTTTAAGTGAATTGCTTTCTTCATTTCACTCGCGATGGATTTTGCAACATGTGACTCATACTTCACTGCAATATTCCTTTCTCACGAATTCCAATAAATTTTTGGCCTCATGAATTGGAGGCCTTAGATTGTTTTACATATTTGGATAGTTCGGCCCACCGCCACCTTCCGGAACCGTCCAGTTGATGTTCTGGGTCGGGTCCTTGATGTCGCAGGTCTTGCAATGCAGGCAGTTTTGTCCGTTGATCTGGAGACGCGGCTTGCCCTCCTCCTCGCCGAGGATTTCGTACACGCCGGCCGGGCAGTAACGCGTTTCGGGCGATCCGTACTTGGCGTAATTGACGCTGATGGCGATGCTTTCATCCTTCAGGCGCAGGTGCGTCTGCTGGTTTTCCTCGTGGTTGGTGGCCGACAGGAAGACCGAGGACAGGCGGTCGAAGGTCAGCTGGCCATCCGGTTTCGGATAGACAATCTTCGGGCATTCGCTGGCTGGCTTCAGCTTGGCATGGTCAGGCGTCTTGTTGTGCAGGGTCCACGGCGCCTTGCCGCCGAAGACGATCTGGTCGATGCCGAACATCAGCGAGCCGAATTTCAGGCCCTTGCTCATCCAGGGCTTGAAATTGCGGGCCTGGTGCAGTTCGTCGTACAGCCAGCTCTTCTTGAAGGCTTCCGGATAGGCAGTCAATTCGTCGCGCTGGCGTTCGGCAGCAAGAGCGTCAAAACAGGCCTCGGCGGCCAGCGAACCGGTCTTGATGGCGCAATGCGAACCCTTGATACGCGCCGCGTTGAGGAAACCGGCATCGTCGCCAACCAGCACGCCGCCCGAGAACGTCGTCTTGGGCAGCGATTGCAGGCCGCCTGCGGTCATGGCACGGGCACCATAGGCGATGCGCTTGCCACCTTCGAGGAACTTGCGGATTTCCGGATGCGCCTTGAAACGCTGGAATTCCTCGTAGGGCGAGAGGTGTGGATTGCTATAGCCAAGGCCGACAACGAAACCGACGGCGACCTGGTTGTTCTCAAGGTGGTAGAGAAAGCCACCGCCGTAGGTGGCCGAATCCATCGGCCATCCGCCGCTATGCACGACGAGGCCGAGCAGGTGTTGGTCGGCCGGGATTTCCCAGAGTTCCTTGAGGCCGATGCCGTAGGTCTGGGGATCGACGCCGTCGTTCAGGTTGAATTGCGCCTGCAACTGCTGGCCGAGATGGCCGCGACAGCCTTCGGCGAAGAAGGTGTACTTGGCATGCAGTTCCATGCCCGGCTGGAAGTTGGGGCCTTCGGAACCGTCGCAAAACCGCCCCATGTCGCCGGTGGCGACGCCCTTGACCGAGCCATCCTCGTGGTAGAGCACTTCGGCGGCGGCAAAGCCGGGGTAGATTTCGATGCCGAGCGCCTCGGCCTGCTCGCCCAGCCAGCGGCAGACGTTGCCGAGCGAGATTACGTAATTGCCTTCGTTATGTAAGCACTGCGGGAGCACGCTGTTCGGCACCAGGGTGGCGCCGGTTTCCGAGAAGATAAAGAAGCGGTCTTCGGAGACCGGGGCGTTAAGCGGTGCGCCGTCTGCTTTCCAGTTAGGCAGCAACTCGGTCAGCGCCCGCGGGTCCATGACGGCGCCAGAAAGAATGTGGGCGCCGATTTCGGCGCCCTTCTCGATCAAGCAGACGCCGAGTTCCATTCCTCTTTCTGCCGCCAACTGTTTCAGGCGAATCGCCGAGGCCAAGCCAGCCGGGCCGCCGCCCACGATGACAACGTCGAATTCCATGGCTTCACTTTCCATTATTTCCCTCAAAAAGGTGGCCCGACATTTCTGTCGGGCCATAAATACCAGTAGTTGAAATTACAACAATACCGGCAGAGGAGAGATCTTTATGCCATTTCAGCCACCAGTTCCGGCACAACCTCGAACAGATCGCCAACCAACCCGTAATCCGCCACCTGAAAGATCGGCGCATCGGGATCCTTATTGATGGCGACGATGACTTTCGACTCCTTCATCCCGGCCAGGTGCTGGATGGCGCCGGAGATGCCGACGGCGATGTAGAGCTGCGGGGCAACGATCTTGCCGGTCTGGCCAACCTGATAGTCGTTCGGCACGAAACCGGCATCGACCGCGGCTCTCGATGCGCCGAGGGCGGCACCGAGTTTGTCGGCGAGCGGTTCGAGCAGCTTGTGGTAGTTCTCGCCACTGCCCAGACCACGACCGCCGGAAACGATGATCTTGGCTGCGCCGAGTTCGGGACGCTCGGACTTGGTCAGTTCGCGGTTGGTGAGGGTGGTTTGGTTGGTGTCGTTGGCGGCGGCAATGCTTTCGATTTTTGCCGCATTTTCCCGGTTGACCGCATCAAATGCCGTGGTGCGCACAGTGATGACTTTGACGGTGTCGGCGCTCTTGACGGTGGCCATTGCATTGCCGGCGTAGATCGGACGAACGAAAGTGTCCGGGCTGTCGACGCCGGTGATTTCGGAGATCTGGGCGACATCGAGCAGCGCCGCGATTCTGGGTGCCAGGTTCTTGCCGAAGGTGGTGGCCGGGGCGAGGATGTGGCTGTAGCCGGCGGCGTGGGCGAGGACGAGGGCGGTGAGGTTCTCGGCGGACTGGCTCTGGTAGGGGGCGGCATCGGCCACTTTGACGAGGCTCACGCCATTCAGTGTGGCGGCTTCCTGGGCGGCGGCGCTGCAGTTGCTGCCGGCGACGAGGACGTGAATGTCGCCGCCGATTTTCTGGGCTGCGGCGACGGTGTTGAGGGTGGCGGCCTTGAGGCTGGTGTTGTCGTGTTCGGCGATAACGAGAATGGTCATGATCAGATCACCTTGGCTTCGTTCTTGAGTTTGTTGACCAGTTCGGCGACATCGGCAACGCGGATGCCCGCACTGCGTTTGGCAGGTTCAGCGACTTTGAGGGTGGTCAGGCGCGGGGCGACATCGACACCGAGATCGGCGGGCTTGAGGGTTTCAAGCGGCTTTTTCTTGGCTTTCATGATGTTGGGCAGGGTGGCGTAGCGCGGCTCGTTGAGGCGCAGGTCGGTACTGACCACAGCAGGCAGGCTCATTTCGAGGGTTTCGAGGCCACCGTCGATTTCACGGGTGACGGTGGCTTTGTCACCGGCGATGACGACTTTGGAGGCGAAGGTGGCTTGCGGCCAGTTTTGCAGGGCGGCGAGCATCTGGCCGGTCTGGTTGGCGTCGTCGTCGATGGCTTGTTTGCCGCAGATGACGAGTTGCGGTTGTTCCTTGGCACAGATGGCTTGCAACAGTTTGGCGACGGCCAGCGGCTGCAACTCGACGTCGGTTTCGACGAGGATGCCGCGGTCGGCGCCGATGGCCATGGCGGTACGCAGGGTTTCCTGGCAGGCGGCGACACCGCAGGAGACGGCGATGACTTCCGTGGCGATGCCGGCTTCCTTGAGGCGGACGGCTTCTTCGATGGCGATTTCGTCGAAGGGGTTCATGCTCATCTTGACGTTGGCGAGGTCCACGCCAGAACCATCCGCCTTGACGCGCGCCTTGACGTTGTAGTCGATGACACGCTTGACCGGTACGACAATTTTCATTGCTCTTGCTCCATCAACGGGGTTGCAAAATTGACCAAATGATCGGCCGCGCTAGCAGCCTGTCGGACTTAGAAAAATTTGAACCTCTACGGTGAATTCTCGCCAAGCTTTCGCAGAAAGCATGTCTGAAATTGCTAAAAAACCAAGAAAGTTGCTCAAAAAACAAACGAAAATGCTTTTATCATTATGCTCACTGAAAGTCCGACAGGCTGCTAGACGCATTCGAAAATGGCGGCGGTCAGGGCATCGCGGCCGCCGGTGTGTTTTGCAGCTCGTAGATCGCCTTGGTCGTGATGATGGCGCCGGAGGCACCGACTGGATGGCCAAAGGAGATGCCCGAGCCGTTGGGATTGACCTTTGCCGGATCGAATTCGAGTTCCCGGGCGACGGCACTAGTCTGGGTGGCAAAGGCTTCGTTCGACTCGATGACGTCGATATCCTGGATTCGCAAACCGGTAGGTTCGAAAACCTTGCGGCAGGCCGGGTCGATCCGGCCATGTTGGTCACCAGCGTTCGCGAGCTGCACGAAAAAATCGGCACCGTGGTTTGCGCGGGGACGAACACCGACGATATCCCGACGCAGTTGCGGATCGAGAAAATCATACTCGAGCACTCCAGGGAACGGCCGTTCCCTGATGAAACCGCAAGGCTGGGAACCCGACCTGGCTGCCCTGGTTGCCCTGCCGTACATCGCGGAACTGCTCGCCGGGACGTCTGCGCCAGCCTGACCATGCTTCGGAAGTCCCCAAAAAAACGGTTTGGGAGAGTCATCTCCCAAACCGCAAATCCACCGGCCGCAGAGGGACCACAACACCTACCGGCGGAGGAGACGACCATTAAAATTCTTGCAATAACATTGATCAGGGAACCTCATCTACCGGGAGTGCCGGCGCTAAATTTTGGAAAATAAGCCTCGACGATTTCGCCGCCGCTTCTCATTGCATGACATCCATCCACCGGCGAAGGAGTATCTTCACTCACGGACAGCATTCCCTCTTCGCCAATTCGCGCGGGGTCGCCCCAGATAGCCTGGAAGGCGGTTGTCGCAATGGCTGGCAGCAGTTCCGTCAAGTGTGAACAACCGGCCGTGCCACGAAAAAGCCGTTTGACGGTTTGACCGAAGCCGGGGCCAATTCGAAGACCTACAAGTTGACGGTAGGTCTCGTTGATAGCACTACAAACGCCATAAGGACTGTGAACGGTCGTCACACCAACATCGGTAATCACAAGGCTCTTATCGATGGTGACCCAGATGGTCATTTCATGAATGTGCTCACCAGGGCTGATCAGCCCCCTTTCGGGTAATACGAAACCGAAGGGTTTTGTGTCCACCAAAGTCGCCTCGATATCGAATTTTCCATCGTCACTCGCGTAAGCAATGCAATTGATGCTACGGACATGAATTTTATTCCGATGGCGTAATTCGCATTTATCCATTGTTCACCACCTCGCAGAAATTTGAAGATCGAAAAGTAATTATTGCGACCAATAATAGTCCGTCGCGTCGGTTTTGTCAATTGATCAACACTAACCTGATGACCACACGCCTACTCTGCACTCACTCCTGCACTTAACGACCGCGGCGAGAATTTCCGGGCTAGCAGGCTGTCGGACTTAATCCGACGCAGTTACTGAAATCTGGCTGGAACGCTTTAAATCTGGCAAATTTTGGTGGTGGACGCACGAATTCCTCCGTTTCCAGTTACTGCGGACGCAATACGGCCATGCGTTTCAAATTCCACCCCAGGCACACCAGCGTCCATTCGGCCTGAACATTCTCCAAACCGCGCATCAGAAACTGCCGGAACCCCATCACCGACTTGATGATGCCAAACACCGGCTCGACGGTCTGTTTGGGCAGCGCATAGAGCGTACCAGAGTTCGACAGATAAACTGTGTAAGTTATTGATTGTTATGAACCGTAGTTCAAAAACGTATGCTACAAGGCTAGCGGTATACAAGAGCTGGAATTTTCGAGTGAGTCAATACCTTCTGAGTTTGAGATCCCAGCAATAGCCCTTCAACGCCCTTACGTCCGTGAGAAGCCATCAGAATCAGATCACAACCACACTCCTCGGCCGCTGCGATGATCGCCTTGAAGGGCTCGTTCGAAACAGCGGAAAGAGCGCTAGACGAAATTCCCATTTCTCTCGCCATTGCCTGTGCAACACTTAGTGCCTTCTCGATTTGCCGTTTTTTCGCGTCGTCAAACAATTGCGGATCAGTAGACCGCAACAATGCCGCATCGCCGTAGAGGGACGCCGCATCGTCCTCTTGGGCAAAGAAGAATGTGATCTGAGCTTTCATTTCCTTGGCCAGCAATATCGCCTTCTCTATCGCCTCAAGGGAAAGAGAAGATCCATCAGTCGGAACCAATAGGCGCTTGAACATCTCGTAACTCCTTATAATTATTAACTCTGCACTCCCTACAGCATCCTGTGCGTCCGATACCCTCGATGCAAAAAGGTCTTTCACGGGGCCACGGCAGGCGATGCAATCAATCGGGTGTTTAACAATCGATCTGAAATATATATTTGAATCTAGCCGATCTAGCCATTATCACCGAACGCCATGATAACGATATCGAATTGGAGCGAGAATTAAACCAATACGGGAATTTAATATAACCAAGCATTTGACTCATCAAATAATCACATTCGTCATCTTTCGACTAGCATCGACCTTGACGGATGCTAGTTAGGCTCGCACTTGGCAGACCTGAACAACTGGCTGAATATCGGTAAAATTTTTGATATCCGCCATCGCATCGCCCCCAATCTCAGCCATGGCCGCTTCCATTTCACCAAGGGACTCGAATATCAATCCGGTTATCATCAAATAAGCCGGTGATAATTCGCGGCTTGCACCACAGATTCCTTGGTCAATGGTAATTCCCTTACAGACCTTACCAAGCATGGTTTTGACCATTGGAATGTGCTTAGTACAGTAATAGTCGAAATCAAATTTTTTGCCTTCGTCTGCAGGATATACCAAAGATAGTTTAATCATTTCGGTCCCCAGTTCTTTCATCGAAAAATACACACTGCTTAATGTTCATATCATTCAGGAATAACAACGAAACTTCAAAAATGCAATTACATTCGACTCAATGCACCTAGCTCGAGTCGATCCTGCCTCTCCGCCGGAATACGAATCAGCAGGATCTGAACGAGGAAAACTCTAATTTGATTTAACTTTGTGGGGGAAAATGGATTGCGTTCAACTCGAAAAATCCCTCGAGCCCCTCCGGGCCTAATTGCCGCCCAATGCCAGACTCCTTAAACCCCCCGAATGGGGCATTTATATCAAGATTGAAGTAATTAATGCCGTAATTACCCGTCCTTATTTTTCGCGCAATCTTCATACCACGCGCTTCATCTGACGTCCAAACCGTCCCGGAAAGACCGTACGGCGAGTCATTCGCAATTGATATCGCATCAGCGTCATCAGCATAGGGGATCACGCATAATACGGGACAAAAAATTTCTTCTTTTGCGATCCGCATTCCCATGCTGACATCACTAAATATTGTTGGCTCCAGATACCAGCCACGGCCAAGATGCTCAGGCCGCTTTCCACCCAAAACAAGCTTTGCTCCCTCTTCAAGGCCAGAATGAATATAACTTTCACCCTTGGCGCGCTGCTTCTCAGTAATAAGGGGGCCATTTTGCGTTGCAATATCGCGAGGATCACCCGTCCGGTATTCTCCGGCAATGGCCGCTAGCCGCTCCACAACCTCGCTATAGCGAGAGCGGGGAGCAAGAATCCGCGTTTGACCGACACAGGCTTCGCCGTTATTCATCAATCCCGTAAAAGTTACAAAGGGCATGACCTGATCTAGATCGGCATCGTCCAGAATGACTGCGGCAGATTTTCCACCAAGTTCAAGACCAAAACGTTTGATGCTTTCGCCACACAGCGCTCCGATGCGCCTACCGGTCGCCGTGCTGCCCGTGAACACAATCTTGTCCACACCCGGGTGCCGAACAAGCGCCTCGCTTGCTTCGCGTTCAGCAGGAACGACATTAAACACGCCAGGCGGTAACCCGGCTTCCTGAAATACTTGCGCAATCAAGTTCGCATGCAATGGAGATTCAGGAGCTGGCTTCAGGACCACGGTGCAACCCGCAAGTAAAGCTGGCGGAATCGAAAAGTGGGCAATGACGAGGGGAGCATTCCACGGAGTAATTACACCAACCACCCCAACAGGCTCTTTCCTTACAATTATTTTCCCGCCATCTGCCCCTGTTCGCTGCTCCTCGACTTGATATTTTTCTCCGAGATCAGCGTAGTAGTTCAACAACTTGATTGCTTGGTCAGTAAAGGTTGAACCATCACCGTACCGAAAGCCTATGGGCAGCCCTGATTCATCTGCAGCGATCAGAGAGGAGTCCTCTTGCCTTCTTTTGAGAATGCGTGCTGCTGAACGGAGATATTTTGCACGTTCTCCAATACTCAGATCAGGCCAACCGGAATTGTCGAATGCCACGCGCGCTGACTGAACAGCAAGGTCAATATCCCCTGGCGAGCAAGAAGGCACGTATCCCACAATTTCCTCAGTCGCAGGGGAACGCACGGGAATTTTCTCGGTTGATCTTGGCTGAACCCAAGCTCCATTGACATAAATAGTGTCGTACTTGTAAAGATCTGATTGCATGACTACTCCTCAGAATTATGCTTGTTTAGCCAGATTTTTCGGAAATGTGGTTTACACTTGATTCAGAAGATCAAGCAGCCATTTGGTTATCTGTAACCCATAGGAAAAAATCGGCAGTTAAGCTATGGTCGAAGAACTGCCTTGATTACCTTACCCTGCTCCATTGCACTGACCGCCTGATTTATTTCGTTCAATGAATAATAAGAAACCAATTTATCAAATGGAAACATCCCGCGAGTATATAAATCGATCATTTTTGGAATGAAAATATCGGGTATGGCATCCCCCTCAATCACTCCCTTAATTGTGCGCCCGAACATGATGGTGTTCATGTCTAGACTAGCCTCGGTGCCCAACGGTGCTGCGCCGACCAGTGCGCATACTCCGATTACATTCAGGGCATCGACGCTTTGCCGAAACACGCCTGGCAAGCCAGTGCATTCAACTGAAAAATCAACGCCTCTTCCTGTAATGGCATGAATGGCCTGTACTGGGTCAATCTCGCCCGGGCAGAACATGTCGGTCGCACCTAGAGTTCTTGCCAGTTCCAGGCGAGATTGATGAAGATCTACAGCGATGATCTTCGTACAGCCAACGATCTTGGCAGCCATAATTGCAGCGAGACCTACGGCACCGCATCCAAAGACCGCAATACTTGATCCTGCTTTTGGAGCAAGCGTATTAATAACAGCGCCGGCGCCTGTTTGAATACCGCACCCCAACGGACCGAGGAGTTCCAACGGCACATCTTTCGTTACTTTGACGGTATTGGACTCATGAGCAAGTGCAAAGCTCGCAAAAGACGACTGGCCGAAGAAATTACCATGGACCGGGTTCTCGCCGTCATTCAATGAATACGATTGGTCATCTCTGGTTCCAGAAAAATTGTATGCAAAGATCTCATCACAATGCGGCGAATCTCCTCCTAGACAAGAAGAGCAGTGACCGCAAGCGCGATAGCTCAACACCACATGGTCACCAGGACAAACCTTTGTCACCTTGGCGCCGACTCGTTCGACAATGCCGGAACCCTCGTGCCCGAATACAGCGGGCAATGGCGCAGGGTAATATTGATCTCGACACGTCAGATCGGTGTGGCAGATTCCAACGCCCACGATTTTCACGAGAACCTCGTAATCGCGGGGATCATCCAGTTCTAGTTGCTCAAGTTGAAAAGAACCATTCTTTTCCCTCACTACAGCTGCTTGTATCTTCAAAATATCTGCTCCAGGTTGCGTTAATCGGCCAGGATGCGAAACGAAAGACCAATTTCGATCGATACCGTCACAAAAATTTAACGGCCAGATACCGTCTCTATTAGCGATTCAATGGCTGGAATGGAACTCGGGTCAGACTCCCAACCCTGCGCGATAAGCCACGAGCGTTCCCTTATTAATTGCTCTTTGGCATGGGCTATGACAGCCGTTTCAGTACCCTTGATATTTTCGTTGCTTGGTTCTGCGTAGACGCACTTGATCAATTTCCCGATTTTCTCCCGCAAATTGAAGTTAACATCTAGCAATTCGCTTGGATCTGCTTTCGCACGAGAGAGGACATCACGGCCGGCGTCGATGCACGAATCCAGATCTTTCAGCAATGTTCTATCTGCAATTTTTAAGCTCTTGGACTGTTCCTGCAGTTTTTCGGCCAACTCTATAAAGCGCGTTAATTCATCGCAATCAAAGCGGTACCACAAAGGCAATTTCTCCTGGACGAGATTTAGCATTGCGATCGAGAGGTTAGCCTGCTCATGGGCCAACTTGTTATCATTTTCGAGCGCCGGAACAATGACGTCCTTCAAGGATTTGATAACAGTCTGTAATTGAAATACCGGGCGGATATCCATTTAAATAACCTCTTCTAGTTGCATTCTCAGTTCTTCGAGTAATGTATAGGCAATACCAGAGAACCAAGCCACAAGAACGTCTTGGTGTGTCTTTCCATTTCTTGGCGCACGGTATCCCGTGGCAAGGGTAATGGCGATGGTTTTGTAACTGGTAAAAATATTGTAATATTTCATTGTTTTCTGGTTGATCGATAAACCAGAAATTTTTTCGTACTCTTCGTAGAACTTCTCCATCGGCATAAGGCCGCCGACAAGAAATGTTTTTTTATCCTCGGCGCAGTGTCCGAAAAGTTCTTTCGTCGACCACGAGAGATCTTCATGGCGATCACCTAAATGGCCATACTCCCAATCCAGCCATGCCGTGATCTGTTGATCGTCTTCCGTGAACAGAAAATTACCCGTACGAAAATCACCATGAATAACCGACAGATGATCGACTGGCGGCATGTTTTTCCGGAGCCAAGCCATCGCCAGACGCATAAGTGGAACGTCCTCGTTCGAGTCCTCCTCCCAAACTCGCTCCCAGTGATTGAGTTGCCATTCCACCACCTGAGTTCCCAATGTTGGAACATCGAACGATTCCAGTTGCGCGTTGCCCCACTGAAATGAATGCAGCTTCGCCAGGTGTTCAACAAATTGCTGTCCCAATTTTTCTCTCAGCGACGGCGGAATGAAAGTTCCGATCCCCGTCACGCCAGAGGACGTCTCACTAGGTTTTGCAACCCCTTCTGCAAAGCCGTAAATAATGGCTGGATAAGGGAGATATTCAGCCGCCGCATCCACGAAATATGCTGGCGGAACAGGAATGCTTCCTTCAAGTGCCTTGATGATCTCAAATTCGCAGAGTCGGCTAGTTTCAGAAATAGACTCAGAAGGCTCCATTCGTAAAACCATAGGTGTCAGCACCCTGCCAAATCCCGGACGATTCCAGGATAGCTTGAAAGCCATTTGCAATTTCGAGGCCCCACCGGAGAGCCACTTGGTATCTGTAATCTCGAAGCTATCCAGTAGTTTCTTACGAAGTAGCTTTTCGGTCCCTTTGGTCAGTTCCTCTAAGGTAACGGGTGCGTAAGGAGGCCCGGAGCGGCGCTCCAATTTTCGAGTCAGTACCCGATCGACTTCCTTTTCACAAGGAAAACGCTTACGTAGATCTGCAATCCACTCTTTTGTCGGTCGATTCTTATCTATAATTTGCATTCCAACCTCCTCATTTATCATTTTCAAAGGCTCCAGCTTAAGGATTTAAGGGATAAAACCCGATTACTATTAACTCCGTCCTTGTTCGCTTCCGATCCTGTCTTAACGGCGAATGTTCTTATGCTTTTTCATGTGCTCGAGATAACGGTTATCCCAGTACATCTCGCACCAGCCGGTTCCCGGATTTCCATCAATCTGTGTTGTCATGGCTACCTCGTTCAGGATATTGATAGCATCAACCGGAAGAATCTGATGGGCGAAACGAATACCGGAAACTGTTGTTGTACGCCCAGCAATATCGTGAATTAACACATCTATCGATGTGTGAATCATTTCCTCATTGAGATTGAAGTTGAGCACCTCAACTTCCCTGATCTGAGAAAAGTGGCCATCCTTAAATACATAACCACGCGTCAAAGAACGACCCAAGTAATCCATCTTGAAAAAATGAACAGCTGCATCAGGGCATGTCGCATGAAACCATTTGTAATGATAATTGACGCCCCAATTACGAGTACCCCAAGAATGATCGCGTTGCCCCAGTGCGTCGAACTGTACAGTTCGACCATCGATAGTTACGCTGCCTTTGACGCGGCCACTTTGTTCAAACCTGTTGTCGGCGAAATATCTCGGACATCCGTCGGGATGCGAATCGTAGCTGTAGGCAGGATGAATGGCATCAAATTTAAAATCATACTGAAGGCGAGCACCGTTATACTTAACGTGCGCAGTTCGCAGCGGATCTGTTAGTTTCAGTTCGACCCCGCCGGTGTTCCAGTCAGCAAAATCCATTGTGGCGGAGACAGGAATATCATGAAAAACCTCATATATTCCACCGTCTTTTATACCATCCCCAAAGGCACAAAAAATCCCTGCTGCCTTACCGTCGGCACCAACTCGGGGGTAGACCCAGCCTGCAATATTTTCTTCTGGGATCTCAAGGGTAAACACCAGCGATTCACGAGCCAGCGGTTCGTCACGCAGCTGATGCCTACGGTCATCGCTCAAGTCAAGTGGAGAAATATCACTAGTGATATCTTCAAATTTCATTTGCTTGCTTCCTGAATAAATTATTTGTTGATAAACATTAATAGTTAGCAAACAGGCTAACCTATTTCAAAATGTGCCAAAAATACTAATTAACCCTACGTTCGCCCTGTTTCCAGAAATTTTCACGAAGCCGATGTTTCTGAAGCTTTCCTGTTGCCGATATTGGTAATTCATTTTTAAATTCTATACTGCGCGGGCATTTGTAGCCTGCAATCAAGCTCCTACAATGATCCACCAACTCTTCGAATGTTAATTGACATCCTGGCTTCAACACGACCGCTGCGTGCACGCTTTCACCCCATTGATCATTGGGAATACCGATTACGGCGCATTGAGATACGGATGGATGTTTCATGATGGCATTCTCAACCTCGGCTGAATACACGTTCTCCCCGCCGCTGACAATCATGTCCTTAAGGCGATCGACAACGAAAATAAACCCCTCGGCATCCATATAAGCCATATCACCGGTATGAAGCCATCCGTTACGCAGGGTTGAAGCGGTTTCTTCTGGCCGATTCCAGTAACCAAGCATTGCTGTCGCACTGCGTGCAACTATTTCGCCAACCTCACCCCTCGGTAATTCTTTGCCAGCATTATCAACAATAGCCACTTCGGACAATATTGCGGCGAACCCTGCGGATTTTAATTTCCCCCCCAGGCGACCTTCCTTTGTATGGCAGTCAGGAGGTAGGAAGGAAACACAACCACTTAGCTCCGTCATTCCATAGCCTTGAATAAGTAATGTTTTTGGCAATGCATCCATGAACCGGTTCAGCAACGTTTCCGAAATTGGAGATGCTCCATAAATTATGTGCTTCAAACTTAATAGATTAAATTCTTCTCGCTTCGGGTGATCCAATATCATTTGGATCATGGTTGGTACAATCAACGTGTCAGTAACTTCTTCGCGCTGAATAATTTCCATAACGCTCAAGGCATCGAAAGACGGCAGGAAGACATGCGTTTCTCCAATGGCCAATTGGCTCCACATCGCCAAGCAAGCAGCCAAGTGAAAGAGCGGGGCGACATGTAGAGCCCGCGGACCGGGTCCGCAAGACACGGAAAGGCGATTAACCATCGCGGCATTGATGCTGTCATGGCTCAGCATCACACCTTTAGGAAACCCGGTAGTTCCCCCTGTGTAGAATATGCCAGCAAGATCAGATCCCTCGCGGTAGGCATCCTCAACCGGCTCTGAATCACGGATTAGCGTTTCGTAATCCAGCATCCCCGGAGGAGGCGAATTATCCCCAGCGTAGATTAGTTTTCGTAGCGTTTTGGATGTATTAATCAACCGCCCTCCGAACTCTTTGAATGTTTCATCAACAATCAGAATTTCAGTCGAACAATCGTCCAGAGAAAAGAGAATTTCTTTCTCGCTCCAACGCGTGTTAACCGGGTTTATAACTCCAC
>ERZ724524.1927-NODE-1927-length-13778-cov-4.028419_pt1 | contig 13778 bp, 15 predicted proteins | sample MGYA00376057_ERZ724524 | MGnify/ENA primary metagenome ERZ724524 (study PRJEB28724, sample SAMN07190888) | wastewater metagenome | isolation source: influent of sewage treatment plant in Hong Hong | place: USA: Christiansburg, Virginia | collected 2016-03-01 ...
TCACCAATTGTTACAAATTTTGCCATAGTGTGTGTCTCCTTTAATTATATTTATAATTGATCAAATTTCTTTAATTATCAAACGGCTCTCTAATAATAACTTGTGCATCAAATTCTTTCCATGGTCTTTATTATCTAATGTTTCTCCATAATCCGATAACAAATCTGATATTCTTGTAAATTGTCTCTCCTTTTCTTTCCTATCAAAATCAGAATATAAAAACTTGAGAGCAACATTACTACTATACAAATTGACACCATCAAAGATACTCTGAAAATATGAATAATCTGCTTCTCCTAATGAATGACCATAAAAATTTATAACAGTTATATCATCATTTTTTATTTCTAAATCTATACCAAAATAAATTTTATGTAATTCATAAATACTCCCTAAAATGCGATATGTTTTAGTGAAAATTCGTAATGATTTTCTTTCATTACTACTTTCTTTTTGATTATCGATTCCAAAAATAATATCACCTTTATCATATAAACTTCCATGTACATTTCGAATACTAATAGGACCATTCCCTAAGGGAGATGTATAATTAAAATTCAATATTTTAATCTTTTCTCTTTCAAGATTCGGGGAATCTAAAATTTGATTGAACATCAGTCGAGTTGCTTTTATTGAATATTCAGTATCTTTATTTACTTGATTCAAAAGATAATCTTTAAAGCTATTCTCAAACTCCTTTAGCTCTGAAAGCAATACTTTAAACAAATATCTTTTAAATCCCTCCTGTCCATCTTCTTTTATAAAATCAAATTTATAAATACTTTTCTCGGTCTGTTTTACTCTAATAATTTTCAACAATATAAGACTCAAATGTAGTTCTAAGATTTCATTAGAATATAAATGTTCTAAATTTCCTGTTTTTATGTACTTATCTGACAAAATATTATTTATTACAGTTTTATGGATATTAGAATCGTCAATTAATATAAGATATTTTTTAAGTACATTTTCAATATCTTGCCAACTCTTAAAAATAGAATTACTTTCATAAAAATTCATGTTATTCTGAAGTATTTTATCATTTTTTAAATCAAGAATTGTCTTATCACTTTGCCAAGTCCCTTGTAAATAATGTTCTTTGTAAATTTGAAAAATATCGACATATCCAAATATAAAATCCCAAAAATTTAGTTTACACAATTCACTACTAGATATCCCCTCATAGTCGTACAATTGTCTTTTTCTATCATCTGTGTACCTATGATAGAAAAAATCAGAATAAGAACTTTTAAGACCGCAAGCTAAATCAAAACCATTACCAATAATTACAAGTTCAGCCATTATTTTTCACTCTCTTTTATAAAAGATATAATTTTCTCCAAATCCTTACTGCCATCTGTCTCAACCCCACTAGATACATCAACCCCAGTCGGATTAAAAATAGTAATGGCTTGACTGACGTTCTCGGGATTCAAGCCTCCGGCTACAAAAAATTGGTAGCCGTCCAAGGCAGTCAAATCAACCTTGTCCCAATCAAAGGCTTGACCACTACCACCGGCAAATTGAGCTGGTGGGGCATCTAATAGAATTGTGTGTGCTTTAAAATCGGCGATGGCAGCTGGTATTTTACCATCTTTGATGCCAAAAGCCTTAATAACGGGTACACCGACTTGCGCCGCATAGTCCGCGTTTTCTTGCCCGTGAAGTTGCACCATGTCGAGCCCGACTTTGGCTACCACTTCTTGGACAACTGCCAAGTCTTCATTCACAAATAAGCCGACTTTTTTGACTGTTTTCGGCACATCTTTTGCCAAATATTTGGCATATTCTGGCGTGACTTGGCGCTTGCTTTCGGCGAACACAAAGCCAATATGTGTCGCACCTGAGGCCACCGCCATATCGACAGCTACTTGTGTTGATAAACCGCAAATCTTAATCCACATGACGCTTGACCTGAAGCCCTTTCGCCGCTGCTTTCGGATTACCATCCTTCATCAAGGCTTCGCCAACGAGGACTGCACGGAAATCATGGGCAACTTTTCTAGCTTCAGCAGGTGACTTAATCCCAGACTCTGAGATATAAAAGCGACCAGATTCTTGTAAGGCGACCAAGTCAAGACTATTCTGAAGACTGACTTCGAATGTTTTAAGATTGCGATTATTAACGCCAATTAACTCAGCATTGATCCGATGTGCAACAGCTAGTTCTTCAGCATTGTGCACTTCAACCAAGACTTCTAAACCGAGCGAAATGGCATAGTCATACAAGTCTTGCAAGTCTTTTTCAGTCAGGCAAGCAACGATCAGCAAGACAATCGTTGCCCCACTATTGACCGCACGCGCAATCTGCTTTTTATCAATGATAAAATCCTTGTTCAACACCGGTACATCAACGTTTTGGGCAACCAAGCGCAAATCGCCAATCGATCCCTTGAAAAAAACAGGGTCTGTTAAAACTGAAATAGCTGAAACACCCGCCGCTGCATAACTTGTCGCTTGCTCTAAGACATCGACAGTCATATTGATAGCACCAAGTGACGGTGAGGCACGTTTGACTTCGCCAATCACCTGTAAGGTCTCAGGATTGTCACGCAGTCGCTCGATAAAACCCTTGACTTTCCGGACTTTTCCAGGTGTTTCCATGACCATCTCTGCTACTTCGATTTGCTTTTCTGTTAATATTTTTTCGAGAAAATTTTCCATTACTTGTTTTTCCTTTTTAGGTGATGATCAGACCACGCTGCATCATTTCAACTCTTGCATTTCGACTAACTTAGCCATTGCGGCACCGCTCGCAATCACATCACGCGCTTTGGCAACGCCTTCCGATATCGTTGTCACACAACCATTAGCAAAAAAACCAAGACCGGCATTCAAAACCGTCACTTCCAAGAAAGGACTCGGCTCGTTATTGAGCACGGACTTGAGAATCACCGCATTTTCCTTACCCTCGCCACCGCGAATCTCCTGCAGGGTCACGCGCGGCATCCCCAGACTCTCATGATCGAACTCATGCACCGTAATCTCGCCGGTCTCATCCAGCAGCGCATAGCGATTCACGCCGTCCAGACTCGCCTCATCCATATTATTTGGCCCACTCACGACCACGGCACGTCGCCGTCCCAATGATTTCAGGACTTCAGCCGTCGTTGTTAAAAGGTCGGGACGAGAGGTTCCGAGTAACTGGGTATCGAGATCGACTGGATTTGTGAAAGGACCGATGAGATTGAGCACCGTGCGAACCTCCAGCTCACGCCGAACTGGCATGACATAACGCATATTGGGATGCACATGTTGGGCAAAGAGAAAGACTAGCCCCGTCTGATCAAAAATCTCAGCCAGTTCATCTGGTGTGTGATAGAGATTGATACCGAGTGCTTCTAGCACGTCAGCCGAACCAGATTTAGAAGAAATCGAGCGATTGCCATGCTTTGCCATTTTCACACCACCGGCAGCTAGGACAAATGCTGATGTCGTCGACACATTAAATGAAAAGGACAAATCACCACCTGTACCACAGTTGTCCATGGCGGTCGTCACAGTTGTTGGAATTTTCAAGGCTTTGTCACGGACAACATCCACAATCCCCGCCATTTCATCAACTGTTTCGCCTTTCATCGCAAGGGCGATGAGAATTGCTGAAAGTTGTGAATCCGTCAGCTCACCATTAAACATAGCATTTGCCATTTGATTGACTTCGTAACGTGAGAGATCCTCACGGTTCATGAGTTTGACTAGATTTTCTTTCATATTATTTGTCCTTTGCTTTCTATCTGCGAGTTACGCTCACAACCCCACAAAATTCTCAATCATCTTAAGCCCATCAGGCGTGCCAATACTTTCTGGATGATATTGCATCCCAAAAATCTGTAGGGTTTTATGTTGTATCGCCATAATTTCGTGGTCATCAGTTGTTTTCGATAAGATATCAAAATCTGCTGGCATCTCTGAAATCACGATGGAATGATAGCGCATGATTTCATGCGTTTTGGGAATGCCTGCCAATAATGGTGTATCTTGCAACCTTTCAGCCATGGAAGTTTTGCCGTGCATGATACATTGCGCCAAATCTAATTTGCCACCAAATACTTCAGCAATAGCTTGATGTCCGAGACAGATACCTAGGATTGGTTTCTTGCCGGCAAAGTCACGGATCATCTCTTCCATTCTGCCGGCGTCAGCAGGCCAACCAGGTCCTGGTGAAAAGACGATTTTATCTGCCGCCTCGGCCACGTCGTAGAGGTCTCGGTCGTCATTTCGCAAAACCTTAACTTCGGAAAATTCGCCGATGTATTGGGCTAAATTATAGGTAAAACTATCGTAGTTATCAACTAATAAAATCATTACTTTCTCCAATCTTGGTCATGGCTTTGGCCTTGTTCAGGGTTTCCTGATATTCGTTTTCTGGGACGCTGTCAAAGACGATACCGGCGCCTGCTTGGGCGTGTGCTTTGCCATCTTTTAGAACCATTGTTCTCAGGGCGATGGCGAAATCCATATCTGAGTTGCTCGACAGATAGCCGATGGCACCTGCATAAATGCCACGTTTTGTTTTTTCTAACTCGTAAATCCGTTGCATGGCGCGGATTTTTGGTGCGCCTGATACGGTCCCTGCCGGCAAGGTTGACTTGAGGGCATCTAGGCTAGAAACGCTATCTAAAAGCTCCCCTTTGACAACGCTGGTCAGGTGCATAACATAGCGGAAATACTCAACTTCCATGTATTTAGTTACTTTGACCGTACCAACTTTAGAAATCTTCCCGATGTCATTACGGCCTAGGTCGACTAGCATCCGATGCTCCGCGACTTCTTTTTGATCCCCTAGCAAATCTTTGGATAAGGCATCATCTTCTGCCTCATCAGCGCCGCGCGGTCGTGTTCCCGCAATCGGATTAGTTGTCACCACGCCATTTTTGACAGACACGAGACTTTCAGGACTGGCACCCATGATTTGATAATCGCCAAAATCTAGGAAATACAGGTAATTTGACGGATTGGTCAGGCGTAGATTGCGATAGTAATCAAAGGGATTGCCCGTAATCTGGCTCGTCAAACGTTGACTGAGAACGATCTGGAACATATCGCCATTTTTGATATAAGTCTGCGCCTGCTCAACCATCCCCATAAACTCTGCCTTTGCCGTATTACTCGTAAATGATAAAGGATTGAGCTTAACTGTTTCAAATTCATTTTTATGCGGTCGCGTCAGGTTTGACAGCACCAAGGCCATGGCCAATTCCTGATCAAGTTCCGAGCGCCCACTGTAAATATCCGACTCGACGATCGTAATCTGCTCCTTTTTATGGTCGAAAATCAGATATGACTCATATAGGAAAAAATGCAAATCCGGCGTCCCAATCACATCCTCAGGAATCTCCCCGATATATTCATAGAAGGAAATGGTGTCATAACTCACAAAACCAATGGCTCCGCCCGTAAATGGTAGGCTTGAAGCCTCAGTATTTTTAACAGTCAACTCACCCAGATAATCGAGTGGATCACTTGTTTTGACCTGACCATTATCCGTCAACACGCCATTTTCAAACTTAATTTCATGCACAGGATTGTAAGCAATCATGGAGTAGCGTGAATTTTCCTTTTCACGTGGAATGGATTCCAAGATCAGCTTGTGTTTCAACTCCAATCTCAAATAAGCTAGAATTGGTGTGATAATGTCTGCGTTAATCGTTTTTTTTAAAGTCATAAACTTGCTCTTTCTATACAAAAAGTCCTCGACGAAAGACTTAACTTTCGTCGAGGACGTTATCACACGCGGTGCCACCTCAATTTGTAGCGAAAAAACCTATCTGAAATAGCATTTCTCTACATCTCATCTCCCTCAAGCAAGGGATTGTGCGATATCGGGCACCTACGTGATTCTTATCGTTTCGAACCAAGATTGAACTCATCTCTAGATCAGCTCACACATTGCAGCCCATTCACGTGATCGAACTCTTGTCTCGCAATCACCGACAAGTCCCTGAAAGTCCTATTATCTCGCTACTTCTTCTGCTATTGTTCTAATTTTACGATTATTCTGACAAGTTGTCAAGCGAAAAAAACATTTATTATGAGCGAAATACTCTATTTTACTCATTTTATTTTTTTAAGGTCGCCAAAACAAGTCTTTATGCCTATAACAACTACTTCACACGCATCAAGCGAATCCCATTCAAGGTCACTAAAATCGTTGCGCCCATGTCGGCTAGAATGGCTATCCAAAGTGTCAACCACCCTGGAATCACCAGTAACAAAGCAATTACTTTCAGGGCTAATGAAAAAGTAATATTCTGTTTAATGGTTCTTAAAGTGCTGCGGCTCAGTCTGACGATAAAAGGTAGTCTTGCTAAATCATCGCCCATCAAGGTGATATCTGCTGTTTCCAATGCCGTATCCGTTCCAGCGACACCCATAGCAATCCCAACATTTGCCATAGCTAAGGCTGGTGCATCATTCACGCCATCCCCAACCATAGCAACCCGACCGAAAGTCGCTTGTAAGGCCTGAATCTCTTTTAATTTATCTGCTGGCATTAGGTTTGCCTTGACTGCTGATACGCCAACTTCTCGGCCAATCTGATCTGCTGTGGCTTGATTATCTCCTGTCAACATGACCGTCTCTTTAACGCCCAGTGTTTGTAAGGCTTGTATGGTTTGGCGACTGGTTTGACGCACGGCATCTTGCAGGCCAATAACAGCTAGCACTTGATCACTTGTACCGAAATAGATCACTGTTTTACTTTTTCGGTGGAAATCTTGTTTAATGGTATCAATTTTCGAATCTGATACAAACAATGTTGGACTACCAATCAAGTAGGTGATGCCATATATATCCCCCTGTACACCACGACCCGTGAGTGACTTGAAATTCTCAATGCTAATCGGTGTCGCATCAATGCCTCGTTTTTGGCTGAGTGCTACGATAGCAGAGGCAAGAGGATGTTGAGAATAGATTTCCAAGGCTGAGATTTTCTGAAGTAGATCAGTTGCTTCAAACTGGTCATCTAGCACAACAAAGTCAGTCACTGTAGGCTTACCTTCTGTTAGCGTACCCGTTTTATCAAAGGCAATGGCTTGAAGTTTTCCCATTTCTTCTAAATAGATCCCGCCTTTAACTAAGACACCATGACGCGCAGCGTTGCCAATGGCCGACACGATAGAAACTGGAGTTGAAATGACTAAAGAGCACGGACAGCCGACGACTAGGACGGATAGACCTTGGTAGAACCATCTCTGCCAGTCGCCACCGAAAAATAAGGGTGGGAGGATGACGATTAAGGTCGCTAATAAGATGATGAATGGGGTGTAGATTTTTGCAAACTTGTCAACAAAAGCTTGGGCTGGTGCGCGTTCGCCCTGGGCTGCTTCGACGAGTTGGATAATTTTCGCAAGGGTTGTATCTGCTGCACGTTTTGTGACTTGAACTTCTAGGTAACCTGCTTCGTTAAGGGTTCCTGCAAAGACTTCGTCTGAGAGTTGTTTATCAACCGGTAAAGCTTCCCCTGTAATGGCGGCTTGATTAACCGTTGACTCCCCTTTAATCACGATACCATCCATGGCAATTTTTTGACCAGGCTTAATCAGCATAACATCATTGATTTGAATGTCCTGTACTGCAATCGTCTGCTCAAGGTCATTGCGGCGAATCGTTGCGACTTTTAGCGCTACCTTGACCAAGCTAGAAATGGATTGGCGAGCACGATCAGCGGCATAACGCTCAAGCGTTTCACTGATGGCAAAAAGAATCACGACAATCGCACCTTCAGCAAAGTCACCAATCAAGGCCGCACCAATTATGGCAATGGTCATCAAGGTTGCCATTGAAAAGTCAAACTTGATGAGATCTTTGATGCCTTCGATAAATAGGGCATAACCACCAATGATGATAGCTGCGATAAACAGACTTGCTGTCAGAAAATTCGGTTCTCCCATCATGGTCAACTGGCTGACAAAAGCCAAGACAATCAAAACTGCCGCAATCAATTGGCTACGATTCTCGCGCCAGAAAGCGGGTTTCTGATGCCTTGCTTCAGTGTCTATTTCTTGTTCCGGTTTGACCTTGATATTGTCAAATGCTCCAGCTTGTTCTAGCTCAGCAATACTTGCCTGACCCGTAACGGTTAATTTAGCAGCACCGTAATTGACTTTGGCTTCACTAACCCCTTCCAGTTCCTGCACATTTTTCTCAAACTTGGCCGAGCAACTTGTACAGGATAGTCCTGTCAGCCGGTAACGCCTTGTCTCTGATTTAGCCATAGGTGACCACCTCTTTTTCTTGCGTCATGGCATCTAAAACAAGCCGTTCAATGATTGGATTGTTAAGTTGATAGTAAACCATTTTACCCACTTTTTCATGGGTCAGAATTGACAACTTACGCAAGGCGCGCAAGTGATGAGACGTTGTCGCTACCGTCGCGCCGATGATAAGAGCGACATCACAAACACAAAGTCTCTCTTGTGTTGTCAAGGCATACAAAATTTTAAGACGTCGTTCATCTGCTAACACTTTGAAGAGCTGACTAATCGAAAAAGTATCATAGGTCGCTAGTGATTCTTGGACCACTTGAACCTTTTCTTCATCAAAACATGTTATCTCACAACTATCTTCACGCATTTTCTAGTCCTCCTATTATTCAAACGTTCATTTGATAATCTTTAGTTTAACATAAAGAAAAAACATATTCAAACATTAGTTTGAATATGTTTTATTTCATCTGCTCTTTAACTGGACAAGAACAGCCGCAATCTTCACAAGCACCACGTGACTTGATGAATTTATAAAAGGCATAGCCCGCACCTGCGATGGCTAGGGCAAAAATGACAATCGTTTGGATATTCATATAGTCACACTTTCTGCCAATTGAGGCGCTTGATAAACTGGTTTTCTAAAGACAAGATAGCCGCCTAGCCCTAACATCAGAACAGCAAGCACAGCAAGGATACCCACTTGACCCGTGACAAAGGCATGACCCAGCTGATAGACGATAAAACTAAAGATATAGGCAATCGCACACTGGAAACCAACCGCAATTCCCGTCCATTTTGCCGTACCCATCTCACGATAGATGGCACCGATCGCCGCAAAACACGGTGCACAGAGTAGGTTAAACAAAAGTAACGTGTAGGCAGATAAGGCTGTGAAATTACTTTGCATGGCAGTGTTGAGTGCTGCGCTACCCTTGGCATGGTAGAGGACACCCATAGTAGACACAAGCGTTTCTTTGGCAAGTAAACCTGTAAAGGTTGAAACCGTTGCCTGCCAAGATGTCCAGCCTAATGGTACAAATAATGGCATAATGACACGGCCAATGCCGGCTAAAATGGATTGTTCCGTATCCACAACCTGTAAGCGGAAATTAAAGGTCGTCAAGAACCAAAGCAAGATGGTCATGGCAAGGATAATTGTCCCTGCACGCTTGATAAAGCTCAAGCCCTTTTCCCAAGCATAGCGTAAAACACTTGACCACTTGGGCAGATGATAATTTGGCAACTCCATGATAAAGGGTGTAACTGATCCGCCTAATAACTTGGTCTTTTTCAGCATAATCCCACTGATAACAATCGTAAAGATACCTACGAAATAAGCACTTGGGGCGATCAAGGAGTTATTAGGGAAAAGTGAACCAGCGACCAAGGCGATAATCGGTAACTTAGCGGAACACGGCATGAAAGTTGTGACCATAATCGTAATGCGGCGATCTCGTTCATTTTCAATCGTCCGAGATGCCATGACACCCGGAATCCCACAACCTGTCGCGATCAACATGGGAATAAAAGATTTACCAGATAGACCAAAGCGACGGAAAATCCGGTCCATAACGAAAGCGACCCGACTCATATAACCTGAATCTTCCAGAATCCCTAAACAGATAAAGAGAACAAAAATCTGTGGCACAAAACCAAGGACAGAGCCGACACCAGCGATAATCCCATCTAAAATCAAACTCTGACCAATCGGCGCAATATGTAGCGCATCAAGTAAACTTTGCGCATACTGCGGGACAATCTCGCCAAAAAGTTTTTCATTGACAAAATCCGTCCCCATGATCCCAACCGTCTGGATGCTGAAATAATAAACTGCCCACATGGCAAAGAGAAAGAATGGAAACCCAAAAATTCTAGACGTGACGAACTGGTCAATCTTATCTGAAAAGTTAAAGCGAACCCCTTTCGAGCGACTTTCAACCATGGCAGCTAGGCTCGTTAAGTATTGGTAGCGTTCATTAACAACGATACTTTGTCGATCATCCAGAAAAATATCTTCAGCAATCGCTATAATGTCAGAGACTTCCTCAGCTTGTTTTGCTGATAAGGCCACGCGTTCTATTATTTTTTCGTCATTTTCAAAAACCTTGATAAGCTCGAAGCGGTTGCTCACGTGCGTGGCGCTCGCTAACTCCGCCAAACTCGCTTCAAAGCGTTCGTCATAATGGAGTTCGACTTGTGGGGGCCTTGCTTTTTGACTGAGCGAGACGAGTTCCTCAAAGCCCTGATTTTTGAGGGCTGAGATGTTGACAACAGGGACGCCTAATGAATACGAGAGTTTTTCCGTGTTGATGAAAATATCATGTTTGATCAGGAGATCGGTCATGTTGAGAGCGATGACGACTGGTTTGCCGATTTCGATCAGTTGCGTCGTCAGGTAAAGATTGCGCTCAATATTCGTGGCATCAACGACGTTGATAATTACATCATAATCATCAGATAGAAGGTAATCTCTTGTGACATTTTCTTCTGGTGTGAAAGGTGATAGGGAATAAATGCCGGGTAAATCTTGGATGATAATGGTCTTATCTTTAGCGTATTTTCCAGATTTCCGTTCAACCGTCACGCCTGGCCAGTTTCCGACATACTGATTAGAGCCCGTCAGGAGGTTAAAAGTTGATGTCTTACCAGAGTTTGGATTGCCGACCAGCGCAAATCGTTTGTTATCAGTCATTTTCTAGTACGCTCACTTCTACTTTTTCCGCTTCATTTTTCCGCAGGGTTAATTCATATCCCCTGACGTGTAACTCCATAGGATCGCCTAAGGGTGCAACTTTTCTGACAAAGATCCGAGTACCGCGTGTCACACCCATGTCCAGCAAGCGACGTTTCAGTGCCGCATCGGCAGGATCTTTGGGATGATTTACGGCGACACTTAAAACCATGGCCGTTTGACCGGGTTTCATCGATGACAGCTTGGCAAGATTCCCATGACCGATGAGTTCCTTAGATAGGGCAATATTATCTAAAATGGTATTATCTAGCGCCACACGGGAGTTGTGGATGAGGATAACGCCATTATTTTTATCACGATTCATAACCGCAACACGCGCATTTTTGACAAAGCCAAGATTTTGCAGGTGTTTTCTACTGTCAGGATCGCCTTTGATATCTGAAACAAAATAGGTTTGCTTCAACGGACAGGTGGTTAAGGTTATCATAGTTGTTTTCTGAGTCAACTTCTTTTAAAAAGTGGCGACTCAATTCCTTTCAAATTTTAGCACTTAACAGATTGACAGACAAAGTACAAATTATTTGTTTACAAATATATTATAGCACAAAAAGTAAAAGGTATTATACATAAACTGAAAAAAATCATGATATTTTTCAGCAAAACAAAAAAATCGAGCATGATACTCGACTCTAAATTCAAAAAAACAAGCCGAAGCTTGCTTTTTTAATAGTCTTGCTTATTTAGCCAAAGCTTTTTTAGAAGCGTCAGCCAAAGCTGCGAAAGCTGCTGCATCATTAACTGCAAGATCAGCTAACATTTTACGGTTAACTTCAATTTCAGCTAATTTCAAACCATGCATCAATTTAGAATATGACAATCCGTTGATACGTGCAGCTGCATTGATACGTGCAATCCACAATTTACGGAAATCACGTTTCTTTTGACGACGGTCACGGAACGCATAGTTATATGAGTTCATTACTTGTTCTTTAGCAGTACGGAACAAAGTATGTTTTGCGCCATAGTAACCTTTCGCAAGTTTCAGTACACGTTTACGACGTTTGCGGCTTACAACGCCACCTTTAACACGAGCCATTTATAGTTCTCCTTATTATATCTTAGTTTAATGTAGTCTATGCTTGATTCAGGTCTCTATTATTTAAGAGAGTAAACCATTTTACGGATACGTTTGTAGTCACCAGTTGATACCATACCAGCTTTACGAAGGTGACGACGTTGTTTTTTAGTTTTCCCGTGGAAACGGTGGCTTGTATAGGCTTTAAAACGTTTCAAGCCTCCAGAACCAGTACGTTTAAAACGTTTTGCTGAAGCGCGGTGTGATTTTTGTTTTGGCATTTCTCAAATCTCCTCTAAAATTTTAGTGTTTATTTCTTTTTCTCGCCTGGTGCCAATTGCATAAACATTTGACGACCATCCATTTTGGCACGTTGTTCAACGTGGGCAATGTCTTGGGTTGCGATAACGAAATCGTCCAAGACTTTTTGACCAACTTCTTTATGGGTAATCATCCGACCTTTAAATCGAATAGAAACCTTAACTTTGTTGCCTTTTTCAAGGAATTTAGTTGCTTGACGCAATTTTGTATCAAAGTCATTTTGGTCAATAACTGGAGACAAACGAACTTCTTTGACTGTGACAACAGCCTGATTTTTCTTTTGTTCTTTCAGTTTTTTCTTTTGCTCAAACTTGAATTTTGTAAAATCCATAATTTTGGCAACAGGCGGTGTCGCTTGTGCTGAGATCAACACTAAGTCCATATCTTGATCCATGGCTTGATTAAGCGCATCACGTGTCGGTGTAATCCCGAGTTGATCACCATCTGCCGAGATCAAACGAACTTCGCTTGCACGAATCGCCTGATTCATTGTAACTCTTTCTCTTGCTATGATTGTTCTCCTTGTCTTAAAGATGTTGAGCTGCTTACTTGACTCATAGAAATCTATCAATTCAGGTAATCAAAACTCAATTACTGTAAATGTTCTGCTGGCTAAATGAGCCAACTTCTCCATTGAAAAACAAAACGGACTTTCCGTAGAAAGCCCGCTATAAATCAACTCTGAATCCAGAGAATAAATTCATTTCCATGCCAAGTAGCTTACGCAGTATTGGCGAGAAAGCGGGGGCTTTCTGCTTTTCAACTTCTCTAGTATATCATAGTTTTTGTGGTTAAGTCAATAGAATTAGTTGATTATTTTTTTATTTCTTTATTCTTGCATGCTCTGATATACATCATCTATAAAATCTGGGCACTTCTTTTTTTAAACTATCATTATTTAGTAAAACACCAAAGAAATCTTGATTTTGTGTATAGCCATCTGTTAATGCTTTATCGATCTCATCTTCAAAAGTAAATTTAAAATCTGCTCGATTATTAACACGTGCTGATTTTTTTAGCTTTTCGTTTTTCTTCATCAATTCTCGGATTGCAATCGCACCACTGACACCAATTGGTGCACCAATTGATACTGTGGGTCGCCATGCATTCTCTTTCGGCCTAGTTTGCTAAAAAATATTTTCGGGCTTTATTCTCACCTTGAGCGACTAATAAGTTTTTTGAAACCAATTTCGCAAAATAATTACGCACTGTTGCTGCTGATTTACCTGATAATATTTGTGCTTCAGCACTCGTCACACTCTCATTTTTTTGTAAATAATCACGTATAAGATGGTAAAATTCAGTTTGTGGTTTACTTAATTGTTTTATCGCTATTTTATCGCTTGTTATATCGCTATTTTTTATTGTCTCCATAATAATATCAAGCATAAAATTAATGAATCGCGTGGCACTTTTGTTATCACTCAAAGACTTATAATAGCTTTCTTGATGCTCATAAATCATCGTTTCAATTGGCAGGTAT
>ERZ724524.1928-NODE-1928-length-13776-cov-5.087166_pt1 | contig 13776 bp, 10 predicted proteins | sample MGYA00376057_ERZ724524 | MGnify/ENA primary metagenome ERZ724524 (study PRJEB28724, sample SAMN07190888) | wastewater metagenome | isolation source: influent of sewage treatment plant in Hong Hong | place: USA: Christiansburg, Virginia | collected 2016-03-01 ...
GGCATTGCGCTGGAGCAGATGGAGCGTCTGGGCTCCATTTTCACCAGCGAATAAGCGTTAGGTACAGCGATGCCACTGGGTACGCTGGACAGGGAACCTCCGCCCTTTTTTCGACAGGGTCCCTCGGCCTTGTCCAAGTTGGCTGTGTGCAGCGCTTTGGCGTTTTTTCTCATGGTGGCGGATTCCCGGTTCAAGGTCATGCAGCCGCTGCGTGTTGCCCTGGCCACGGTTCTGTATCCGGCGCAGTGGCTGGCCCTGCGCCCGGTACTGGCCTACCACGATGTGAGCCAGTATTTTTCGACCCTGTCGGCTGCGCAAAACACGCAGGTCGAAATCGTGCGAAAGCACAGCCTGCAGTCCCAACGTGCCAATCAGGTAGAGCAACTCACACTGGAAAATTCGCGCTTGCGCAACCTGCTGGGTTTGCGCGATCGCTTGCACTCGCCCGGCATGGCGGCACAGGTCATTTACGATGCAGCCGATCCGTACAGTCGCAAAGTGATTATCGACAAGGGAATGGCAGATAAAGTTGGGCTGGGTTCACCGGTGTTGGACGAGTCGGGTGTTCTGGGGCAGGTGACGCGGGTCTATCCTCTGGTCAGTGAGGTGACGCTGATTACCGATCGAGACCATGCCATTCCAGTGCTCAATACCCGCACCGGTGCGCGCGGTGTCGCTTATGGAGACGTCTCTCTGCATGCCGATGCCATGGAGCTGCGCTTTATGGCAGCCAACGCCGATGTCACCGCCGGTGATCTGTTAACCACCAGTGGCGTCGATGGTGTGTACCCCCCCGGACTGCCAGTGGCCCGCATCGAAAAAGTCGAGCGTCGTACGGACGCCGTATTCGCCCGCATCTACTGCGTGCCGCTGGCCCTCGTATCGGGCGCGGCCCATGTGTTGGTGCTCGACCCGACAACCGCACAAGTGGCGCCACGTCCGGTGCCCGATGCACCGGCTACCCTCAGTCGTCGCGGAGTCGGAAAATGAGTCATTTATGCTTTGTTTGGCTGGCGAGGGGTCTTTTCACATGATCATGCGTCCAGGGCAGCAACTGCTGTTGCCCGCCAACCCTTTTTTCATCTGGACCAGCCTGATTGCGGCCATGTTGCTCAATATGATGCAAAACATGGGGTTGTTGGGCCGTGCGGCCTGGACGCCTGACATTCTGGCTGTGGTGCTGGTGTTCTGGACCGTCCACCAACCTTTGCGCATCAACATTGGTAGTGCCTTTGTATTTGGTCTGCTGATGGATGTTCACCAGGGTGGTTTGTTGGGGCAACACGCCATGGCCTACACCGTGTTGAGTTTTGCGGCCATCACGATCCACCGCCGCTTGTTATGGTTCTCTGTGCCCTCACAAGCGGCACAGGTGTTTCCGCTGTTTGCCCTGGCCCACGCCGTCGAGCTGGCAGTGCGCATGCTCAGTGGAGGCACCTTTCCTGGCTTTCTGATGTTGCTGGGTCCGGTGGTGGAGGCCGTTCTGTGGCCCGTGGCCAGCATCATCCTGTTGGCACCGCAACTGCGTGCACCGAATCCGGACGCCAATAGGCCCTTATAGGATGACCCCCACGCTTACCACTTCGTGTGTTGCGCTGCCCCCCGGGGGGGCGCTCCTAGCTTGGGGCGGCCCTGCGCTGCGTCGGCTATGACCGAGTTGCGCAACGTTGAGGCGGATCTGGCGCGGTTTCGCACCCGCGTCTTTGCGGTCAGCGTTGTTGTTGTTGTCTGTTTTTTGTTGCTGATCGCGCGGCTGGTGTACTTGCAGGTGGTGCGCCACGATGACCTGCGGGCGCAGGCCGAAAGCAATCGCACGTCCATCGTGCCCATCGTCCCGAATCGGGGGTTGATCGTGGATCGCAACGGGGTGGTCCTGGCCAGCAACTACTCGGCCTACACGCTGGAAATCACGCCCTCCAAGACTGGCGGTCTGGAGCAGACGATAGACGAACTGTCCAAGTTGCTCGACGTGACACCGCGTGACCGCCGACGGTTCAAGCGACTGATGGAAGAATCCAAAAGCTTCGAGTCCCTGCCCATTCGTACCCGCCTGACGGACACCGAAGTGGCGCGATTTGCCGCCCAGCGTTTTCGTTTCCCTGGCGTGGAAATCAAGGCCCGGTTGTTCCGCAACTACCCCTTCGGTGAACTTGCCAGCCATGTGATTGGATACATAGGGCGTATCAACCTGGCAGAAAAGGCCAAGATTGAGGACGACGACAACCAGGCCAACTACCGCGGTACCGAATACATCGGTAAGCTTGGTGTGGAACAGAACTTCGAGCAACAGTTGCATGGCACCACCGGGGTGGAACGTATCGAAACGTCGGCCGGCGGGCGCGCCGTGCGCAAGCTCGCCAGCACACCCTCTACGCCAGGCAACATGCTGGTGTTGTCCATCGACGTCAAGCTGCAAAAACTGGTGGAAGACATGTACGGCGACCGCCGCGGCGCATTGGTTGCGATCGATCCGCGCAATGGCGAGGTGCTGGCTTTTGTTTCGAAGCCGACCTTTGATCCCAATCTTTTTGTCGACGGCATCGACACCGAAAGCTGGGCCGCGCTGAATGAAGATATCGACAAACCCCTGTTGAACCGTGCGCTGCGTGGCACCTATCCGCCCGGTTCGACCTACAAGCCGCTGATGGCGATGGCGGCACTGAACAGCGGCAAGCGCGCAGCCAACGTGGTCATTCAGGATAACCTGACCTACAGCTTTGGTGGCCGAAATTTCGGCAGCCCCGAGGCCGACCGTCCGGGTCCCAAGGACATGCGGCTGGCAATCGTCGCCTCATCCAATGTCTACTTTTACAGCCTCGCCAACGAGATGGGCGTGGACCTGATCCACGACCAGCTGGAGCCGTTTGGTCTGGGGCGCCACACTGGTATTGACTTGATGGGCGAGGTCACGGGCGACCTGCCCTCCCAGGAATGGAAGCGCAAAAAATTCAGAAAGACCGAACAGCAAAAGTGGTTCGCCGGAGAGACGATTTCGCTGGGCATCGGCCAGGGCTACAACAACTTCACGATGCTGCAAATGGCGACCGCCTACGCGACCATCGCCTCCGGTGGTCTGCGCTTCAAGCCACGCCTGGTGCGCGAAATCAAGGACAGCGTCCAGCACACGACTCAACGCGTTGCCAGTGATGCACTCGAACCGTTGCCGCTCAAAGCCGAACACGTCGATGTGATCCGCAATGCCATGCACGGCGTGACGGTGGAGGGGACCTCGGCCAGGGTATTTGCCGGCGCCGGTTATACCAGTGGCGGAAAAACCGGCACGGCACAGGCGGTCGGTCTGCGGGCTGGCGAAAAGTACAGCAGTGTCAAGACCGACGAGCACAAGCGCGACCATTCCCTCTACGTCGCTTTTGCGCCGGCCGAAAATCCGACGATTGCACTGGCCTTGATTGTTGAGAATGCGGGCTGGGGCTCCGGATCTGCCGCGCCCATTGCGCGTCGTGTTTTCGACTACTGGCTGATGGGGCAGTATCCCAATGAGGACGACATGGCTGCCGTCCGCAAGGGTCAGGCCATGGCGCCCATCGGCAAACCGTTGGTTGCTGCTGACGTACCTTTGCCTCGCACAGGTGCCAGTGCGGCGGCCCTGCCCTTGGCGGCTAGCAGCACGGCAGCGCAGACCAGTGCCGCCATCAGCACCCCCCGCTAAAGTTACCGCACTCAACGCAAAAAGGCGTCGTAACTGGTCTTCAGAATCAGGGCCGACACCACAACGATAAACACGCCGCGCACGAACCCCGTGCCATGTTTGAGCGCCAGGTGGGTGCCGGCCAGGCTGCCCAGCACATTCGCGATCGCCATGGCCAACACAAAGTGCCACCACACATGGCCCTTATAGGCAAACAACAGAATCGCGGCCAGATTGGACGCGGTATTCAGAAGTTTGGCACCGGCAGAGGCATGCAAGAAGTCATAGCCCAGCACCCGCACCAACAAAAACACAAAGAAACTGCCCGTGCCCGGCCCAAAAAAACCGTCGTAGAAGCCGATCACGACACCGATTCCACTGGCGATCCAGGTTTCCCGCAAGCCTTCAAACCGCGGCCGGTGAAGTCGCCCCAATTGTTTCTTGGCCAACGTGTAGGCCAGGACCAAGGCCAACACCACGGGCAGACTCTTGCGCAGGTATTCGGGTGACACCACGGTAACCAGCCAGGCGCCCGCCATGGACGCCGCAAAACAGGCCGCTGCGGCCGGCCCCAATGCCCGCCATGGCAGGTTGACGCGTCGGCTGTACTGCACCGTGGCAAAGGCCGTGCCCCACACCGATGCGCCTTTGTTGGTTCCGAACAGTGTCGCCGGTTGTGCTGCGGGAAAGGTCGCAAACAGGGCCGGCACCAGAATCAGACCACCGCCGCCCACGATGGAGTCCACAAAACCGGCCAACAAAGAGGCCAACGAGACAACAATCAATTCCATGGTGTGATTCTCGCACCGCCGTGGAAATTGAATTTGCTATCGAAATAAGAGCTGACTACGCTTATTTCACGAGGGCTGGAGGCCCATTTTGCTTACATCATGTGGTCTTCGTGGTACTCAACACCCTGTTCCGTGCGTTGAACACGCTGTTGGTCGTCCAAGTACACCCAATACAACATGTCTTCGCCGCCGCGCCAGCGGTAGGTCAGGATATCGTGCGGCCAACTGGCGACACGGTCGATGGACGCCGGTGGACCAAATTCGCGCAGCATGTCGGCTCGGGTCCAGATGCCGACTTCGATGCGTGCAAACTCCAGGGTCTGCAGCACTTGGCGCATCTGAACGACCCGGCCTTGCGGGTCCAGATCGACCATCCAGGTCTCTTGGTTCGCAGGCTGGCCCGAGTACTGCAAACGCGTGCCGGAGGCAAGGGCGACCACCCTGGTGGGGACACCCATACGGGCAATGACAGCGTCACGCTCCATGCCGTTTTGAATCGGGATGACGGCACATCCAGTCAACACCACAACCCAGCCCAAAAGCAAGCTTCGCAAGGTTCGTACGATGCGGTCGATCAAACGTGGGTGCACAGCAGGCAACATGGGGATTCCTTGGTCTTACAACGGCGGATGTGCGATTGTGTCGGTGATGCAAAAAAAAAAGCACTGAACGGGTCAGTGCTTTTGTGAGCTGCATCTCAAGGTGGATGCAGAAATTGTTGCTTGTTGCTTGCCATCTCCTCGGCTCGCTTCTTCCGTTTGGCCCTTTGCAGTTGCCGTCTAACCTTTGAGTGACGTGACTGTACCCAGAGCAGCCTGTCTTTGCATCGGGATTAACCCTTCGTTTTTCCATCCGTTTGCAGGGCGGCATCTTCCATGATCCACTGCGCCGCCCTCTCGGCAATCATCAGCGTGGGGGAGTTGGTGTTGCCGCTGGTGATCAGCGGCATGATGCCGGCATCGACCACGCGCAAACCCTGCACGCCATGCACCTTGAGGCGTGCATCGACCACGGCCATGGGGTCATCCTCGCGGCCCATCTTGGTGGTGCCCACAGGGTGGAAGATGGTGGTGGCAATGTCCCCGGCCAGTTTGGCCAACTCGGCATCGGTTTGAAACTGCACGCCCGGTTTGTATTCCTCGGGCTGGTACTTCTGCAGGGCCGGTTGGGCGACGATGTGGCGCGTCAGGCGCAGCGAGTCGGCGGCGATTTTGCGGTCGGCGTCGGTGCTCAGGTAGTTCGGCGCAATGGCGGGGGCGTCTTCAAACTTTGCCGATCGAATGTGCACCGTACCCCGGCTGGTGGGGTTCAGGTTGCAGACGCTGGCGGTGATGGCGTTGAAGTTGTGCAGCGGTTGGCCAAAAGCATCCAGGCTCAAGGGCTGGACGTGGTATTCCAGATTGGGGTAGGGCTGGGTCGGGTCGCTGCGGGTAAAGGCTCCCAGCTGGCTGGGGGCCATGCTCATGGGGCCGCTGCGTTTAATGGCGTACTCCAGCCCAATTCGAGCCTTGCCCCACAGCGAGTTGGCTTGGGTGTTGAGTGTAGTGGTGTTGCTCACCTTGAAGACCGCGCGGATTTGCAAATGATCCTGCAGGTTTTCGCCAATACCCGGAATATCTTTGACGACCGGCACACCCAGCGCTTGCAATCGGTTTGCTGGGCCGAGTCCCGATAGCTGCAAAATCTGCGGTGAGCCTATGGCACCCGCGCACAAAATGACTTCTGCGCGAGCTGTGGCGTCCACCATGCTGTGGCCATCCCAGACCTGCACACCGGTGCAGCGCACCGGGGTGGTCCCGGTAGCTGGCTCCAACAGCAGCTTGCTCACCTGGGCGCTGTTCCACAACTCAAAATTGGGTCGCGCGTAGCAGGTGGGGCGCAAGAAAGCCTTGGCGGTGTTCCAGCGCCAGCCGGCCTTCTGGTTGACCTCGAAGTAGCCCACTCCCTCGTTGTTGCCCCGGTTGAAATCGTCAGTGGCCGGAATGCCCGCTTGCACAGCCGCCTGGGCAAAGGCATCGAGCACATCCCAGCGCAGGCGCTGTTTCTCGACCCGCCATTCGCCACCGGCGTTGTGGTGGCGTAAGAGTGTGCGGTACAGGCTGCCATCCTTGAGCATCAGCTGGGGTGCGACGCCGCGGGCGCCGTGGGTGGCGCTGGCGCCTTTGTAATGGTCTTCGTGCAGCATGAAATAGGGCAGGCTGTGCTCCCAGCCCCAGGTCGCGTCGCCCACCAGTTGGCCCCACTGGTCGTAGTCGCGGGCCTGGCCGCGCATGTAGATCATGCCGTTGATGCTGCTGCAGCCGCCCAGCGTTTTTCCGCGCGGGTAACGCAGGCTGCGGCCATTCAGGCCGGCGTCGGGTTCGGTGTTGTACAGCCAGTCGGTGCGCGGGTTGCCAATGCAATGCAGATAACCCACCGGGATGTGAATCCAGTGGTAATCGTCCTTGCGGCCGGCTTCTATCAGCAGCACGCGCTTGGAGGCGTCGGCACTCAGCCGGTTGGCCAGCAGGCAGCCGGCCGTGCCGGCGCCAATGATGATGTAGTCAAACGTGGTTTCGCTCATGCCCAATCCTAAACGACAGACCGCTCAACCGGCCTGACAGAGCGATACCTTGTTCCAAATCAAAACCACAATGTGCGCCAGCGCCCAAAGTCATAACACCCGCCCGGTCTATGCTGACCCACTGCTTCCACGCGCCACACATCACCCACAATGCCCACTGAAAACCCTTCGACCACACAACCGCCAAGTCCGCTGTGGCATCTGCGCGATGGAATGGAATTGGCACGCGAGCAAGGGGTAGACCCCGAGCACGGTTTGCCCGCAGATGAGGTGGCGCAACGTGCCCAGCAACACGGCCCCAATGCCTTGCCCCAAAGCGAGGGCCGCAGTTTTTGGGCGCTGTTGCTGGACCAGTTCAGCGACTTCATGATTCTGGTGCTGCTGGCCGCGGCACTGATCTCCGGCGTGGTCGGAGACCTGGTCGACACCCTGGTGATTCTGACCATCGTGGTGCTCAACGCCGCCATTGGTCTGGTCCAGGCCTGGCGCGCGGACCAGGCGCTGGCAGCTCTGCAGCGCATGGCAGCATCCCAGGCTACCGTTGTGCGAGGTGGACAGGTGCAGCAGGTTGCTGCGCATGCGCTAGTGCCGGGAGACATTGTGCTGCTGGAAGCCGGCAACAAGGTCCCGGCCGACCTGCGCCTGTTGCAGATTGCCCAGCTTAAGGTCGATGAGTCGGCCCTCACTGGCGAATCGGTCACCGTGGACAAACAGGCCCAAGTGCTCACCGGTACGGAGCACAGCGTGGGCGATCGCCTGAACATGGCCTTTAAAGGGACGACCGCCACGCATGGCCGCGGGCGCGGCCTGGTGGTGGCCACCGGCATGCAAACCGAACTGGGCAAGGTCGCGGGGCTGCTGGACCAGGACAACAACCGCAGCACGCCGTTACAGCTGCGTCTGGCAGCCTTTGGCAAGCGGGTGGCGTTGGCCGTGCTGGGCATTTGCGGCATCATTTTTGTGGTCGGCGTGTTGCGAGGCGAGGCGCCTCTGCACATGGTGCTAATGGCGATCAGCCTGGCCGTGGCCGCCATCCCCGAGGCGCTACCAGCGGTGGTCACCGTGTTGTTGGCGCTGGGTGCGCGCAAGATGGTGTCCTTCAACGCGCTGATCCGGCGTCTGCCCTCGGTGGAAACACTGGGGTCGGTCACGTTTATCTGTTCCGACAAAACCGGCACGCTGACGCAAAACCGCATGCAGGCCGAGAGTCTGGTAGCCGGTGAGTTGACCGAACCGGCGGATGCAGGTCAAGTCACTTGGGTGCCCGGCACGGGGCAGCCCAATGCCGACCACCAGGAGCTTCTGCGGGGAGCGGCCCTGTGTAATGACGCGCTTCCTGGACCCGATGGCGGTTGGGTGGCGGACCCAACCGAAATCGCGCTGGCCGAAGTGGCCACCGGCGCGGGGCTGGACAAGCTGGATTTGGATGCCCAATGGCCGCGCGTTCACGAGCTACCCTTTGATGCCAGCCGCAAGCGCATGACCACTTTCCACCGCACGTCCGACGGCCTGGTGGCCTACACCAAGGGCGCGCCCGAGTCAGTGCTGCCCCAATGCGTGGCCCGCTGGCAAGCGCACGACGGCGATGGCGCCGCTGTGCCGCTGGAAAGCGCCGTCTGGCTGGCGCGTGCCGAGACGCTGGCGGCGCAGGGATTGCGGGTGCTGGCGCTGGCACGGCGCAACCACCCCCAGTTGCCAGCGTCCGGTGACGATGCCCTGGCACTGGAAAGCGGCCTTTCGTTTATCGGACTGGTGGGCTTGATGGACCCGCCACGTCCCGAGGCTGCGGCTGCCGTGCGCGAATGTATGAACGCCGGCATTACCCCGGTGATGATCACCGGCGACCACCCGGCCACCGCGCGGGCGATTGCGCTGCGTCTGGGGCTGGTGGCGGACGCGCAGGCACCGGTACTGACTGGCGCCGACCTGACGGCGCTGGACGATGAGACTCTGACAGACCGGGTGCAGCATGTGCGCGTGTATGCCCGCGTGGACCCGGCGCAAAAAATTCGTATCGTCGAGGCCCTGCAGGCGCGCGGCGAGTTTGTGGCCATGACCGGTGACGGCGTCAACGACGCCCCGGCCCTGAAGCGCGCCGACATTGGCGTGGCCATGGGCAAGGGCGGAACAGACGTGGCCCGCGAGGCATCGAGCCTGGTGCTGCTGGACGACAACTTTGCCACCATCGTCCATGCCGTGCGCGAGGGCCGGCGCATCTACGACAACATCCGCAAGTTTGTGCGCTACGCCATGACCGGCAACTCGGGTGAGATCTGGACCATTTTTCTGGCGCCGCTGCTGTTGTTGCCGATCCCGTTGTTGCCGATTCACATCCTGTGGGTCAACCTGGTGACCGATGGGTTGCCGGGCTTGGCGCTGGCGGCCGAGCCGGCCGAGCGCGGCGTCATGCAGCGCCCACCCCGGGCCCCCACCGAGAGTCTGTTTGCCAACGGCATGTGGCAGCACATTCTGGGCATTGGTCTGCTGCTGGCGGGCTTGTGTCTGGGCGTGCAGGCCTGGGCCATTTCCACCGGGCATGCCCATTGGCAGACCATGGTGTTCACGGTGCTGACGTTGGGACAGATGGCACACGTGATGGCCATACGCTCCGAGCAGGACCCGCTGTGGCGCATTGGCATTGCCAGCAACCGTCCCCTGCTGGGCGCGGTGTTATTGACCTTTTTTCTGCAGATGGCCACCATCTATGTGCCGGTGCTGAATCCGATTTTCAAGACCGAACCCTTGAGCCTGATGGAACTGGTCGTATGCCTGGGCGCCGCTGCGGTTGTATGGGGCGCTGCTGAAGCGGAGAAAGCCTGGCGTCGCTCGCGCCGCGGTGCCGCCAGCGCGGTTGCCATGGACGCTGTATGAAGAAAAGTTCTCCCACACCCAGTCACCACCTGGACCTGCGCGTACACACGCTGGCGCAACTTTTTAACTCGCTGGACCCGACGCCGTTCCTCAACAAGGACCTGGACCGCGAGGCCGAGGCCTTTATCGAAAACTGGGCGATGGCGTACCCCCCCAAAAGCCACCTACACATCACAGTCCACTTGGCAACCAAGCCCGAAGAAGCCGATCCCGGAACGCTGGTGGCCGATGCGATTCACAACTACTTTGGCTACAAGTCCAAGCTGGTGCGGGGTGAACTCAGCCAGTTGTTAACGCAGGGGCGCGCAAGCCTGGTCATCGGCCTGGTCTTTGTAACGATCTGCCTGCTTGCAGCCGACAGGGTGGGGCAACCCGGATCGGGCACTGCGGCGACGATTGCGCGCGAAAGCCTGACGATTGTGGGTTGGGTTGCCATGTGGCGCCCGCTTCAGATTTTTCTGTATGACTGGTGGCCCCTGGTGCGACGCATCCGCATTTACAAGGCGCTCAAAGTGTCTCAGGTGAGGGTTGTCCATACCACCTGAGCATGGCAGAACCGGCCATGTCATGGTTTGGTCACCGCATCTGAATATGCTGTCATTTCAAAGCAAAAGCATGGGTCAAAGAATTTCAAAACAAGATCCATAGACAGCAGAGAATGGCGATGGTGGCGAGAACGATAAGAATATCGTAGTACAGAGGAGGTGTATGGAAATTGAACTGAAGTTTGCCCTTCTGGCGACGGACCCAATGGCACTTGGACCGCGCTTGGCCGCACTGCCGGTGTTGTCGCGCCGCAAGGCCCAGCACTTCCTACTAGAGAATACCTACTTCGATACTCCTGATCAGCAATTGCGCGCCAACAAGGTGGCTCTGCGGGTGCGACAAGTGGGCACTGCGGCGGACCCTCAGTGGGTGCAAACGCTGAAAATGGGCCTGGGTGGCGACTCAGCGATGAGTCAACGTGGCGAGTGGGAGTTTGCTGTGCCAACGGGCACCCTTGATCCTGCCCAGTTGCAGTCCACGCCGTGGCGAGACCTTGACCCGGACGGCACGCTGTTTGCAGCGCTCGTTCCGCAGTTTGTGACGTCTTTTGCGCGCACCACCTGGGACGTCAAACAGCGCGATGGCAGCCGTATCGAGGTTGCATTGGACATTGGCACCATCGAGGCGAACGGTGCCAGCGCGCCGATTTGTGAACTCGAACTGGAGCTGCTGGCGGGCCAACCGGAGGCCCTGTTCGACGTCGCCAAACGGATTGCGAAGTCGGTGTCCCTGATCCCCTTGCATTGGAGCAAGTCCGAGCGCGGCTACCAGTTGGCCCACATGGAGTTGCACATGCCGCTGCGCTCGCGTCCGGTGCAGCTGGCAAACGGGATGTCCTTCACGCAAGTGGCGCACACCACTTTGGGTGAAATGTGGCTGCAATTCACCGCCAACCTGAACCACTTGAGGGCATGTGATGACCCCGAGGTCCTGCACCAGGCGCGCATTGGCTGGAGACGTTTCAAGAGCGCCTTGCAACTGTTCCGTAAACACCCCGATATGGTTGCTGCGCCCACCCTGGCGCCCTTGCAGCCCTTGGTGCATGCCATGGCCCGTCTGCGGGACCTGGACGTCGCCGCCGCCGAGACCCTGCCGATGCTGGCCAACGCTTACACAGGCGGTGATGCGTCGTACAAAGCCCGCTGGAAGGGTCTGGAAAAGTCACTTGCCGACGCGGTGGGTCGTCAGCGCAGCATCGTCCTTGCGATTCTGGAGCGACCCGACGTAGGCCGCAGCTTGGTTGAGGTTACGCAGTGGCTGGAGATTCAACTGCCCGCGGGCACGAGTGGGCACGCCGCCACGCGAGCGGGCCAGGTCGCCGACTGGGTCTTGCGTCGCCTGACACGCCTGCACGCCAAGCTCAAGGGCCAACCGGTGCACGCCCATGACCCACAAGTTCAGCACCACATTCGCATCCTAGCCAAACGCCTGCGGTATGGTGTTGAGGCGTTGCGGCCCCTGTTGTCCAAACGCAAGTCCAAGCGTTGGCTGCAAGAGGCAACCCGATTGCAAGGCAACATCGGGTCGGCACGTGACATTTCCAACGCGGTGGACATCGTGCAACAGTTGAATGTGGACGCCGGCATTGTGGAGTTTCTCCGAGGCGTAGCCTTCGGCGAACGCATGCATGCCCGTTGAGCTTTGGATTAGCATGGGCTCACACAGCAATCGGATGAGAACAAAGCAATGAAATTCCTCGACCTCTCAGGCGTCTATGAGCCATCCGCCATTCAGCAGCTGCCCGATGGACGTTTCCTGGTGGTGGAAGACGAAAAGCAGTTCCCCTTCAGCCTGGTCAGCATCGGCCTGGATGGGCAGGTCAGCAGCACACCGGTCAGCACAGGATCGTCCAAAACCGGTGAGGCTTCCCTCAAACTTGACGATCTGGAGGCGCTGGCGCTCGACCCGTCCGGTTATGTCTATGCCCTGACGTCGCATTCGCGTGACGGCGACGGCGACGAGAAAAAGTCCCGCGACAAACTGGTTCGGTTTCAAGTCGACCGCCAGCGCCTGGTCGCTCCCATGGTGATCCCCGGACTCAAGCGCGCCTTGGCTGATGCGCACCCCGTGCTCGCCGCCGCGGCCCAGATCCGCGATGTCAAGGACGCCGGCGGGCTCAACATCGAAGCGCTGGAGATCAGTCCTGGCCAGCAACAGTTGTTGATTGGTTTTCGCAGCCCCTTGCAGGGGCAACACGCCATCATCGCCAGTGTGGAGAATCCCGCAGCCATGTTCGAATCCGGCGAGCCGCCCCGGATCGCGGCTACCTTGCAGACGCTGGATCTGGGCGGTGACGGCATTCGGGGTATGGCATTTATTCCCGCCCTGCACGGCTACTTGCTGATCAGTGGCCCGGCCGCCCGTGCGGACGTACATTTCGGACTCTGGTTCTGGAGCGGCCTGGTGGGCGCTGCGCCGCGCCGTGTCACGGTGCCGGGTTTGCCAGGCTTTGAACACGCCGAAGGGGTGACTCCGGCCGTGATCGATGGCCAGCAACGCATCGTCATCGTCAGTGATGACGGCAGCCGTGAGGCCGGGCGCTGCGCCCGCTTTTTGCTGCTGGATCCGGGGCAGCTGCAAATCGCCCATTGATTCAGCCAACATTCGCCAAAAGAAAACCCGCATGAACGACACCCATCTGGCACTTCGTTTCGCGGTGGCCATTGGGCTGGGCATTCTGCTGGGGCTGGAACGCGAACGCACCAAGGGCGGTGACGGTGGTGCCGGGGTTCGCACGTTTGCGCTGATCGCGCTCAGTGGTGCCATGGCGGGTTACCTGGGGCAAAACCTGGAGTTGATCTGGCTGGCGCTGGCGGTTTTCGTTGCCGTTGCGGCGCTGATCGTTGGCATGTATGTGGTAACGGCCCAGCGCGGCGACACCGGCATAACCACAGAGGTCTCGGCGTTGCTGGCATTTTTGCTGGGCCTGCTGTGCACCTACGGCCAATTGCAGCTGGCGAGCTGGATCGCCGTTGCCATGGCACTGTTGCTGGCACTGAAAGACTGGTTGCACCAGCTGGCCAGCCGCATTAACAGCACGGATGTGGAGGCCACGCTCAAATTCAGCATCGTCACACTCATCATCTTGCCGCTGGTGCCCGACGTCAACTACGGCCCGCCACCGCTGGATGTGGTCAACCCTTACAAAATTTGGCTGATGGTGGTGCTGATCTCGGCGCTGAATTTCGGCAGCTACCTGCTGATCAAAATCGTGGGGGCCGAACACGGTGTGGGCCTGGCAGGCCTGCTCGGCGGGCTGGCCTCTAGTACCGCGGTGACCCTCGGGTTTTCGCAACGCAGCCGGCAAACGGGTGAGGATGCCTCGCCGCTGGCCTTGGGCATTGTGCTGGCATGGA
>ERZ724524.1931-NODE-1931-length-13761-cov-17.687436_pt1 | contig 13761 bp, 15 predicted proteins | sample MGYA00376057_ERZ724524 | MGnify/ENA primary metagenome ERZ724524 (study PRJEB28724, sample SAMN07190888) | wastewater metagenome | isolation source: influent of sewage treatment plant in Hong Hong | place: USA: Christiansburg, Virginia | collected 2016-03-01 ...
AAATTATTGAATTGATTTACCTATTGACTGTTGCACTTACTTTTTGAACTCGCCACCAACTGACCGACACCGCCTACCTCAGCCGGCAAGTGCTGGCCTATGTGCAACTGCTGGGCAGCGCGGTGGATGTGTCGGTCAGCAAGGGTGTGCTCACTGCCTTGCTGCGTCGGCGCTGGGGGCTGAACCCGCTGCTGGGCGGGGGAGAAAAAAACCGCGCCGACCACCGCCACCACGCTGTAGACGCCGCCGTGATTGCCTGCGTTAACCGCAGCCTGTATCAAAAACTGGTCAAGCTGATGCGCGAACCCGGCACCCGGCTTGAGCGCATTGCGCTGGATGCTCCATTTGCCCACTACCGCGACAGCCTGGCCGCCCACCTGGACCGCCTGTGCGTCAGCCATGCGCCGCTGCGCAAACTCAGCGGCGCACTGCATGAAGAAACTGCTTACGGACTACGGAGGATGCATGATGGAAGCATGTGTATTGTATACCGGAAGCAATTGGCTATTAATTCGCAAACACTGAAGTTGAACAATCTTGTCGATGATGGGCTTCGTCGCCAACTGCAAGAGCATTTGGCTCGTTTTGGCGGCAACCTAAAACTGGCATTTTCAGAGAATAACTTGCCCGTATTGCATGCTGGTTGTGCTCCAATTCGGCATGCTAGATTTTTTAGTGGGAAATATAAGAAAAAATATAATGTATCCGTTTTTTTAAGCCTAAACAACCAACACGGTTCAGTCAGCAAGCACTTTCCATATGACAATAATCATCACGTAGAAATCTTGCGAGATTGCGCCAGTGGTAAGGTAAATGGGGTGTTTGTCACTATGTGGGAAGCTGCTCAGCGCGCTCATCGACACAAGCAACCAATGGTGCAAACCAATCATGGTCCAGACAAAGTATTTTTGATGGCCTTACATATTGGAGACATGGTCGCACTAAAGAAAAATAATAAAAAAAGCATTTATCGAGTACAGAACCTGGATAGTAGTAATCAAAAAATTAGCTTACTGTGCCAGTATGCCGCAAGTAGCAAGGCGGATAGTGCACTCATCCACACCACAGTCGCGAAATTAATGCGAGCTTATGAAATGACGCCATTGCGAATCAACGTGCTGGGCAAGCCCTTGCCATGATCAAGCGCATTATCGAGCTCACCCATGGCAGCTATGTGCATCTGCATCATCATCAACTGGTGATTGAGCAAGATGGCCAGTGTGTGGCCAGCGCGCCGGCCGAAGATGTCGGCCTGCTCCGGCAGTAGACTGGCTGGCCTGCTGCCACATTCGCGACCCCAGCCAAGGGCTGAGCCCCGGCGACAAACGCGCGCTGTTGGCCATGCTGGCCGCCCAGGTGCAGCTGGGCGATGTGCGCCTGCCGCTGTGGGTGGCGCTGGGGCGCTATATTGCCCAGGCCAAACAAGCCTGGTTTGGCGAAAACCTGACGGTGGAGATACCGAAATGGCTGTTTTTGGAGGATACCGAACCATGTGGCTGATCATCATGTTTGACCTGCCTACCACTGATAGCGAGGCGCGCGCCGACTATCGGCATTTTCATGATTTTTTGCTGAACGAAGGTTATCTGCGCCTGCAACTCTCGGTGTACGGCCGCCACTGCGCCAGCGAAGAAAATGGCGCGGTGCACATGCAAAGGCTGCGCGCCGCCCTGCCGCCAGACGGCGAAGTGCGCGTGTTGACGCTCACCGACAAGCAGTTTTCCCGCATGCAGGTGTTTTTTGGCCGCATGCGCCAGCGCACCGAGCCGCCGCCAGAGCAAATACTGCTGTTGTAAATCAGGTGGGCAAAAGTAAAAAGACCCACGCCGTCAATAAGATAGCGTGGGTCTAGTGTAACTGACTGATGCCTGTGAGGCATTCACAACTGCATCGGGATGCTTTCCCCAGCCGTCTGTCTGGCAGTGTAAGCACCATCGGCCGGGGCGGCAAGATGTCGTCTGCGTACAAGACCCGCGCCACCTGCGGGCGTATTCTGCGCGCTTACCGGGGCATGCCGGAGATGGGCAACAGGAGGATGGGCGATGGGTTTGGCAATGGGTGGGCGTCGTTGGCGTGGGCGGGCATTGTGTGCGATTGCCGGGGTGCACACCCTGGTGGCGGGCGTCGAGTTTGCCCCGGTGTGGCGCGAGCTGTGGGCGGCCGGGGTGGTGGATAGCGTCGGGCGTGATCCGCTGCGCGGGGCGGTGGCGTGGTTTTTTCTGTTTGGCGTGGTGTTGGGTTTGCTGGGGATGGCGGTGGATATGCTGGAGCGCCATCAGCCGGATTGGCACAGCCCTGTGCTGGCGGCGGGCTTGCTGGTGTTGGTGTTGCTTGGAGTCACATTGATGCCGGCATCGGGTTTTTGGTTGGCTTTGCCGGTGGCATGGCGGCTGTGGCGTTGAGATGTAGACACTGCGACTTGATCTGGCAGTTGCCCAGCCGGGTTGGTTGTCAGATCAAGTCTGAACTTCTACAGCTTAGCTGATGGTCAGCCGCTTGCCATCGCTCTGGGGTTTTTTCGGCAAGGTGAGCAGCAGCACACCATTGTCGTACTTGGCACTGGCCTGGTCGCGGTTGATGTCGGCAGGCAGTTGCACGCTGCGCGATACCGCACCGTAGTAGCGTTCGCTGCGCAGCAGGCGGCTGTCAGCATTGCGACTGTCGTGCTGTTTCACCTCCGCCTTGATGGTAACCAGCGGTCCGTCGATTTCCACATGGATGTCTTCCTTGTTCACCCCGGTCAGCTCGGCTTGCAGGGTGTAGCTCGCCTCGGTTTCGTGGACGTCAAGTTTCAGCTGCGCCGGCAGCGGTTCGCCATGCAGCGGTTTGATGAAAAAGCCCGGGCTGGAAAAGTCGCGGAACAGTTCGTCCAGCAGGCCAGTGCGGGAAGACAGGATGTTCATGCTTTGTCCTTTCTTGAAATCAAGGGGGTTTTCATCAACCAACGAGCGCACTGAGTCTGGCACCGCTGGCGGCGGCGAGGCGGGATGCCTGCGCTTGTTCAGGATATCAGGGTGGCTGACACGCAACTCAAAGTGGGAGATGCGCCTGATTTGACCTGACGCAAATGGCGGTGCCTCGCCTCAGCCGCAGTGGCCCACACTCAGCTTTGACATGTCATAATGCCTATGGCAAGAATATTGGGCTTCTTGTTTTGCGAATGCTGCATGTGCCAAATACTGATGGGAAGCACAGGAGTTTCGCTGGATACTATCAATCAAATCAACCTTCAGGAGCAGGATATGTCTGCCGCTCTGGCCATCGGCTCGCGCTTTGGTGGCTTCTCAATTAGCAAAGGCGTGTTGCTGGCCATGCTGTCTGCCGCCGGGTTTTCTGCCAAGGCGATTTTCGTCAAGCTGGCTTACGTCTACCCAGTAGACGCCATCACCCTGCTGATGTTGCGCATGGCGTTTTCCCTGCCGTTTTTTATTCTGATGGCCGGCATCAGCGGGCGCGGGGCAGCGCGTTTGCCGCGCCAGGCGTGGATGATGCTGCTGCCGCTGGGGCTGATGGGCTATTACTTGTCCAGCGTGTTTGATTTTATTGGCCTGCAATATGTGTCTTCGACGCTGGAGCGGCTGGTGTTGTTTCTCTACCCCACTTTTGTGCTGCTGTTTTCGGCGCTGCTGTTCCGCCGCAAGGTGGGGCTGCGCGAATGGCTGGCGCTGGGCCTGTGCTATCTGGGCACGGGGTTGGCAGTGGCGCACGACTGGCATGCGCTGGGGGCTGGGCAGAGTGTGCTGATTGGGGTGAGCTGGGTGCTGGCCAGTGCGCTGTGTTATTCGCTATACCTGATTGGCACGGGCGAGCTGGTCAAGCAGGTGGGCGCGCTGCGGCTGTCGGCCTGGCTGTGCATTGTGGCGTCGCTGGCGATTATTGTGCATTTCTTGCTGACCCATCCGCTGTCGGTGGCGTTTAGCCTGCCCTGGCCAGTGTACGGTTACGGTCTGGCCATGGCCCTGCTGAGTACGGTATTGCCGGTGGCCTTGCTGAACGAGGCCATTCGCCGGGTTGGGGCCAATCAGGTGGCGCTGGTGTCCACGCTTGGGCCGGTGATTACCTTGTTTCTGGGCTGGCTGGTGCTGAGCGAGTCGATGTCACTGCTGCAGATTGTGGGGGCGAGCCTGGTGGTGGGTGGGGTGGCCAGTGTCAGCCTGCGTAAAAAATGATCCCCGCCGGCCAGTGTCGCGAATCTGGTGCAGGGCAAGGGCTTTTGCAGTGCAGCAAAATAGGCACCGCGCAATCGGATTAACCCTGCCGCAGATAGGGGCAAATAATATTGCGCTGCAACAATGGTTTGTCAGACTTTATGCCCGCCACAGGGCAAATGCATGAACATTTGACCGCCTCGGCATTAGCGTGTAGGGTTCCGCCTACCAAGCAGTTGCTTGGTAGGAGAATTCTGCCCCGTGCCGAGCCGCCAAGATCATTAATATGAGCCGCCACGGGGTTGCCTTTGTGCTGGAGGAGAGAACCCATGGCCGAAACCTATCAGGCGTTTCATCGCCGTTCCATTGAGCAGCCGGAAGCCTTCTGGGCCGAACAGGCTGAACTGATCGACTGGCACAAGCCGTATGAGCAAGTGCTGCGCTTTGACAACCCGCCGTTTCGCGACTGGTTTGTCAATGGCGAAACCAATCTGTGCCACAACGCGGTGGATCGCCATCTGCAAGACCGCGCCGAGCAGAACGCGCTGATCTATATTTCCACCGAAACCGGTGCCGAGCAAACCTATTCGTTTGCCGATCTGCACCGCGAAGTCAACCGCTTTGCCGCCAGCCTGCAGGAACTGGGCGTGGGCAAGGGTGACCGCGTGCTGATTTACATGCCGATGATCCCGGAAGCGATTTTTGCCATGCTGGCCACCGTGCGCCTGGGGGCGATTCACTCGGTGGTGTTTGGCGGCTTTGCTGCGCACAGCCTGGCCACCCGCGTGGACGACGCCCAGCCCAAGGTGATGGTCACCGCCGATGGCGGCATGCGCGGCGGCAAGGTGATTCCGTACAAGCATCTGGTGGACGACGCGCTGGCACAATCGGAATTTCCGCCGGCCAGCGTGCTGATTGTCAACCGTGGCCTTGATCCGGATATGGCGGTGGTGGCCGGGCGTGATGTGGACTACGCCACCCTGCGCGAGCGCCATCTGGACGCCAATGTGCCGTGTGAGTGGGTGGAATCCAATCACCCCAGCTATATCCTGTATACCTCCGGCACCACCGGCAAGCCCAAGGGCGTGCAGCGCGATACTGGCGGCTACGCCGTGGCGCTGGCCGCGTCGATGAAGCATATCTACTGCGGCAACCCTGGCGAGGCGTATTTCTCCACCTCCGACATCGGCTGGGTGGTGGGCCACTCGTATATTGTCTACGGCCCGCTGATTGGCGGCATGGCCACCGTGGTGTACGAAGGCCTGCCCATCCGCCCGGATCCGGGCATCTGGTGGCAGATTGTCGAAAAGTACAAAGTATCGGTGATGTTCAGCGCGCCGACTGCGGTGCGCGTGCTGAAAAAGCAGGATCCGGCCTGGCTGAAAAAGTACGATATTTCTTCGCTGCGCTATCTGTTCCTGGCTGGCGAGCCGCTGGATGAACCCACCGCCCACTGGATTTCCGATGCGCTGGGCGTGCCCATCATCGACAACTACTGGCAAACCGAAACCGGCTGGCCGATGCTGACCGCCATGCCGGGCGTGGAAAACACCCCGGTGAAGTTCGGTAGCCCGTCGTTCCCGGCGTATGGCTACAACCTCAAGCTGCTGGACGAAGCCACCGGCGAAGAAGTCGCCACGGGCGAAAAAGGCGTGGTGGCGGTGATTCCGCCGCTGCCGCCGGGCTGTTTGTCCACCGTGTGGAAACAGGACGAACGCTTCGTCAACACCTACTTCAATGGCTTCAAGGGCAAGCAGGTGTATTCGTCGTTTGACTGGGGCATGAAGGACGCAGATGGCTACTATTTCATCCTGGGCCGCACCGATGACGTGATCAACGTGGCCGGCCACCGTCTGGGCACCCGCGAAATCGAGGAAGCGGTGAATGTGCATGCCTCCATCGCCGAATGCGCGGTGGTGGGCGTGGCCGACCAGCTCAAGGGCCAGGTGCCAATGGCGTTTGCCGTGGTCAAGGATCCGTCACAGCTGGCCACCAGCGCACAGCGCGACTCGCTGGCGCGCGAAGTGATTGCCACAGTGAGCAAGGAACTGGGTGCCATTGCCAACCCGTCGCAGGTGCATTTTGTCACCCAGCTGCCGAAAACCCGCTCGGGCAAGGTGCTGCGCCGCTCGATCCAGGCAATTGCCGAAGGCCGCGATCCGGGCGACCTGACCACGCTGGACGATCCGTCCGGGCTGGAGCAGGTCAAGCAGGCGATCAATCCGGACTGAGCGTGCCACGCGCCACGCCGATGCGGCGTGGCGCATCCCGCTATTCAGAGGGGCGCTGGCCGGATGGCCAGATGACAACGGAGAAACCCGCCTGGGTTTCTCCGTTTTTTATTGCGAAGGCATTCCGTCGCTGTGCTGCTGGATAAAGCGCTGAATCTGCACCACGCAATCCTCCAGATTATCCGGGCGCTCGTGGTCGCCGGGCAGGCAGCATAAGGCCACGCCAGCATGACTGGCGGCAGCGTGCAGGCGGTGGGCGTCGCTGACCGGCACGGTGCTGTCGCTCAGACCATGAATCAGCAGCACCGGGCAGCGCAGGTGTGGCAGGTGTGCCAGCGGGGCGATGGCGTCAAAGCGGTGGCCGATGATCTGCTGAATCTGCGCCAGCAGCCAGTGGCCCAGCGGCCAGTAGGGAATATGCCTGGCCGTCAGCCAGCGCCGCATCAGTTCGCCGGGGTGGGCAAACGCCGACAGGCTGATGACCCCGGCCACACCCGGACGGCGGCGGGCCACCCACAAGCAGGCGGCAGCCCCCACCGAATGGCCGAGCAGCCAGCGCGGGGCAGCATTGGCCCCGTGCTGGCCCGCCAGCCAGTCCAGCGCGGCGTCGAGGTCTTCGGCAAAGCGTGGTAGCGCGCTGTAGCTGTCGTCGTCGCTATGGCCATGGCAGCGGGCATCGTAGGCCAGAATGCCGTAGCCGGCGGCGTGCAGTGGGGCAATCAGCGGCAGCATCAGCGCGGCGCTGCTGCCCCAGCCATGCGCCACAATCAGGATGGGCGTGGTGGGGGTGGCGGGCGGGCTGTACCAGCCGGCCAGCTGACGAGCGCCCACCGTGGCAATCCGGCATGGCTGCAACACGTGTTGCGCGGCGGGCAGGGCGTAGGGCTGCTGCACCCGCTCGGGGGTCAGGCTGCGGCGCAGGCGGCTTAGCAGCCAGGCTTTGCCGGCCCGCCCGGCGGCCAGCAGCGCCGCCAGGCTAAGCAGCAGCCAGAGCCAGTGTGGCATTGGCGTCAGATCACTCTGGAATAGCGCGCCTGAGCCTGTTTTTCGCGCAGATGGCGGTCAAACACCATGGCAATGGTGCGGATCAGAAAACGCCCCTTGGGGGTGACGGTGATCCATTCCTTGTCGATGGTGAGCATGCCGTGGCGTTCGTATTCGGCCAGTTGTTCCAGCTCTGGGGCAAAGTAGCCGGCAAAGTCGATGGCGTGAACTTCTTCAACGGCTTCTTTGGACAGGGCAAACTGGCACATCAGCCGCTGGATGATGTTGCGGCGCAGGATATCGTCTTCGGTCAGCACCATGCCGCGCAGGGTGGGCAGCAGGTTGGCATCCAGCGCGCCGTAGTATTCGTCCAGCGTGCGCACGTTCTGGCTGTAGGTGGGGCCAAGCTTGCCGATGGCAGAAACGCCGATGCCAAGCAGGTCGTGGTCGGCGTGGGTGGAGTAACCCTGGAAATTCCGTTGCAGCCGGCCTTGCTTAAGTGCCACCGACAGGTCATCATCCGGTTTGGCAAAGTGGTCCATGCCAATGAACACATAACCGGCATCGGTCAGCCGGGTGACCACGGCCTGCAAAATGTCCAGCTTGACTTCGGCGCTGGGGAGTTCGGCCTCGTTGATGCGTCGTTGCGGCATGAACATATGCGGCAGGTGGGCGTAGTTGTAAATGGCCAGCCGGTCCGGGTCCATGGCCAGCACCCGTTCGACGGTGCGCATCACGCTGTCAACGGTTTGCAGCGGCAGGCCGTAGATCAGGTCGATGCTGACTGATTTAAAGCCGGCAGCGCGGGCGGTGTCGATCACCAGCCGGGTTTCTTCCTCGCTCTGGATGCGGTTGACTGCCGCCTGCACGGCGGGGTCGAAATCCTGCACGCCCACCGACATGCGGTTGAAGCCCAGGCTGGCCAGCAGGCGCACGGTGTCGGCGCTGACCTTGCGCGGGTCGATTTCGATGGAGAACTCGCCGCCGGTCTGCAAATGGAAGTGTTGACGAATCGCCGTCATCAGCCGGGTGAGCTGGGCGTCGTTCAAAAAAGTGGGCGTGCCGCCACCAAAATGCAACTGCGCCACCTCGCGCACGCCGTCACCTAACGCTTCTGCGTGCAAAGCCAGCTCTTTTTCGAGATAATCGAGGTAGATGTCTGCTTTTGAGCGGTCTTTGGTGATGACCTTGTTACAGGCGCAGTAGTAACACACGGTATTACAGAAAGGCAGATGCACATACAGGGACAACGGCCAGGCGCTTGCGCCAATTTGCCTCTGTTGTAGCCAATGCCGATAATCACGCTCGGTAAAACCGGTATGAAACCTGTCTGCCGTCGGGTACGACGTGTAGCGCGGGCCATAGCCGTCGAGTTTTTCAATCAAGGCGCGGTCAAACTCACAACGAGTCGGCGCCAGCATAGCAGTTGTTGCAGTCATCAGAAAATTCCTTGGCCAGGTTGCAAACTTTGCAACAAACCTGTTAAGTATGGTTTGACATGCATCAAGCTCAGGTCACCGTTCATGCGAAATACCATGGTTGAACATACCAATATCCCGATTCACACCCTTAAGGTGTCCTGCTCGAATTGCAGTTTGCGCGAGCTTTGCCTGCCCATCGGCCTGAGCCGCGAAGAAATGTCGCAGCTGGATGCGGTGATCCGCCAGTCACGCCGGCTCAAGCGCGGCGAATACCTGTTCCGTGCAGGAGAAGGCTTTAAGTCGGTATTTGCCGTGCGTACCGGCTTTTTCAAAACCTGTGTGGGCAGCCATGATGGCCGCGAACAGGTGACCGGTTTTCATATGTCTGGCGAGCTGCTGGGCCTGGACGGCATCTCGGCCAACGCCCACGGCTGCGACAGCATTGCGCTGGAAGACAGTGAAGTGTGCGAGCTGCCGTTTTCGCGGATGGAAAGCCTTGGCCGTGACATTCCCAGTTTACAACATCATTTTTTCCGTTTGATGAGCCGCGAAATTGTTCGCGATCAGTCGGTGATGTTGTTATTGGGCAACATGAAGGCCGAAGAGCGGCTGGCGGCGTTCCTGCTCAACCTGTCGCTGCGCTTTTCCACCCGGGGCTTTGCCGCCAATGATTTCATCCTGCGCATGAGCCGGGAAGAAATCGGTTCCTTCCTCGGGCTGAAACTGGAAACCGTCAGCCGCACGCTGTCGCGCTTTCAGGCCAATGGCTGGATCACCGTCGAGCACAAGCATATCCAGCTGATTCAGCCGGCAGCGCTCAAGGCGCTGATTTCTGGCTGCTCGGGCAGCCAGCAAAGCCATGCCCATGCCATGTAGCCTGTTGCGCTGACACCAGCGCTGGCTGGACACGCTCACCCCCGCCTGGAGCGGGGGTTTTGTTCGGCCCCATTTGCCTGTTTGTCCTATACAAAAATACGCCAAACGCGCACAATGGCCCGCTCAAGCCATCTTCAGGAGCATGCGCATGTTGGCCTTTCATACCGACATTGCCGTGATTGGCGCAGGTCTGGCCGGGGTAAGCTGCGCCCGCCAGCTGGCCGCCGCCGGCTATCAGGTGCAATTGTTTGACAAAAGCAAGGGCATGGGTGGGCGCATGGCCACCCGGCGTGGCGAGCAGTTTGCCATCGACCACGGCGCGCAATATTTTACCGCCCGCCATCCCGACTTCATCGCCGAAGTGGCGCGCTGGCTGGTAGATGGCCGCTGCGCCGCCTGGACCGGCCAGGTGGTGCAGTGGCATGCACAGGGCCAGACACCCGCCTATCCGGAACAGCGTTATGTGCCGCAACCAGGCATGAGCAGCCTGTGCCGCAGCCTGGCCGATGGCCTGGACGTTGCGCTGGGGCAGCGGCTGGTGGCATTGCAGCGCCAGGAACAAGGCTGGCAGCTCAGCTTTGCCGACGACCAGCCCGCCTGGCTGGCCCGGCAGGTGCTGCTGGCTGTCCCGCCCGCGCAGGCAGCGGCCCTGCTTGGCCCAGCCCCGGAACTGCAGGCGCTGGCTGCCAGCGTGGCGATGGAGCCATGCTGGGCGGCCATGCTGGAACTGCCAGACCGCCTGCCGCTGCCAATTGACGCCGCCTGGGTGGAGCACGGCCCGATTCGCTGGCTGGCGCGCAATACCAGCAAGCCAGGACGCACAGGCCGGGAAGGCTGGGTGATTCACGCCACCCCGGCCTGGTCGCAGCAGCAGCTGGACACCCCCGCCGAGCAGGTGGCCGCATTGCTGCACGCTGCATTTGCCGACCTGGTAGATGTTGAAGTGGAGGTCAGCCGCCGCAGCGCCCACCGCTGGCTGTATGGGCAGGCGGCCAATCCACTGACACTGGGACAGGTTTACGCAGCGGATATTGGCCTGGGGCTGTGCGGCGACTGGTGCCTGGGCACGCGGATTGAAGACGCCTGGCTGAGCGGTCAAGCGCTGGCGATGGCGGTGCGGGCGGCAGGCCAGGATAGTGTAACGCAACGCGCTCTGGCGGATTGATTGAGCTGACTGGCGCGCCGGATACCCCCACGGCGCACGCACCGCTCACACGCTCACCTGGCAGGATAAAGCGCCTGCGCCTGAATCTCTGCCAGCGTGGCGCAGCCGCACAACGCCATGGTCACTTCCAGTTCTTCGCGCAGGGTGCGCAGCGCATGCGCCACGCCCAGCGCCCCCGCGGCAGCCAGGGCGTAGACATAACCACGTCCCAGCAGCACCGCCTGTGCGCCCAGCGCCAGCGCCTTGAACACATCGCCTCCTCGATAGATGCCGCCATCAAGCAATACCGGAACCGCGCCGTTAACCGCCTGCACCACCGCCGGCAAAGCGTCCAGGCTGGCTGGCAGCGTATCCAGTGTGCGCCCGCCGTGGTTGGACACAATCAGCCCGGCCACCCCAGCCGCCACGGCGCGGCGGGCATCGTCAGGGTGCAGAATGCCCTTCAAAATCACAGGCAGGCGAGTGCAACTCAATAGCCAGTCCAGATCGGCCCAGCGCAGCCCGTTGGCCGAACACTGGGCAAACACTCCGGCCATGGCCGCGCTGGCCGGGTAGTCGAGATTGCTCGCCTCCACCCCGGCGGGCAGGGCAAAGCCGGCGCGGTGCTCTTGGTGGCGAATACCGGCCAATGGTGCATCGACGGTCACCACCAGCGCCTGATAGCCGCAGGCTTGGGCGCGCTGGATCAAATCCAGGGTGTGCGCCGGGTTGGCTTGCGGGTAAAGCTGAAACCACAGCGGGGTTTCCGCCTGTTTGGCCAAGGTTTCCAGCGGCACCGACGCCAGCGTGCTGACCACCATCGGCGTATCCATGGCCGCCGCCCCCAGTACCGTGGCCAGCTCGCCATCCGGATGAAACAGCCGCTGGTAAGCCACGGGGGCGAGCAACACCGGATGGGCCAGCCGCTGGCCAAACAGGGTCAGCCCGGTATGCCCATGACTGACCTCGGCCAGCACCCGTGGCAGCAGGCGCAGGCGGTCGAAAGCCTGGCGGTTGTCCTGCTCGGTCAGCCCGTCGCCAGCGGCTCCGCTGAGATAGGCCCAGGCGTTGGCGTCCAGCCGCTCGCGGGCATAGCGCGGGTAGTCGGCCACGCTGGCAATCTCGCGGGGGATATGCTGAAGCCGGGGGGGCGTGGGGCGTGCGGCGTGCAACATGGAAAGAGCGCCTGATTAAAACGATAATGAGTTATTTTATCGTTATTGCCAGCAAAAACACACCCCCGGCCTGATTCAACAGGACCGGGGGTGAGCAGCTTGCTTCAATGGTTCAGCGCATAGCGCTCAACCCAGGCAAACAAGACCTGACAGTGGCTGAGCTTACGCTGCCACAAACTGGAAGTCGGCCAGTTTGAGGCTGATTTCGCCGGTCAGCTTGATGGCTACGTCGGTGCTGACCAAGCCAGCGTCGACGCTCTTATCCAGCACAAAGTAGGTATCGCCTTCCAGGGTGAAATACGCAGCCTTCGGCGCGGTGGCGCTGCTGGCCAGGCTGGCGGCCTGGGTGAGCAGGCTGCTCAGTGTATCGCTGGCACTGGCGGTAATCTGGGTGACGGTGGTCGGACGGGTGTTGCCTGCACCGATGTCAAAGCGCAGCAAGTCACTGCCCTGGGTAAAGTCGGTGACGGTCAACAAGCTGGCACCAGAGGTGTGATCACCCGTGAAATACTTGCCAAAGCGGATCAGATCCTTGTCGGCACCGGTGGAGATTTCGGTCACGGCATCCCAGTTGCCGGCAGCGGTGCCCACATAGAAGGTATCGTTGCCATCGCCGCCGCTGAGGGTGTCGCTACCGCCCTGGCCAGAGAGGATGTCGTTGCCGTCGCGGCCATCCAGAATGTTGTTGCCGGTGGTACCAGTCAGCGAGTTGTTCAGCGCATTGCCAAAGCCGTCGATGTTGTTGTCTGTTCCGCGCAGAATCAGATTTTCTACGTTGTCGCTGATCAGCGGCACATTGTACGGCGTTGTGCCGTTGTTTTGCAGCGAGAAGCTGACGCTGGAGCTCACGGTGTCAATGCCGCCATCGGCATCTTCAACAATGGCGTGGTTGTAGTTGCTGATGGTGTAGCTGTCGTTGCCTGCACCACCATAAAACCATGAACTGCCCGTGCCTTGGGTGCCGTCAAAGCTATCGTTGCCGGCATCACCATAGGCGTAGGTACCATAGCTACCACCGACTTGGATGCGGTCATTGCCTTCGCCGCCATAGATGTAGTCGCCACCGCCGCCATCTGCTGTTCCACCGACAATGATGTCGTTGCCAGCAAGACCATACAGGATATCGCCGTCCTTGGTGCCAAGGATGTAGTTGTCCAGCTCATTGCCCGTGCCGGTCAGGCCAGACACTTTCATAGCCAGGTTTTCAACATTGGCAGCCAGGGTGTAGGTAATGTAGCTGTTGACAGTGTCTCTGCCTTCGTCCAGCAACTCGATGACATTGTCACTTTCTTTATCCACGAAGTAGGCATCGTTACCGGCGTTGCCGGCCATCTTGTCAGCACCCATGCCACCATTGAGCACGTCGTTACCTTCGCCGCCGATCAGCTCGTCATCGCCATCGCCAGCATTGAGGGTATCGTTACCGGCACCGCCATCCAGGATGTTCTTGCCTGTGTTGCCGGTGATAACGTTGGGCGAATTCAGAGAGTAAGTGCAACGACAGGATGTCTGGAGAAAGGGGGTGAGATGAGGTAAATTCCCTGACTCATTGACCAGCCAGTCAGGAGCACAGGAAATGAAATACCATCATCTCACCGAAGGTGAACGATACCAGATTCAAGCATTGAATGCAGAAGGCTTTGGCCCAACCGCCATTGGTCAGCGCATCGGTCGCTGTAAAAGCGTGATCAGCAGGGAGCTGCGACGCCACCTGCAGCGTGGCCGTTACTAGTAGCCAGTCACGTTGAAAAGCGAGGATAAAGACGAGCAAGCTTACGCCGG